>Ga0316209_1000205_pt1 | contig 120913 bp, 99 predicted proteins | sample 6monopyrite_MG_FD_204945 | JGI IMG/M metagenome (GOLD analysis project Ga0316209, IMG submission 204945) | Microbial mat bacterial communities from mineral coupon in-situ incubated in ocean water Damariscotta River, Maine, United States -... | ecosystem: Environmental > Aquatic > Marine >... | reverse complement strand
TGATCTCTGCGATCTCGTTAATGCCATTGGCCAGTTCCATCTGGTAGCCCTGCATGCCGTTTGTGTTAGCCCGCTGGTCAAATTGCCCTTGCCCGGCTGCATTAACTACTTTGCCGAGTTCGCCGATTACCCGACGCAGCGAATCCACGGTGCCATTGCAATAATTTTTTAATTCGCCAAAGGTGCCCGGCATGTCTTTTTCGATTCGTTTGGACAGGTCGCCATTTGAGATAGCCGACAGCACACTACCCACTTCACTTAAACCAGAAGCACTGATCTCTGCGATCTCGTTAATGCCATTGGCCAGTTCCATCTGGTAGCCCTGCATGCCGTTTGTGTTAGCCCGCTGGTCAAATTGCCCTTGCCCGGCTGCATTAACTACTTTGCCGAGTTCGCCGATCACCCGACGCAACGAATCCACGGTGCCATTGCAATAATTTTTTAATTCCCCAAAGGTGCCCGGCATGTCTTTTTCGATTCGTTTGGACAGGTCGCCATTTGAGATAGATGACAGCACGCTGCTTACTTGATTAAGACCATCATTGGTAACCTGTATCAACTCGTTGATGCCGTTTGCCAGAGAAGCCATGAAACCTTTCATGTTGGATGCATCAATGAATTTGGAAAAATCACCGGCCAAAGCGGCATTAACGACTCGATTGACTTCCTCCTGTAATACTAATTCTTCGGCCTCGGCGGCTCTTTTTTTCGCTTCGATATCATCGACGATATGTTTATATAACATATCTCGCATTTGTTTGATTTCTGCCAAAAGCATAACCGACTCATCGCCAATACCAACTTCAATCTCAGCATCCCATTCACCCTCTGCTATACGTCGAGTAGTGCTAATGGCCTTATCAATATTTATATTGATAACACGGGAAATCAGCCAACTGATAAGTACCAAAACGAATGCAATAATGCATCCAATCACCAGCCCCAACATAACGACATTTTCGGCCGCTTCATTGGATGTAATGATTGCACGAGTAAAATTTTGGTAGCTGGTTTCGCGGAATTTTTGTAGCTCAAGGTTTAATAATGAAGCAGATGCAGCCACTTCTTTCATTGCTGCCGTTCGTGCATCATCAGTGAGTGTATTATTCAGAAGAGCTTTGGCTAGTGATTCAGCCGATTGATAATAATTAGTAAACATTCCCTTAAGATTATTAATGTTATTCCGATCTGCGAGCTTGCCTAATTCATCAAATGAAATAAGGATATTATCGTTAATTTCCTGCGCGTCTTCGATAGCATCTTCATCTTTCATGATTACTGCGCTGGATAGAATATCCTTAATACGTTCTAGACGCGTAAGATTAAAATCAACCTTTTCTAATATTGGAAAGTAAACAGTGTGAACGGCAGACAAGCGTTCACTGTTTTCACTGGAAACTAAGTAGTTTAGAAATATGTAAACAAATAAGCCAATAATACCAAAAAAGGCTATAGACAGAATTTTATAACGAATAGGTAACAATTTTAGTGACTTAAAATGTAGTTTCATTATGCTGTGTTCCGTTCAGTAAATCAAAGAGGGGATTTAAACTTTAGCTTTATTGCTCACTAACTAATTTTTATCAAAAAATAATATCTACTTTTTAAAAAGATAAATGTATTTTCATTCGGTGTAGCATTGAATCTTTGGGGCATTTATAGGCTTTCAGTACTAATTAAGCGGTTGTTCATGCTGTTTGTGCTATCAAGGTTCTAATTTCGTCAGTAACACGGAGCCTTTACTTAGTCGCATTTTAAAACTTAAGCTGATACTCACAATTTGCTTAATCGAACTATGTGCGTCAGTTATTTCTGGTTAATGATCGTAAGTATAGGAGGAATAAAAAGAATAGGTAGAATAAACACCCTTTTAGAAAAAATTTAGATCGAATCTCACACCATCTGAATGTCTAAATTGCGGCTTCCAGCCGTTCCTGCTTAGTGATTTTAATACTCTATCTATTAACAATTTAGTAGGCGGTTATTACCTTTACAATTATATGGTGCGGTTTTTGCAGCAGCCTGCTAGGTTAATCATCAGTATGTAGCGTTATTTTAAAACCATGTATGGAGATCACAACCAAATGCGGCAAATGCGGCAATAGAAATAATCAGCTCTATTTGATAAATGCCTACAAGACAAAAAACTACAGATCATTGATTATAATAGTGCTTTTAGCCTATTCATGCAGGCCAAGCCCTCTTCTCGGCAGCCTAATCTTTAAACTCAAAAAAAATTATTATTTTAAAGTGCATTAACAAATTCTGGGTAAAGGTTCATCACTCAATTCTAGCAATAGTCGCTCACCGCCAAGTTGCGTCTGTAATACCAGCTCCTGATGTTGATTACTTATTTCACCCATAATTGCTGCACTCTTGCCATTGGGAAGCTGCCTCCACAGTAAACATACCTGTTCAGCTATTACTGCATCGACAACGGCGACCACGCGTCCTTCGTTGGCAAGGTAATAAGGTTCGTAACCCAGCATGTCACAAATAAGTTTAACCTCACCCTTAACAGGGATATTACTTTCATTTATTTGCACACCCAGGCCTGTTGACTGAATGACTTCGTGTAGTACCGTTGCTACACCACCACGTGTGGGATCACGCATAAATCGCACACCAGGCAACGGGTAAATGGCCTCACACAGTGGCAAAACACTGGCACTGTCTGATTGTAAATTTCCACACAGACCAAACTCTTCACGCGCCAACATAATCGCCGCACCATGATCACCAACCGAACCACTGATAATGATTTTGTCACCGGCTTTTATATTATCCATACTGTAATCAACCAGCGATTGTTTATAGCCAATACCCGTGGTTGTGAAATACACTTCACTTCCCTGCCCCCTGGGCACCACTTTCGTATCACCGCAAACAATTTTTACAGCACATTCATCGGCTGTTTGTGCCATGCTTTTTACTATTTTTTTAAGACTATCGAAAGGCAAGCCTTCTTCTATAATGACGCCCAGCGTTAAAAACTTTGCCACCGCACCACTCACCGCCAGATCATTGACCGTACCGTGCACACAAAGCGAACCAATATCCCCCCCCGGAAAAAAAACAGGCTGCACCGTAAATCCATCAACACTTGTCATCAAGCGCACGCTTTGTTGTGGCAGAAGAGTTGCATCTGTGTTTGCATTTAATAAATCATTACTTAAATATTTTATAAATACATCGTCAATCAAACGACGCATACGTTTACCACCATTACCATGTGACAGTGTAATTAACTCGCTCATTGAAAATAATACTCAATCACTTGTCCGGCGCTTAATCCACCATCATTAACGGGGACGGATTCAGGCATAAACACATTACAGCCAATACTCTCGAGTCGTTTTTTTATTAACTGAATCAGTAATGTATTTTGAAAGACACCGCCACTCAAACCCACCGCCATATCAACACCCTGTATATTAAATTGTCGACTCAGACGAGCAACACTTTCTGCCAGTGATTCGTGAAAACATCTTGCTCTATACGCTTTACTCAGATCTTTATCTTTTAACATATGCACAAGGGGGCGCCAGTCTATTCGCTGCACACCATTCACATCACACTCAACAGGTAACTCTAAGGCATCTGCTTCCTCTGTACTTGCCAGCGATTCTAAAAGCATTGGCCCATGCCCTTCAAAGCTTTCATGTTCGACTAGCCCCAGTATTGCCGCTGCGGCAGAAAAAAGTCGGCCCACCGCACTACTTTGAGGACTGTTTATTTTTTTATCCCAAAGTGTTTTTAAGCATTGTAAATTTTCTTCTGTATGTTCATCAATCGGTTCGTAATCTTCGTGACTGTGCCAACAGAGTGAGGCAGACACTCGCCAGGCTTCACGAGCGGCTTTTTCTCCACCCGGTAATTTAAATGGCAGAAAGCTGGCGACGCGTTGCCAGTTTCCAGGTCGCCCTATAAATGTTTCCCCGCCCCAAAGTTTTATATCGTCTCCATCATCTGCGCCAAAACCGACACCATCCCAGCTAAACATTAACCACTGTTTAACCTCGGGATGATCAAGGTACACACTACTGGCGTGTGCATGGTGATGTAATATTTTTGTTACCGGCAATGCTGATTGTGAAGCCCAATGCGAACTGGCATAACCAGGGTGCGCATCGCACAAAATCTGTTCAGCCTGTACCTGATACAGTGCCTGCAAATCAACAATCGTTTGTTTATAAACCTGATAACTTCGCCAGTCACTCAAGTCTCCATTATGTGAAGACAGCACAAGTCGATTATTCCAGGCCAGCGCAATGGTATTTTTGATGTGCCCACCCAGGGCTAGAACCGGTTTATCTAAAGTAAAAGGTAAAACAAACTCACTGGGGGATACGCCGCGTCCCGTACGCAGCAGATGTGTACCCAGATGACTTTTCATCATGACAGGATCATCCGTCGGCCGAACAATATCTCGATTATGATGCAAAAAAGCATCACATATATTTGATAGACGTTTCGTGGCCTCTGCATTATCCGTAATAATTGGTTCAGCGGAAATATTCGCCGAGGTCGAGACCAGCGGTTTTTTAAAAAAAACACTGATTAAATGTTGCAGTGGATTATTGGGCAGCATAATACCCAGTCGATTTAGGCCAGGTGCCAGATTGTCTGCCAAATGATCAACCAGTATTGTTTGCTGTTTACGCTTTAATAAAACAATGGGGCGAGTATTCATTTCAAGCAGTTCAAGTTGCGACTGAGTTACATCCGCGTAATGACTGATACTATTTTTGTCGATTAAAATCGCAAATGGTTTATCAGGCCGTTGTTTTCTTTTTCGTAATTTGGCAATGGCTTGTGGTGATGTCGCATCACACATTAGATGATATCCAGCAATATTTTTTACCGCTACTATTTGCCCTTGCTGTAATGCGTTTATACAGGCTTCGAGTGCCAGTTTATTTCCGCATACATTATTTGAATTTTCCGCATACGTTAAAAGCGGCCCACAATGTTCACAGGCAATCGGTTCTGCGTGAAACCGTCGATCTTCTGTGCTTGTGTATTCATGTTCACATTCACTGCAAAAGCTGAAGTTTTGCATACTGGTATTTTGACGATCATAGGGCAAGGCTTTAATAATTGAATACCGTGGCCCACACTGACAGCAATTAATAAATGGGTACAGATAACGTCGGTTATTTTTATCAAACAGCTCTTCAAGGCACTGATCACAAACCGGTAAATCCGCCAGCATATGAACATCACTTTGTTTCAAATCACGGCTGGGTTGTATTTCAAAAAAACCGTAGTTTTGTAAAGCCGTTTCAATTATCGAATCTATTATAGGCTGTGCATTACGCGGCGAATTTTCAATTAACAATTCACAGAAGCGCTCCAGTGTTGGCTGACTCGCTTCTGCCTCTATCGTCACCTGGCCAGCATTATTGAGTACATATCCCTTAATATTGAGCTGATTGGCCAAATGAAAAACAAAAGGTCGAAACCCTACACCCTGTACAAAACCACTGACTACAATATGCCAACACATCAAGTCAGATGCATTAGCGGGTAATCCATGTGAAGAATTTGTATTCATATAATGAGAGGCGCGATTGTTTGAGACAAAGAATTAACAGTGCCTTTGCGCCGCGTATTCCACCAGATGTGGCAGGCGCCTTCATCTGACACCATACACGGCCCTATAGGCGATTCAGGTGTACAAGCTGCACCATACAAACGGCATTCCGTCGGTACTATTTTTCCTAATACGACTTTGGCACAATCACAACCGGCGGGCATTTCACCCAGTCGACGCCTCTGTGCATCATGAGCAGTTGCAAAAACAAGCCGTGCGTCATGCTTAGAATATAAATTGGATAACTTAAAGCCCGATTGCTTAATAACACCTATGCCGCGCCAGTTACTATCAACAATATCCATCGCCTCATGAAGTAATTTCTTCGCTGTTAAATTACCACCTTCATGTACGACTTCCTGGTAACAATTGTCGAGAAAGATCCGTTGTTCCTGTTTCTGACGTAACACAGAATAGATAGCCGCCAGCATACTCTCGGCTTCAAAGCCTGCTATTGCCACGGGCAATTGGTATTTATCTACCACAAATGACCATTCTTCGGGCCCCATCACCGTTGAGACATGACCCGGTGCAATCAAAGCATCAAAATTAACATCGTCGGAGGCTAACAACATAGCCACCGCTGGCCAGGTTAATCTACCCGATAATAAAAGCATTAAATTATCCGGCAAACCCTGCACTATCATTGCAGCCACGGGGCTCATGGTGGTTTCAAAACCCGCCGCAAAAAAAACTATTTTCTTCTGTTTATTTTCCTCGGCTATTTTTATCGCTTCAAGTGGTGATGCAATGGCTCTTACATCGGCACCTTTTGCTCTTGCCTGCTCCAATGTGCGCGCTTCTTTTTTTGCAACATTCACCGGTACGCGTAACATGTCACCAAAAGTAACTAATATAATGTCTTCATCTAATGCCAGCTGTATGGCTAAAAAAATATCTTCTTCGGGGCACACACAAACAGGGCAACCAGGCCCCGGTATAAGTTCTATATTGTCAGGTAAAACATGACGAATTCCCGCACTGCTAATGGTACGCTCATGCCCACCACATACATTCATGATTTTTATTTTTTTAGAACCATTCAATGCATGAATTTTTTGTAACCAGTGCTTCGCGTTGATGACTGACATGATTATTTTTGAAAATGTATATGATAATGATGATGTTTAGTTTCGGCTGCATCAGTATGCAATTGAATGCCATCTGGCTGAATCGCTGGTTTTAATGATTGCCCAAGGCTCACTCTATGGCGTTGCGCATCCAGTTGTTCACGCAACCAATCAGTCCAATGTTTAATTCCATCCTCTCGACGTGCTGAGAGTTCTATCACCGGTGCCTGACTGGCAAGCTGGCGTAAATTTTTTATTGCTTTATGCGTATTGAAATCATCAAGCAGATCCAGTAAATCTATTTTAGTTAGCAGCATTAAATCAGCTGCGCGAAACATCACTGGATATTTTGACGGTTTATCATCGCCTTCCGTGACTGATAGTAAAGTCACATTAAGATGCTGCCCCAAATCAAAACTGGCGGGACACACCAGATTGCCCACATTCTCAATAAAAACAATATCGAAATTATTTAGATCAAGTCCGTGCAGGGCATCATGTAGCATATGTGCATCAAGATGGCAGGCATTACCGGTTGTAATTTGCACCGCTGGCACACCCAGTTTACGAATGCGTTCGGCATCATTTTCAGTTTCTAAGTCACCTTCAATCACCGCGATGCGAAATTGATTTTTTAGCTTTTTGATAGTCGCTTCGAGTAACGCCGTTTTGCCAGAGCCCGGTGATGACATTAAATTAATCGCTAGAATATTATGCCGATCAAAGTGCATTCGATTATGCGCAGCCAGTGAATCATTTTCACTCATCAGGTTTTTTAAAAGCGTAATGCTTGATTGCCCCTGACTGACACGAGACAACTTGCCACCCGGTTTAACAAGGTGCTGATTGCCCACTGTTATATTACAACCACAGGTATCACACATGATTTAACTCCATTACATTTCCATCGTTTCTGGATTGAAGCGTATTTAGTTCAACACTCAGCAATAACATTTCATCACCGCTGATTAAATGTGTTTTCTCATTATCGCAATGACTACACGTGAGATTATTTATTTGCGCATGTGTTTTTAAGCCACATTGATCACACTGAACAACAATCGGTACTTCTTCAATAATCAACTCCGCCTGTTTAGCCAACGTGTGTTCTGCTGCAAACGGAAATGCATGTTGTAATAAGCTCGCTTCAACACCTGATAAGGGCCCAATTTGTAGATTAATTTTTTTTATTTCGAACGACTGATTCTGCAACGCAATGTCTTCAACTTGCTTGACCAGTTGCTGACAGATAGAAAGTTCATGCATCGCCGCTCTCTCCACTTTCCTGCATCTTATCAAACAGCTCCCAGGCGGTTCGAGCCTCTGCTTCGGCGACTCTCTGGATAGCATAACCCACATGCACCATAACAAAATCGTTAATGGCTAATGTTTCATCTTGCAACATAAACAAACTAACATCTCGCTGTACGCCTTTTGCTTCACAGCGTGCCAGATGTCCGTCAATTGCAATAATTTGCATGGGTATCGCCAAACACAAGAGATCCTCCTCCATTTTTAAATAAACCGTCTAAATGAGTATATAACTAGACGACTGCAATATCATCCATATGAATCAATTAGAATAGAACTGGTTTAATATAAGTTAGAATGATACAAGTTATATTTACGATACAATTTTACTTGCTACAATGAAAACTGGCACATCTGTCGTTTAACTAGAAAATCCAGGTTAGCAATGAACAGAGATACTCAATTTCTTCCACGTGAATCCTTACAACAGCTGATTGATGCTGTCATTTCTAATGGCTATGACTGTATTGGGCCGCAGGTACGTGATGGCGCCATTATCTACGATCAACTCAATTCGGTTACACAGCTCCCCAGAGGGATTACTGATAGTCAGTCACCCGGTCATTACACATTAAATAGCAATGATTCTCTGAAATACTTCAATTGGGCGAATGGCCCTCAAGCCATTAAGCCCCTGCTATTCACAGCGCGCGAAAAACTCTGGCAAAGTGAACAATCAGATGATGGACAACTGACTTTCACGGCCACTGAACCGACGCACAAACCGATCGCTATTTTAGGTGTACGCGCCTGCGATATTGCCGCAATGAAAATTCAGGATCAGCATTTTTTACAGCAGGCGTTTGTAGACCCTTACTACAAAGTAAGGCGTGAGAACCTGTTAACGATTGCCGTTAATTGCGCCCACCCTGCCGATACCTGTTTTTGCCATTCAACCGGTGATGGCCCTTTTGTTGATGACGGTGCCGATATTGTATTAACCGAATTAGACGCAGGATATTTAATTAACCCGCAATCAACGCGCGGCGAAGCATTACTGACTCAACTCACACTGGAATACAAAACGGTAGCCCAAAGCGACGAATATGAAACTATAAAAACCAATGCCAGTATCCAGAAAAGACGTTTGCCCGAACTGGATATAAAAACCCAATTAATGAGTGAATTAAACAATGATGCCTGGCATGCCATTGCCACAAAATGCCTAAGCTGTGGTAATTGCACTTCTGTTTGCCCTACCTGCTTCTGCCACAGCGAAAACGATGTGGCCGAACTCAACGGACATTCATCCAGCCATTACCGCGAATGGGATTCCTGCTTTACTCAAGGGCATAGTCAAATCCACGGCATTATAATCCGCTCTGAAATCGGTCAACGTTACCGACAATGGCTGACCCACAAATTTTCTACCTGGCATGAACAATATGGCCGCTCTGGCTGTGTGGGTTGTGGTCGATGCATTGCATGGTGCCCCGTGGAGATTGATGTTATTGAGTCGATCACGCAAGTTGTGGAGAGACGCCGTGGCTAATGCGCAGCCAAACCCATACCAACCCAAAGAGGCCCTTATCGTCGAACGCATTCAGGAAGGCCCAGAGCTGTTTACATTACGCCTACAATTTACAGACCCTGCTTGCCGGGCTGCATATTCATTTCAGCCCGGGCAGTTCAATATGCTGTATCTACACGGTGTGGGTGAAATACCCATTTCAATTGTTTCCGACCCTGAAGATTGCGATGTTATTGATCACACGATTCGCGTTGTTGGGCGCGTAACTAAGGGTTTTAATAAACTAAAAACGGGCGATAGAATCGGCTTACGCGGCCCTTATGGAAATGGCTGGCCCATGACAGAAAGCCAGCACAAAGACATCGTCATTGTCACTGGCGGGCTGGGTTGCGCACCCTCGGTGTCAATAATAAATTACATCGAACAACGCAGAAAAGATTTTGCCCGCCTGAATATTATTCAGGGCGTTAAACACTCTTCCGATTTGATCTGGCAAGCGCGCTATGAAAAATGGCGCAAACTACCCGATAGCAAAGTATTACTCGCTGCCGATACCGGTGAAGCCATATGGCCCTGGCATATAGGGCCTGTGACCACGCTATTTGATCAACTTGAATTTGATCCAGACAATGTCAGCGTAATGATGTGCGGCCCTGAGGGTATGATGCATGTTGTTTGCGAGCATATGCTCGACAAAAATGTGCCTGCATCTCAACTTTTTCTATCCATGGAAAGAAACATGCAATGCGCCATAGGCCATTGTGGACATTGCCAGTATGGCAGCCAGTTTGTCTGTAAAGATGGGCCTGTTTTCAGCTACGATAAAATTCACTCCCTGTTTAAAACAAAAGGATTTTGATCGAGGCTATTTATGAATGCACATACAGAAAATAAACCGCGTATTGCTGTACATAAATTCAGTTCTTGCGATGGCTGCCAGCTGGCATTTATTAATTTAGGTGAACCGCTGTTAGAACTCACGCAACTGGTCGACATATTACATTTTGCAGAAGCCGGCCCACTTGATGAAGACGCTATAGTTGATATTGCATTTATCGAAGGCAGCATCTCCACCACCGAAGATGTAATGCGCTTAGAAAAAATTCGTCACAACAGTAAATACCTTATTACTATTGGTGCCTGTGCAACTTCAGGTGGCATACAGGCTTTACGCAATATGGCGAATACCGGCGAATGGATAACCGATTTATATGCCAATCCCTCGGTTATCAAAAGTCTCGATAACAGTACAGCCATCAAAGAGCACGTAAAAGTTGACCTGGAATTATGGGGTTGCCCGATTAATCAGCAACAACTACTCAGCGCTATTCGCTCACTTTTATTCGGCGTATTACCAAAAGAAGAAAATGAAAAAGTTTGCATGGAATGCAAGCGTCAGCAAACCGTGTGCGTTATGGTGACTAAAAATGAAGCCTGCATGGGGCCAGTCACGCGCACCGGCTGTGGAGCCCTATGCCCGAAAGCAGGTCGTGACTGTTATGGTTGTTATGGCCCGGCAGAAAAACCCAACACCGCTGCACTGGCTAATCGGTTTCAGGGCTTTGGCCTGGTCAGTGATGAAATCGCCAGACGATTTTTATTTATACACAGTGACACCGAATCATTTCACCAGGAAGGGAAACGCTGGAAGACAAAATGACAACATCAAAAACCATTAAAATAAATGTCCCTGTACTGGCACGCGTTGAAGGTGAAGGTGCCCTTGACCTTAGCATTCAAGATCAACAAATTACCGATCTTAAATTACGCATTTATGAACCGCCTCGTTATTTTGAAAAATTTTTGGAGGGACGCAACTATTACGACGTGCCCGACACTGTGGCACGTATTTGCGGCATATGCCCTGTGGCCTACCAGATGAGTGCAAGCCATGCGATTGAATCTATATTTGATGTAAAGCCTACACCATGGATTCGTAGCATGCGTCGTCTGTTTTATTGTGGTGAATGGATACAAAGCCATAGCTTACATATTCACCTGTTAGCCGCGCCGGATTATTTAGGTTTTAACAGTGTTATCGACATGTCTAAACAGTTTGGCGATGAAGTGCGACGCGGCCTGAAATTACAAGCACTCGGCAATGATCTGGTGTCATTAATGGGCGCACGCTCTGTTCACCCTGTGGGTATAAAAATAGGCGGTTTCACTAAAGCCCCTGATCAAGCATCGGTTGATGATTTACTACAACGTATCACAAACGCAAAACAGGATGCGATTGACTTAATTCACTGGCTAGACTCACTTGAACTGCCCGATGACGCACAGGACTTTGTATCTGTGGCACTGCAACATTCAGAGGAATACCCGTTTAACGAAGGTCGCATCGTTAGTGATGCGGGGTTGAATATTCCCATCGATGAATTTGAAAAACATTTTAAAGAGACACAGCGTGATCACAGCACCGCCCTGCACTGCCTGCTCAATGGGAAGCCCTATCTGGTTGGCCCATTAGCACGTTTGAATTTAAACGCTCAGCAACTACCCAGGGAAATTAAAGAGCTTATGCGTGAATTGAAGGCGCAGTTCCCTTCAAAAAACATGTTCCATAGTATTATCGCGCGAGCGATTGAAATTTATCATTGCATTCTTGAAGCTGAAAAAATTCTTGCTGATTATGAGACCACAGAAACCCCCTGTATGGAATTTAAGTTTAAAGCCGGAACGGGATATGGTTGCACCGAAGCACCCCGCGGCATTCTCTGGCACCGATATGATATGGATGAACAGGGCTGCGTAACAAAAGCCGTTATTGTACCACCCACCAGCCAAAATCAATCCCGCATGGAAGAAGATTTAAAAAATTCACTCATCCATTTTGGCCTGCACAAACAAAAAAAGGCATTACAGTTACACGCCGAAAAAGTCATCCGTAATTATGACCCCTGTATTTCCTGTGCCACGCATTTTCTTAACTTGAATCTGATGCGCGATGGCATAGATGATAGCCGCCCGCTCGAAACTTCATTCACGCCTCATTTTAAAAATATCAAACTTAACAAAACCGCGATTATTGGCATTGGTTCTCCGCAAGAAAACGATCAATCAGGTTACTTAGCCATTGATTTCCTGGAAAGAGATAAACATATTTGCACATTACAAAAAATGGGATTAACCCTCATTAAACTTGATCGACCCGGCATAATGTTAGCCGAAAGCCTTAAAGGCTTTAATCATGTTGTATTAATTGATGCGATCAGGCCTAAGCCATCAAACGCAAGATTTAAGTGGATAGATATTCAGAAAATAAAAAACCAGACTCGCTGGTTATCCAGTCACAGTATCGGCGTTGCAGAATCACTGGAATGGATTAAGTCGATAGAAAATCTGCCAAAGGATATTGCATTATTAGGCATATCAAACATTGAGCCGGTGGAACTTACTGCAATACTATTGCAATGCCTTGGCTTAAATGACCGGCATCAAAACCCATCATGAGTTAATGCCAAATAATCGTAAACTACTATGATTTCAGTTGCGCATGGGTTCTTTGAATTTTTAAAAAATATCACTAGTGCCCCGTTAACTTTTTAAATGAAGAGTTGGTAACTTGTTATAGCGTGTGGTTATTAAGACTAACGTGCTATAGGCATAAAAATTAAAATAGGACTTCGTCAACCCTGGGTCGGCAATTTCAGGTATCCAGCGTCTGTCAGCTTTTCAGAGTCACTAGATTCCTGCCTTCGCAGAAATGACTGTGTTTTGTAAGTTAACGGAACAGCACTGAAAAAACATCAAAAAAAAATGGCACCTTCAGGTGCCATTTAGTGTGTACCTGTTACTCGTCTAAGCGCAACTACCCGCACAGCAAGCAGCGGGTTTAACCGCTTCGATACTCGCGGAAACCACGTAATCGGTAACGTTGTGGTCTGGCGCCCAGTCCTTGATAAATGCCTTTGATTCATCCTTAGGCTCGATCTTAATCTGTTCGAAGCCTGCATCGGCCATCATCTTTTCAAGATCATCAATCAATGACGCATTGCCCATGCAACCCGCAATGAGTCCTGCATCCTTACGCATCTCTTCGGGGAGTTCGGCAGTGGCGACGACGTCAGAAATAGCCAGACGCCCACCGGCTTTGAGCACACGAAAGGCATCTTTAAACACCTGAGGCTTGTTGGGTGACAGGTTAATGACGCAATTGGAGATAATCACGTCAGTGGTTCCATCCGCAATGGGCAGGTGTTCAATTTCACCGAGGCGAAACTCCACATTTTCAAACATCCCTTTTACTGCATTGGCGCGCGCCTTGGATAGCATATCCGGGGTCATATCAACACCAATAACATGCCCTGTATGGCCGACTTCGTGAGCAGCGAGAAAACAGTCAAAACCACCACCCGCGCCAAGATCAACCACAATCTCGCCTTCTTTCAGCGCGGCAATCGCCCTGGGGTTGCCACAGCCCAACCCCATATCAGCTCCTGATGGAGCCAGCTCAAGTTCGGCCTTGCTGTAACCCAGGCGCGTGGAAATGAGTGTATTAATTGAGGCATCGTCGGTGGTGCCACAACAACTCGCACCGATACCGCAGGCTTCATCTGAATTATCCGCCTGTGCAACCTGGGCATACGCGTCACGTACACTTTGACGGTGCTGATCATCATCAGTGTGACGGGTTTTACTGCTTTCCGGCTCGCAGCGGCTAGATGACGTATTGCAACAATCACTCATGGGATTTTCCTCTATATAAAGACAGGTTTAAATTCGGGCTCACTATTCAGACGCACTTAGTGGCTCTGCGAACAAAGCCGCTAGATCCTTCAATGTTGTAGCCTCTACCCAACAGACCACTTGTTTGCCACGTCGTTCCATTTGTACCAGACCTGCGCGATTAAGCGCCTTAAGATGATGTGACAGTGTCGATGGAGCGATATCCAGCCCTTCACCGAGTTGCCCAACACTTAGCTGCGATGTCTGTTCAATATCGCAGGGTGTACCGGGCACGCAGCACCGGGTCATACGCTGAAACAGGGCAAGGCGATGCGGGTTACTTAACGCCTTAAAGCGCTCTGCATCACGCTCGGTGTTATTTCTATAGTTCGACATATTTCGAATTGTATGATTCGGCCCGGCTGGTGTCAAACAATACTGAAAGAAGAATTAGTTTAATTATTAAAATCGAGTATGAGCTGACGCTCAAACTGATGTATAACATTTAACGGGAATGTCCCCAGAACCCCATATTGTTTTCTAAAAATGTGACACTTTACAAACACGAAGAAAGATGCATTTTTTCTTCTTTAAAACCTAAAGCACTTTAATAGGATCAACCTAAAACCCAGTACGTTAACTACTTCATTATTTCTTCCATTAGCTTTACAGAGAGTGCTTGCGCACATAAGCTATCAATATTTCGATCTCACTCTCGTTGGGTGCAACAATGCCATTTCCATTTTGGCTCATCCATTGCATTCGAGCGTTCATGCGCTCTACTGTTGGCAACCAGCCTTCTGCACTATGTAACTTGGGATTGGGCAGTGCATGACACTGGGTACAATATCGATTAACTAGTTTAGCGCCTTGAGATCGCGGTTCGGGTAATTGCGTGATGTCGCCGATTTTAGGTTTTCCTTTACCACCCCACATCAAACCGCCTCCACACCCTCCACAACGGCCCATGCCACACACACCCTGCGAAAAGGTTCTTTGTTTTTTAATAGTGAATGGTGCCTTTTCTTGTGAAAAAGGATTTTCATCCGCATTGACCGTATTAACGGATAACAACAGTCCTGCATAAATAAACAAATGTATAAATATACGATTTACTATTTTCATGATTTTACTCCATTAGCGCTAACAAGAAACTCATAAAATACACAGCGTACCCATAACTCTCGTCAGTTCAGATCTCGCTTCATGTAACATGATAGATGGCATGCATCTAAAAATTGATAGGCAACTGTCATGTTCATTCACCTCAACCTATGCCAGCCCCATCAGACTTAACCGTAGTCAAACCCGAAGCCTCCCAATTTTGCATACCACCGCGATATCAGATCAGTTTGTGGACAGGGCAGCCAGGTTTGAGTAGTCCTTGAAACCTATTCATCATGTTTTAATTAGATACCGGTACGGCATCTGTTATATCGACTGTATAGATCCAGCCCGCAAGTGGTTGACCTGTTCGCGCATTTTCACGAATCAGTGCTATTGCCTCATTGACACGCTCATCCTCGCAGATCAGTTCCAGTTTTACCTCGGTGATAATGTCTTCACCCAGTTCAATAGAAAAATCCCGCTCTTTGTCATCTAGCGCCTGTAGAGAACCTGCCACATCAATCACAGACAGGTTACAGACTCCCTTACAGAAGTTGGCATTTTTCAGCGCATGAAGCACATCGGCAATACGGTTGCGATGAATAAAAGCTTTTATTTCTTTCATGGTTAATCTCCTAAATAATAAATGCACTCTGCCCGTTTCGGCAGAGTGCATGATGGCTAGTTTTTTTGTACTCTTTTTCGCGTTTCCATCCACTCATAAATCACCGGTAATAATATGAGAGTGAGTAGAGTGGAGGTAATCAGGCCGCCCACCACAACAGTCGCCAGAGGGCGCTGAGTTTCGGCACCGACACCACTGGATAACAACATCGGAATAAGACCGAGAATGGCCACACTGGCGGTCATCATCACAGGTCGAAGCCTGAGTTCCGCCCCCTTTCGCACCGCATCATGAACCGACATGCCTTTGTCCTGCAGTTCATTCAGGAAACTGATCAGTACAATGCCATTGAGCATGGCCACACCGAACACCGCAATAAAGCCAATGGCAGAGGGTACGGACAGGTACTGACCTGTAATGAACAAACCAATCAGCCCACCGATGGTGGCAAACGGTACATTGGCGATAATTAATGTGGCGTATTTCACCGAGTTAAACGCGGTGTAGAGCAGCACAAAAATAAAGAAAATCGTCAACGGCACAATAAGTGCCAGTTTGTTAAGTGCACGTTGTTGATTTTCAAAAGCACCGCCCCATTCCAGCCAGTAACCAGGTGGCATATCAACCTGCTGTTTAATCAGCGCATTGGCATCGGTAACAAAGCTATCCACATCACGTCCGCGTACATCCATTTGAATAACGGCATAGCGTTGCAACTGTTCACGACGAATAAATGAATAGCCTTCGGCCACTGAAATATCCGCCACTTGTTTCAGCGAAACGATTGCGCCGCCACTGGTGCGTAAAGGAATATTACGAATAGAATCGACCGACATTTTAGCCGCGTCATCTAAACGCACGGTGATATCAAATCGCTTGATGCCGCGAATTAAGCTGGACACCGGATCATTGCCAATACCATTACGTACCACGGTAAGCACCTCATCTGCGTTCATGCCATAGCGTGCCAATGCTTCACGGTTAACCTGAATACGAATCTGCGGTTTACCCAGATTAGCTTCAAGTGAAAGGTCTGCAACGCCGGGGACTTTTGAAATTGTCTCCTTGATTTTCTGGCTCAACTTATCCAGCTCAGTTAAGTCTTCACCATAGAGCTTGACCGCAAGGGTGGCACGTACACCGGAAATTAATTCTTCCACGCGCATTTGAATGGGCTGGGTAAAACTAATCACCGAAGTGGGTACCGTCTTTTCCAGTTTTTCACGCATTTCGATGGCCAGATCTTCATAACTTCGATCATCTACCCACTCGTCATGGGGCTTAAGATCGGTGAAAATTTCCATGTAATTCACATCCGCTGTTTCACCTTTTTCCGCGCGACCAATCATCGCTATTGTGCTATTTACTTCGGGAAATTCATTTAAGACTTTTTCCACATCTTTGGAGATTTGAATAGAGGTTTCCAGAGAAGTTGAAGGAATCGACACAATGCGCCACATAATCGAGCCTTCCTGTAACTGGGGCATAAACTCTTTACCCAGTAAGGGGAATAACGCGAGACTCGCCATCAGTAAAACAATTGCAGAGGTCACCACTTTACGTTTATTGGCCAGCGACCAGGCCAGCGTAGGTAGGTAACCTCGCTTGATCCAGCTAACCAGCCAGGTGTCTTTTTCTGCTTTTGGTTTGAGAATCATCGCCGCCAATACGGGAATAATAGTCAACGTCAGCAGCAGAGAACCTGCCATCGCAAAGCTAATATTGAAAGCCATCGGCTTGAATAACTTGCCCTCCAACCCCGTCAGGCTGAAGAGTGGCAGAAACACCACAATGATAATTAAAATGGCAAAGGCGATTGGGTTAGCGACCTCTCTAGCGGCAGCCAATACAGCGGCGGTACGATCGACTGTTTCGCCTTTTTCTTGGCGTTCGGCCATAATGCGAAAGGCATTTTCGGTGAGCACCACCGCGCCATCCACCATCATGCCAATGCCAATAGCCAACCCCGCCAGTGACATCAGGTTGGCGCTGAGCCCCACCTCGGCCATCATAATAAAGGCAATTAACATCGCCAGAGGTAAAGCAGCAATCACTACCAGCGCCGAACGTATTTCACCCAGAAACAGGAACAGCACTATGGCCACCAGAATCGAACCCTCCACCAGCGCATAGACTGCGGTTTTAACCGCTTTTTCTACCAGGTCGGTACGATCGTAAATGGGTTTTACTACTATGCCTTCAGGCAATGCGGATTCAACCACGGCCATTTTTTCTTTGACATTATCAACCACATCCTTGGCATTTTCACCGATACGCGCCAGTGCCATACCCAGCACCACTTCTTTGCCATCACGGGTTACCGCACCTGAACGCAGTGCAGGTTGTTGTGAAATAGTCGCAACCTGTCGTAAATAGACCGGCGTACCGTCTTCCACTTTCACCACGATATTGCCAATGTCAGCTTCATCTTTTAGCAGCCCTAAACCCCGTACCAGATATTGTTCTGCTCCCTGATTAATATACTGGCCACCGACCTGACGGTTATTGGTCTCCAGTAATTCAATCACTTCACGAAAACTCAACTCATATTTGATGAGTTTAAGTGGATCAATCACCACCTGAAACTGCAATTCTTGGCCACCCCAGGTCATCACATCATCAACTCCCGGTGCAGTGCGTAACATCAGTCGCACACTCCAGTCCTGTATGGTGCGCAAGTCCATATCTGAAATTTCTGATTTCAGTTTTTCATCTGCACGCTCAATGGTGTACCAGAACACCTGGCCCAGACCGGAGGTATTCGGTCCCATTTCCGGCTTGCCGTAACCTTCTGGAATACGATCACCAATTTCCTGTAAACGCTCCATCACCAGACGTCGTGCAAAATAAATATCCAGGTTATCTTCGAAATAAACAGACACGTAAGACAGACCAAACAGGCTCACAGAACGAATTTCCCGCACCCCGGGTAAGCCAGCCATGCCAGATTCCACCGGGAAAGTAAGCAGTTGTTCTATGTCTTCAGCGGCCAGTCCGTCAGCCTCAGTGTAAATATTCACCTGCACCGGTGTCACATCGGGAAAGGCATCAATGGGAATAGTGCTCACCGCACGCCAGCCAAGAAAAGCCACCACCAAAAAGATAATGATGACCAGAAATTTATAGCGCAGAGACGCTTCAACCAGTTTATTTAACATTCCATCATCCCCTAGTCAGCATCGCCAATCTGTGATTTCAATAACAACGACTTGAGCATAAACATGCCCCTGGTCACTATCTCGTCATCTTTTTTCAGGCCGTTTTTTATCTCTATCCAGTCACTGCGGGCATCACCCGTTTCAACCAGTTGCGGGTATAACTCATTACCTTCAAGCCTGAATACCACCTGCTCGCCATGCAACAAGGTGACCGACCCTCTGGGAACCGCAATAACCTCTGCTCCCGCCGAGGTTTGCAACGCGACTTTTACAAATTGACCAGGACGCAGCAGACCAAGATCATTATTCACTTCAATACGTACCGGCAGTGTGCGGGTGGTTTCATCTATACGACGATGAATTTGCACAACCTGAGCATCTACCCATTTGTCACCAAACACATTAATGCGTGCAGCGGTGCCTGGTTGAATATCAATAACATCTTGCGGAATGATTTGTGCCTCCACCCAGAGTCGGGATTCATCACTGATCTCCATCAGCAGTTGACCGGGTTCGACGACCTGGCCCAACACAAACTGATCGCTTATCACGGTTCCATTCTGTGAACTCAACAGGTCAAAAGCTCCTGTAGCTTTTGAAGCGTCATCCTGTTTCAGTAGTGTGCTGATTTGCGATTCGTTCATTCCATAGGCCAGCACATTCGCATAAGCTTGTTGACGCCTTACTTGCGCTTCAATGTAACGTTGCTCGGAGACCACCTTGCGCCCCAGTTTTTCTACCCGTCGCCATTCACGGTCAGCAACCAGTAATTGCCCCTGAGCTTCTGCCATGTCTACGCTCGAAAGCGTTAATAATTTCTGCCCGACTTTTACAGCGTCACCCATGCGCGTTTGGCGCTTGATAATTTGCGAACGGATACGACTAGTAACCTGTGAACTCCGATAGACGTTAATAGTCACTTCACCGGGTGCCATGATCTCGCCCGTCAGCCTCTGGCTATCCACTGGCGTGATAACAATTCCCATAGACTGACGCTCTTCAGCCGTCATTTGTGGTATACCTTGTGCTTCTTCCTCCTTTTCTTCTTCAGCGTAAACGAGGCTGCTACTCAATAAAAACAGGATTAAAATACGCTTAAAAAATGATGTCATAATGTGTTGCTCCAGAATTTAATTTTTAATTTTCAAGACCCAGCCAGGTATTTACCTGACCTGTAGCCAGCAACCAGTCAATCCAGGCTCGCCATAAATCCTGGCGTAGCTCAATGGCGCTGGTACGGGTATTCAGTGTCTGATTAAGTTGCATAAAATATTCGGCGGTGCTGATTTCTCTGGCCTGCCAGAGTTGCTGTATTAAGCTGAGTTGGCTACTCAGGCTAGACTGGCCAGTCTGTAGCCAGCCATTCCAGGTTTCATGAAGCAACTGATAACGATGCGCTGAAGTAAACAGTTCTGAGCGTACCTTGCGAGCCATATTCTGACTTTCACTTTCAATCTGGATTAATTCGGCATTGGCAACATCAACTTCAGCACGGAAGTTATTACGCACAAAAAGAGGGATGGACAAAGTGACACCAATCAGGCTTTCAGAATCATCGCGCCCACCACGCACACCAATGGTCGGATCAGCTCGTTGTTCTTGACTGCGCAAATGAATTCTGGCTTTGGCTGCTGCAATCTTTGATAGTTGTTCTTGCAAGATGGGTAACTGATGCAGTAATTCATCAATGTTTTCATCGGCAAGGTTCAGAGTGGGCAGCGTATCGGGTAATCCCGGCCAGTTACTGTTATCAACATTCACAAGCGCAATCAGTAATTGCTGTGTTTCCATCAACTGACTGGCTGCACGGGTTCGCTGCATGTGTGCTTCCGCCAGCGCCAATTGAGCAAGTGTTAACTCAGCCTGGCCGAGGTCCCCTGCCTGGCGTCGTTTTTCTGCCAGTTCGACAAACCCTTGCAGTAGCTCAATACGTTGTTGTGTCAGTGCATCCACATCACGATGCGTATGATAATCCGCTAACGCCTGAAGAAGCTCCCCCGCCAGTGCCAGCCGTGCAGCCTGCCATTTAGCGGTAAAACTGTTTTTCTCGTATTGGGCCGCCTGACTGCGTGCACCGCGTTTATCTGACCAGTCGATGGCCTGGGTGATGCCCAGGCTGCTTGTCTGGATATCTGTCTTTTCAACATCCAGCTCCAGCTCCGGATTATAGAGTGGCTGCTCGGCGGCCTGTGTCATTGCAATGGCAACATCCCGTTCTGCCTTTACGGCCTGAATGCGGGGATGACTACTGAGCACCTTACCAACCATTGCTGAAAGCTGGGATATGCCACCAGGATAACGATTATTGGTTTCTGGTGGCTTATTACCCGTATCTGACCATGCGGCCACCGGTAATAAACAACTCAATAATAATGCAGGTAAAACAAAAAACTTAAACATGAAACGAGTCCTTTTTATCAAAGGGATAACAACAGTCCACAATTAACGTGGCATGACTTGTATAAAAGGACTCAGACTTGTGGAGGTGCTGTAGGCGGTTTGCGCTGCAGAGAATGATAGAACGAAGGATGGGGTATCACATCAATGTGACTATTACTGATCTTGATCGATGGAGTACGGTAGCTGATATACAAAAGCTGTGCCCAGCCAATGCAATAGGTATCACAAGCGCTATTTACAGAAGCGTCATCCGAAGAGATGTTGGCGACCTGGCTTATACTCTGCCCAGATACGTCAGTAAGCACTGCACACTCATCCATTGCCCAGGCCATATTGCTAAACAATAGGGTCAAAATTAACAATGGAATAGTGATGCAACGATTAAACATGGCTTTAATAAGGTTCCCCTGAATCAGATTGCCGCAAGCACCCGGTTCAAACGCTCAGTGACATCCTGTGCCAATTTATGAACCATTGGATTTTCGACCAGATCAAGCACCGCCCCCGGGTCCATAAATTCGACATGCACGGCTCCGGCCTCATCCTGACGAACCACGACATTACAGGGCAACAACAGACCAATGGACGGCTCAGCGGTCAGCGCCTTGTGAGCCAGGGGCGGATTACAGGCACCCAAAATTCGGTAGGGTGGCATATCTTCGCCGAGTTTATTTTTCAATGTTGCTTGCACGTCAATGTCGGTTAACACACCGAAACCTTCTGTTTTAAGAGCCTCGGTCACCACGTCGATAGCACGCTCGAAGTCCAGAGTAACCGCCTTGCCAAAACCGTATTTTGTTGTCATGTATACTGCCTCGCTGTTATGGGTAGATTAAAAATTCGTGTCAATCCGCTATCAGTAGTTGCCTGAGCTGAACCGCGTTATTTTCATCGATGGGAATCACCCGGTGATCATCCACAATCAACGTGGGGCAATGCCGCACACCAAATTGCAGAACGAGCTCAGGATGATCTTCAACGTTGCAACGTTCGTAACTTAATCCAAGTACATTCAACTCTTTTTCCACGTCGATGAAGTGGCAGGTTTTGCTGGTTAATAATAAAATCTTCATTAAAGAATTCCTCATTAAAAAATTTATTGCTCAGCGAATAACCGCTTCTACTACGTTCCACAGTTCACCAAGACCAGGTTTTCCTGATGATAATTTTCTGTTTAGGGAATCAGTCCGTAACATCATAAATACCGCAGATAAAACAAATACAACCTTTCGAAGGTATTTTTCAGGGCAATCAGTTTTTTTGAGCGCCGGGGAAAAATATTCCAGAAAGGTGGCCTGTTATCATTCGCAATGTGCATCCACATGGCATCATTCTCCATATTCAGAATACAGGAGAGCTCATAACGGTAAGTACGCGTTGGCTGAACCGCGTTTAATGTCGCCTTCATGTTTTTGGCTGCAGCTTGTGATCGAAGCTGCGCCATATGCGCTTGGTGCGGAACCCATGGCGGCGGATTTTCATGGTTGGCGCAATCACCGGCGGCAAAGACATTGCTCAGCCCCTTGACCTGTCCGTATTTATCAACATCGATCTGGCCGCCGGCAGAAACGGCAAGACAGGACTCTCGAACCAGTTTGCAACCGGTTATTCCCGGTGAATACAGGATTAAATCTGCTTCACGTAAGGTTCCATCATTATCCAGCATGCCGCCTGCAACAAATTCCGCTGGCGCGTAACCGTAGTCGAGGATAATTCCACGCTCCTGTAGCCTATCGGTGATGGCGCCAGTCTCCCCGGGATTGATATTGGGAGAGAAAAAGTGAAGCTCGAAGTTATCCCGCAGCCCTCTTTCTTTTAAGACAAAATCAAGTAGGCAGGCACACTCGTACATTTGCCCTGCACGACCGGCGACAAAACCATCCTGTTTGTTAATCTTGTATCCCAGATAGATAATTCCCCGCTCCATTGCTTCGAGCCTGTGTATAAATGCCTCCATGTCATCAGGCCCATAACAGGGTGAGAAGGTTTGCTCCTTTGTACCGGGAATATCATCCTTCAAAAAGGCAGGCCCAACACCCAGAAATAAGGCGTCATTTTTATACTCAAGCCCGTTGACGATAACCGTTCTACCACCCTCTTTTATATCGGTGACCACGCCTGAAATAAAACGAATGTTTCTACGTTTCAGGAAAGAGCGGATATCAATGGTGATGTCTCGTTTGTTCTTTTTCCGCGTGATCATTTCCGGAATGGCGGGGAAGTAAATGAATTCACCATTACCAATCACGGTAATGTCGTACCTGGAATAGAGCCGACGCAAGAACCAGGCAAAAAAAGGGAAAACAGGTATTGCGAGAAAATATTGGATAAAAAACAATGACGCAAATCCGTTACCGACGATAATAATATTTTTCTTCATATCAGGTCTCGCTATATACATATTCGCTTAACACCAGTTTCTGTCAGACTTCGTGCAGCATTGCATGCAGCACGTAGACTGCCGTTTCCTTGTCCAAGTGCCCGTCAGGGAGCTGGAGTTCTTCGGCGTTTTGTCGATAACTCATCCGCTATGACCTCAGCATCCGCAGCCCGCTGGCAATCACCACAAATTCGCTGATCTCATGCGCGAGCACGGCAATGGGCAATGTGAACACACCCGCCACCGCACCCACCACCAGCGTGCCGATGACCAGCACCGATAACGCCAGGTTCTGCTGAATAATGTTCCAGTTACGATGGCTGAAGCGAATCAGATAGGGCAGGCGAGATAGGTCATCTGCCATCAGTGCAACATCAGCCGTTTCCAGCGCCACATCCGTGCCGGCCGCGCCCATGGCAATGCCCACATGGGCTGCCGCCAGTGCAGGTGCATCATTAACGCCATCACCGACCATGGCGACACGGCCATATTGTCGATCCAGCTGTTCAATTTTACTTTTTTTATCCTCCGGACTAAGCTCGGCAAACACCTCATCAATACCGGCTTTGGCAGCAATAGCCTTAGCTGCCAGCAGATTATCACCGGTCAGCATAATGATCTTTTCTATGCCCGCCTTGCGCAGTTCACTAATCGCATCAGCCACGCCGGGTCTTAGTGGATCCATCACCGCAATCAGCCCCTGCACCAGTTGCTCTGTGCCCAACAGAATGACGGTATTGCCCGCCTGCTGCAGTGCCCTGATTTGTGCTTGAATCGGGGCTAAATCAATTCCCATGTCGGCAAACAAATCGGGCTTGCCGACATAGACCATCTCATTATTAATTCGGCCTTTAGCACCAGCCCCAGTGAGTGACTGGAAATCTTCTGCTGGCGTCACTTCAATATGTTCATCCGCCGCATAATTGATAATAGCGCTGGCCAGTGGATGCTGTGAGCGGGATTCCAATGCGGCAGCCGTGGCAAGCAACTGTTTTTCAGTCACGCCATTAAAAGCAATAACTTCACTCACCTTAGGTTTACCTAAAGTTAAGGTACCGGTTTTATCCAGGGTGATAACACGTACCCTGGCCAGGTTTTCCAGGTGCACACCGCCCTTGATCAATATGCCGTTTCGGCCTGCGGTACCAATGGCGGCAACCAGCGTAATAGGAATGGAGATCACCAGCGCACAGGGTGCGGCGGCCACAATAAACACGGTGGCTCGCGTCAACCACTCCTGCCACTCCTGAGCAAAGAAAAGTGGCGGCAATACGGCCAGCAAAACACCCACGGCCAGCACCGCCGGACTATAACGGCGACCAAAGCGCTCGATAAAACGCTGACTTTTTCCCTTACTGGACTGCGCCTCTTCCACCAGCTGAATAATACGTGCCAGGGTATTATCGGCCGTGCTTTTAGTCACCCGAATGGTCAATGCGCCTTCACCATTTAAAGTAGCGGCGAAGACACTGTCTCCAATATTTTTTTCGACCGGTACGGACTCACCAGTGACGGGCGCCTGATTAAGGCTTGAATGACCTTCAACGATTTTCCCGTCCGTGGCCACTGCTTCACCGGGGCGGACAACAAAAAGATCACCGACACGAAGCTCCTCGGCAGGAATAACCATCTCTTTATTATCGCGCAATACCAATGCTGTTTTGGGCGCCAGGTCCATCAATGCGCGAATTGCATTACGGGTGCGTTCTTCAGTATAACCTTCGGCCGCCTCTGAAATAGAATACAGAAAAACCAGCATTGCGGCCTCGGCCCATTGCCCTAAAAGCCCCGCAGTAATAGCGGCTACGGTCATCAATATTTCAATGCCAAGCTGCCGCTCCTCAAGCAATGTTTCTATGCCCTCACGGATGAAATACCAGCCGCCAATCACCACCGCGAGCAGATACAGACTGGTTTCCAGCAGGAGTGGCAGTCCCACCATGGAACCGAAAAAACCTGTTGCTAGCAATAAGCCAGATAACGCCGACGTGACAACCTGAAGATTGCGCCATGGCGTCGGCATGGGTTGGCCATTGGCTACCGCTTCACAGCTCGGGCAGGCCATTATTTCGCCTCCACCTTCAAGTCATCAGAGAGAATACCGATCCTGCATCGCCCGTCTTCACGCAATTGCATGCGATCATTGAAGTGCCTCAGATCGGTGCTGTAAATCTCATTCGAGTCAGGCAGGGAACGCACCATCGAGTAGAGCTGTTGCAGGTAATCAGGCTCCTCTGTCAGGCGGTGATATACCCAACGCCCCTCTTTTTGAGATGTCAATAATCCTGCCTGTCGAAGTGCTTTAAGGTGGCGAGATAGTTTGTATTGGGGTTCCAGCAGCGCATCCACCAGTTCACACAGGCAGATTTCCTGATTTGTAGTCGCCAACAGACGGACTATCCGTAAACGCGTGTTGTCCGAAAGTGCCTGAAACAGGGTTTCTGAGTTAATAGTTATAACATGCATAGTTGCATAATAATGCAACTATGCATAATAATGCAACCTTTTTAAGTACCCTTTTCATCTGAGTATGTTTAGCTGATTTCAGTCTGTCGCCGGATCAACAGACCGAGATGACTACAGCAAGCCTTTGTTGCTTATATCATCCATACGACGTAGATGCCGACGCAGACCAGTAAAAACCCCGAGCTTTGCCGTAGCCAACGTTGAAGTTGCGGTTTGGCGAACAAGTGCTGTGCCTTTGCAAGACCATGCCCCACCAATAGCAATGGCAAACCTGTGCCAAAACCATAAATAAACATCAGTACCGCTCCATAAAACAGGTCACCCTGCAAAGCCACCAAGGTAAGGATCCCCAGCAAAATAGGCGTAGCGCAAGGTGCGATGGCCAGCGAGAATAAAAACCCCGCGACGAAGGCAGTAATGGCATGTGTCAGCGATTCACGGCGGAGGTTGTTCAGCGACTTGATATGCCAACTTGGTAGACGAAACGGTAGCCATCCCAGTAGATACAAGCCCATCAACAAGGGGACAATAGCCAACAAAAAGCGAAACGAGGGATCAAATTGCCCGAACACCCAACCGAGCATAGCGGTCAACAACCCCATTAGACTGGTGGCAATCGCCATGCCTAATACAAATAGGAAGTTAATTCGCATGAGCCGGGATGTGGGGCCTGGTATTTGGTCATCCTGGTTTGCTGGTGCACATTGGGTGGATGCACCACCGAGGAAGCCGATCACGGCGGGATACATGGGTAAACAGCAAGGATTGAAGGCGGTGATCAGACCGCCCAACATGACCAGAGGAAAAGCAAACAGTGAGCCACTGGATAGAAAAGGTGCCAGCCAGCCTGCAAAGATATCCATTGTCACTGCAATACCCGTTGTTCGAATTTCTCAAGTGCAGCCGTAAGCTTCTTTTGCATCGCCGAACTTTCGCCCACGGTGCGACCGATTTCACGCCCTTGGTCATCGATAAAAACGACAGTCGGTAAAAAATGTACCTGGTATTGCTGGATCAACGGATTGTCCTGTGACCAGTCGGTTTGCACGACCGTGATACGCCTCTGGTAACGCATAGCGGCTTGATCAACCAAATGATGAATCGCTCGACAGCCAGGGCTATTGTCGCCACGAAACAGAATGACGGCAGGCCCTTTAATAGCTGTTTGTATCGGTTTATCTTGTTGGATCTGCCATTGTTTAAAAATGAAGACCAATGCAATAAGGCTTACGGTAACAAGCCAGGGCCAATACTTTATTAATCGCATGGCTCACCTTTTGTTGGTTCACAATCGCAAGCTGCAGTGTTACCAAAAGTTGTCGGAGGGCGTTGCTCAGAAACATTTTCTTCCAGCACACCTGGGGCACGGTCCTGCACGTAGCGTTCACCTGTTCTCAATGCTTGCTCCGCACGAGCCAGCTCGCGTCCGAGATAGGCGGCGTGATCCAGACGACTGATAAGCTCGACTTCAATGACACTGGTATATAAAGCTGCGGCTGAGATGGCAGTGAACATCCGGTCCAGTACGCCTTTGTTACTGTAATGTTCCAGTACTAGCCGTCGATGGGTCCGATCCGGGTAGACAACGAAATAGCCTGCGGGATCCAATACTAGCTTTCCAGGTTCCTTTGCCGCTTCAATGGGTATCGGCATGACATCAGCCGGGGCATCGGCAAAAGGACCGGGATCACCAAGCGCAGTGGTGGCAATCAATGCTTCTACAGCCGCAACATCGGTGTTCCCGATTTGATCAATCACTTGCACTTGCTTGCGAAAGGCCTCGACATGCTCAAGCTGAATATTCTTTAACAATGGACGCTTACCTTTTGCTTTGATAATGCGCATTTTTTCATTTACGCCATGTTCCATCAGGGCGATCAGCGACTGCCCTGGCAAATGACCAATTGCCTTTTGCGTATCGTCACCACAAAGAATAAGAAATCGTATGTGGGGATTAGTTAGTGTGTTTCGGATCAGATGCTCAATACCGAGATTTTCGGTGTGCAGACTTCCAACAATGGATAAGCCTTCAGTATTAGTATCACTAAGTTCCTTAATCAGGTGATCTGAATTGAGTGTGCACACCGCTACGGGTGCCTGGAAGCGTACTATCTGATAGTCGCCGGGCAGTGGTGGCCAGCCTTCGCGTTGTTCTGGTTCTTCCGTGGCGCAATGGCCGCCTTCGGCCACGGCTGGGTCAAATTCTGCGGCCAGGTTCTGCGCCACCGCGGGCCAGCAGATTTCGCAGCCCAGGCAGTCGTAGCGCTTAGGTTCAAACAGACTGCATGCTTCTTCCAGTAGTGAATTCAACGTAGCATTGATTGTGGCTGAGGTCCGTAGCGTATTGACCGTATCCTGGAAACAACCGCAGCGCCAGCACTTCTTCGCGGCCATGGCCTGACGAAGCTCCCGTTCAATCTCGACTACCTGTGTTGGCGCTTTTAACATGATTTGATCAGTACCGTTTTGCCCTGCATTAATTTAAGTCAATACACTCATCGTGGCGTTCCCAACAAGCCATTAATGGCTTGCTTGTTTACATGTCTTGATATATGGCTGATGCGCCCATCCTGCTGGATATAAACGATCTTCGGTACAGTGCGCACGCCGTATTGTCCAGAAATTGTGCCGTCCGTATCGTAGAGCACAGCATAAGGCAGCCTATATTGCAGTGCGTAGCGTCTTGCATTTTCCAGGCTGTCGGCCAGACCCGCATTAATAGCGACCAGTTGCAAACCCTTCGAGCCGTATTCCCGATAAACTTGCTTCAGTGTCGGGATCTCCTTTTCGCAATAAGGACACCAGGTAGTGAAAAACACCAACATCACCGGCCCCTTGTCCAGGTAATCGACAAGTCGGTGTGGCTTTCCGGCCAGATCAGGCAGTGTAAAGTCGATGGCTTGCTTCGGTGCTGTTTTATTTGCAACGCCTGCGTCGATAACTGACGTGCTTTCCTGTTCGCAGCCTGCCAGTAGCATCAGGCTAATGAGTAGTACACTAAATATCAGATGCATCGAACAAGATTGACCGCAATGCAACCTGGTCATGCGCTGCGTCCTCCCGACGAGATATTCAGAATGATGATCCCTGTTACGACGAGTGCGATACCAAGGCCTTTCTTAAGGCTCGCCTTTTCGCGCAGTATTAGCACACCAAGGAGTGCCACACCCGCTGTTCCGCCACCTGCCCAGATCGGATAAACGGTGCTAACCGGCAAATTCACCAGGGCCAGACTAATAAGATAAAAAGCCAAGCCAAATGCGGCAAGTGCAAGCCCTGTTGGCAGTAGTTTGGTGAAACCATTGCTGAATCGCAAGAAAAGCGCAGCGGTAATTTCTGCAACGATCGCCAATCCAACCAGTAGCCATGCGTAAGTCATCTTAGTAATACCTCCTATTAATAATGTTTCCAAAAGCCGAAGGATTGAAATCGGCTTCGCGCATTAACATCCGCTCTTCTTCTCCGATGTCCTGTTCACGAGGATGACGCCAGCCACAACGAATACGATACCCAGCGCTTTCGCTGCGTTGAGCTCTTCCCCTAATGCCAGTATGCCGAGAAGCGCAACCCCTGCTGTTCCGCCACCTGCCCAGATCGGATAGGCGACACTGATCGGTAGTTTTTTCATGACCTGGCTGACGAGGTAAAGCGCCAGTGTGAATGCCGCAAGCGCAATACCGGTGGGCAACAGTAAAGTGAACCCCTCGCTAAAGCGCAGACCCAGCGCACCCGTAATTTCAAAGGAGACCGCCAAACCCAGCAGCAGCCACGCCGATGACGGTGGCCTTTCTGCATCTTCACGGGAAGGGCAAGATGTTGTCTGTGATGTATCGCTGTTCATCATGCTACCCTTGTCTTGCCTTGCGCCTTATCATCACTGATGCGTCCGTCGAGCAGATGTATGCGGCGTTCCGCGCGCATTGCCAGTTCCTCGCTGTGCGTCACGACAATAATGGTCAGACCTTCGTCGTGTAATTCATCCAGCAGGCCATAAATCGCCTCGGCGTTGCGACTGTCCAGATTACCCGTGGGTTCGTCGGCCAATAATATTTTTGGTTGATTAATTAATGCCCGAGCGATGGCGACACGTTGCATTTCACCGCCGGATAATTCATCGGGCAAATGATCGGCGCGTTCTGCCAGGCCAACGCGTGCCAGCAGTTCGTCGGCTCTGGACGCCAGATGCTTTTGCCGGGTGAACAGCGTAGGTAATAGCACATTCTCCCGTGCGGTTAGCGTCGGTTGCAGGAAGAATTGCTGGAATACAAAACCGATGGTGTCAGCCCGTAGAAGCGTAAGACCCTTTTCGTTCAGTGCTGTTACGTCCTGGTTCGCGATCGTGACCTTACCACTATTGGCCTGATCCATAGCACCGACGATGTTAAGCAGTGTGCTCTTTCCGGAACCCGATGGACCCGCCACGGCAACAAACTCACCTGCTTGTATATTGAGATCAATACCATCCAGTGCATGCACCTGTTCCCGTCCACGGCGATAGGTTTTGTTAACCTTATTGAGAGTAATCAAATCAGACATTGCGTACCGCCTCCATGGGTGATGCGTGGGCAGCCTTGAGGCCGGGGATGATGCCTGCCAGGACACCTGCCAGGGTGGCGAACAAAATCGAGGCAGCGATGACGACCGGATCGAACAGAATGAATCGGCCCGCCGGGGCGTAGGGTAATAATTCGTGTAGCCATTGATCGGTCACCGTGGCAAAAGACATTCCGAAGACAACACCGATCACGCCACCACCTAGACACAGCAACAGCGTTTCAAACAGTACAATGCGGAAGATGTGCCCGGGCGAGGCACCGATACAACGCATGTAGCCAAATTCGCGCAACATTTCAAACACGCTCATCAATACGGTATTGATTACGCCGAGAAAGCTCACCACTAACGCCACGATCAGTACGGCGGCCATCAGCGTTTTACTGGAGCCAGTGATTGACATAATCTGCTGCATGATCTGATCTTTACTCACCACATAAACATCCGGCAGCGTTTCAATCTTGCCTTTGACTTGTTCGAACTCTTCCACGTTGGCCAGACTCACGCCGACGCCGGTCAGCTTGCCCTGTTTCTTGAACACCTTCTGCGCGGTCGCCAATGGCAGGAAAAAGAAACCGTCGTCCTCGCTGCCGGTGCGTTCCAAAATACCCGAGACCGTGAACTCCGCGTCAATGCCCGGAAAATAGACTTTGTCCCCGACCTCGCGTTTTTCCACCCGCGCCGCTTCGGTACCCAGGATGATGGTGTCCGGCCCGGTGAACCACTCACCCCGGATTTTCCAATGCGGTTTAAGCTCGCGATAATTATCCTCTACACCATAGAAATAGAGAGCCTTGCCTTCGTCTTCGATGAGCGAAAAGATCAGCATGCCGGACGCGGTGCGAATACCGGGGACATCACGGATTTCCGGTAGCCGGCGGGCATCGAGAAACTTGGGGATTTCACCACCGTGCAGGGCCAGCGAGGCGGCTTCCATGGGACAGCCTTCGGTGGAGACCAGCATGTGGATGCCGGAGTTGGCCATCTCTTCTTTCAGCGCGCGGTCAAAACCGGTGTTAAAAGACAACAGGCTAAACAGGGCCGCCGTGGCGATGGCGACTCCGGCCATGGATAGACTGGTACGCAACTTACGCCGTTGCAGGTTTTTGAGACTCAAAGTCAGCAGGTTCATGGTATCCGCCTAAGACCGGTTGGTGTGGATGACGGTCGCCTGGATTTTCACTTCGGACTCCGGCTCGCCACCTTCTTCATGTTTTTCTTCGCCTTCTTCTTCGTGTTCCCCCCGCACCAGCACCACGCCCTGAATCTTCAACGGTGTGCCGATGACCACATCATCGGGTAGACCCGCCGCCGGAGGGATGACTTCGATGATGTCCAGTTTGTCCTTGAAGTAAAAGTCAGCACCGTCTGAACACATACCGCCAAAACGGCCGGTGATCGTAATGGTTTTGCCGGTATATTTATCTGCCTGTTGCACCAGATCGTTCATGGAAATCACCGGCAGGTTAGGATCAAGTTTGGCCTGCTGGGTGTCTTTGTCGGAGCAGCCGGTCACAGCTCCGAGGGTGAGCGAGAGGGTGATAATAATTAGGGATAGTGATTTCATATTTATTCTCCTTTACTGGAAGCGTTGGAACGGATTTCGGGTTCGGTATTGAGCACGGCCTCGTAGGCGAGCATTTTTTTGATCAAACGGGCGATTTCAGCGGACGCCTTCTCTGCCTCGGGAACGGCCTTGGTATCGAAAGCATCTTTAAACGTTTTGCCCCGGAACTGGCCGAGAAAGTCATTGCTCTTGAGCGCTTTACGTTTACGCTCGCGCACCCGTTGCAGGTAAACACCGCGAATACTGTGATCGGTATTCAATCCGACCACGGTTTCGATAACGCCGTATTCTCCCGTGCCTGCCAGCGCCAGTACCCAGCCCAACGTGCGGCCGTCGGCGGTGATGGCGTAGATGTTGTATTCCTCTTTCTCGGAAGGGTGCAGCGGCTCACCGGCCAGCGCCTCGATACGTTCGATCTGCTCCGGTTCAAGCTTGTATACCTCGGTTTTGTAATCTTTCGCTTCCGGGAACAGTCTGACCATGGTGCGTTCCGGATCGCGCCAGACACAGACATCGGCCTGCACCAGTGAAGACAGCAATAACAGGCTGATAAATAGAAATCTTGTTACATAGGATTTACAAGGCATGTGAAAACTCCCAGTAGAGTTGCAGCGCCAAGCTGTGTTCACCGGCGCCATTCAAACGTTGATAGGTATCCGCCGCGCGCAGGATGAAGTTTCTGGGTAGCCGGTAACTCACACCCAGCGCGACTTCCCGGGCATCGTCGGTGCTGTTCCACCAGCCCAGCTTGGTGTTGAGCGACAGGCGTGCATTGAAAGCGTAGTCGGCGAGCAGAATACCGCCGTAAACCGAACGGTCTACATCTTTCCCGGCGATCAACTCGCCGCGCAGCAGCCAGGGTACAAAGTCGAACTCGGCATCCACGGCCAACCGCTGGCGATCAAAACTCCCCTGCTGAAGAAAGTCGTCATCATTTGTCACGACGCGGCCATCCAGGTAAGACAGACCCCAACGTCTATCCTCGCCCTGCATCCCGAGCCGGGCCACCAGCAGCTTGTTGCTGTCGGGGTCATCGAGTTCACCCGTACCCTGGGAGACCGACAGGGCATAGTCAAAGGGGCCGGTAAAACCGAATACCTGCACACCGGCATCCAGTTTGATGCCCAGCGTCACAGCCTCTTGGGTCTGGATCAGTTGCCGTTCTGTGTCCAGATTGGCCAGCAGGCCGAAGGGAAGAATGTAGCGCCCCGCGCGCAGATTAATGCGCCCCAGCGGGCCTTTCACCTGAGCATAGACTTGATAGGCCTCCAGTTCCTCGAAGTTATCGTTCGCATCCACCTGACCCACCAGGATGTAACGGTCACCGCTATCATCGCTGATCACCTGGCGTAGATTGACAAAGGCGCCGTGCAGTTTGGGTCCTTCTTCGCCTGCGCCCCAAAGTGGGTCTTGCGATACTGCTCTACTATCGAGACCACCGGAGATTTGTGTTACATCGGCCTGGGCCGGTGCATAGACAAAAAGCAGCCCCGTTATCAACAGAAGATTCAGCAGCGAACATCTCGTGACTATCTGTTCGTCATTATCGAAAATATCGAAATGAGAAGTTAATAAAAATGGGTTCATCCCAGGCGCGCCTCCAGCATTTTCAGGTCGCCCTTGAGCGCCTTCAGCAGATCCACGCTGTGTAACCAGTAATACACCATCTTGCCGTCATCGCGCTTCCGCAACCAGCCCTGGTCGCGCAACAACTTCAACTGATGGGAGGTGGCGGCAATGCTAAGCCCCAACACATGAGAGACGTCACAGACACATAATTCGCCCTGAGCCAGAGCCAGCAGGATCTTGAGCCGCGTCGTGTTACCGAGGAGCTTATAAAATTCGGCTAGCTCGGGAAGGGTTTGTTCTTCATCGGCCAATGTCGCTTTGATCTGAGCCACCTTGTCATGGTCAAAACAGGGGATATTACATGTATCCGTTTGTTTGCTGATAGCCGCAATCGTCTTCATTAGGTGATACTCACATTTCGATGTATGCGAAAATGATAATTTAACTTAGGGGAAAGTACAATAATTAACTTCGTTATGATGAAAACAAAAAATAGTGCCTTATGACCAAACACATATACCGGATTACTTTAAAGAATCGCCCCCCTTGAATAGTCTGCCTTAACTAAATCCCCAAACTCTGCACTTAATAAAAGTGGGTACAGGGACAAACATAAAATAATTATTTTTACTTTATTTTTCATTACTTTACCTACAAACAACTTGTTGTGTAATCTTTGGTACATGATTTAGGTATACCAAGCTGATATTTCTCGGAGTATGTTTTCGCATCTTGCCATTTTACACCTTCAACCCACTCCTTCTCCCCATAAGCAAAGCACCACTTCGGTGTGCCATCGGTGTTTCTTTCTCCAGCCCAAACGTAAGTTCGTAAGTTATTGCCAAACACCTTCTTTCTTGCCTCAATAAACCCAGAGCATGGAATCTGGAAATCGCCTTTTCCCTACATGATGATTTTCAACTGACTCTACGGGTAGAAGGCAGCAAAGAGCTGGAGGATGCACCTGAGTTACAGACAGGCTTAGCCGTCAACCTGCATGCAACAAAAAATATAACCGCCACTATTGAGTTTCTACGGGGACGTTTTAAACGGGGACTTGCAGAAGACATAAATGGCAATGAGCTGGATAAGCAAAATCAGCTAGCAGCTCAACTTGGAATTTCCTTTTAACTAAAGAACATCTGAATAAAAACAAATTTTTATAGTCATATAAAAAACAGAAAATATTCAACCCTGATTAATACCAGCCATCCCCAGATGACTCTACGCATGCCCGCTTTGCGGGGCGACCACAAGCGATCGACGCAACACTATAGTTAATTAAAAAGACAGAGTGTGATATATAGTTAACTTACCGACCACATACAACGGGAAATAAATAATTATGAGTAATATACAGTCAGGCATACTAGCTGGTGTACCGCGCCTTGCTCGCTATCTTGTATTCTCTTTGAAAGCAGAAGCTAATCCGATAACGTCACTTCAGTTACTGACTAACACTGACTTTAGCGACTCTGCTGTTATTGGCCTTGGTCGTTCTTTAATAACTGCCCTGAGTAAAAATATCGAAGGGCTAAAATCATTTCCAGTATATAGCGGCCCCGGGTTTGATGTCCCAAGCACACCTGCATCTCTCTGGATCTGGTTGCGTGGTAACGATCGCGGTGAACTATTGCACCAGTCGTTAGAGATTCAGCAATTACTGGCAGATAGTTTTGAATTAGATAACGTAATTGACGCATTTCAGTATAAAGACAGCCGTGATCTAAGCGGTTACATTGATGGTACCGAAAATCCACAGGATGATGATGCGGTTAATGCGGCTATTGTTCAGGGTTCGGGTAATGGCCTGGATGGCTCTAGTTTTGTAGCCGTACAACAATGGGCTCATGATCTGCTACATTTCAAATCTATGACTGTTACAGAACAGGACAATACCATTGGACGACGGATAAGCGATAACGAAGAAATCGAAAACGCACCGGAATCTGCACATGTTAAACGCACCGCGCAGGAAGATTTTGAGCCAGAAGCATTTGTTGTTCGCCGCTCTATGCCATGGGCAGATGCCGAAAAAAACGGCCTGGTATTTGTCGCTTTTGGACACTCAGTTGATGCTTTTGAAGCATTACTAAAGAAAATGGTGGGCGAAGACGATGGAACGGTTGACGCGTTATTTAATTTTACGCAACCGATTAGTGGTAGTTATTTCTGGTGCCCGCCAACTAAAAATGGTCAGCTCGATTTAAGTGCACTGAGTCTATAACAGAACAGAAAATATTTAAATCCATGTGGTAACTTATATGCAATCTAACAGGTCAATTTACTGATTTCGATATATTCTGACAACTGAGAGTTAATCTAGATAAAAGAAGACGCTCAGAATTATGGCTTTAAGTTCCGCTGCCACATAGCTGACCTCTAGGAAAAATATCCGTCCGAGAAAAAACCGCTCATAGCAGACATAAGGTAAGTATGTCGCAGCCCTATATTGCCTTGCTTAAAACCTATCCATGCTTGGAGTAATCTGCATATTTAGATAATATGTTTATAGGTATAATTTGTTGCCTCTCTGTATGTATTTTGAATTCTATTACCGTCTCCTCCTTATTGTCACTAGATTTGTAGGTAGTTATAACTCCATATAGAGGACCTCTTTGATATTTCATAATAAAAAATATAGTTCGTGTTGAATCTGATATTTGTAGGCCGTCAATGATTTCCAAACCTATATAATTTCCATAAAGTTTTTCTACTTTTATTAAGATACTTGTTCCATTGAGAATTTCGAGATTGGAATTCGATTTCTGTGGCGTACCGTATAAAGCGGGTATAAAAGCTTTAACGCCTTTTCCTTCGTATGCTGTTACAGCATTTTCTAATGGCAATGGGACATGTATATCTGAACGTGCCGAAACTATAGAAATGTTTCCGCATAGCGTTATCAAGAAAATCAATGTTGTGTGTGTTGTTATACGCATAATATAAAATCCTACTTTGTGTAATTTACAGAAGTTAAAGGACTAGTTTGTGGTAGTTCTTATTTGAGAACGACAGATTAAACTATGCTGTATTATTTGATAATATCCTGTTTATGCATTACATTTATTCTTTATTTGAATGAATGAGTAGGGTCGTTATGGGTGTATTACTATCAATGTCGGTATTTAGGCGAGTTGTCGAAACGGGAAATTTTTCTGAAGTAGCACGTGAATTGGAGTTGTCGCAACCTACCGTGAGTAAGCATGTAGCTGCACTTGAGAATCGTTTGAACGTAAAGTTGCTCAATCGCAGTACGCGAAGTTTGAGCTTAACGGATGTTGGTAAGCATTATTATGACCGCTGCGTGCACATACTCGATGAATTGCATGAAACAGAATCAACGCTATGTAATCAACAATCTCAGCCGACGGGTACTTTACGCATTAATACACCTGTTACGTTTGGTGAGCTAAATATTGTGCCACATTTGTGGCAGTTTCTCTTAGAGTATCCTGATCTCAAAGTTGACCTAATTATGGACGACCACTATGTAGATCTGGTGAAAGAGGGGGTGGATATGGCCATTCGAGTGGGCCCAATGACTGACTCAAGTCTTATTTCACGCAAAATTGGTGACAGCCCTCGTGTCGCTGTCGCTAGTCCTGATTACCTTGCTGCTAATGGTGAACCTGGCACTCTGCAGGATCTAAAAGCACATAACTGTATTGTTTATATGTTGCTGACGACCCTTAATGAATGGCATTTTACTGGGCCGCATGGCAAGGAGACCGTTCGGGTGAATGGCCGTTTTAGTGTTAATAATCCCCGTACTATTCGACAAGCCGCATTGGCTGGCCAGGGTATTGCTATTACTCCTATGTGGTTAATACATGAGAGTATTGAGGCGGGAGAAGTAAAAGTGATACTTGATCAATATACCCCGACTCCGTTAGAGATTCATGCGGTCTACCCCGACCGACGTTTTGTACCGGCTAAGGTTAGTTGTTTCATTGATTACATTCGAACAAAGCTTGAGTAAGGTTAAGTATTTTGTAGCTTAGAGAGTCAGGCATCTCTATTTTTAACTAATAGGTCGTAGTAAAACAAAGCGCTATACGTTTTGTCATGTCCTGAAGTAAAAGCCCTTCGGCGCGGTCTCATTCTAAAACTTATTATTCAATAAGTATTTAATCAAACACAGAGGTTATCATTTATTCCTATTAAGAATAAATGATATGCAATAACAGCCTATTATAAACATTTCGTGAATGCTCTAGTATGTTTGTCAAGTAAGCACCGTGTTTACTATTGATGAGCAATACAGGAGTAAATGATTTTGTCAGCACAAACAGGGCAATACCAAAACACTGACTATTTAGTTGAAACCGATTGGTTAGAGCAGCATCTGAATGATACTAATCTACGGGTTTATGATTGTAGTGTAAGTGTACAAGCTAACCCGGATCTAGAGCAAAGTAAGCAATTCCCCTTCGTTTATAAGAATGCAAGCGCACAGTTTGAACAAGGTCATATACCGTGCGCTGGATTCATTGATATCCCAGGCGTGTTGTCAGACCTGTCGTCTGATTTGCCGCTGATGTTGCTGCCTGAAAAACAATTTATTGAAGCAATGAGTAGCTATGGCGTAGGTGACGATACCAAGGTTGTGCTTTACAGCACCACTGAGCCAAATTGGTCGGCACGAGTCTGGTGGATGTTGCGTTCATTCGGTTTTGATAATGCGGTTATTTTAAATGGTGGCTGGAACAAGTGGATTAAGGAAGGCCGCGCTATTTCGAATCAGGCCTGTGAATATTCACCAGGCCAGTTTACCTCGCACCATCGACCAGGTACTTTTGTTGGTAAGGATCTGGTATTGGCTGCAATTGACGATGACGGCACACGTATTGTCAATGCGCTTCCGCCTCTGTTGCATTCGGGCGCTAGTGAGATTGTTTTTGGGCGCAAAGGAAGAATTTCTAGCAGTGTCAATGTATCGTTTACTTCTCTTCACGATCCAATTACGGGTTGTTATTTACCTGCTGACCAATTGCAGAAAAAATTTGATGAGGTAGATGCCGGAAATGCGAAACGCATCATTAATTACTGCGGTGGAGGGATAGCCTCATCAAATAACGCTTTTGCTCTTACTTTGCTGGGATATGAAAACGTTACCGTGTATGACGGATCTCTGCTCGAATGGGGAAATGATACGTCGCTACCGATGGAAGCGGATTTAGAGGTAGCGCGCCAATGAATGATGTCGTGAACAGTGGTATGCGTGACTTCTGGAATGATGCAGGTGGTCGCATGTGGGTGAATCATCAGGACATTATTGAAGCAAGCATGGCACCTCTTGGTCAAAAAGCAATGAATGCGTTGACCATGAGCGAAGGCGAACGAGTGCTGGATATAGGTTGTGGTTGCGGTGACACGACGTTTGAAATTGCGCAACGAGTCGGATCCAATGGAGGCGTTTTTGGAATCGATATATCTGAAATGATTGTGGCTGCAGCGCAAAAAAATATTGCGATTACAAAACAGCGCAATGTTAGTTTTGAATGCGTTGATGCACAGACGTATCAGTTTCAGATGAATACTTTTGACGTGGTTTTTTCTCGATTTGGTGTGATGTTCTTTGATGATCCAATTGCAGCTTTCGAAAACATTCGCAAGTCATTGGTACCTGGTGGACGCATGGCATTCGTCTGCTGGCAACCGGTTAAAGACATTGAGTGGATTAGTGTCCCACTTGAGATCGTGGGTAGCTATGCAACATTACCGCCACCATCACCACCAGGGACACCCGGAGGCTTTTCGTTTGGCGATGCGAGCAGAGTGAGCAATATTCTTAGCTCCGCTGGGTTTGTCGATATAGCTGTTGAACCCTTCGATACTAAAATTAACATCGGTGTTGATCTGGATGAGGCGCTCACATTTTTGACGCACATTGGACCAGCCGGTACGGTATTAAATAACCACGATCTTGACAGTAAGACACGCGCAAATTTTACTGAAAACTTACGCACTACACTCGAAGCATACCAGACAAGTCGTGGTGTGGAATTAGGTGCGGCCACATGGATTGTGACGGCTCGAAACTCATGAGCAGTATTTCTCCTATAAAAAATTCAGCACTTCAAAGTTATATAAAAAAACAATCTTAACCATTCTACCCAAAACAGTTATTTGGAGATAACCCATGATTCAAATGTCCAGCCAGGCGCTTAAATCGCCGAAGTTGTTTATATGGCTACCGGTCCTTTTTATGTTAGTAATTCTGACTTTGGTGGCTGTACCTACACTTACCGGAAAACTGACCAATATCCTGTCACCTTTGTCTGTAGATACGGATCCGGAAAGTATGTTGTTGTATGACAATCCGGTGCGAGTAACGCATCGCGAGCAAAAGAAAAAATTCGCAATTTACGATCTCATGGTGGTGGGAATTACTAACAGCACACATGAGAATGGTGTCTTCAATGAGAAAACACTTAATCATATTTATGATCTGGTCAATTATGCAAAAAGTCTACAGTGGCAGGATGAGGCGGGTAATACCGAAGGCGTTGTGTCTGTCGAACTTATCGCGCCATCGACTGTGGATAATATTGCGCAAGGCGGACCGGGCACCGTTACGTTTAACTGGCTAATGCCCAAAGCGCCAGCCAATGATATTCAGGCGCTTGAGGTTAGAGAAAAAGCAAACAGCCAACCCATCCTCCGGGGCAGTTTAACTTCAACGGACAATCAGGCACTAGCACTTTACATCCCACTGACATCGAAAGATATCAGTTACAAAATTTCTGGTCTGTTAAAGGAAAAATACGCGAGTTTTGATGGTGATGATTCGTTTTTTATAACCGGTATGGCGACGGCACAAGATACTTTTGGTGTTGAGATGTTCGTGCAAATGGCGGTTACCACACCGTTAGCCATGATGTTGATTTTTGGCTTGCTCTGGTTCTTCTTCAGAAATGTTACTTTGGTTATGGCACCGATGATTATTGCCATGCTTTCGGTAATGATCACCATGGGGCTGATGATTGTCACCGGGAATCCGGTACATGTCCTTACTTCCATGGTACCAATTTTCATCATGCCCATCGCAGTACTCGATGGTATTCATATTTTGTCTGAGTTTTACGATTGTTACCCACAGCATAAGGATCGTAAAAAGGCAATCCAGTGTGTGATGGTCGAACTATCAAAACCAATGTTACTCACCACAATTACGACAGCCATCGGTTTTGCTGCGCTAAATTTGATACCCCTGCCACCGCTACAGGTGTTAGGCACTTTCGTTTGTATTGGAGTCATCATAGCCTGGGTACTGACCATGACTTTGATCCCGGCTTACATCATGCTTATGCCGGAAGAAAAATTTGATAATTTTGGCAGTCAGCATACGCGTCATCCTGGTGGCAGTACTTATCTCGGTCGTCTTTTACCTAAAGTGGGACTCTATGCCACCCGAGGCGCTATACCCATTGTGTTGTTGATGCTCATAGCGAGTGTGGTTTTTGCCTTTGGTGCAATGAAGCTCATACCCAACGACAATCCCATGAAATGGTTTGGTGAGGAACATGAAATTCGTCAGGCCGATAAGATACTCAATGAACAATTTGCGGGTAGTTATATGGCTTACCTGTCACTAAAAGCCAGTGAGAGCCAAACATTTAAAGATCCTGCGGTACTCAATTACATTGATGGTTTGCAAAATCATGTTGATCAGAAAGGGGTGATTGGTAAAACCATCGCGATGACTGAAATCGTTAAAATTGTACATCGTGAGTTGTTCAGTGGAGATGAAAAATACTACCGTATTCCGGATAGCAGGGAAGCTGTGGCGCAAACGTTATTAACTTTTCAAAATAGCCATCGCCCGGACGACCTTTGGCATTATGTGACCCCCGATTACCAGGAGGCAAATATCTGGTTTCAGCTTAAGAGCGGAGATAATCAAGACATGATAGTCGTCGAAAATCTGGTTGATGACTACTTTGCGGCCAATCCACCGCCGACAAATCTCGAGCGTCGCTGGTTTGGTATGACACATATTAATGTTACCTGGCAGGATCGAGTGACGGTCGGCGTGGTCAAGGCTTTCAGTGTTTCCTTTGTTATTATTTTGCTGACTTTAATCGTCCTGTTTCGGTCAATAATCTGGGGCATTCTGGCAATGATACCTTTGGCTTTTTCTGTCGTTATTATCTATGGTGCCGCTGGTTTTATTACGGGAAACCTGGACACGCCCCTGGCTATACTTTCAGCCATCAGCATTGGTTTATCGGTCGATTACGCCATACATTTTGTTACCCGCAGTCGAGAGTTACGTAAAAAATATAACAGCTGGCAGGAAACATTGCCGGCAGCATTTGGTGAGCCGGCCAGAGCTATTACACGCAACGTGGTGGTTGTGGGTATTGGTTTTCTGCCTTTATTAATTACACCATTGGTGCCTTATCAAATGGTTGGTATTCTGCTCTCCAGTATTTTAGTGCTGGCAGGTATTGCCACGCTGGTTATTTTACCCGCCCTTATTCATTTATTTGAAAAGCAATTATTTCTCACATAACACAAACGAGATTACGATGAAAATATTTTATTATCTAGCAGGCATGGTGTTCTTAATGTCGAGTGCACCCGCATTTTCCATTGGAGGTAACGAGGTCATGCAGAAAGCATTGCAGGCTTTTTATTATCAGGGGCATGATCAACGCGCCAACGCACACATGGAAATTATTGATAAGCAGGGCCGAAAACGTATCAGAGAATTTATCTCACTCAGGTTAAATTTAGATAACGACGGAGGAAAGCAAAAATATTATGTCTATTTTAATAAACCATCGGATGTTAAAAAAATGGTTTTTATGGCCTGGAAGAATGTCGAACAGGAAGATGACCGCTGGCTGTACCTTCCTGCACTTGACCTGGTGAAAAGGATTGCAGCAAGTGATGATCGTACCAGTTTTGTTGGCTCTAACTTTTTTTATGAAGATGTTTCTGGACGAAGCCTGGATGAAGATGTTCATCAGATCAGTGAAGAAACCGATCAATATTACATTATCAAGAGTCAGCCTAAAAAACCGGATAGTGTGGAATTTACCCACTATCAAATATGGGTAGATAAAAAGACCTTCCTGCCGATGAAAATAGATTACTACAACAAGGATGTTATTTATCGTCACTATGAAACATTAGAGATAAAAAATATTGATGGTCATGTAACGGTAGTTAAGGCGCAGATGGAAGACAAAAGGACAGGTGGTAAGACGATCATCAGTTACTCATCGGTGAAATATTCTCAAGACATTCCAGACGATATTTTTTCTGAACGTTACTTGCGTAAACCGCCGAAAAAATACCTTAAATAAAAACGATGACTACCCATGTTATATCAAACTAGAGCAAGGAGTGTTACTAAAAATATCGACAAAAAACACATATACAATGTTCTAACCATAGTGCTACTTAACGCTTTATTGTCTTCTATATCAATGGCAGATAGTAATATTGAAGATGATTTATTCGAGTTCAATGGATTTATAGAAACACGCCTTGGCGTACGTATCATGGATGATCCAAACCAGAAAGACGTGAGTATTGGTGAAGTACGATTTCAATTTGAAACAGAAAAAGATCTGGACGAAGCCACACTTAATCTGGTCGTGGATATTGTTTATGACCCTGTGCTGGATATTTACTCTCCCGATTTAGAAAATGGTGAAGGCATTATCGATCTGAGACAGGCAAATATTGTCATGAGTCCACTAGACTTTATGGACATAAAACTGGGGCGTCAGATACTTACCTGGGGAACGGGTGACCTGCTTTTCATTAATGATCTTTTTGCCAAAGACTGGAATTCGTTTCTTATCGGACGCGATGTTGAATATCTTAAGGCACCAACAGATGCCGCTAAAATTTCCATGTTTCAGGATCTGTTCAACGTTGATATTGTTTATACCCCTGTCTTTGGAGCGGATCGTTTTATTGATGGCAAACGTATTTCATTCTTTGATCCAGTAGCTAATGCCCCTGGTGGTAAAGACCAACCAATAGTTGTAGATAAACCGGATGACGCTTTCACCGATGATGAACTATCACTACGTTTATACCGTTCGCTTGGCGCTAACGAGTTGGCTCTCTATTACTACCATGGTTTTTGGAAAAGTCCGGCAGGTGTGAATGCGTTATCGGGAAACGGGACATTTCCATCGCTGAAAGTGTGGGGAGCAAGTATCCGGGGGCCAATCGTTGGAGGTATTGGCAATGCGGAAATGGGCTCTTATCAAAGTGATAGCTCAGCGGCAAGTAATGCGCTGAGTCGTAACAGTGAATACCGGTTTTTGATGGGTTATGAACAGGAGCTAGCAACGGAGCTGACGGGTGCGGTGCAATATTACCTGGAACACAAACGGGATTACGACGCCTATGTGAGCAGTTTACCTACGGGCGCATCACTCGATGACAAAAATCGTCAGGTGTTTACGTTACGTTTAACCAGGCTCTTACTGCAACAAAATTTGAGTTTATCTTTTTTCAATTTTTATTCGCCTACGGATGAAGATGGTTATACGCGTTTTATCGCATTCTATAAAGTATCCGATGAATTAAAAATGGAAGGAGGTATAAATTATTTCTACGGAAATGATCCGCACACTTTTTACGCACAGTTTGAGAATAACAGTAATATTTATACTGCAGTACGCTATGAATTTTAAATTATTAACAGCACAGTATTAGCGGAGTATAGTTACCTGAGTATATTGATTACGTTCACTTCGATCATCAACAAATATTTGAAATATACGCGTTAATGTACTCCATCGGACGAGTGAATACTCTATGGAAGCTTACTATGATATCTAGTTAAAATAATTTTTTAAAACAATGTCTACTGTTGGTTTTAAGTGAGATAGGAATTTATAATATTCTAAATTCGAATAAATGATATTCTATTTACAGATATTATCAATCTGGTATTAATACTCTAGACTTTCAGAAAAATCATGAAATGTAAAAATTTCAGTTCATATAAAAGCTAATGGATACTAAATGGATAGCCCAGAAGATAATAAAAAATATTGGGAACAACGCTACATAAATGGTGAAACTGGTTGGGATACCGGGTGTATTTCTGCACCGTTAAAAGCATACATCGATCAACTAACTAATAAAAACTTAAGAATACTTATACCGGGTTGTGGAAGTGCTTATGAAGCCCAATATCTGCACGATCAGGGATTTAGTAATGTTGTTGTTGTAGACCTGGTGCAACTGGCTCTTGATAGATTAACTGAGCGCTCGCCTAATTTTCCAATGAAACATATCGTCCGAGGTGATTTTTTTACTCATGAAGGCCAATACGATCTTATTCTCGAGCAAACATTCCTGTCTTCGATTGATCCACGATTTCGGCCCGCGTATGTAAAAAAGATTCATAGCCTTCTTACGCCTAATGGGAAACTCTCAGGTGTATTATTTGACTTTGAATTAGACGGAGGTCCACCTTATGGTGGTTCAATAAATGAATACGAAAGTAACTTTAAATTACTTTTTGATATACATACATTGGAGCCATGCTACAACTCTAGCGCAACATGGCAGGATCTGGAACTATTTATCATACTTAATAGAAAAACATAATCACGAAACGATAATTTTTTAGTTAAATAGCATGCAAAAAAAATTATATATCAAATGTTTTTACAATAGTCTGTAAAGACGAAATTGAAGTAGCGAGGTCTCTGGACACAACTGGAAAACTTTTCCCGGATCTAATTCTTAATATTAATAAGATAATTCATACAGTTAAAGTGGGTGAAGTAATGGAAATTATTGCTACAGACGGCTGCGATTAAAAGCTGTATTCCCTCATGGTGTAACGATAAAGGACATATGCTTTTAAAAGCGTACTTTGATACAAAAAACTACAAATATTACTATTTTATAAAACGTATAAGGAAATATTTTTGATGCGCGTCTTATTGATATGTCTCTTATTTATCTCGCTTACTGGTATGGCTGGTGATTTGCTTCACCATAAGGATCCTGAAACTGGAATATTTTCCTGGCAGAAGGTAGACGATGGTTTCAGTATAAGGTTTATACAATTACTTCCAGATTAAGTTTGAGCTATTACAAAATCACACAAACAACAAGGGATGCATTTAGCATCCCTTGTTGTTTGTTTCATGGTTAAATCAAATACGTTATGCCGCTTGTTGATCAGTCACAGAATTCATCAACAAGTAATCAAAAGCCGCCAGTGAGGCCTTGGCACCTTCACCCATAGCAATAATGATTTGCTTGTAGGGAACCGTTGTTACATCACCGCAGGCAAATATACCTGCCTCACTCGTTTGACCGCGCTCATCAATCACAACTTCGTCGTATGGACTCAGCTCAACCACACCTTTCAAAAAGCGGCTGTTAGGTATTAAACCAATTTGCACAAACACACCGGCAAGATCTTTACTTAATATCTCATTGGTTGCACGATCCTGATATTTAATACTTGTCACTTTTCCATCTTCAGCAACAATTTGTTTAGTTGCCACATTTTTTACGATCGTAATATTGTCGCGTGCTTCTGCCTGTTCAACCAACACCCTGTCCGCTTTTAATTCTGCCAGAAATTCAAATACCGTCACTGATTTTACTATGCCCGCAAGGTCGAGTGCCGCCTCAATACCCGAGTTACCGCCACCCACAACAGCGACATCTTTACCCTTGAAAAATGGCCCATCACAATGCGGACAGTAAGCAACACCGTTACCGATATTTTCTTTCTCTCCGGGCACACCCAGCTCTCTCCATTTGGCGCCGCTAGCCACAATTAATGTTCTGCTCTTTATCTTCTCACCCGATGACAAGTGAACGATTTTGATATCACCCTTTTCAATTTTCTCAACTCTAAAATGTTCTTTGGTGGTGATTTCGTATTCATTCAAATGCGCCTGTAATGCACCGGCAAGTTCAGGGCCTGTTGTTTTAGGCACTGAAATCAAATTTTCAATAGCCATGGTATCTTTAACCTGGCCGCCCAAACGATCTGCAATCATAGTTACCTTAAGACCTTTGCGAGCCGCATAAATTGCGGCTGAGACACCTGCCGGGCCACCACCAATCACGGTTACATCCTGCAAAGGTAGTTCTCTCTGGCTAGCACTTACAGTAATGCCAGGATACTTTTGTATTAACTTATCGAGTAACTGTGCAGTATCAACCTTGCCATTAGCAAACACTTCACCATTTAAGAAAACCGTTGGCACACCCTGAATATCATTGGCTTCAACCAGCTCAGGGTATACACCACCATCAATAGTCTCTGATGTGATATTGGGATTAAGTATTGCAAACTGATTTACGGCCTGCACAACATCCGGGCAATTATGACAACTCAAGCTAACATACACTTCGAACTTTAACTCTTGCTGCACATTAGCCACAATATTTTTCAAACTGTCATCCAGTTTTAATTCCGTACCTGACGAGTGCAACACCGCCAGTACCAACGAGTTAAACTCGTGCCCACTTGGAATGCCTGAAAACTGAATGCCGTTCGGCTTGCCATCTACTTCAAGCATAAAACTCACGGGGCTTCTTAATTGCCCGGCCGTGTCACGTTCTCCAACATTAATTCTGTTTGAAACCTTTGCAAAATCCTTTAGGAAAGATAAAAGTTCTGCTCGCTTATTATGTTCACCTGTTTGCACAACAAACGTAACATCGTTTTGCATATTGGCGGTGTAACCCATCAATGCTTCTTTAATTTCTTTCGTTAACATGCTTGAACCCTTCCTAAAAAAATTGCTCAGTTGTTAATGGGTGGGCAAACAACGCTGCCCACCCTAACAATAGATATTTATACCGTTGTCCTGTTTAGATTTTGCCTACTAAATCAAGACTAGGCGTTAATGTTTCCTGGCCCTGCTCCCATGCGGCAGGACACACTTCACCATCGTGATTAGCAACATACTGTGCTGCCTTCACTTTGCGTACCATGTCTTTTGCAGAGCGACCAATGCCTAAATCATGCACTTCAGACACCTTGATAAGGCCATCTGGATTGGCCAGAAATGTGCCGCGTAATGCCAGCGCATCTTCTTCAATCATCACCTCGAAGCCACGTGTGATTTTACCGGTTGGATCACCCATCATTGGGTAAGTGATCTTGCCAATCGCATCGCTGGTGTCATGCCATGCCTTGTGTACAAAGTGGGTATCTGTAGAGACTGAATACACTTCTACGCCAAGCTGCTGTAGCTCGGCATAAAAGCTCTGCATATCCTCCAGCTCTGTAGGGCATACAAATGTGAAATCAGCTGGGTAGAACAAAAAGATCGACCACTTGCCTTTCACATCATCCGTTGTGATTGTTTTGAACTCACCATTGTGAAACGCTTCTGCTTTAAATTCTGGAATGGATTTGTTGATCATAGACATAGTGATTTTCCTCTTTGGATTTACCTGAAATTTAATACTGGGTTAAAAATAATCTGCTGTTGCTTCAGCGTTGAAAAGAAGATTAAAGTATTTCATGTATCTAATAAATCAATTAAAATAGATAACATCATTCGGTAAAATAGAACATTGATATTATGATCTCACTCAAGCAAATTACCTATATCCTCGCCGTGGAGAAAACCCTGCACTTCAAAAAGGCCGCAGAGCTGTGCTCAGTCTCACAATCAGCACTCAGTACCGCGATCAGCGAGATGGAAAAACAGCTGGGGTTTCAAGTGTTTGAACGAGATAATAAGAAGGTGCTGATCACACCAGTTGGCGCAGAATGCCTGAAAAAGGCGCACAGCATAAAGCTGCAAATGAATGATTTATACCAGCTTGGTCAGGCGCTAAAGGCCCCATTGAGCTACCCCATGTCAGTCGGTACTATACCCACCATTGGGCCTTATCTATTGCCGAAGGTATTACCCGCTGTACGTCATCAATATCCAGACTTCCAGTTACGCATCACCGAAGAACAGTCCCATGTACTGGTGAGCAAAGTAAGGGCAGGTGAACTGGACGCGGCGATTCTGGCATTACCCTTTGATATCGAAGGTTTGCTTGCATTCGAATTTTGGCAAGAGGATTTTTACTGGGTGACACACAGGGATAATGAACTTGCACAACAAGCCGAGATTACCAGTGCCGAATTAAGACAGTCTCGGCTGATGCTATTAAAGGATGGCCATTGCTTAAAAGAGCATGCACTGGCTGCATGTAAGTTACCTTCAACAGAAACTGACTCCTCTCTCGCATCCACCAGCCTGAATATGCTGGTACAGATGGTTGCCGGTCATATGGGCACCACACTGGTCCCCAGGATGGCGCTTGAGCAATTGGTAACAGGCAATTCAGAATTGAAAGCAACTCACCTGAATGAGCCCGGCCCACATAGAAAAATTGCGTTTATTACCCGACCCAATTATCCGAGCGTCAAAAATATCGAATTATTGATACAAATATTTCAACAAGAACTCAAATTAAAAACCAATGGATTTAATACATAACGATCACGACCTAATTAGCACTTAAAAATTAACAAAAATATAAATCATTGATTATATTTAATATTTTCAGTAAAGACTCAAATCCTCTCCGTACGAGCAGCCATTGAGAATTAATCAATTTTTAATCCCTCCAGCATCTTCAATATTTTTTTGGGGATAAAATAAAGAATATGAATTCATAAACACTGATACACCTACATAAGTTATGGTTATATGCTATTTATATATAATAACTATTAGGGATTTACTCATATGCCTGTCAAATTTTCTCTTGATGAGAAAGATTTTAAAGACATTCTGAACGGCATGGTTGATGGAATCATAACCATAAACCAACAAGGTCTAATTCTAAGCTTTAATAAAACCGCCGAAACTATATTTGGCTATACAAGTGAAGAAGTGATTGGCAGAAATGTTAGCATGCTGATGCCCGAGCCTGAACGTAGTGCTCACGACACCTATCTGCACAATCATATGACAAGTGGCATTGCGCATATCATTGGTATTGGTCGTGATGTCACAGCTAAAAGAAAGAATGGTGAAACATTTCCTATGCATCTGTCTGTTATTGAGTACCCTGCCAAAATTGATGGTGATAGATGGTTTATAGGCACATGCCGGGATATCACCTTACAAAAACAACAAGAAGAACAGCTAAGACGTAGTTTAAAAATGGACGCTATTGGTAAGCTTATCAGCGGTATAGCACATGACTACAATAATATGTTAGGCATTATCATGGGGTATTCCGATTTATTGGCTGCACAACCCAATGATCAACTCAAATTTCAGGAATATATCAAAGCCATCAGACATGCCACTGCACGTGCCACAAATCTTACGCAGAAGTTATTATCTGTTACTCGAAAACGTAATAATTCAGCTAAAATATGCTGCATTAATGACGTACTCACGTTCAACCAGCAGATATTAGAAAAAACACTAACACCACAAATCAAGTTATCAATTCAACTTGAAGATAATCTATGGCCAACCTTTATTGATAAAGGCTGTCTGGAAGATGCCATACTCAATTTAAGTATTAACGCTATGCATGCAATGCCGGAAGGTGGTGAACTGAATATATCCACATCAAATGCACCGTTAAATTCAATTGATGCACAAATCCTCAATATACCCGCAAATGATTATATTAAATTAACTGTCGAAGACACGGGTATTGGCATGACTGAAGAAGTTAGGACACAGATTTTTGACCCTTTTTATTCGACAAAAGGCGAGAAAGGCACTGGCCTGGGTTTAAGCCAGGTTTATAATTTTATATCAGAATCTAAAGGCACTATCAGAGTCTATTCTGAAATCGGCTATGGCAGCCGTTTTACGATCTATTTACCCCGTTATCTGCAAGAACAATCCAGTCATAAAGTTGATAACTCAATTCCGATAAATGAAGCCGAGTTGAATGGATCGGAAAGCATTTTAGTTGTAGATGATGAACATGCCTTAGGAAAACTCGCGAAAAATATTTTATCCTCACATGGCTATACAGTATTATATGCATCCAGTGCAAAAGAAGCTTTACACATGCTTGAAAACATACCAATAGACCTGGTATTAAGCGATGTAATCATGCCTGAAATGGATGGTTTTGAACTCGCACATATAATCCAGTGTAAATACCCCGATGTAAAAATTCAACTATGCAGCGGCATGGCAAATACCAAAGGCAAATCCGTTTTTAATGAAAATCTTTATAAAGAGCTACTTGAAAAACCTTATACAGCTGAACAGCTTTTAGTAAAAACACGAGCTTTACTAAACAAATAGAAACTGGCGTTTTAGGCTATTCATTACTAAATAAATTCTTAATGTAGAAGCATCAAAAATAATTCGCTACTAACAAGGCTAACAGCCATTTAGGCAAGACCCCATGAATGACTGCTTATGGCTGTCCAGTCATTAATCCACGCACGATTGCAATGTCAATATCTGTATGCGAGCGAAATCGCAAGCCGATAACTGTCGTCGTCAGCGACATCGAGCGCCAGATCGACTTGCAGCGTTTCTCTGAACAGTATTCCGACTCCGCCGCTGAGGTGCTGTACATCCTCACCGCCAGGATAGATAACCTGCGAGGTGGCATCGGCACCGCGATACTCGATGTCATGGGCCGGATCGAAATAGTATCCGGCACGGAGCGCCAGCGGGTACTGTCTGAACTTGGTGATATATTCAAACCCGAGATGAACCTCGACCACTGCCTCGGCTTCGAAATCGTTCTTCCTCTGGATGACCGTGACGTCACCGCCAGGATAGGCATACGGGGCATGGAATTCCTTAGTGATTCGACTGTAGTCGATGTAGGTTGCCTCAATGGCAAGGGTCCAAACTTCATTTGGAGTGTAAGCAAAACCAACAGACAAGCTTGTGGGCAGCGGCAGTGAGCTTTTACAGATCCAGTTTCCGGTTGGGGTGCCATCGGGGAGTACGCCAATATTGACATCGCCAGTACAGCCGTTTTGTTGAGCGCTGTCGACGGTCGCCGGTGAGTTGGCTGTAATCATGGTGTAGTCGGGGTTGGGAGACAAAGTGTAGTTAATACCAAACGCCATGATTTCGCTGGGGCGGTAGAGCAGCCCGAAGCGCCATATAGGTTCTTGCTCGGTCTGGCTACCGTAGCTGGCGAATTCGAGCCCATCGAAACTACCCGGCTGCGGAGTTCGATCCCGCTCTGCCTTGATATCCATGTTCAGAGTCACCAAACTCGCTGATAGACCAATTGCGAGTCGGCCATCATACAGGCTGCGCGCTACGGAAAATCCAAACTCGTCGAGATCAAACATCACATTGTGTTTCTCGGCTGTGCCGCCACTGAGCGGATCGGTAACGGTGACGAAGCGGTCGTATGGTAGAAACTCGTGGTAGAACAGACCGATAACGGTTTGCCCATCTCCCAGCGGGGCCGCCAGTGCCATCAGTGCGGGATCGATCTGATTAGTTTCGTCAACGTAGAGTCCCAGACGGATCGATTCTCCAGCACCAGGATTGTCTGCACCTGGGGAGCTAATTTCATCGAGATGCCGGTAGTTGCTGTCAAAACGAAACTCAGTTTTTGAGAGGCGCACCAATGCTGCCGGGTTAGCAAGGGTGGCGCTGGCATCGTCAACCGATGCGACTGCTGCCCCGCCCATGCTCAGGGTACGGGCGCCCGAGATGTTCAGGGAATAGTGGAAACCGAACCAGGTAGGTCCATTATCAAACGCGTAACCAGGCAAGGGAAACGTCAGCAGCATGACTCCTGATGCCCAGAAGAATAACGCATTTTTCACCGACAACTCCTTTCAGAGGACAGCTATAAAGGGTCAAGCTATAAGCTCAGATTATGTTAACATCAAGCAGCTTTGTCGTACCTTAACTACTCAGCGATTTATGAATGTATGTGAACAAGGTTAGTGATCTATGTTATTCCTAAACTTAATCCTTCACCGACCGATAACTTTTTATAACGTCTCTATAATTGCTGTGTTCATAGCTGGCCGGATCTATGGCACAGAACTGACTCACACTACCCTGCATCTGTTTAATGGATTCATATTCGTGCTCAGTTAACCAGTGATTCAATTGTTTTAATAACTCCGCACAATACTCGGGGCCTTTATTCAACAACACACTGCACAGATACACTGCATCGGCACCCGCTAGCAATGCCTTGATAATACTTTCAGCCGTATGAAATCCACCGGTTGCCGCCAGAGATAAATCAAGCCTTCCTCTAATCAACGCTATCCAGCGAATACGTAACAAGGCTTCCATTGGATTAGATAACTCAAGCTGCGGTTTTATGTTTAAGCTATCGAGATCAATGTCGGGTTGATAAAATCGGTTAAACAGCACAACGCCATCCGCACCTTCGGTTTGTAATTTCGCCACCATATTCGACACCGATGAAAACTGTGAAGACAACTTCATGGTCACTGGTATATTAATTTTCTGCCGCAAGGCTTTTAGTAAATCGACATAACGCTGCTCAACATCAACACCACTTTGGCAAGGATCTGCCGCAACATAATATACATTTAATTCCAGCGCATCTGCACCCGCCTGCATTAACTCTTTCCCGTAATCAACCCAGCCGTTATTTGAAACACCGTTCAGGCTCGCAATCACCGGGATATCCAGTTCCGATTTAAGGCGCTGTAAATGTTGCAAATAATGATCAAGTTCACCTTTATACTCTTCCGGCACAGGCTGATACGACTCAGCCTCAAAGTGCCCCAGGGCCTGTGAATGCACAAACTTCTCAAGTTGTTTTTGTTCATGTTGAATGCTTTCTTCAAACAATGAAGGCAAAACAATGGCAGCAGCCCCCGCCTCTTGCAGGCGTTTTGCATCATCCAAATTCGCTGTAAGCGGTGACGATGAGGCAACCAGAGGATTGCTCAGTGCTAAGCCAAGATATTGCGTACTTAAATCTATCATGCTACTCACCCTCCACCTTATTCTTTGGCGCGTTTGCGTTATGCCCCTCCTGTGCTTTAATGGCCGATGCTAATTTACGATGAGGTGGTTGAGTTGAATTGGTTTCATCCCACGGCAAGCCTGCAAGTTGTTCATAGAAATGATAACGGTGTAAAACATCTTGTTGTGATTGCGCTAATAATTTTTCAGCACGCTCAGGGTGAGTCCGCCACAGCATATTAAATCGTATTTCTGTTTCGATAAATTCTCGATATGGAATGGACGGTGCCTTACTATCAAGATGCAAAGGGTTAATACCTTGCTTTGCATCTTCTGGGTTATAGCGAAATAAAGGCCAATGACCGCTATCAACCGCGAGTTGTTGCTGTTGATGATTATTTTTTAAATCTATACCGTGCGCAATACAGGGTGAGTAAGCGATAATAAGCGATGGTCCTGCATAGGCCTCTGCCTCGTTAAATGCATGGATGGTTTGTATGTCTTTTGCGCCATAGGCTACATGCGCCACATATACATTTTCATAATCCATTGCCAACAGGGCCAGATCTTTTTTGGGCGATGCTTTACCGCCAGCAGAAAATTTTGCCACCGCGCCACGCGGTGTGGCTTTTGACGTTTGCCCACCGGTATTGGAATACACTTCGGTATCTAATACCAGTATATTAACATCACGACCCGAAGCCAGCACGTGATCTAACCCGCCATAACCAATATCATACGCCCAACCGTCACCACCAATTATCCACACACTTTTACGTGATAAGTTATCGATAACGCTTTGCAGTTCCTGTGCAGCGAACGTATTTATTGATGACAGCTTTTCACGCACTTTATGCAAGCGATGTCGCTGCTGCTCTATACCTTCTTCAGTTGATTCATCTGCTGATAGTATTTCATTGACCAGAGATTCACCCAGCTCTGTTTTTAATTGCACTAATAATTCTGTTGCATACTGTTTTTGTTTATCGATAGATAAACGCATACCAAGACCAAACTCTGCATTATCCTCAAATAGTGAATTCGACCATGCAGGGCCTCTACCGTGTGCATTTTTTGTCCAGGGCGTAGTCGGTAAATTGCCGCCATAAATCGATGAGCATCCCGTAGCGTTTGCCACCACCATTCGATCACCAAACAACTGACTGGCCAGTTTTATATACGGTGTTTCACCACAGCCTTCACAGGCACCCGAAAACTCAAACAACGGTTGCAATAACATCGCGCCCTTTATCGTATTGGTTTTGAGTAGTGTACGATCATAATCCGGTAGCCCTAAAAAAAATTCCCAGTTTTCTTTTTCCTGCTGACGTAACTCACTGGTATAAGGAACCATGTTTAACGCTTTGTGGCTGACATTCGTTTTATCATGTATGGGGCAGATATCGACACACAAACCACAACCCGTGCAATCTTCTGCTGATACCTGGTAACTCATCAAGTGATTTTCTGCGAAATCTTTACCTTTAACGGGCATTGACTTAAATCGTTCCGGTGCAATATCAATAAAGGATTCATCGTATACTTTGCTACGAATAACACCATGTGGGCACACCAATGGACACTTACCACATTGCGTACACAGCTTGTCATCTAACACGGGAATTTCTAAGGCAAGGTTTCGTTTTTCATAGGCGGCTGTTCCCAACGGGTAACTGCCGTCTGCAGGAAACAGACTGACCGGCACCTGATCACCTCGCCCGGCAATAATTTCGCTGGTCACATGTTTAATAAAATCAGGTATGAACTCTGCCAACGGTTTTTTTATTTCTGCCTGTTCAGTAACATTTGTTGGCACATCGACTTTAACTAAATTTTCCAATGTTTTATCGATGGCACTAAAGTTAAACTCAATTAGGCGCTGACCTTTTTTCCCATAGGTTTTTTCAACCGCCTGCTTAATTGACTGAATCGCCTGATCTTTGGGTAATATGCCGGAAATCGAAAAAAAGCAGGTTTGCATGATGGTGTTAATACGTTTATCCATGCCGCTTAGATTAGCCACTTTATACGCATCAATTACATAGAACTGTATCTGCTTATCGATAAGCTGTTGCTGCACAAGCGGCGGCAAGCTTTGCCAGACATCTTTAGCCGCTACCGATGTATTTAATAAAAACACCGCATTGGCTGCGGCCTTGTTTAACATGGCATAACGTTCTAAAAAAACAGGTTGATGACAGGCAACAAAGTTTGCGTCTTCGTCACCAATTAAATACGTTGAATGAATGGGCTTATCATCAAAGCGTAAATGTGACACAGTCACTGCACCGGATTTTTTTGAATCGTAAACAAAATATCCCTGCACAAATTTATCGGTACATTCACCGATTATTTTTATGCTATTTTTATTGGCACTCACCGTACCATCACTACCCAAACCATAAAACACAGCCTGAAATGCATCTTTGTGTGCATCTGTACGAAACGTTTCATCCCAACTTAAACTGCTGTACGTCACATCATCATTAATCCCGATGGTAAAATGATTTTTAGGTGTCGATGCATTCAACTCATCAAACACAGCTTTAACCATACCGGGTGTGAATTCTTTGGAGGATAAACCAAAACGACCTCCAATGACCTTTGGCATCTGTGCAAATCGTGAGCCCTGTTCCGCAACATGCTGTGCGAGTGTTGTTACTACATCTTTGTATAATGGTTCACCATCTGATCCGGGTTCTTTGGTTCGATCGAGTACGGCAATTTTACGCACGCTAGCAGGTATTGCATTAATTAAGGCTTCACTATCCAACGGCCTAAATAAACGCACTTTAATCAGACCTACTTTCTCACCCTGCGCACACAGGTACTCTACCGTTTCCTGTGTAGTTTCCGCACCCGATCCCATTAAAATAATAATGCTCTCTGCATCAGCAGAACCAGCATAATCAAACAGATGAAATTGCCGCCCTGTAAGCCGTGCAAACTCATTCATTACGTCTTGTACAATTCCAGGCATTGCCTGGTAGTACCTGTTAACGGATTCTCTGGCCTGAAAAAACACATCCGGATTTTGAGAGCTGCCACGTAAAACGGGGTGCTCTGGACTGAGTGCACGCTGGCGGTGCTGCGCGACATTTTGTGATTTGATTAACTGTTTGATAACATTCTTATCAATCGAAGCTACTTTGGCCACTTCATGTGAAGTTCTAAATCCATCAAAGAAATGCACAATCGGTATGCGTGACTGCAATGTTGCGGCCTGAGCAATGAGCGCCATGTCCATCACTTCCTGTGGCGAGTTAGCACACAAAAAAGCAAACCCCGTAGTGCGAGCAGCCATCACATCACTGTGATCACCAAAGATTGACAGAGCCTGAGCCGCCACAGAGCGTGAAGCAACATGAAAGACAGCCGGTGAAAGTTCACCTGCAATTTTAAACATATTCGGGATCATTAATAATAATCCCTGTGATGCCGTAAAGGTGGTCGTTAAAGTGCCTGCCTGCAGTGCCCCATGTATTGCGCCTGCCGCACCCCCTTCACTTTGCATTTCGATTATTTCAGGAACACTGCCCCACACATTAGGTTGCTGGCGCGATGCCCATTCATCTGCCCACTCCCCCATGGGCGAGGCGGGGGTTATTGGATAAATCGCAATGACTTCGTTGGTTTGATAGGCGATAGTCGCAGCGGCCTGGTTGCCATCAATCGTTACTGTTTCAACTACAGACATTGGCGACGCCATCCTCTACAGCAAGTTATAGACACATTAAAATCGGCTATATACCGAACACGCTATCAACAAATATTTCAATTTGTATACGTAATAGTACTTACGATATTTTTCTATATTCTGATGGTTTAGGTATATGTTTTCTGATATCCGCTGCATCATGAGCGGCCATATTTTTGGATAATTCAAATACAATCAGTTTACTCAGCTCGTTTGAGAACTGGGCGCGTAGCTCACCTAAAAATGCTGGTGCGACAATAAGTAATAGTTTAGATAATTTATTGGCTTTACGTGCATCATCAAGGTACGTTGATACCCGTTTTGCAAACTCAATCTGCTGATGTTTCTTAGGATGATCCTTATTATCATATGCATGACCACCTGTACCAGCCGCACCTGATTCTTTACCCGGCAGATCACTGGTCATATCACGTTCATGCAATCGACCTTCAGGATGCGACATATCTTCAAGCTCCTGCAATACTGAATGATCATCAGAATTCCATGTGAAGATACGTGCACGCGTACTGTCGGCCACCACAATCATGGTTTTATTCATACTTCACCCTCCATAATTACATACTCTATTAATGACTTATTCGAGCATGAATGCCATGACATTGATCAATATATGCTTATATGGCGCAGCGAATAATTATTCAAAACAATGTCTACAAGAAGAGAGAAAAGTAAATGAAACATCAAACATTAAAAGTGACTAATATTTTCGCAGAATCAAAATACTCTTAATATGATTTTATTATTAACGTTTATGTATTTTTTCAAATCTAAATTCTGCGGCACCAAATAACCAGGCAAATAATGCCGCCACGATGCCAAGTGTTACAACACTAAGCACAGATGCAATGATAAAAATAACGATAAAACCAATTGATAATGTGACGGCCACACCAATAATAGGCAGCAATACAAAAATCACCAGCGCCGTCACCAGTGCCGTTACCACGACAGCTCCCAGAATTAATATTGCTTTTACAAAGGGGTTAGTAATTTCCTGGCCATTAATAATTATTCGAGTCGCCATTATCTACCTCATTGATATAAATTTTTTTTATGAAAAGAATGAGTAAATACACAAGCTTAAGAATTACCAGTTAAGAATAGCCCACTACCTGCTCATTCTAGCAAATCGAATAACAATATATTCCATAGTTGTTATTAATTTTATTGATGACAACGCCTTTATTAAGCGCATTGATGCAACTTACCTTATCACGTACTCGCGAGTTTAGCGCCGATTTACAGGCCGTCACACTAACCGATGATCCAGAAAGACAAATTTCAGCCCTGAAAAAAATAAATTATTACGAAAAAAAACTGATTTAAACAACTGCTGTGTCTAATGTACGTTCATACAATCCATCTTTATTGCGCCACCCATCCCCTTAACTGAAGAGCGTATACTACGATTGCCGGGAATAGCTCAGCATGTTCATCATGCTTTTTATTCATTCTCTCCATCATAAAACCATTACAACTTATGCCACGTCATCACAGTAAAGACAGGTTAAGCATAACGCCGAATATCCGCTATTAAAAATACTTAGTTAGCAATGAGTAGTTAGTAGACGAATATTTTTCAACAGTTCTATACACACAAGTTATTAACACCTATACAAAATTTAGGACTTAAAATAATTTATAGGTTGTTGATTATATCGAGTTTCAACAATGAAATATTAAGGTTAAATTCTTCTTCTCGCACCATAGTTAAATATATTTAATGCGCTTTAGATTTCACTTTTTTTCAGCAAGCGTTAGCGCTTAAATTTCAACCATCAATCGTTACAATTAGCTAATAGGTATCGCTCAAATTTGAGTGATACCTATTTCACCGTTTGCTGACTAATCAACAATAAGGTTTCCGTTTGTTAATAGACCATCAAGAATTTGCTGGTCTGTTAGTGAACCGCCAACTGTCAGGTCAACACCCGTCAATGTAATTTGCTGAGAGGCTTCAAACGCACTGCTGCCATCAGCATCAACATTAATAATTGTGCCGCCACTACCATCACTATCAAAATGCAAATAATCCGTTAAGTTATTTGTATCTTCACCTTGCAACATGTCAGCAAGGTTTAACACATCACCACCTGCTCCCAATGTGAAATCTGTAATCACATCGTTTGCGGGCGTTAAACTAGTACCTTCATCTCCACTAGCCCAAACAAACGTATCGCTACCTGTTCCACCGGTTAGTGAATCATTACCTATACCACCACTCAAGACGTCTATCCCTGAACCACCGAACAGACTATCATCGCCAGCACCGCCCAATAATAAATCATCTCCCTCGCCACCTTGCAGCAATTCGTTACTGGCATTACCAATTAATACGTCATCACCTGCACCGCCACTCATCACGCTTCCATCTGTCATCGCTATTTCAGACGAACCATCAGCCAGAGTGACATAAGTTCCATTCATAACCGAACCGTCACTCATGGTAATTTGAACACCAACGCCTGCACTTCCAAAGTCTGCGCCTGTATCACCACCCAAATTATCCGTATCAACGCCAAACCAGAATTCATCCCCTGTAGTAAATGAATTCGCTGCAAAGTTGACGGTTAATGTTGGGCTGTTATCAGGTGCACTAAAAGTGACATCCGCACTATTAATTGTTGAATCCACACCAATCGCTGGAGCCGATGACCCACTACCACTTGTGTCAAAGTACGCGTTTGCATCAGTGCCTGCACGCAGGTCTAATGTAATTGCAGCAATCGCTAAACCACTTAAGCTTTCTGTAAACCTAAAGCCTATTTGGTTACTTTGATTATATGTATTACCAGAACGTATAACCGCATCAACAAAATTGCTGGCCGATAGGGCTGCACTTGTACGCGCATTAATAATAATATCATCACTATCGGTACCGACCAGTGAATCATTATTTACCAGTGTTACATCTACTCTTGCACTATCAGAAACCAAGCCATCCGATATTTCATAAGTAAATGATTCGCCATCAGCCACATTGCTTAATGTCACTGAATCTGTATCATTGCTAAGCGCTGTTCCGGCATCTGGCGTTACCTTAGTTACATTCATTGTACTGCTAATCGTATCGTTAGCCATTAATGAATCGTAATCAATATTTAATGAATCACCCGTCGCCGCATTGGTGATTACGTTGTCACGATTCGCATCGATATTCGCGACGTAATCAAGATTAATAATAAGATCGATAGCCTTAGTATCGCCATCACCATCGACACCGGTAATAACAAATATTTCCTGTTCACCGGTAACCGTTTCTTGTGGATTAATCGTGTAGAGATATTCACCTGTCTCGTAATTAATCTCCATGGTTCCACCACGGACAGTCGTTATTGTTTCCACTACATTGGTAACAGGAACATAACTATATGTTACACCATCAATCACTATTGATTCGATATGCCCGCCATCGGCACCTATCACAATACCGGTTGCACCCGTGCCAGATAGTATTGATGAATCACCTTGAACAATACCTTCAGAAACAGTATCTAATAATGTCTGTTTTAGATCGAATGCATCCAATACCTGAATTGCATAAGGGTCAACATCACCATCTGCATTTACATCAGGGAAGGCAATTGGCTGTAATGAACTTAAATTCACACTGCCGGTAATACCAATGCCGTATGAAATATCGACGTTGTTGGCCTGAACAAAATTCTCCCAGTTTGTTTGCAGAGTGGCATCTATTTCACGACCATTACTTGGCTCGCCATCAGAAATGAAGTAAACCAATGTTGTATCGGCTGCAGGCGGCGCATAACCTGTCATGGTTGCATTTAATGCATCGTCGTAGTTGGTGCCACCACCCGGTGTAATGCCGTCAAGATATGCATTCGCTCCACCCTTGTCATCCTCATACCATGAAGATTCATTTACAGTGCTTGAGAAATCTACAAACTTAATATTAACGTTACCAAGGTCATCGAAAGAATCAAACATTGAGGACAGTGCTTCTTTTGCAATATCCATTCGCACCTGATCGGCATTGAAATTTGTACTTCCAGATTGATCACCTTCTAAATCCCACGCCATACTTCCAGAACGGTCAAGAACAATAACCAGGTTAGTGGTTTGTGTAGCCGCATCACTATCAACAATGTTTGCCGTTACATCCGTTCCAATTGGCGCATCATCCACAATATTAATTGCTAAAGAGCCATTTGTTTGAGTACCCGTAGCACTCTCTACTGTGAAGATAAACTGATCAGTATCGTTTAAACCCTGACTCGTTGAATTTTCTAATGTATAAACATAATCGCCTGCATTGTAATTAACCCCGCCGTAGTTACCCGCTTGAGCAAAAACTTCCAGCGTTCCGGCTGCACTTTGAATAGTAATAACACCTCCAACCGGGGTGTTGCCATCTATTTCCACAAGATTGCTACCTGCCTGCCCTTGCAATAAATTACCCGTGGTAACAATAGCGGCTGCATCGGGCAATGTTCCTTCAGCCAAGCCAGATTCCATCACACTATCAACTACATCAATAACAACAGGATCATTCACACTAATGACTTCTACGTTTAATATTTGTGAAGATGATAATGAATCGCCATTACTTTGTTCAGTGCCCATTGATGTAACGGTGAGCGAATAATTACCATCAACCAGATCACTGATCATTAAATTAGTTTGATCCCAGTTGCTAACGTCAATAGAGGCTGTTCCCACACTAGCCGTAAACGTGTTTACACCATCGCTCAGCGTAGTACCAACGGGGATACCTGAAATAATCGTTGATAGAATTTCAGAACCGTCAACATCAGTTAATGACGCTGCAATATTAAAGTTTAAAGGTACACCTTCATAGGCAATAACATCCACACCACCATCGGCTAAAGCCGTAACTCTGACGTTGTCATAAGTAACACCGGTGTCGTTATCATCAGTCCATAAACCAAAAGTACCAATGGCAGGAGTAACAGCATTCGCACTCAGCATTGATGTGCCATCAACTAATACTTCGATGCCAGCAGATTCTGTGACCGTAACATTTAAATTAAAACCGGCAGGAAGTTGTTGCTGATCTAGCATATCAAGAACAGTAGAAACTCCACCAACAACACTTACCAATTCAAAGTCACGATGAGCAGCACTGCCAGAGTAATTACTATCGTAATCATTCCAACGAACCATGTAATAATTTTGGTTATCTGAATATCCAAAGATAAGACCAACTGCATCATTACTAGCAGATGAACCACCTATGGTTGTTTCTACATCGGCTGAAATTGAATAGTTATCAAGTGCATTTAAATTAGTGCCTTCCTGGTTAACATCGTAACCAAGGAAGCCACGTGCGGTTCCACTATCTTCTACAAGAGACCCGTTATTTACAGACCAGTTAGGTGTCAATGCATTAAAGCCAACATAGTTCCAGCCATCTGCATTGCCATCATTAAAGTTATCACTAAAAATAACTTTATCTGGCGATTCGTTAAGACCAACTTGAAGATTCAACGAGTCTGCAACAGCCGTAACATTAATAGTTGCTGTCGCTGGCGTTGTATCCGTAAGACCATTTACATCTGTTGCACTGTAAGAAAAATCTGTACTGCCACTCCAGTTTGCATCTGGTACAAAGTACATTGTTAACTGATCACCCGTCGCTGTGTAATCAACACCCGTTACTGCAAGTGTTGTTAAGGTATCATCTGTATAGAGTACCCCGTTAACTGGTAAGCCTGATAAATTAAAGCTTGAAACGGTTCCATCAGCATCACTGCCACTTAAGGTAATAGCGATACTTGCTGCATCTTCAAGCCCAGTACCTGTTACATCATTTGTAACCGCAGCGGTTGAATCAATAGTGCTAACATTTCGTGTTGCTTGTACTGCTGCATTACCTGCTGCATCAGAAACATTTGCAGAAACAGTATAGGCTGCGCCGTCGGGCAATCCGCTGAGATCAATTCCTGTAATACTCCAACTGCCATTAGTTTGTACAAGCGCTGTATCACTAAATACAACTACACCTGACAAACTAAGCACTTGTACGGATACAATTTGATTTACTTCAGCACCCGTAGTATTACCGTTTATAGCAACCGAATTATCTTCTGTGTCATCAATGACATCATCAATTGAGACTGCATTAATCGTTACTACCGGTGCAGTTGCATCAGACACTGTAATTGTTGATGTTTGCGTTGCTGTCGCACCATCGTCATCGGTTGTAACAACACTGATAATGGCATCACCACTAAAATTAATTACCGGTGTGAAGGTAATCGTGCCATTGGTGTTTACAACAACGGATCCTTGCGAAGGATCAACGCTTGCGGTTGTAGAAACGATGGTGCCATCTATGTCTGATGCTGTGTATGTAATTGTTACACTACTAACATCTGTTGTAGTTGCTGTTGATTGAACGGTTAGTGTCGGTGCGTCGTTTACATCCGATACAGTAATTATTGAAGTTTGAGTCGCAGTTGCACCATCATCGTCAGTGGTGACTACTGTAATGGTTGCGTCACCGTTAAAGTTAGTCTCAGGTATAAAGGTAATTGTACCGTTGGAATTTACAACCGCCGTACCCTGGGCAGGATCAACACTCGCGGTTGTGCTAACAATCGTGCCATCAACGTCCGCTGCTGAGTAAGTGATACTTACCGCATTATCTTCTGATGTGGTTGCAACTGATTGAACGGCTAAGGTTGGTGCATCATTTACATCACTCACGGTGATCACAGAAGTCTGCGTCGCAGTCGCACCATCGTCATCGGTGGTAACAACGGTAACCGTGACATCGCCATTAAAGTTTTGAGCAGGCGTAAACGTAATCGTATTGTCAGCATTTACAACGACTGCACCCTTTGCAGGATCAACCGTCGCAACCGTGCTAACAATCGTGCCGTCAACATCGGAAGCAGCGTATGTAATATCAACTGAACCGTCTTCGGCTACGTTAGCTATTGATTGAACATTAAGTGTCGGCGCATCGTTTATATCACTCACGGTGATCACAGAAGTTTGTGTCGCAGTTGCGCCATCATCGTCAGTGGTGACAACGGTAATGATTGCCTCACCATTGAAGTTTTGAGCTGCCGTAAACGTAATCGTATTATCAGCATTTACAACGACTGTACCCTGAGCAGGATCAACGCTCGCGGTTGTGCTAACAATCGTACCATCCACATCCGCTGCAGAGTATGTAATGTCAACTGAACCATCTTCTGCCACATTGGCTGTGGATTGAACGGTTAGTGTCGGTGCGTCATTAACATCCGATACAGTTATAATCGAAGTCTGTGTTGCCGTTGCGCCATCATCATCGGTGGTGACTACTGTGATGGTTGCGTCACCGTTAAAGTTAGGTGCAGCTGTAAACGTTATAGTGTTATCAGCATTAACCACCGCTGTGCCTTGCGCAGGATCCACTGTTGCTACGGTAGAGACGATCGTTCCATCCACATCCGCTGCTGAGTAAGTGATACTTACCGCATTATCTTCTGATGTGGTTGCAACTGATTGAACGGTTAGTGTTGGCGCATCGTTAACATCACTCACCGTGATGATTGAAGTTTGTGTCGCAGTCGCGCCATCATCATCGGTGGTGACAACGGTAACGGTAGCATCACCGTTAAAGTTAGGTGCAGCTGTAAACGTTATAGTGTTATCAGCATTAACCACCGCTGTGCCCTGTGCCGGATCTACCGTCGCTACGGTAGAGACGATCGTTCCATCCACATCCGTTGCTGAGTAAGTAATATTAACCACACCGTCTTCGGCTACGTTAGCTATTGATTGAACATTAAGTGTCGGCGCGTCATTTACATCACTCACTGTGATCACAGAAGTCTGAGTCGCAGTTGCGCCATCATCGTCCGTCGTTAGTACCGTGATGATTGCGTCACCATTGAAGTTTTGAGCTGCCGTAAACGTAATCGTATTATCGGCATTTACAACGACTGTACCCTGTGCAGGATCAACGCTCGCGGTTGTGCTAACAATCGTACCGTCAACATCAGCTGCAGCGTAGGTAATATTAACGGAACCGTCTTCCGCTACATTGGCAGTGGACTGAACAACCAATGTCGGCGCATCGTTTACATCACTTACGGTAATGATCGAGGTTTGTGTCGCCGTTGCGCCATCATCGTCTGTAGTGACTACTGTCACCGTCGCATCGCCATTAAAGTTCAACGCAGGTGTAAAGGTAATTGTATTATCTGCATTTACAACGACTGTGCCCTGTGCAGGATCAACCGTTGCAACCGTGCTAACAATCGTGCCGTCAACATCTGCTGCAGAATAAGTAATATCAACTGAGCCATCTTCTGCAACATTGGCTGTGGATTGAACGGTTAGTGTCGGTGCATCGTTTACGTCACTCACCGTAATGATCGAAGTCTGCGTCGCAGTTGCACCATCGTCATCGGTGGTGACTACGGTGATGGTTGCGTCACCATTAAAGTTAGTCTCAGGTATAAAGGTAATCGTGCCATTTGAATTTACAACCGCCGTACCCTGGGCAGGATCAACGCTCGCGGTTGTGCTAACAATCGTGCCATCAACGTCCGCTGCTGAGTAAATGATACTTACCGCATTATCTTCTGATGTGGTTGCAACTGATTGAACGGCTAAGGTTGGTGCATCATTTACATCACTCACCGTGATGATAGAAGTTTGTGTTGCGGTCGCACCATCGTCATCGGTGGTGACTACCGTGATGATTGCGTCACCATTGAAGTTTTGAGCGGCTGTAAACGTAATCGTATTGTCGGCATTTACAACGACTGTACCCTGTGCAGGATCAACTGTTGCAACTGTACTAACGATTGTTCCATCAACGTCTGAAGCATTAAACGTAATATCAACGGAACCATCTTCCGCCACGTTGGCTGTGGACTGAACTACTAAAGTTGGTGCATCGTTTACATCCGATACAGTAATGATCGAAGTCTGTGTGGCCGTCGCGCCGTCATCATCGGTGGTGACTACTGTCACCGTCGCATCGCCATTAAAGTTCAACGCAGGTGTAAACGTAATTGTATTATCTGCATTTACAACGACTGTGCCCTGGGCCGGATCAACCGTCGCTACGGTAGATCCGATTGTTCCATCAACGTCCGCTGCTGAGTAAGTGATACTTACCGCATTATCTTCTGATGCGGTTGCAACTGATTGAACGGCTAAGGTTGGCGCATCGTTTACATCACTCACCGTGATGATTGAAGTTTGAGTCGCCGTTGCGCCATCATTGTCGGTGGTGACAACGGTAACGGTCGCATCGCCATTAAAGTTCGTCGCTGGCGTAAAGGTAATCGTACCGTTTGAATTTACAACCACTGTACCTTGTGCAGGATCAACCGTCGCAACCGTGCTTACGATCGTGCCATCCACATCCGCTGCAGAGTATGTAATGTCAACTGAACCATCTTCCGTCACGTTGGTTGTGGATTGAACAACTAAAGTCGGTGCGTCGTTAACGTCAGATACTGTAATAATCGAAGTCTGAGTCGCGGTCGCACCGTCATCATCCGTAGTGACTACTGTCACCGTTGCATCGCCATTAAAGTTAGCAGTTGGCGTAAACGTAATCGTATTATCTACATTTACAACGACTGTGCCCTGAGCAGGATCAACTGTTGCAACTGTACTAACGATTGTTCCATCAACGTCTGAAGCATTAAACGTAATATCAACTGAACCATCTTCGGCCACATTGGCTGTGGATTGAAGAACTAAAGTCGGTGCATCGTTTACATCTGACACAGTTATTACAGATGCTTGCGTCGCCGTCGCGCCGTCATCATCCGTGGTGACAACCGTAACCGTTGCATCACCATTAAAATTCAACGCAGGTGTAAACGTAATCGTATTGTCAGCATTTACAACGACTGTACCTTGGGCAGGATCGACTGTTGCAACTGTACTAACGATTGTTCCATCAACGTCTGAAGCATTAAACGTAATATCAACTGAACCATCTTCGGCCACATTGGCTGTGGATTGAAGAACTAAAGTCGGTGCATCGTTTACATCACTTACGGTAATGATCGAGGTTTGTGTGGCCGTTGCGCCATCATCGTCGGTGGTGACAACGGTCACCGTCGCATCGCCATTAAAGTTAGCAGTTGGCGTAAAGATAATTGTGCCGTTACTGTTAACAACCGCTGTGCCCTGGGTAGGATCAACCGTTGCTGTTGTGGAAACAATGGTACCGTCAACATCGGCTGCTGCGTAAGTAATATTAACAACACCGTCTTCAGCAACATTCGCAGTGGATTGAACGGTTAGTGTCGGTGCATCGTTTATGTCAGACACAGTAATGATCGAAGTCTGAGTCGCCGTCGCGCCGTCATCGTCTGTAGTAACAACCGTAATGGTTGCATCACCGTTAAAGTTAGCAGTTGGCGTAAAGGTAATTGTGCCGTTACTGTTAACAACCGCTGTGCCCTGGGTAGGATCAACACTCGCTGTTGTGGAAACAATTGTACCGTCAACATCTGCCGCTGAGTAAGTAATATTAACTGAACCGTCTTCCGCTACATTCGCAGTGGATTGAACGGTTAGTGTCGGCGCATCGTTTACGTCTGATACAGTAATGATCGAAGTCTGTGTGGCCGTTGCACCGTCATCATCCGTAGTGACTACTATCACGGTTGCATCACCGTTAAAGTTTTGAGCTGGCGTAAAGGTAATTGTGCCGTTACTGTTAACAACCGCTGTGCCCTGGGTAGGATCAACACTCGCTGTTGTGCTAACAATCGTACCGTCAACATCAGCTGCAGCGTAGGTAATATTAACGGAACCGTCTTCCGCCACGTTGGCAGTGGACTGAACGGTTAGTGTCGGTGCGTCGTTTACATCACTCACGGTGATCACAGAAGTCTGTGTCGCCGTTGCACCATCATCGTCGGTGATGACTACTGTGATGGTTGCGTCACCGTTAAAGTTTTGAGCAGGCGTAAAGGTAATGGTGCCGTTTGAATTTACAACCGCTGTACCCTGTGCCGGATCAACCGTCGCTACGGTAGAGACGATTATTCCGTCAACATCAGAAGCAGCGTAAGTAATATTAACCACACCGTCTTCTGCCACAGTCGCAGTAGACTGAACAACTAAAGTTGGTGCATCATTTACATCACTCACTGTGATGACAGCGGTTTGAGTTGCAGTCGCACCATCGTTATCGGTTGTTACAACCGTCACCGTTGCATCACCGTTAAAATTAGTTGCAGGCGTAAAGGTAATGGTGCCGTTTGAATTTACAACCGCTGTACCCTGTGCCGGATCAACTGTCGCTACGGTAGAGACGATTATTCCATCAACGTCCGCTGCTGAGTAAGTGATGTTAACAACACCGTCTTCCGCTACATTGGCAGTCGATTGAACGAGCAGTGTTGGTGCATCATTTACATCACTCACCGTGATGATTGAAGTTTGAGTCGCAGTCGCACCATCATCATCGGTGGTGACTACCGTGATGGTTGCGTCACCGTTAAAGTTAGTTGCTGGTGTAAACGTAATCGTATTGTCAGCATTAACAACCACTGTGCCCTGTGCAGGATCGACTGTTGCAACTGTACTAACGATCGTTCCATCCACATCCGCTGCAGAATAAATAATATCAACTGAACCATCTTCTGCCACATTGGCAGTAGACTGAACTACTAAAGTTGGTGCATCGTTAACATCAGACACGGTAATGATCGAAGTTTGTGTTGCGGTCGCTCCATCATCGTCAGTGGTGACAACGGTAATGGTTGCCTCACCGTTAAAGTTCGTCGCTGGCGCAAACGTAATCGTATTATCGGCATTTACAACAACGGATCCTTGTAAAGGATCGACACTCGCTGTTGTGGAAACAATGGTTCCATCAGCATCCGCTGCAGAGTATGTAATGTCAACTGAACCGTCTTCTGTAACATTAGCAATGGATTGAACATTAAGTGTCGGTGCGTCGTTTACATCACTCACCGTGATGATTGAAGTCTGTGTTGCCGTCGCGCCATCATCATCGGTGGTGACTACCGTGATGGTTGCGTCACCATTGAAGTTTTGAGCGGCCGTAAACGTAATCGTATTATCTGCATTAACAACGACTGTGCCCTGTGCAGGATCCACTGTCGCTACCGTGTTTACGATCGTGCCATCAACGTCTGAAGCATTAAACGTAATATCAACGGAACCATCTTCGGCCACGTTCGCAGTAGACTGAAGAAGCAATGTTGGTGCATCGTTTACATCCGATACGGTAATGATCGAAGTTTGTGTCGCCGTCGCACCATCATCATCGGTGGTGACTACTGTGATGGTTGCGTCACCGTTAAAGTTTTGAGCTGGCGTAAACGTAATCGTATTATCTGCATTTACAACAACGGATCCTTGTAAAGGATCGACACTCGCTGTTGTGGAAACAATGGTTCCATCAGCATCCGCTGCAGAGTATGTAATGTCAACTGAACCGTCTTCTGTAACATTAGCAATGGATTGAACATTAAGTGTCGGTGCGTCGTTTACATCACTCACCGTGATGATTGAAGTCTGTGTTGCCGTCGCGCCATCGTTATCTGTAGTAACAACCGTTACTGTGGCATCGCCATTAAAGTTTTGAGCTGGCGTAAAGGTAATTGTATTGTCAGCATTTACAACCGCTGTACCCTGTGCCGGATCAACTGTCGCTACGGTAGAGACGATTATTCCATCAACGTCCGCTGCTGAGTAAGTGATGTTAACAACACCGTCTTCATCAACTGTTGCAGTTGGGCTTACCGTTAAGGTCGGCGCATTGTTTACATCACCAGTAACTACATCAGGTGTTTGTGTTGTTGTCGTGACAGCCAACAATGCATCATCATTGCCAAATAAATCCTGAGCATCACCAATATTATCGGCATTAAAATCGGTAAGACGAGTATCTACATCACCCTCTCTTGCCTCACGCTCGTAGATAGGCATTTCATCTAAGCCTGCGGATTGTCCCTGTTCATTACCTGCGGCAGTTGGGTCTAACTCTGAAAGATCCTTGCCCTCAAGAATAGCCTGTTGAAGGGCTGCGACTTGATCAACTTGAGCATCTGTATAGGCTAAATTTTCTGAATATACGGTTTCGTCTAATAATACTTCAGTATTCTCTGTAACCTGAAGTTTCTGACCACTGTAAAAATCGATGGCGACATTTGCACCCTGTCCAGTGATGAGTAAATCTCTATCACTCACAGTATCACCAATATTAAGAACTCGAATCACACCTTCTGCGGTGCGAACTTGTGCAGAGCCTGTTAAATCAGCGATATATCCAATGTTTTTAGTAGCCATGACGCAACCTTTTATGAGTAGTCATAAGAGATTAGGTCAGATTTAATACAACCGGTATGGTACTAAGGTACTAGAAAACACAATGTTAGATTTTTCTAATATAGAAAAGCTAATCTGGTAGGCCTTTAGCCTGTTGATGAATGTTTCAATGTAGATAAATCGAACTGATTTAAGTAAATAGCCAAAGCCACACGGTCTTTTAGCTGTAATTTTTTGAATATTTGAGTTAAGTGCGTTTTAACGGTTCGCTCAGCCATACTGCAGCTACTTGCGACCAATTTATTACTTTTGCCCTCTGCTACTGCCAAAGCGACTTCTTTTTCCCTCTTCGTTAAACCCTCTAAAGGATCTTTCATATCTGTCGACTGGATGGCTGTTCGTGCTAAAGCAAATGTTTTAGCCATTAATGCTGGAGGGAACCAACTTTGGCCATTCGCTAATAGACGTAGTAACTGCTCATAATGTGGCTTCGCCATAAAAGAGTTGAAAAAACCCCTCACCCCCAACTCAGTATATGCCAGTAAATCTTCTACTTTAGGATTGTCCGCTGCTATACCAACACTAATACCCATTTCTCTGACTGATGTCAGCCAGTCAGCAATTTCATCAGCGAAAGATGCAACGTGCACCAAAACGACGTCACCAGTTACAATGCTTGACGTAGACAACTTGGATCGAAGACTAAACTCCGCATCAACAACGCTGTTGATATGCCCTTCAAACATTCGAGATTGAGAATATATAAATAAAGCCATTAGTTTTCTTGCAACGCTTTTTCAAACCCGCGATTAATCGGTTTTAACAAATATTCAAGTATCGTTTTTTTATCTGTAATAATATCTGCCTCACTCGCCATGCCAACCTTTATTGGCATGGGCTGAGCTTCGTGCCCAAGATATGATTTTTCTGGTCGAACCCGAGTGACGTAATAACTATTTCCATCATCATCCGTAACAGTATCTGCACTCACAAAAGTGACAAGACCCTTTAAACTACCGTGTATGGCAAAATCATAAGCCGTAAATTTTAAACGTGTTTTCTGACCGACACTTATATAGGCGATATCTGCAGGTTTAATGCGTATTTCAATTAATAATGCATCTTCCCAAGGAACAATTTCTAAAATTTCACTGCCTGGAGTAACAACACCACCAATCGTATTGGCGTATAAACGTTGTACAATACCTTTAACAGGTGACCTTAATGTTGTACGACTTACCCTGTCTTCTAAAGCAATTTGGGCTTCCGCTATACGAGATATTTCAGCTTGCACTTCATTTAATTCTAGCTTCGCTTTATTGCGAAATTCTAATCGAGCCTGTTCTAGTTTACGTTTGCCTTCTTCTACTGTTGAACGAATTCGAGGAATTGAAATAGTCACCCCTTCTAACTCACCTTCAGCTTCTGCTTCACGCTGCTGAACCTGTAAATATTCAACTTCAGAAATTATTCGACGGCGAACCAATGGTTCTTTAATTGTTAACTCTTGCCTTAATAGCTTAAGCGATTTAGTCAATTGTCGCTCTTTAGATTGAGTTTCTTCCAATGCACTCTGTTGCTGACGTACCTGCTCATCGTAAATACTTAAGGTTTTTCTTAACTGTTGCCTGTTCGATTCAAATAAACTTTTTTCCGCTTTAAGTAACTCCGGTGCTGCTTTAGCAACTTCTTTGTCATGTTCAAACTCAAGCCCATAAGCTTCTGCTTTTAAACGTGCACTTTTTGCACGAAGTTCATAGTACATCAACCGATTCTCTTCAAAAGAACCAGAAAAAGCGACGTCAGATATTTTTACAAGCGGTTGATTACTCTCAACAAGATCACCTTCGCGTACTAATATTTCTGAAACAATACCACCTTCTAAGCTTTGAATTAGCTGTACCTGTCGTGCAGGAATTACCTTACCACTACCACGCACCACTACATCAATTTCTGCCCAACCCATCCATATTAGTGCTACAAACACTACTGCTGCCGTTATCGCTATCATCGTTAACAAATATTTAGGTGAGCGCTGAACAACAGCGGCCGACAAACTTTGCATATAAGCAATATCAGTATCACTATAATTTGAATGAGTATTATCGTGATTTTCAGATTTCATTTTTACCGCCTTGCAAGGCTTTCAACACTTTATCTTTTGGCCCGTCCATTACAATGCGACCATCGTCAATCACCACCAGCCTTTCTACTAAATCTAGCATTGGTGCTTTATGCGTAACCAGTATCAATGTTTTATCACGCGTATAGCCATACAAATTTTTTCTTATATTTGCTTCAGTCGTGTTATCCATACTATTGGTGGGCTCATCAAGAATTAAAATAGGTTCATCCAACAATAATGCACGGCCTAATGCAATTGATTGGCGTTGCCCACCAGATAGCCAACTACCTTGCTCACCTACTGAAGTATCAAAACCTAACGATAAATTATTCACAAATTGATCGACGCCACATATCTTAGCGACGTCAATGAGGCGTTCGTCATCAATATGAGGATCTTTAAAAACAAGATTATCTCGAATACTTCCACTCATTAAATTTATGTCTTGAGACAAATAACCAACATGATGGCGTAAATCTGCAGGATCAATTTGGTTAATATCAATGCCATCTACTGACATAGCACCTTCAGTTGGCGAATATAAACCAACCATTAATTTAGTAATGGTGGTTTTCCCTGACCCAACCTTACCGATAATACCAACATGTTCTTTTGGTTTAATTTTTAATGTAATATTGCTTAGTGTTAAACGCTCAGCTTCTGGATAACTAAAATTCACTGCTTTTAATTCGATTGCACCTTCAAATGTAGGACGACGTACATATTGTTTATCTTCAGAGCGTTCAACTGGTTGCTGCATTAAATTATCAAGCGTTCGGTAAGCCGTGCGCGTTTGTTGAAAAGTTGTAATCAATGATGCAATTTGCCCCATTGGCGCAACCGCTCTGGATGACAACATAACAGTAGCAATTAAACCACCCAAGGATAGTTGCAAATCGGCTATTTGATATATTCCAAATATAATAATACCGACGGTATTTAACTGTACAAGAAAATTAGTAACCACCAGAATTGACCCTGACAGCATTCGAGCACGCATTGATTTAGCCGCTATTTCCCCTGAAGATTCTTCCCACACCCACTGAGAGTGATGCGAGGCACCTAATGTTTTAATTGTTTGAATATTATTTAAACTTTCAATTAAATGAGAATGCTTATTTGCTGATGCCTCAAATGTAGATTCAATACTTTCTCTTAATGGCTTAATCATTAAAAAACTAAAGACTAAAAGTAAAAACATGATTATCAGCGGAATAACAACAATTGGCCCACCAATATAAGCAACAACAATTAAGAAAATAATCGCGAACGGCAAATCAACCAGGGTAGCCATAGTTGATGCGGTAAAGAAATTACGAATACTTTCAAAATCACGTAAATTATTCGCAAATGCACCGACACTCTTAGGCCATTGATCCATACGTAAATTAAGTGTTTGCTCAAACAATATTGACGACATAATGATGTCGCTTTTCTTACCGGCTATTTCTAATAAATAGGTTCGAATATAGCGAATCAAACCATCAAACGCATATACTAGTAGCACACCCACAGCCAGTACCCATAATGTTTCCATTGCATCATTCGGCACAACCCTGTCGTAAACATTCATGGTAAATAAAGGTGTAGCAACAACAAATAAGTTAATTAATACAGATGCCAATAAAACACTTATAAATATTTCTTTTGATCTGGCCAAAGTTCCCCAGAACCAATGACTTTCACCCGCCTTAATAAGCCTTAAAGGCAAACTGCGTTTTTTGAACTCCCGTTTTAATAAAAACGAGAAGCCCATATATTCTTCTTCAAGACGATCAAGATCGACCCATTCTTCACCTTCACTAATTTCAGGAAAAATGACGCGCGCCCGATTATTTTCTTTATCAATACTCTCAAGAACACAAGCATTACGATCTTTTAAAATTAATATACAGGGTAATAACAAACCTGATAATTCGTTCAAATCCCGCTTAATCAAGCGGGCCGCAAATCCAGCACGCTTTGCTACACGTGAAAACAAACCTTTTGAACTATGAATTGAAAAAAGCTCTGGACCTGGTTTCCCAGGCTCTATTGGCAAACCCGAAATCAGCGCATCAATTGAAATTGGCCGATTGAAAAGCCTTGCAAAAACCACCAGACATTCTAACAGCGGATCATAGTGATGATGATTATCACTCATAAAAATTCCTCTGTCGCACCAAGCAAGTTCCCTTGCATTGTACCCACACCCAGCTCACTTAGATGGTCATACAGCTCTTGCGAGTCAACACCTACCGCAATTAGGCGTATATCCATAGCCTTAGTTAATGTTCTTAACGCCTGGTATCCAGCAGGAACATCAACTATTGTCATATCATATAATGTTCGAGCATTAACCTTTACATAGTCAGGCCGTACCACTTGCAACGACTGGAGAGAGCGACCTAAATTTAAATTATCTATACCGAATACATGCCCTGCATTACGCACTGATTCGGCAACTTCCGCACACATAGATGGGTATCGTTCAATTATCGTATGACTTGCTTCTACACATAGACTTGCAGATGACTGTTTAAAAAACTGTAGCAACTGATTAAATTCAAGCAATGCATCAGCATGGGTAAATACCGATTCAGCAAGATTGAGCGCGACAGGAACATCATTGTTTTTATTGCTTAATTTTTTTACTAACTCAAATACTGCACGATCAATATTCTCACCTAAGCCAAGCGCATTTGCCATTGGCATAAACATACCTGCGGGAACAATTTGTCCATTTTCATTTTTCAAGCGCACAAAAATTTCTTGATGAATTATTGAACCTGCAGTATCTAATACATTCTGCCTAACCAGAAACAGCAATTCTTTAGACAGGCAATCTTCCAACCAGCTCCTCCACTGAATTTTTCCTTGCGGTAAAGATATTTCAGTCGATAACTTTTCCTTGATTGAATACGCACCAGCGGAATCTGCCTGAGTTAATGCAAAATCTGATTCAGCTAATGTTTCACCCACACTGCGCCCAACATTTATATTGCTAATGCCCGCAGTCAAAGAAACATCTGAGATTATTTCTGCAATATTATTATCATTTTTAAATCGTTCGAATATACTTTCTAAATATTCAACAATCGATAGTGAGCTAGCAGGCATTAATAATGCGAATTCATCATCAGCCAAACGTGCGCATCTTTCACCATCATGACTATTAGTATCGGCTTGTAAAATATCTGCTAAAACTTTAACAACAGCATCAGATTTTTCATATCCAAAATGATCACGAACTGCATTCACATTATTAATTTTGATTACTGCCATGCTGCCATAAAAAGAAGCGTTCTCAGATTGTACCCGTTCAAGTTCAGTCATAAAATATTGTCGATTACCCAAGCCGGTTAAATCATCTTCATACAATAACTTTTGGTAACGTGTTAGCGTTTTTTGCTGATCATCAAATACAACATGTACTTTTTCAACCATGCTATTCATTGCTTCAACTACGGCACGCAACTCTACTGTCCGCGGAATTATAGACTGATGTACAAACTGATTATTATGAATAGCATTGGCTTGTTTTTTCACCTGATCAAGAGGTTTGAGTAAATAATGCAGTAGCAGCCACAACACTGCCATTCCAAAAAGAAACAATGATGCAAACCAGAACAAACTTGCTTCTAAATTTTTATATAAACTTGCATATACATATCCTGGATGCAAAGTTAATTTCAAGGTTCCTAGCGGAGCCCATCCTTGCATTACCTGCGACGTACCCGTAGCAGGCCATAATGGCACCAATGAAATAAACCAGTCGGGCACACCCTGTATTTCAACTAAACGAACTTTCTTAAGAATCATTTCTCCGTCAGGTGCCACAAGTTCGATACTGGAGTAATAGCCGCTATCAAATACCGCATTAAATAACGTTTCATAAGCTGCGACATCGTCAAGAGAAGAAGAATTACTTATTGCAATACCAAGCGTGGTAGCCATATCTTGTGCAGAAGTTTGAAGCTGTCCTTCAAGGAAAGAACCTGATCGTCGAAAGTCACCAATCGTAGTCGTTACAACGATAAGTAAAAACACCAAAGAAACAACCAGTGCTACTTGTTTAAACAATGTCATGGTTTCGACCTTTTTATATTTTCTAGCAGTTTTTCCCATTTGCTATTTTTTATTTTATCTGTTGGCAATGAGCGCCCTAATCCAGCTGAAGAATTAGTCAAAAACAGAGATTTAGCATTAAAACTATAAACTGGTAATAAATCGCGCCTTTTACTTGCAGGCAACATACGATGATTATAATTATCTAATATCAGAGGTATACTTTTAGGCGTTTCAAAATAACTAAGCACCATATGCGCCATGTTTTCACGTACCGCTTTTACATATGTCAGATATAAACGTTCATCGGGAACACCAAGCGATCGTAATGCAAAATACTTTGCAACTACATAATCTTCGCAGTCACCGCTATTTACACCTATAAACTCTTCGGGTGTTGCCCAGTAATCTTTCTGTCCCCATAGCTTCATATCATTTTGATATTTAAATTGATTGAAAAAACGATTTACTTCTGTGAGCTGTATATTTATATTTTCTTTCGAAAGCTTGCTGAGTAATTCATTTAACGCAATACCTCGCCGTTTAGCCTGTATACTATATTGCTCATTCAATCGCTGTAGCATTTGTTCATCTGCAAATGATTCGGCACTCTGTTGATTGGGCATCAACAAAACTATCAAGCCGAGAAAAAAAAACACGGACAGTTTTCTGCCACGCATTTTTCTAATAAAAATTACATTGCCACTAAAAAATGACACTTAAAACATTCTCAGTAGAATTAATGCCATAGCATGCTGGCGACAGCTTCAATTCGATAAAATCAATTGAATATTTGACGGGCATTTGTCACCTTTAGTCTTATTATTTTGTCAAAATAGTTTGTGGATTTTTATGTCCACTGGCGCCAAACTTAAAACGAAACTCTCCTCGTCTATTAATTGCCTGCCCTTCTGATGTCGAGTTATCAGCAATTGGATTTTTTTCACCCATACCAAAAGTCTTAATCTTATTGCCATCTATACCAAATGAAACCAGTAAATCACGTGTTACATTTGCACGACGTTCAGACAATGCCAGGTTATACCTTTCAGAACCTACATCATCTGTATAAGCAAAAATCTCGACTTCTACATTGGGTAATTCGCGTATTTTATCTACTATTGATTGAATTTTGTCTTCTGAGCTAGGTGTTAACTTCGTCTTTTTATATACATAGTTTACATACTGGGTTTTGCTTAACTGCACATCATCCTTAGGCGCTATAATTAACCTGACAATTGCTGTTGCAACTGCACCCTGACCATCAGTAATGGTGTAACTAAATTCATCTGTACCATTAAAACCGTCAGCTGATCGGTAAATTAGATTCTTTCTATCATCAAATGCAACACCGCCCATTTTAGGCTGAGTGAAATTTATCAACCTCAACTTATCATTATCCGCATCGGTATCATTTTCTAATAACACAGCCTGAGGAATAACCAGAACACTGTTTGTTTCTAATTCTAATTGATCGTCACCAACAACAGGCACCTGATTAATTTGGTCATAACCAAATTGAAGAGATGGCTGCTCATGACATCCAAAGTCATCTACTTTATCTTTTATGAGTGTGTTATCACATTGATCAGAATGGTCTACTTCCTTGTCAACATCACGATCTGAATCAAGCGGTAATACGTCATCACCATGCGCACTAATTTTTGCGATTTGTAAGTCATTTTCTGCAACGCTGACATCCAGATTTAATACTGGAAACAACGCCCCCATCGCTTCTAATATTCGGAATCTTGCTGCTAATGCATCATAGTAAGCTTCAGTCTGTTGATTCTCTGCGCTATTCAATTCGCTTTCAGCATTTAATAGGTCGATTAAATCCCGTTGCCCAATAAAAAATTCTTCGCCGTATGACGCAACTGTTTGACGCGCTTTTTCTATGTGTGTATTTAAATACTTCAACTGATGAGATAACGATTGATCTGCTGCCCAGGCCAGACGCATTGTATTAATAACCTGACGACGCACGCGCGCTGCAAATTCCTGGTTCTGGTGTACAGCACTGATTTTCTTTCGCTCTTCAGCTGAATCTGCACCACCGCGATACAGGTTGTACCTGAGATTTAACACAAGGCTGAGCTCATCGGTATCACCCGTTAAACCATTTATGTCATCACCTATTTCTTTGGCAAGGCGTAAGTCCATCTTCGGATAATTGTTACTTTTGGCACGGCTTGAATCGGACAAGGCTGCTTGTACATTATAACCAGCCACTTTAACTGCAGGGTGCTGCAACAACGCCAGGTCAATCGCTTTATCCAGTGTTACACCGGGGTGCTCAGGGAGTTTTGGCTCTTTAGTTTTAGACAATTCCAAATAGCGACCCAAAATTTCGTGAAGACGTGTAGCCGCATCTTGCATATTATTTTGCTGCGCAATTAGGCTTGCATGCGCGCGGGCAACACGCCCCTCTGTTTGCTCTAACTCTGAACGTCGACCCATGCCTGAATTATTTCTTTCTCGAATTTGCGCGAGTATCCGCTCATGAGAACTGACATTTGCTTCAGCAAGTCCAACCAGATTGAACTGCTTCATCGCATCTAAATAGGCTTGCACAGCTTCCAATGCAATATTGTCAGCAGTATCATAAATATCATATAAAGCAGAACCAATACGTGCGTCTGTCTGCTCCTGTTGATACGTTGTATCGAAGCCATTAAAGATATTTTGGGTAAGAGATAGCTCAGCTCGACTACTTTCATATTCACGCTTTTGCTGGCCAGTACTGGGTGACTCCGTCTCGTATGTACCCGTAGAGGCTTCTAGATCCAGGCTAGGCCTCCAGCCACTATTAGCGATATCACGATCACGTTCAACTTGACGGAATACATGCACCCGTTCACGAATAGATGGATGCGCGCTTATGGAATCTGCAACAAAGTCATTCAATTCCATAGCCACTATAGGCGCCGGTAAAACAACAACTCCAAACAGAAAAGTCATACCCAGGTAAATGCTTCGATTTAAACAAACTGGATACACATTTCTGGTCGCACGACCAGAATATTTCATTTTGAGGAAAGATCTTACCAAGAAGCACCTTTTTCAGATTTGAATATTTGCATTATATTAAGCCCTTAAGTATACACCAAATCTGAATTTGTGCATAAAATTCAACCATTTCCGTAAACTTGTTAATGTAACCTATACCAGCACTCGCTATTACTTAGCAATCTAGCTAACCAAAAAATAGATAATTGGGCCTGCTCGCACAATTATAGGTTAGCTCAATAACTTATACGACTGACGCCAGAGGGAATTAACTTTTATTAACATTTGAAGAATTCACAAATACAGCTAACTCTCGTCTTGGACGCTTATACACCTACACCCCAATGAACATGCCAGTTCATGTCGCACCAGGAAAAAAGCCCAACTTGTTAGCCACTGTTTCTAGATCGTAAGAGTCTTTATTCTCAAACTCGAGTTATTACTAAAATATCAATCCATCCGTCAGCTTTCACTTTATCAGCTTTTTATTCTCTATAATTACCCAGCATACACAGGCTGTGATGCTGTAGAATCGCTCGATTATAACAACAACCAATTCCTCACAAATATTCGAGCAAATCCCCATGGCAATAAAAGCAACGGTTTACAAAGCTGATTTGCAAATATCCGATATGGATAGGCACTACTACCATAATCATTCTTTAACATTGGCTCAGCACCCTTCTGAAACACCTGAACGCATGATGATACGTTTATTGGTATTTACGCTGCATGCTCACGAAGATTTAGCACTTACTCGCGGCCTAAGCTCGGATGAAGAACCGGATATATGGCTAAAACTCCCAACGGGTGAAATAGATACCTGGATTGAGTTAGGTCAACCAGATGAAAAACGCATTAAGAAGGCCTGTGGCCGAGCACGTGAAGTATTTATATACACCTATACACAACGTAGTGCCGAAGTGTGGTGGCAACAGATCAACACCAAACTAACACGATTTAACAATCTTCACGTTATTGCATTATCTGATGAGGTAGGCTCATCACTCACACAACTGGTACAGCGAACAATGACCTTACAATGCAGTATTCAGGATCATGAAGCCTGGTTTGGTGATGATAAAAATAGCGTGCATGTTGTACCGACTATTTTAAAGTGATGCGGTGTAATCTAAACAGATAAAACTATATACGATGCATACTCACTAATTTGTGCTGGGCATTAAAAACAATTTCGAAGCGCCCTTTTATGCCATCATGGCCTACAAATTTTTGTAATTCAGAGGCGGGGAATTTTAACGATAGCCCCTCCTCTGTCATTACTTTTACAAATTTTGCTGAACCCTGATAATAAGCCAAATATTTATCTGCTGGAATATCGAGAGAGAAACGCATTTTTTTCATGTTTAAAAAACTTCTTAAGTGCTGAACTAGTCTCTAAAATTATTAAACTGCAATGGCAGCTCTACTTTGTCTGAAGACTTAAGGAGTGCCATTACTTGCTGTAGGTCATCGCGTTTTTTACCCGTTACTCGTACCTGCTCACCTTGAATAGCGGCCTGCACTTTTATTTTGCTTTCTTTTATTAGCTTCACAATAACGCGCGCCTCATCTTTACCGACACCCTGCTTCACTGTAATCGATTGGTATGCACGCTTTCCACGAGGTTCAATTTTGCCTTTTTCAAGACAGCGAATATCAATATCGCGCTTACCTAATTTGGAGTAAACAATTGGTGATATCTGTCTTAGCTGAAAATCACTTTCCGCTTCCATTTTTATCTCAGCATCTACTAATTCCACTTTTGCGCCAGAACCTTTAAGATCAAAGCGTGTACTTAATTCACGATTTACCTGGTCGATGGCATTACTTAACTCGTGCTTATCAACTTCTGAAACAATATCGAATGATGGCATTAAGCCTCTCCTGTTATACACTGGTGACTAATTTATTTTAATGAAAAACAATATGCATAAGCAATTAATTATTTCCGGTTCAATAAGTGCTTTTATAGCCGTCGCTCTAGGTGCCTTTGCCGCACATGGCCTAAAGCAACATTTTGGCGAATATGAATTAGCTATCTGGCAAACCGCGGTTGATTACCAGATGGCTCACTCATTAGGCTTAATTTTAATGGGCCTGTTAGCAAAAAGCCTTTCTATAAACCTGAACAAGCCCGGCTTTATTATGCTCGCAGGCATCGTGTTATTTTCAGGTAGCCTTTATGTGTTGAGCTTAAGCGGCATTACAACACTGGGCATGGTAACGCCCATTGGCGGCATGTGTTTTTTGCTTGCCTGGGTCTGGTTAGCTGTACGTATTTACAAAACCCAATAAGCCCCCTCTCATATTACTTGTCGGAAGACTCTTCAGGTAAGTCCTTTTCAGGCGCTTGCGTTCCACGCCCCTGAGCGTATGACAATACGCCACGCATAATTTGCACTTCGCGCTTAGTGGGTCTGGCGCGGCCAAATAAGCATCGAATTTTACGCATCACATGCTCGGGATTACGGCTACCGAAAAATTTCAGACTGCTCAGTGCTTCAACATAATGATCATACATGCCTTCCAGTTCATCATTCGTTGCCACGGTATCTTTTACATCTATCTCGGTTGCAGCCGATGCTACTGATCTCGGCTTAGCTTGTTGACTGGCTATCAAAATTTCATAACTCAGTACTTGTACTGCCTGGCTGATATTCAACGAACTGTAGGCTTCAGCGGTTGGAATATTCACCAGTGTCTGGCACTGTTCTAGCTCATCATTGGTAAGCCCCGAACGTTCACGGCCAAATACCAGCGCAACTTCGTGCTGCTCACTCTCGCTATGCAAAACCTTGCCGCATTCACGGGCATCCACCTGTGGCCACTTGACCGAACGCAGGCGCGCCGTTGTACCGCACACAAGTGAGCAGCCCTTCAATGCCTCTGCCAGGGTATCAACCACCACCGCATTACTTAAAACATCTGTCGCAGATGATGCCCGTTGCGAGGCCTCAAACGATGGAAAATTCAGTGGATCAACCAAATACAGCCTGCTTAAACCCATATTTTTCATCGCTCGGGCGGCGGCGCCGATATTACCGGGGTGGTGTGTATTGATCAGTACAATGCGAATATTATCTAGCATGAAGTTCTACGTTGCCGAAAAAGCGCTCATCATACCGCTTTCAGCTGCCTTTTTGGACAGAAATTGAAGAATATTCGGGCTATTTCTGATATCCTTTGCGCCCACTGAATTGCCTGCTGAAGATCTACCCCTATGCATCCCATGTTAACCATTGCTACCCGTGCTGCCCGTGCTGCCGGTGACATTATTCTACGTAACATCGATAAGCTTGATCGCCTAACCATTGAAGTAAAGGGCGATAACGACTTTGTGACCAAGGTTGACCGTAAAGCAGAAGAAGTGATTTTAAATACGCTTCAAACAGCCTACCCAACGCACGGCATTATTGCCGAAGAAAGCGGCACACATAATGAAGATAGCGAATACCAGTGGATTATTGATCCACTCGATGGCACGACGAATTTTCTACACGGCTTCCCACAATACGCGGTATCCATTGGCTTGCAACACAAAGGCCGCATGGAAGTTGCCGTGGTTTTTGACCCGATTAAAAACGAATTATTCACCGCCGCGCGTGGCGATGGCGCGCAACTAAATGGCCGCCGTATTCGTGTTACGCCACGCAATGGTTTAGCCAATTCACTTATCGGTACTGGCTTTCCATTTAAACAACCTCAGTATTTAGATACCTACCTTGAGTCATTCAAAGCCGTTCACCCCAAGGTAGCGGGTATTCGACGTGCCGGTTCAGCCGCACTCGATTTAGCCTATGTTGCAGCGGGCCGCCTGGATGGTTTCTGGGAAATTGGCTTAAATAGCTGGGATATGGCAGCAGGTGTATTACTGGTTCGTGAAGCCGGTGGTATTGTTACTGACTTTAGCGGTGAGGGTAATTACCTGGAGACAGGCAATGTTGTTGCCGCGGCTAGCAAGGTTTACCCGGCATTGTATGAAACCATTAAACCTCATTTACTCGATGAGCTGAAGTAAGTTTAAGCGATAGACAGCGATAGAAAACATACATAAAAAAAGCCCTGTCAACAGGGCTTTTTTTGTGCCAATTGAATCAGCAAACACTTAAGCCTGTAAGTCCGCCCACTCAGACCTGGTATATGCTTTAATACCCAGCGCATGCAGCTCACCGGTTTGAATAAGGTGATTTACCGTGGCATAGACCATTTTCTGTTCAGCCAACATGCTTTTACCTTCGAAGGCATCACTAATGACCGTACACTCCAGATTACAAGCTTCACCTGAAATAATTGCTTCTGCACCTTCAATACCATCTTCAATCAGCTTTTTTACATCATCCGGGGACATATCTATCTCTAAAATCGTTATCTGAGAGTGAATGGTACACTGCCTTGCCTGATTTTCAACCGGCTGTATATCAGGGTTTAGATATATATTGGTTTACTCACATCACATCGAGACAATATTACCGAATCAAGGTAGCATTAGCGCCGATTAAACTCCCACCACGATGACTGAACATAGCTTATGACCGCCACCCAAATAAACCCCGTATGCTGCCTACTCTACTGCCGCCCCGGATTCGAAAAAGAGACAGCCTCGGAAATTATGCAAATTACTCAGGCATATGATATTAGCGGTTATATTAAAGCCAAAGCAAGCAGTGGCTATGTAGGGTTTTACCCAACAGCGGCAAGCTCATTAAACGAACTCAACCAGAGCATACAATTCAACAAGCTCATATTCGCTCGGCAATCTATTTTTGTTAGCGAAATCATCAGCAATCTACCACCCACGGATAGAATCACACCTTTGCTTACATCCATTCAAGCACTGCAACTGGAGTTTTCACAGCTGTTACTAGAAACCCCCGATACCAATGACGGTAAAGAAATGAGTGGTTTTTGTAAAAAGTTTTCTACACCTCTGACTATCGCATTAGAAAAGAAACAGCTGATTAATAAAAAAAGTCCATGGCGATTACACCTGTTTTTTCTAGATTCATCCAATGTTTATATTGGGCTGACGCATGTAAGAAACAGCTCAAAGCACCCTATGGGAATTTTACGTTTACGCATGCCAAGCTCGGCGCCTAGCCGCTCTACATTAAAACTAGAAGAAGCCTTTAAGACCATGCTCACAGAGAACGAGCAACAAAGATATCTGGCCAATGGCATGACGGCAGTTGACCTGGGCGCCTGCCCTGGCGGCTGGACATGGCAATTGGTTAATCGCAGCATTCGCGTTAATGCGATTGATAATGGCGCGATGGATTCCAGGCTAATGGAAACCGGTTTAGTTAAAGAAATTAAAGCCGATGGTTTTAAATACCGACCGGAAAAACCGGTGGACTGGCTAGTCTGTGACATGGTGGAACGCCCAATGCACATTACACGTTTAATCGCCCGCTGGTTTACGGAGGGGCAATGCAAACACGCCGTATTTAACTTAAAACTGCCGATGAAAAAACGCTACGATATGGTGATGGACTGCAAAGAATATTTGCAAGATGAGTTAGATCAACTGGATATTGATTATCACATCAGCATCAAACAGTTGTATCACGACCGTGAAGAAGTGACCTGCCTTATACTCAGCCTATAAGCTACTTATACGCAAAAATTACTCCGATTTAAATTGCTATAAAATCATCTATACTTAACCATTAATAAGAAACTACAACGTATTAATAAAGGGACGATAGATGGCTCGAATTATGGCAGTTGATGACGCACTCGCAATTCGCAGTGCAGTAAATTTAATATTATCTCACCATGGTCACGAAGTTTTTATTTTTGAACACGCTAAGGATGCACTCGAATTTGCGCGTGAGAATAGTGTTGATTTAGTCATTACAGATTTAAACATGCCAGAAATGAATGGCATGAGTTTAATCACCAACCTCAGACGACTAGAGAGCTATGCACACACACCCATCTTAATCATGACAACAGAAACCGCTGACTATAAAAAGAAAAAAGGCAAGTCGGTAGGTGCAACTGGCTGGATTGCAAAACCCTTTACTGAAGAAAGAATACTAAAAGCCCTGGACAAAGTTTTAAGCTAGTTGGTAATGTTAATCACCACACCCTAAGCCAACGTTACCATAAGACTCATTCAGCTTTCAGTGCCTTAGCATGGTAGGCAATGTGTTCACCTATAAACGTAGCAATAAAATGGTAACTATGATCATAACCATCTTGCATACGTATAGTTACAGGCTGCCCGGCTTCATCGCACGCGGCCTGAAAGTTTTCTGGCAACAACTGCTTATCATCATAAAATTCATCTGCAATACCCTGATCGATTAATATACCGACCACTTTTGCACCTGCTTTAACCAAAGCCGTCGCATCATACTGCTCCCATGCAGTCATATCATCGCCTAAATATGCAGTAAAGCAGCCTTTACCCCAGGCGCCATTAAGTGGATTACAAATGGGCGAAAAAGCCGATACCGATTTATAATCGTTGGGATTTTTAAGTGCGCAAATTAAAGCACCATGCCCGCCCATTGAATGACCAGAAATAGATTTAACACCCGCTATTAAAGGCAAATGTTCTTCTAACATAATGGGCAATTCTTTAGTGACATAATCATACATTTGATAATGTGAAGACCAGGGTGCTTGCGTAGCATTCACATAAAAGCCAGCGCCTTTGCCCAGATCATAACGCGACGCCTCATCTGCCACATCATCACCGCGTGGGCTGGTATCAGAAAAAATCAAAGCGATACCATGTTCAGCTGCATAACGTTGGGCTCCGGCTTTAGTGCGTGCATTATCGTCGGCACAGGTTAAACCCGATAACCAATATAAAGCGGGCACATCGTTATTTTCTGCCTGAGGCGGCAAGTACACTGAAAATGTCATCTCGCAGTTACATACGCTCGAATGATGTGTATAGCGAGTTAGGTAACCACCAAATTCTTTTATGCTTTCAATTTTTTGCATGATCATAAAACGAACCTTAATTATTGTACTGATTAAAATATAATGACAGAACGGATACTCTCACCACGGTGCATTAAATCAAAGGCTCTATTTATATCTTCAAGCGGCATAGTATGCGTAACTAAACTATCCAGTTCAATTTCACCCGCCATATAGCGATCGACATAACCAGGTAACTCCGTTCTCCCTTTTACACCTCCGAAAGCCGTACCTTTCCAGGTACGGCCCACAACCAAATTAAATGGCCGTGTTTCAATTACCTGGCCTGCTCCAGCTACACCTATTACGGTTGAAACACCCCAACCCATATGTGTACATTCCAATGCATCGCGCATCACATGTGTATTACCTATACACTCAAATGAATAATCTGGGCCACCATTGAAGGTATCTTGCATGTATTCTACAAATGAACCATCTATGTCATTCGGGTTAACAAAATCCGTTGCACCCAGTTGCCTGGCAAACTCAAATTTATCCGCGTTTATATCAATCGCAATAATACGTTCTGCACCCGCCATGACTGCACCTTGTACACAGGACAAACCTATTCCGCCCAAACCAAACACGGCAACTGTAGAGCCCGGCTCTACCTTGGCTGTATTTAATACCGCACCAATACCCGTGGTAACACCGCAACCTAGCAAACACACTTTATCAAGCGGTGCCGCCTTGTTTATTTTAGCCAGAGCAATTTCTGGAACAACGGTATATTCAGAAAATGTAGAACAGCCCATGTAATGAAAAATATCTTTGCCGTTTTTAGAAAAACGACGCGTGCCATCTGGCATGTAACCGGTCCAGACCGTTGAGGCAATCGACTGGCACAAATTTGTTTTGGGCGAATGGCAATACTCACACTCACCACATTCCGGTATATACAATGGAATAACATGATCACCGACTTTTAGGCTAGTAACGCCTGGGCCCAGCTCAACGACTTCGCAGCCACCTTCATGTCCCAATATACAGGGAAAAGAACCTTCAGGGTCATCACCAGAAAGCGTAAAGGCATCCGTATGGCAAACACCTGAAGCGATAACCTTCAGCAGTACTTCTCCGTGCTTTGGCCCCATCACATCGACTTCTTCAATTTCGAGGGGTTGTTTAACAGCCCAGGCAACAGCCGCTTTTGCTTTCATATGCTTCTCACTTGTATTTTCAGGTACGCATTAAAAATTGCTGATAAATAATAATCAATATGAATCAGGACTACTAGCTTTGAATCATTTATTAATATAAAAGGGAAACAATGAGCAATAGCATCCTCAGTATCTTTGAGGTTAAACCTGGAGTGTCATTAATTAATAAAAGCCAAGGTCTATTGGCTATAATATTTTGAAGATTTTATGTGATTTAAATGGAATGATATTTAGTGTTTATAATTGCAGGTTAATAGCAAATATAGTTCTTAGTCTGTACGTGGATCCATCTCTACAGCAGCCGTGCCGGTACGAGCCATGGGTACAAAATCATTTTGATCTTCTGCCGGAACAGGATCACTGATATGCATTCGATGAAAGGCAAATAAGAACAGAAATCCAAAAACAACAGAAAAATAAATCATTAGTCCTTGTGGCCCAATAAATTGCATAAATATACCGGCGATAATTGGGCCGATTGCTGCACCTATTCCATTTAACAACAGCAAGCCCCGCGTGGCATCCATCACTTCAACCGGCTCTATGTGATCATTTGTATGAGCAACAGACAATGAATACACTGAAAAAGAAAAGCCTCCATAAAATATAGCACTAAGCATAAGCCCAATTTGCGAACGCCCAGAAAATATAAAAACACTTAATGCCATCAGCATTGCAATAAAACATACAGCCATTAACACTTTGCGTCGATCATGACGATCAGACTGACTTCCAATGGGCACTTGCAGTAGAGCCCCGCCGAATATAATAGCACTCATAAAAATTGCAATATCAACTTCAGAGTAACCCATATTATGCGCATACAATGCACCTAATCCCCAAAAGGCACCGTTACCTAAACCAGTAACTAAAGCCCCAGCAACACCCAAGGGTGAAATATTAATAAGGCGTCGTAAAATTAACTTAGGCACAGCCACTTGTGTAGGCTGTGATAAACGTGTAATAGAGATTGGCACCAGAGCCAGTACAAAAAATATTGCACATAAAGCATACGTGGCTAGCGCACCCGCCCCGTAGAATAAAATTAAATACTGGCCTACACCTAGAGAAAATAATGTGACAGAAACATAGACAGAAAATATCTTACCTCTGTACTGATTGGGTATTAATGTATTCAACCAGCTCTCAACAACCAGATAAAGCCCCACCATCGTGACCCCTGAAATGATACGTAGAAACCACCAAACGACAGGATCAACAATCAAACCGTGAAGAATAACCGACACTGAAGCAAATGCAGCGAATACAGAGAAAGCGCGAATATGCCCTACTTCACTTATAAGACGAGGACAAAGATAGGAACCGATAACAAAACCAACAAAGAAAGCGGACATTATGATACCAGTAACGGTATCAGAAAAAGACTCTAATCCAGCATGTATACTAAGCGCCGTTCCTAAGAGACCATTACCTATGAGCAATATGCCGATCGCAAGTAACAAGGAAAATATTGAATGTATTTTAGATAACATTATTGCAGGGTAACATACAAGAAAAGGTGTGGGATCATTATAAAAAACGTTAGATGAAAATTTCAACCAAAATTTACCCAATATTTATTAAGTGCAAATGCAGCCTTTACACAGTTCTTCAAATCGAGATAGCATTATATAGATAATAATTTAATTTAATAGCCTTATTAAATTTTTGAGCCCTGCTTGATCAAGGGCATTATTAAACAACTTTCGTATAGATGAAGCACTTTCCATAGACAATGCCTCTTCAAGCAATTTTTCTGTCTGTTGCCGGGTAAACGATCGGATAGTTTTTTTTACTTTTAACAAACTACTGGTACTCATACTCAAACTATCAACTCCCATACCTACTAATGCCAATGCAGATGCGGGATCTCCTGCCATTTCACCACATACACTTACCGGTTTGTTATGCGTATGCGCAACCTTAACTACGTGATTAATGGCAATTAGGACAGATGGATGCATAGAATCAAACAGCCTGGCTACCTGTTTATTATTTCTATCCACCGCTAATAAATATTGAGTGAGATCATTACTACCCACGGAAAAAAAATCCACACGTTTTGCCATGGCATCCATTTGATATACTGCTGAAGGCACCTCAATCATTATGCCAATCAATGGAAATTCAACCTTTATACCTTCACTAAATAATTCCTGATGTGCCCTTCTAATTAAAACCAATGCCTCGTCCACTTCACTAACATCACAAATCATAGGCAGCATTAAACGTAAATTATTTTCGTAAATATTAACTTTTAGAATAGCTCTTATTTGAGTTAAAAATATTTCAGGATGATCTAACATAATGCGAATACCACGCCAGCCTAAAAATGGGTTTTCCTCAAGCACAGGAAAATATGGCAATCCTTTATCGCCGCCTATATCAAGAGTACGAAACGTCACAGGGCGAGGAGAAAATTGCTGTAAAACCTGTTTGTAAATATCTGCTTGTTCATTCTCACTGGGAAAGCCATCACGTATCAAAAAAGGTATTTCAGTTCGATATAGCCCGACACCTTCTGCACCACTTTTTAATGAAGGTGAAATATCTTCCAACAAACCTGTATTTACGTAAAGGGGAATATGCACGCCATCCAATGTTTCTGATGGCTTATTTATATAATCATTAAGCTCCTCATTAAGCGAGTTATCTTCTTCAATTAGACGAGAATATTCATCTAGAATAGCTTCCGATGGCTTGATATAAATTTGACCTCTATATCCGTCAACAATTATTTTTTGGCCCGCGATATGATTCACTGGCAAGTTATCTATACCCATTACCGATGGAATATTTAATGCTTTAGAGAGTATCGCCACATGTGAAGACGCTGATCCCTTTGTAGATATAATACCTACAAGGTGCTGCATAGGAACTTCTGAAAATTGAGACACGCTAACTTCTTCACCAACAAGAACAACAGAGCCAGTTACATCTTGAGTGCGTGTATTATTTGATTGCAAATGCGCCAATATACGCCGACCTAAATCTTTAATATCAACCGCACGTTCACGTAAATACTCATCTTGCATGGCATCAAACTGCCTAACATGCTCAGTAATTGTTTCTCGCAATGCGCCTTGCGCCCATTGCCCCGCTTTAATTCTATTAATAATGGTTTGAATTAATGATTCACTCTGCAACATCAAACTAAACACATCAAATAATGCCAGTTCTTCAGAAGATATAAGCCCTTCCATTTTATGGGATAGGTCTTTAAATTCTAAATCGACATTACTGATAGCCTGTTTAAACGCATTAATTTGTTCGTCTATTTCAATCCCTGCTATATTTTTGTCCGGTACTGCATCTATATTAGCCGGAGGAAACACAACAACGGCTTCACCAATGGCAATCCCTGGTGAACCACTTAAGCCCTGCATATTTAAGGAATGGCCTTCCTCATTATTCAGTAACAGCTTTAATTCACCCATTTTTTCTGCGTATGAGATCCCGCCAGCCAATTGGGCGGCTAGTGTCACTAAGAATGTTTCATCATTTGCAGAAAATCGACGTTTCTTAACTTGCCTGACAACCAGCACGCCAAGCACGCGACGATGTTGAATAATGGGCACACCTAAAAAGCCATGAAATGAAACTTCATCCGTTTCTGTAACAAAATGATAATTAGGGTGTGTATGAGCATCTTCAATATTAACCGCCTCGGCCTGATTGACAACCATGCCGATTAAGCCTTGATTTTGCTCAAGCTTAATTTTACCTATAGCATCCTTATTTAAGCCATCTGTTGCCATCAGGACCAGTTGATTGCTTAAACTGTCACGAAAGTAGATAGAAACAACATCGACACACATCACCTGCTTTATGCGTTGAACAATAATATTAAGCGCTGAGACCAGATCAGTCGCTTCATTGACCTCATGTACTATGCTCTTAAGTGTGTCGAAGATTTTGTTTTTCATCTATTTCTCTAGCAACTGATTATATGAATTGTAGAATAGACTTAATTTTTAACTGCGACAATAAAAAAAGCCTCGGTTTTACCCGAGGCTTCCTAGTTCTACAACAACGTAACCGTAGGTTACATATCAATAATGACTATCGATCCTGTGACGGCGCATCGGCAGATGGCTCCGCGAGACTCTCAATACATTCTTTAATATAAGAACTTTTTTCAGCGGCATCTTCTATACCTGACATCTCAGCCTGTTCCATGCAATACGCATTATAGTCAGTATCAGCATTTTCCGTATCCGCAGCATTTGCCACATTTAATGTTAAAGATAAAACAGCCAGCATTTCAACAAGCTTCATTTGAGTAACTCCAATAGTAAAACTCGTAATAATTATTTCTGTAAACTAGCTACAGTATATGAAGGTGCATTTTTACGTTAAAAGTTATTTTGAGTAAAGACAATAAAACTGCATGTAACGATCGTATTTTTAGATTAAAATAGGCTAAGGTAGCTTTGCTTATTGCTTATACAGAATCAAAGCTCAACTTATAACTCAATGGCACCCATCGTGCTGGAAAAACACATTAATGGATGTTGGACTACTAAAAGCATTTCTTGAAGTATATCGGACAAGTCATTTTGGACGAGCCGCAAACAATCTATTCATCAGTCAATCGGCTGTAAGTGCTCGTATAAAACAGCTTGAAGATGAGCTAGGAACGCGCTTATTTACGCGTGACCGTAATAATATTGAATTAACGACCTCAGGTAAAAAATTCCTCTCCTACGCAGAAAATATATTAAACACATGGAATAGAGCAAAACAAGAAATAGCCATTCCTGAGGGAGTAAGCACACTTCTAAATATTGCCGCACTACCAAGCATTTGGGATATATTTCTTGAAAACTGGCTGAGCTGGGTTCATACAGGCAATGATGCCATTGCCCTGCAAGCTGATGTGATGGGGGCAGACTCTATAATTAGAAGTCTGTTAGATGGTATATTAGATTTAGGGTTTGTATTTGATCCACCTAAAACGCCACAATTACTGGTTAAAGAATTGCTACCTATGCCATTAATTATGGTTTCCAGCAACCCTTCAATGACTGCTGCTGAAGCAGTGCTAGAAAATTACATTTTTGTAGATTGGGGAACCTCTTTTGGAACGATACATGCCAGACAATATCCAGATATTCCTCCGCCAAAACTGCGGGCAAGTGTCGGCAGAATTGCTTGGGGATTTATAAATAACTTTGGAGGCTCTGCATATTTACCAAAAGCAATGGTAATTGATAAACTAGGGGATAATTTATTTCAAGTAGATGACGCGCCAATCATTCAGAAAGAAGCTTATGCAGTATATTCACAAACAAGTACAAAAAAAGAAACGATTGAACAATCCTTAAGCTGGTTTGATAAGATTTAAATTAGATCATCATAGTAACCGTTATCGTCATAACTGCTATTTAGAATTCTATCAAGTTCTTTTTCTTCTCTTATCTTTTCCAGGCGCCGCCGTGCGGTAAAGTGTTTGTACGATTCATTAAATTTTGATTCCATACTATCAAAATCATCAATAAAATCATAATCGCCCTCTAAATAATCATCATTATTAAGTTTTTTCGCCATCTGATGTTCACTCTCTATACGCGTTCATGCCAATGTGGTTAATTCCCAATATTAATCACGAAAATATAGCTGTAAAGAAAATAATTCTGATCAACACGATTCATCATTTCGATTACCATTCACCGACTTACCTATCCCTCTATCATGATCATAAAAACTATAGATAAAAAACTAATTAATAATGTAATGCCACAGGTTGGGAAATGTCCTTATGACTCAAAGCTTCTCGTATAAAAATGCTGTGATTTTCATCAATACCGATTGGCTTGAAGCCTTTATTTAAAAGTAAATCACTCATTTTATTTGATGCTACAGAGCACTTTGCATATATATTTTCATGGGTAGAACGATTAATAATCTCATCAATAACACCTCTTCCATACCCTTTACTTTGATATTTTTTAGTTATGGAAATAGCATAAATTTCTACATCGGATGAATTTTTCGTATACTGGCTTAGAACAAACAGGCCTATTCGCATATTATTGAGAATAACAATAAAGGCCCTGGCATATCTTTCGTCTAACAACTTACTATTAACAACCACCGACTGCATCTCTTTTTTCATCCATCTGACCATTTCTTCGTTTTCAGCATCAAACGAATAATGACCTTTTTTCGCGCCATATAGAATATGAGAATACATGAATCCAAGATCCGTAATATTCGATTTTCTGATAACCAACATAATTTTTAACAGCCACTCATAATACCCGGATATTAGTTAAAGAAATTATGGGAATCTAATTTTATATTTAGATGGTAACGATCTGATTTAGCGATCGTAATAACCGAAATGATTTTAAAATTTATAAAATACCCGCCAAAAACGACAGGTAAATATTAGACCCACAACAATACACGCTCATATCAACCGCACTTGTTGCGCTCAAAACTTAATCCAGCGATCAAATACCTTAAATAAGTGATATATTTTTTGAATTTTTCACACCCCCAAAAAACATATTAAACAAGCACCACAACCAATATAAGCTAATGTTTTCATTAACTAAAATGGCATATAACATTGGCAATTAAAAATTCACCTACACATTATATATATACACTCCCAGCGGCTACTCTTAAACACATGGGCAATATAATTAATAATTTCTGTATTGCTAATAATAAATTCTAAATGTATAAATCGAATTTTAGTGGCCCCATACATCCACAAAACAAGAAAACAGATCCCTGTTCTGTTTTTAAATATTCGTTATATTTGAAGAAGGCAACATAAAACGATGTATCCAGAACATTTTGGTAACAACCCATTATTTCCCTCTAAGGATGACTTTGAAGTAATCATGAAAAATGATCAATCCGGCCTTGGCGTTGTTACGTATAGAGATTTCAATAAAGGTGATTTAATCGCTGAACTAAACGGACAATTCATCCATGACATTCGCCAGCACAGCCTGCAAATTGATGATGAAACACATCTTTATGATGTGTATTTTTCTGGTTACTTTTTGCACTCTTGCGAGCCCAACATTACTCTGGATATGAAGAACCTGATGGTGCATGCTCTAAAGCCGATTAAAGCTTACGACTTCCTGTATATGGATTATGCTGAAACAGAACAAAAATTGTATAAGCAATTTCCATGCAGCTGTGGCTCGGCACAATGCCGTGGCTGGATCACAGGCTACAATGAAGGCATTAATGAATCTGATATGCAATATCAAAATTTTGCGCAGATAAGAAAAATTGCGGTATGACCAGTCACACTGACTGGTGGCACCGTTCCGACCTCTGTATTATAGATAACGAATTAGACTTTGCCGCTCGCCGCGTTAGCGAGCTTGCGGCACAGTTTGATTCGCCTGCATTTTTTTACAATGCTCATCGTGTAACAGAAAAACTCAACGGCCTGCACAGTTCTCTCAATAGTGCAGGGTTTAACGGTCGATTCAAAATTCATTATGCTATGAAGGCAAATCGCTTTGCCCCACTGCTAACGCATTTAAAAAACACAGGATTATGCGATATTGACGCCTGCTCGCCTGCAGAAATTGAACATGCGATTAGTTGTGGCTTTAATCCATCAGACATATCATTCACCGCAACTAGCCTTTCACAAAAAGACCTGCTGCAATTAAGTCGGTATAAAGATGTGTTCATTAACTGTGATTCTTTGCACACCATTAGACACATCGGGGAGCTCTGTCCTGGGCGAGACATAGGTATACGCATTAATCCTGAAATTGGCATTGGCTATGCGGAAAATGAAAAACTTCGTTACAGCGGCAATGCCAGCACCAAGTTCGGCATATATCGTAAGCAGTTCGATGAAGCTCTGTCCTTGGCTAAGCAATATGGCCTAACGGTGAAGAAAATCCACTTCCATACCGGTTGTGGTTACTTAAACCAACAGCTTGATTCATGGGATGCGGTTATCAAGGAATGCCTGTGGTTTATTGATCAGCTAGATACCCTGAGCTCTGTCAACGTAGGTGGTGGCCTGGGTGTGCCGCATACTGAACTTGATACACCATTAGATTTAACACAATGGGCGCAAATTCTTGCAGATAATTTTGTTGATAGACCCCTATCCATTGAAATTGAACCGGGTGATTATCTAGTCAAAGATGCCGGTATTTTATTACTAACCGTTAACTCTATTGAACAGAAAAAGAACACCACTTTTGTGGGAGTGGATGCAGGCTTTAATATTGCGGTAGAACCCGCTGTTTATGGGCTGCCTTTTTTACCTGTACCAGTACGGGTTAATAAAGGCGAGCATCAGCTTGTTTCATTGGTAGGTAATATTAATGAGGCGCTGGATGTGTGGTACCACAATATAAGCCTACCGCCTTTAAATGAAAACGATGCTATCGTGTTAATTAATGCCGGAGCCTACTCTTCATCAATGGCTTCTAATCATTGTATGCGTGGAAGCTTCAAAGAGTTTTTACTTTTTTAACACCTCACTGGGCTTCATCCAACAGGATGAAGTCTGCTTCTAATGATGCATTAATTATCTGTTCGTCTATTCCGGCTTATTAAATAAAATAGTTGCCGTGGATATACGACTGTACAATTTTATGGTTCTTCGATGAGGCGCCCAATTAATAAGAAAGGTAGCAATCGCGTTCCATAATGATACCCATGCGGCCACGTTGAGCCCTTCAGCAAATACATGAGTAATAACAGTATCACCCTCAGTGATATTTTGATTAATCCACACAGATAAAAAAAGGATAACCACACCGATAATAAACAGTATAAACGACGTTTGTTTCATCCTCGAAAACTCACGAAGTTCCAGGTCCGATAAATATTGAAAGTAATTATAGATGCTCGTTTTTACACGCGATGTTAAACTCTCGTCCGCGACCGTATCGAGACGGAACTGAATAATAAAATCCTCTTTACCGATTTCACTAGCCGAATCAATCAAATACTCAGCAAGATCCTGGTCAAGGTCTTTTTTCACATACGCTGTATGCTTATCGAAATCATTATATAAATCCTCAACTTTTCCAGCGGTAATATCTATAATTAATTCATTATCAGCGGAACGAATATAACGATCGAGTATATTTTTTCTCATTTAAATCGCGCCTAAATCCAACATGAAAACAGCTTTAAAATTTATTTTTAAAAAGAAAAAATAATTCACTGAATATACTCTTTTTAGTTTAACTTAATGCCATTTTTTAACCGATACCCATCATTAATCAAGCTCAAAAATTAACCTCAAAAAACTTTATATCATGTGACATTTTGCTCGAATTCGCCAGGCTTTTTTCCGTAGTAAAAACCAAAACCAATACGCAACACACCGAGAACCAAAAGAAGAAAACTTAACGCATAAATATCATCAGTTTTAAGCTTATGTTCAAATAAACCAATCATAATATCGCGTAACACAAAAACAATACCCGCATCAAAGATAACCGGCAACCTTACTGTATGTTCCATGAAATATTGAAATAGTGATCTAGATAGCTCCAACAGTATAACGAGTGTAAGAACATCAGAAAAAATCTGCATATAGTTACCAGTTACACCGGTCTTACTAATTAACTCATACACCTCATAAAACAAGCGAAACGAACCAATTAGCAATGCCAATGTAGTAAACAATAAAATAATGCCGAATATATAACCTGTCACTTTTTTAAACAGCCATTCCGGATTTTTCCATTCAGCATAGTCATTATTTGATTTCGACATTTTTCTCTTCTTTAAATTAATTAAAATAGAACCAACTACGTCCACATAATTTAAAATCATCAGTGGCGAGCATAATCGTCTACATAATAGCAATAGCTTATTTGAGCTACAATATAATTCTCTACTATCTATTATTACCATACATTTATTGTTGTAGCATATATATTCATTGTGAATCATAATAATTCACTACTTTCATATCGTTTTTGAGAACATCAGTGACTAATAAAATAGAATCACCCTATATAGAGCAGTTTTTTAGAGAAAGACTCATCGAACTGCAAGCGGCTTTAGCCTCTCAAGAATTCTGGTTGCAGGTCGCGGTCATTGTTGGCGTTTTTATTTTAGCTCGCTGGTTTATAACGCCACGTCTTCAAATATTTTTTATACGTCTCAACACGGCCAATGAACGCGTTAATAGTTTTAACCATATCATGTCCATTCTCAATGAGTTTTCAAATACTCTGGTATGGCTGACATTACAATGGATGGCCATACTGATTTTTTCACATCTAGAAAAAGTACATAATTTATTAATCCCTGTCGCCAGTTTGCTCAGTGCCTGGTTGTTAATACGTATTGCGTCAAAGTTACTAAAAAACAAAGCCACCTCGAACATTGTTGCCAGCGTGGCATGGACGATTGCCATATTAAACATTTTTGACTGGCTAGTCCCTACAGTTACATTTCTCGATAGCCTTTCAATAACCATAGGGGCTATTCGTTTATCTCCTTTAGTCGTTATTAAAGCAGGCGTTTCTTTATGGCTTTCATTGTGGCTGGCCAGTGTTCTCGCCGCTTTTCTTGATCGGCGTCTTGAAGGAACAGAAAATGTCACCCCTGCTATGCGTGTACTGAGTGTTAAGTTACTGCATATAGGCTTAATCACCGCCGCTTTTCTAATCACTTTTTCTGCTGTAGGCATTGATCTAACCGCGCTGGCGGTTTTTGGCGGCGCATTAGGCGTTGGTTTAGGCTTTGGCTTGCAGAAGATTTTTTCCAATCTGGTAAGTGGCGTTATTTTGCTTATGGATCACTCCATAAAACCGGGAGACGTGATAGCGGTGGGACAAACCTTTGGCTGGATAAACCATTTAAGCGCACGTTATGTATCCGTCATCACACGGGATGGTATAGAACATCTCATCCCAAATGAATCCCTTATTACAGAGCGAGTGGAAAACTGGTCATACAGTGATAATTTGGTAAGACTCAAACTTCCTATCGGCATTTCATATAAATCCGATGTCCGCTTAGCTATTAAGCTTTGCGTGGAAGCGGCAGTAGCAACACCTCGCATCCAACCAAAACCAGAGCCTAGATGTTTAGTAAAAGGCTTTGGGGATAGCTCAGTTGAGCTCGAACTACGCGTATGGATTGATGATCCCCCAAATGGTCGTTCTAATGTTTTAAGTGATGTTTTACTCGGTATATGGGATCGATTCCATGAGCATGGCATTGAAATACCCTTCCCTCAACGCGATTTACATATACGCAGTGGCATTGAGCACCTTGGTAAAAATAACAACGTTGAAAAAAATGAAGGTAATCAGACATGATGCAACTTATGTTGTGCACAAACAATGAAACACTGGTCGGTGGAAAAGAACTACTGCAAAAGTGGCGCGAGAATACTGATAGCTGGATATGGCTTGACCTCTACGGTGAAAAAGCTAATGAGGAAGAGACCTTTCTGATTGAACACTTTGCCCTGGATCATGCCCCGATCATTGAAGCACAGCGTGATCGTCACCCACCTAGCTTTGAAGTCTTTGAAAAATACATTTTTCTATTATTAAAACCACTGGACGCAGAATCAAATTCCCTGGATTTCAATACGCTTCAACTGGCGATGTTCGCCAATGATCGTTTCCTGGTCACACGTCGCTCTAAAGAATCGCCCTACCTTGCAAAATTATGGCAAACAATTGATCAAGCCGATCATGTAGATGAAACACCTATGTCTATAGTCACGGCCATGTGCAGACGCGTTGCACAGCGTTATGGAAAAGTATTATTAGATTTAGAACAACGACTTGATATTATTGAAGACGAGTTATTTGATAGCCCGACAGATGCCTTAATGAAAGAGTTGGTGGGATATAATACCCGACTACGTAAGATGCATCGCATACTGACTTATTATGTAGACGTGTTCGCTACTCTACGCTCATACCTGCATCAAACAGATAGTCCACTGAATGATGAGGCCAATGACATTTACGCCATTATTGAACGTTTTAACAGCTTATCGACTCTGTATCAAAATGTAATAACCGACCTCGTTGATGCCTATATCAGCCTGAATGGACATAAGCTAAATCAGATAATGAAGGTACTCACAATTGTCACTGTGGTTTTTGTACCACTCACATTATTAGTCGGTATATACGGCATGAACTTTGAATACATGCCCGAACTTAAAAATGAAAACGGTTATTATATTCTATTATCAACAATGTCGACTATTGCATTAGTGATGCTGTTTTTGTTCAGACGTGTTCGCTGGTTGTAATATACTTTTAAGACTTTGGTGGCCAGACGAGGTGACGAATATTATTTTTACCGGATTTTTTAACATCGTACATTAAGTCGTCCACCATCTTCATCATGTCTCGACTGGTATTCATGACTTCAACAAAAGTGACTACCCCAATGCTAAAGGTTACTGGCCAGCTTTTCTCCTTCATCGCGTCGAGCAAATCATCCTGTAATTTTTTCAATACCGTTGTTGCCGCTTCTTCTTCTAACACTGGAAATAATACTGCAAATTCATCACCACCCAGTCTAGCGGCATAATCTGTAGCACGTATAGTTGCTAATAATTTATCACCGACTACCTGTAACAATTCATCACCGATATCATGTCCCAGACTGTCATTTACATACTTGAAATTATCCAGGTCTAAGTAAGCAACCGTAAAGGGCTCTGGATGGCGATGAGCTCTGAGTTGCTCTCGTTCTAGCTGCTCTTGAAAGAACCGTCTATTTGACAAGCTTGTTAGTGGATCCGTATCCGCAAGGCTTTCTTCAAGTAATAGTTTTTCATGCACTAACAATAAGAGCCGCCAGATAATAATATAAAAACACAACCTCACCAGCGTATTCCAAATAGGAATGAGCATGCTTGAATACTCTGTGTGTGATACCCAATCTGCCGCTAACCAAATACTGGCTGATGCTATGGCTAAAATTAGACCTATCATTTTCCCGCCATACCAGGTAGCCAACATAATAGGCACGGTATAGAAAACTGAAAATGATATTTCAGGCCCAATGAGATAATCAAGAATACCTAACATAAGGCTAGCTAACAGCATAAACTGCATGCATTGCCTTGCATTCAAATTTTCAAGGTATACATTGAAGTATTTAAACAACTCAAATCCTCAAGAAAAACCAACAATGGATAATAAAATTAATGATTAATAATAGCTTAAATTATTTGTAACATTTATGTTTATAATATCAGGTCAATCACAATAGAAATTCCACAGTGTTCTATGGCACTTAAATTGAATCCACTCAAATACAGCATACTGCTTGCCAGTATTTAACACTTACATCGCTTACATCTTTAAAAGGTAATATAAAACAAATATCCCCTGCTCAGGATTTCATGAACAAGTCTCTATTACTGAGCAAGTGGAGCAGATTATTGGAAGCCTAAAAGCCAATGATAACGATGCATTAATGCATAAATTCATATACCTGAATACCTGGAATATGACCCGGTTTTATTCGGCAACTAGTATTGCATTATACCCCTGAGCATTAATCGTATCTATTATATCGGTTGATGATGCACTGCCTTTTGCAATAAGCATACTAGATTCATAATCTGCTTCCACAAATTCTATGCCCTGCATATTATTTACTGCTTTTTCAATTTTTTGTTCACAAAAACTATTTCGCATTCCATTCACTCTAAAAAAATACTGCTCTGACATACATAACCTTCATTTTATTTAATAATATTTTTTCATTAGTAAAAATATAGAGAAAAAACAATCCATATTAAAATTATGCCACTCACCATTTCGCCAATCATCGGAACCGCTATGCGGCGCACCCAAATAATCAACAACTTGTTTCACGGCCATATGCCAATGCACCATACAGGCCTATATCTTCCTGCACAATTAATTTGATGGCTATTTTTTTCATATTTGATGACATCATAGCTTTACCATTAAAGGCTTCGATGAAGAGTGAACTCTGTATTTTCTCGCGTATTATTGGTGCTATACCCCCCGCGATATATACTTCCCCAACCGGGTAATAACTTAATGCGGCATTACCTGCTGCTGCGCCATAGATTTCTACAAAGCATTGCAGTGTTCTGACACAAAGCTCATCACTATTTGCTAGTGCCGCATTAGAAATAACTTGTGCGATATTTTGCCGAGTAAATTGCTCCCTTATTTCTTTTGATTCTTTGATGCCAGTCTCCTGATGCAAAAACCTGTAAATAACTTCAAAGCCTCTACCAGACAGTAGCTCTTCCAGACTGACGTGTGTAAATTTTTGTTGTAGCCATATAAGCAATCTGGATTGGAGCTCATTTTCTGGCGCAAAACCAATATGCCCCATTTCACTCGAAATAATATGATAACGATCATTTGCCCAGAAACGACATGAAACACCTAAGCCAGTTCCCGCACCAATAACAACTGAACTTAAAGGCACATGCTCATCTGAGCGCTGCATACCTTGCTGAATAAGAATAAAGTCTTTTTCTGAAAGATTGCCAACCCCATAAGAAACGGCAAAAAAATCATTAATTAACTTCACATTAGGGGCTTTTAAAACATCACTTATTATTTTTTCTTTAATGACCCAGGGAAGATTGGTAACAGATACCTGATTGCCTATAACAGGCCCAGCCACACCAATACAGACTGCATCAATAAGCAGTAAATTATTACTTTCTTCTATGAATTTGAGTAAAACTTCGTAAAAATCCGCATATTCCTGACTCGCATAATCTTTTCTATAAAGAACATTGATGCCTGCACCATTAGATTCAGCTAATAGCAATCGTGTATTTGTGCCACCAATATCTCCTGCAAGTATAATCATATTAAATCCTTATGTATGAGCCATATAACTTTGATTTTACTTAATATATCAATTTATACTACTGATTAATCTAATGTCGAGAAAGCTTTCATATGGTTATTTTATATCGATAAATTGTATTCAAATAAGACACCTAAATTTAGCATCTTTATATTCATACATTAATATAAAACTTCCCTGTCATCAGGCTTAACATTACACTAAAATAGCCTCATCAAGCTTTGCACTCTCATGCCTTGCTTTTCTTAACAACAGTAAATAACGAATGAATCATGCAGATACTTAATATTCAAACAAATCCTTTTATAGACCAAATGCCAGGCACCTCAGGCTTACGCAAAAAGGTAAGCACATTCAAGCAAGCTCATTATTTAGAGAACTTTGTACAATCAATATTCAATGTTGCAAGCGAATGTAATAACGGACTATTAATACTGGGCGGCGATGGTCGCTATTACAACAAACAAGCCATTCAAATCATTTTAAAAATGGCAGCCGCTAATAACATTAAGCATGTGATGGTGGGTGAAAAGGGCTTATTGTCGACACCGGCTGTTTCCTGCCTCATTAGAAAACATAAAGCTGCGGGTGGCATTATTCTTTCTGCAAGCCACAACCCCGGTGGCCCAGAGGGTGATTTCGGTATTAAATTTAATATTGCTAATGGTGGCCCTGCACCAACCTCTTTTACCGATGCTGTGTATGACATTAGTAAAACCATCAACGAATATAAAATAGCCGAATATGAAGATATAAATTTGGATTCACAAGGTATCTGTTATATGGGTGAGATGAAAATTGAAATCATCGATTCTGTTGCAGACTATGCCGAGTTAATGGCGTCATTATTTGACTTTAACAAAATGAAATCGCTATTCACCACCGGCCTTTTGACGATGAAATTTGATGCGATGCATGCCATCACAGGACCTTATGCAAAAGACATATTTGAACAACGCCTATCTGCGAATGTAGATGCCGTTATCAATGGTGAACCACTGGAAGATTTTGGTGGTGCTCACCCTGATCCTAACCTGGCACATACCAAAGAATTAGTCTCATTATTAAATGCTGGCCCTGGCTCACCCGGTTTTGGTGCCGCATCAGATGGTGACGGTGACCGCAATATGATATTGGGACAAAACTTTTTTGTTAACCCCAGTGACAGCTTAGCCATTATGACCGCCAATGCGCATTTAATCCCAGGTTACAAACAGGGGGTATGCGGTGTTGCTCGCTCTTTACCTACCAGCCGAGCTGTTGATAAAGTCGCCGAAGCCTTAGGCATAGAATGCTACGAAACACCGACTGGCTGGAAATTTTTTGGCAACCTGTTAGATGATAAACGTATAAACCTGTGCGGCGAAGAAAGTTTTGGATCGGGTTCTGATCATATCCGTGAAAAGGATGGTATTTGGGCCGTACTCTTCTGGTTAAATTTAATTGCGATTAAGCGGAAATCGGTTGAAGAAATCACACGTGAGCACTGGAAGCGTTATGGTCGACATTATTATACGCGCCATGATTACGAGGCAATTGATAGCGATAAAGCCAATCAGCTTGTAAATAACTTAAGGTCGAATGCCGACGCTTTAGTCGGTAAGTCATTCGACTCCTACACTGTTGAGTTGTGCGATGATTTTAGTTATAACGACCCCGTTGATAAAAGCATTACAACGAATCAAGGTATTAGAATTTTATTTGATGATGAATCGCGCATTGTATTTAGGCTATCTGGCACGGGAACTGAGGGCGCAACCCTACGGGTATATATTGAACGCTATGTCACTGATCCTGATTTGCATAATTTAGATACTCAAGAGGCCTTATCTGAATTAATTGAAATTGCGAATGAAGTTGCGGAAATCAAACAGCGAAGTGGTAGAAACGCGCCAGATGTAATTACTTAACGATATTAGCTCAAAACATCGTTTAGCGAACGTTTTTGAAATGAGTCCGATAGAAAAAAGCAGCCCCATAAAGGCACACTATATATGACGATTATTAATGAGTCTGGTTCTATTAGACCACTACAGTCCTCGTCATTCGTGAATGTAAGCAACTACCATCAGGAGAAAACACCATGACTAATGAAAGCATAATTACACAAAAAGCCCCATTCCAGGTTGAGCTGGAATCAGGTAACACCTACTACTGGTGTGCCTGTGGACGCAGTAAAAGCCAGCCCTTCTGCGACGGTTCGCATAAAGGTAGCGGAATCGAACCCACCGCCTTTACTGCGCAGGAGACAGGTACGGCGTACTTGTGCGGTTGTAAACAGACAGCTACCCCGCCATTCTGTGACGGCACACATAAGAACCTGTAACTAGTAGGCGGTGACCACAGCAGTGGTTATCGCCGTTCTAAATAGCGCCCAACATATCTCGTTGCCAAGCAAACAATTAAGGAGATCGTGATAATGAACAAACCAATGCATCGTTGTTCATTTCTCACGGTGCACCCGATATTCTATTGTCTAAACACGAAGCTGTAGATGCTATGCGTAGCCTGGCAGCGCGCCTGTCCCGGCCACGCGCCATTGTCATTATTTCTGCGCACTGGGCTGATGACCCCATAGGTATCACTACTGGCGAACGGCTGCCGACTATTCATGATTTCGGCGGCTTTGCAGAAGAACTCTATGCCATGCAATATCCTGTAATGGGTGATGACGAACTCTCAATTGACATCGCACAGCGACTAAAGGCTCAGGGATTCGCTCATCAACTGCACGGCCAACGCGGACTCGATCACGGTGCCTGGATACCGTTGATGGCGATGTACCCCAATGCAGATATTCCTACAGTGCAGGTATCTCTTCCAATCGGTACCCTACAAGAGCATGTCAAATTGGGTAAGGCTCTCGCGCCATTACGTGGTGAGGGCGTACTGATTATCGGCTCAGGTGGTTCAGTCCACAATCTGCGCGCGCTTAACGTCCAAGGTAAAACGGATGAATGGGCCGCTCAATTTGAACAGTGGCTGTGTCAGGCCGTAGAGGGCAACCATTTAGACTGGCTAACTTCGCCGCATAAATTCCCCGAAGCATTCCGTCGCGCGCACCCGACCCTGGAGCACTACACACCGTTGATCGTTGCCTGGAGCGCAGGCGAATACAATATGCCTGGTCGGCGTATTCACCACAGTTTTAGTCACGGAAACCTGGGCATGAGTTTTTTTGAATTTGGTTTCCAGGTCGAAGTCTAATCTGGCATTGAAGCCAGAGTAAAACGCTCATCTCAGTCCACTCACGATCTATATTTCGCTGTCTGTTCAAACAGCGCAAGATCCGCAAATGCTTTAACTCGGCAGTAAACAAAAAAGCATGACAGTCAAATTGCACTTGAGCTACTACACCTAATCAGTATAAGAATAGCTAGCTTGAATAATTTCTCACTCGCTGTTTCATTTTATAAAGTTTAAGCTTTATAACTTCCAGATATCGTTGTTATATTCCTGCATTGTTCGATCCGTTGAGAAAAAACCACTAGACGCTGTATTCATAATACTCATTCTTAACCATTTTTCACGGTTACGGTAAGCCTCTGCTACAGAGGTTTGGGCATCAATATAGCTTCTAAAATCAGCCAGTGTTAACCACGGGTCATGTGGATTTAATAATGAGCCTATAATCTCATCATAGATACCTTGCTCAAATGAATTGAAGTGACCGCAGCTTAATAAATGCATTACCTGTTTTAAATCATTATCCGAATTTACAATGCTCTCGGGCTGATAGTTTTTCTTTTGTTCAACCACTTCATCCGCTTTGAGCCCAAATAAATAGAAATTTTCTTCACCGACTGCATCGAGTATTTCGATATTCGCCCCATCATAGGTACCAATAGTAATTGCACCATTCATCATGAACTTCATATTACCTGTACCAGATGCTTCCTTACCTGCTGTCGATATTTGCTCGGATAAATCTGTACCTGGGCAGATGATTTCCATTTTAGAAACACCGTAATTAGGTATAAATGCTAGCTTTAATTTATCACCCACCTGTGGATCATTATTAACAACGTCTGCAATATTATTAATCAACTTGATGATTGACTTCGCAAGACGATACCCCGGTGCGGCCTTACCTCCAATTAATACACATCGATTAGTCCAGTTTTCAGTTTCACCTCGTTTTATCCGGCTATACAAATGAATAACATGTAAAACATTTAATAGCTGACGCTTATACTCATGTATTCTTTTTACTTGCACATCGAAAATTGAATGTATATCAAAGTCCACAGCACATTCGGATTTAACCAAGTCTGCCAGGCGTTGCTTATTTTTTTCTTTTACTTCACTCCATTGTTTAGAAAAAACAGCATCATCAGCATATTTTTTTAACTTGTGAATATTTTCTAATTTACTAACCCAATCATTGCCAATTTTATCGGTAATAAGCTGACTCATTAATGGGTTTGAATGCGCCATCCAACGACGTGGGGTTACACCATTGGTTTTATTGTTAAATTTTTCTGGCCATAACTCATAAAAGTCTTTAAACAAACCATCAGTTAGCAACTGTGAATGCAGTGCCGCCACACCATTTACTGAAAAGCTACCGACTAATGCAAGGTATGCCATGCGTACATTTTTAGAATCGCCCTCTTCTATTATCGACATCCTAATCTGTCTTGCAGTATCACCTGGCCATTTGCGCGACACTTCTTTAAGGAAGCGTGCATTAATTTCATAAATGATCTGTAAAAGTCGCGGTAGTAAATTTTCAAATAAAGAAACAGACCATCGCTCTAATGCTTCTGGTAATAGCGTATGGTTGGTATAGGCCATTGTTTTAGAGGTAATATCCCATGCATCATCCCACGATAATTTTTTCTCATCCATAAGCAAACGCATTAACTCTGCAACGGCAATGGTTGGATGTGTATCATTCATTTGAAACACATTCTGTGCAGCAAACTTTGTCAGATCACCGTCTTCATTAATAGACCACATGCGTAACACATCTTGCAAACTCGCAGAGGCCAGAAAGTACTGCTGTTTTAAACGTAGCTCTTTACCGTTTTCACTGGCATCATTGGGGTACAGCACCATCGAAATATGTTCTGCGTCATTTTTACTTTCAACAGCGCCTGAATAACTGCCTTCATTAAAATCACTTAAACTAAAAACATTGGTCGCACTGGCACTCCATAAGCGCAAGGTATTAACCGTATTATTTTGATAGCCTGAAATGGGAACATCATAGGGAATAGCTAAAACATCGGCGGTATCAGACCATACATAACGAGAGCTGCCACCCTCATTTTTCACAAGATCAACATGCCCACCGAATTTTATAATTTGGGTATATTCTGGGCGCTCTAGCTCCCATGGATTACCATCTCTCAACCAGTGATCTGGCTCCTCAATTTGATAGCCGTTTTCAATTTCCTGACGAAACATGCCATATTCATAACGAATACCATAACCTATAACCGGCAAATTTAATGTTGCACAACTGTCCATAAAGCATGCCGCGAGCCGTCCTAAGCCACCATTACCTAAGCCTGCATCATGTTCTTCTGTCATGACATCTTCTAGCAATAAAGCAAATTTATTTAGTGCTTCTTTTGTTTGTTCATTGATGCCTAAATTAAGGATATGGTTACCCAATGATCGGCCTATCAAAAACTCAAGGGACATATAATGAGCTTTACGCACACCTTTTTTCTCATATGCCTTCCATGTATTACGCCAATCCGTCATGATATGGTCGCGAATAGTTAGAGATAAGGCCTCATATAAATAATGCGGTACGCAACCATAAAAACGCCCCAGATGACGGGTTAAATAGCGTTCGAAATCAACCGCCAGCGATTCACTATCGGTGGGTAATTTTTTCAGATCAGATAGCTCTACTGTACATAACATTTTATTTTTAGACATATCATTACCTCTGGTACAGAGTCATAAATTGTGAAATTTGTTGATTGATATCCGGTTTGAGTTGCTGCCACTCAAACCGCCATGACCAATTGCCGCCTACTGTTCCCGGTGTATTCATGCGCGCTGAACTGTCTAGCATCAAAATATCTTGCATGGGTATCACGCATAAAAATGATACCGATGCCATAGCCAGACGCATAATCGTTAAGGCTATCATTGCGGCATCATCGTCCCCACCAGCCGTATAGGATTTGAAATATTCGACATTGTAATTTGCTGCATCTTGAGCCCAGCCTAAGCTTGTATCGTTATCATGCGTACCTGTATACACCACATCATTTAGTTCATGTAAATGGGGTAAATGCGGATTTTCATTATTCCCATCAAACGCAAATTGCAGCACTTTCATTCCTGGCAAACTAAACGTATTTTTAAGCGCAATCACTTCATCTGTAATGACACCTAAATCTTCTGCGACTAATGGCAGATGATCGAATGTTGAAAATAATTCTGCTAGCAATTGCATACCTGGGACATCTACCCACTCGCCATTTATTGCGGTATCATCCGCTTGAGGAATATACCAGCAGGCCTGTAGTCCTCGAAAGTGATCAACCCGAATCATGTCAAATAGTTCTAACTGTGTTTTAAAACGTTGTTTCCACCAGGCAAAATTATTACTTTGCATATATTCCCAGTCATATAATGGATTCCCCCATCGTTGACCTGTTGCTGAAAATGCATCGGGTGGAACACCCGCAATAAACTCCATTTCACCGTCACTGTTAATTAGAAAATTTTCTTTTCTAGACCACACATCTGCACTATCTCTAGCGACAAAAATAGGCATATCGCCGAACAATTCAACATTATGTTGTCTGGCATAATCACGCACTTCATGCCATTGTACAAAAAACACAAATTGCTCAAATATCGTCTGCTTAATCGATACTTGCAATGCTGCTCGTGACCTGTTTAATAGCGGAAGCTCATAATGTCGCTCATCATCCGGCCACTCATACCATGGTTTGTTTTTATTTTTAGTCTTAAGCGCTATAAATAATGCATAGTCATCTAACCAGTAATCATGCTGTATTATAAATTTTTCAAGTTGCTCATTCCAATATTCATCATTCAGTAAATAAAACTGTTTACCTGCCTGCTGTATACATAGAGCTCTATAATTAACCTCTGATTCATTCTCCTTTACTTTAGTAATATCTAGCCAGCCCTTGTCTATTAACCAATCGAGGCTAATCAGCGCGGGATTACCCGCATGTGATGACAAACATTGATAAGGCGATTTATCGTCATGGGTAGAGCCTAACGGAAGCATTTGCCAAACTTTGTAATTATTCTGGCTTAAAAACTCAATAAACCGGTAGGCCTGATGCCCTATATCACCATTGTCTCCACGACCAGGCAAAGAGCTTGGATGCAATAAAACACCTGCTCTCCTTGTTTTATCAATTCCATTGGCTGCATTATTATTCATTATGCTTGCCGGGTAACATGGCACCACCCTTTGCTGGATGACCTGTGCCAAATGAAAATGCATGGCCTAAGTATTCTGGCGGAACCACTTTCAGTAACTGATATAAATTACTTAAATGTAAACGGTATTGCTCGTCAAAAGCGGCCACTGATTCAGACGAATTATATTCACCAAACCACCAAAACCAGTCCGAGCTCTCACAGGTCGCTAGCTGCATTTCTGCGGCTTTATAATCTTGCTCAGACAGGGATTTATTCTTTACGACTTTATCGTAGGCATGCTTTGCTTCAACCAACATATCCCATGCACGGTTTTTATCTTTTTCACCTATCCAGGTTGAAAAAGATCCGTAGACCCAACTGCCTGCAACAATTTCCGTGAGCGTCTTTTTTTCTGTATGTAATTCAAGGTAATCGCTATAAGTCGTTAATTTTAAATTTTTATGATGACTTAACTTATCGTACAAAGCCTTTAAAAAATGAAATCCATTTTGCGGATAGTATTCCCAGGCATTTTCACCATCAAGAATAATCGAAACAATTGCATTGGGCTTATCTGCACATTTTTTTGCAATATTCTCTAAATTCACAAGCAGGTTAGCAACTGCATCATCCGCATGCCAGGTGGAATATTTAAAACCAATTAAATCTGACAAACCATCATCCCTGAAAAAACAGCTGCTTGTTGTTGCTTGAAGCTGGTACGCACTATGAATACAAGCGGCCACACCTATTGATGACTTTTTAAGTGAATTCCTTAAAACTGATTCACCACTGGCAATCCATTTAATATTTAACTCTGAACATAACTGAATGGTCTCTTTACTAATACTGCCTTCAGATGGCCAACATCCTTTGGGTTCAAAACCAAAAAAATGTTTAAACACCTTAATACCCTTTTGCATATGCCAGCGACTTCTGGATAAGCCATCAGGGTATTCTTCAGACAAGGGTAATTCCGCATCAGGCATTGCTTGCCTTGCTGACTTAATATCTATTAGCAATGGCACAATTGGGTGTGCATAAGGTGTCATTGATAATTCTATGCGACCTACTTCTGCTAATTTTTTATATCGCCCAATCACACCCCCAATCATTTCACTGTATATTTCAACCAACAGGTGGCGATCATGAATAGTGAAATTTCTCTCTTTTTCAATAAGATTTTTTAATCGTTGATCACTTTCAATAAGCGTTTCGGCAGTCCATGCCAAATGATACCAAACAAGAAAGTCTATAAAGAATTGTTCTGAGTGATAGCATAAAGTATCTTTTTTTATTAATGCTATTTCAGCCATCTCGCTCAGGGTTTTAAATACGGGATAACGATCCACTAAGCGTTCTTTGTTTGCGCGTAGGCAAGACTTTATGATGAATGCTCGATGCTCATCATCTAATAACATGACAGGGTCAGCTAATGTAGACAACAAAGGATCACGTAATGCTTTTCCATGATTTAAATAATCATCTAATTGATGCGCATAATCATCAATTTGTTCAAGCAGTACAGGTGCAAAATTAACGACCGCTTTAGCATCAGGATTATTTTCAATATGCGCAACCATATCGACATAATCTTTTATAGTATGCAAATAAGTCCACGGCAGATGGTATTCACCGTTACGCAGATCACGATACTCTGGCTGATGCATATGCCAATAAAGTACCACATTTAGTTTTTGCGATTTGTTATCTAACATAATGAACAACTTGACCTAACATTTCTGGCGTAACAAGTACTACCCCGTTAGGGGATATAAAAAATCTTTTTTCATCATCTTCTCTGTTTTCGCCTATGACTGTGCCATCTTCAATATCACAACCTTTTTCAATAACGGCATGACTGATGCGACAATTTTTTCCAATACTCACATCTGGTAAAACCACTGAAGAATCTATATAACTATAATCATTGACCGTTACGCTGGAAAACAGTAAAGAGTGATGGACATGCGCGCCCGAAATAATACAACCCCCAGACACCATGGAGTCAACTGCCATACCTCGCCTGTCCTCTTCATCAAATATAAATTTTGCTGGCGGCAGCTGTTCTTGGCTGGTCCATATTGGCCATTCATCATCATATAAATTCAGTTCTGGTGTTATACCAATCAATTCTAAATTTGACTCCCAAAATGCATCGATCGTACCTACATCACGCCAATATGCCTGAATGCCACTCTCCGCATCAGTAAATGGATACGCATAAGCACGATACCTCTTAATCGTATAAGGAATAATATCTTTACCAAAATCATGGCTTGAATTCGGCGTATCCGCATCTCGAATTAACAGTTCAAATAACAACTCGGTATTAAATATGTAAATCCCCATTGAACATAAAGATTCATCGGCCCGGCCCGGCATAGATTCAGGCTGATCTGGTTTTTCTATAAAACTATGAATGCGATAATCATCCTTTACACCCATTACACCAAATTCAGATGCCTTTTCTCTCGACATACTGATACAACCTACCGTCACATCGGCTTCATTTTGTACATGCCTAGCAAGCATTGCACCATAATCCATTTTATAGATATGATCACCCGCTAAAATTAATACATAATCTGGCGAATGACTACGAATGATATCCAGGTTTTGATAAATAGAATCGGCAGTTCCTGCATACCATGAAGCTTCTATACGCTGTTGAGCCGGTAACAACTCTACAAACTCGCCAAACTCGCCACGTAGATGCCCCCAGCCTTTTTGAATATGCATATTAAGCGAATGCGATTTATATTGTGTGAGTACACCAATTCGTCTGATACCTGAATTAATACAATTAGATAACGGAAAATCAATAATTCGAAACTTCCCACCAAAGGGTACCGCCGGTTTGGCCCGCCACAGGGTTAAATGCTTTAGACGCTCGCCTCGTCCGCCCGCCATTATTAATGCCAGTGTATTTCTGGTTAAGTTACTTATAAAACGAGGTGATTTTTTTGTCTTCATTTATAACAGTTCTCTTTTTATCCTATAAAGAAATCACTTTCTCTAACCATTATTGATATAGATAGAAAAAGTCTAAGTTCAACTTTATAACCATAATCTATTACAAAGTTGTTACTGCAAAAAACAAGCCATCTGAAGTAGCTTTTATAAAATAGGTATTGCACAAAATAAAGATGTCGATTGCATCTAAACTGTGCATAAAATGAATCTAGCTGCTTGTTAACGCATTAATTAAGTGCATAGGAATTATAAACACTAAGAAATGAATTTTCTTGAGTCTACTCTAAGCAGATGTAAATAAAATTGAGCCAACGCATAAAGCTTTGCATAAAAATTGCATTAATAATATGTCATATCAACCGAACAAATGAAACATACTGTATATACTGATACTATAGAATTTACTAGTCTATACCGAAACAAAACATTCAATCAGTAACAATGCTGGATACCATGATTTCTACTCATATAAGTACTCTCATCAATCAAGATGAACTGGATAAGATTACCAGTTCCAGCCACCATGATCCGTTTAACGTATTGGGCAACCAGACTGAGCACAGTGATAAATTTCTTCTGTTTTACTCACCCAACACTCAACTGCTTGAAATTTCAGAGAAAAAACTAAGTACTACTCGTTTCAGGGACTCAGATTTTTTTATTTTCGAGACATCTAATAAAAAAATGCAGCCTCACACGCTATTAACACGCACTGATAACCAACAAAATATAAGTCAATTTCATGATCCCTACAGCTTTGCCACTCAGCTGAGTGAGTATGATTTACATTTATTTGCCGAGGGCAAACACCTACACATCTATAAACACTTAGGCGCCCACCCGAAAACCATTGATGGCATCAACGGTGTTTTATTTGCCACCTGGGCTCCGAATGCCTCACGCGTAAGTGTGATTGGTGATTTTAATCTGTGGGATGGCCGCCAGATGCCCATGCGTTGCTTAGGCGGGACCGGTATATGGGAATTATTTGTACCTAATTTACCCGCCGGAACATTATATAAATTTGAAATTAGAAACCGGCATAGTAACGAAATCGTCACCAAGTCAGATCCTTATGCACAACAATTAGAATTTCGACCACGCACCGCCTCTATTACATGCGATATACCCAACTATGAATGGAAAGATGAAGGCTGGGTTAAAGCCCGAAAAAAGAAAGATTGGCTGCACGAGCCCTTGTCTATTTACGAGTGTCACCTTGGCTCATGGCAGCGTAGCGATACCAATGAATTTTTAAACTACCGTGAGTTAGCCCATCAATTAGTTGAATATGTAAAAGACAGCGGATTCACGCATATTGAATTACTGCCTATTACAGAACATCCATTAGACGCCTCATGGGGATATCAAACCACCGGCTATTTTGCCCCCACCAGCCGCTTTGGTGATGCCAACGATTTTCGTTATTTTGTCGATTACTGCCATGCACATAACATTGGGGTACTTCTCGACTGGGTGCCTGCACACTTCCCCAAAGACGAGCATGGCCTTGCCCGCTACGACGGCAGCCCATTATATGAACATGAAGACCCGCGCCGTGGTGAACACCGTGACTGGGGCACGCTAATATATAACTACGGCCGCAATGAGGTTAAAAACTTCCTTATTTCCAGTGGCATATTCTGGTTAGAAGAATTCCATCTAGATGGTTTACGTGTTGATGCCGTTGCCTCAATGCTGTACCTCGATTATTCCCGTGAAGATGGTGACTGGATTCCTAACCTACATGGCGGTAATGAAAATATTGAAGCCATAGAATTTTTGCGAGAGCTTAATACGGCCACACATGCGCATTATCCCGGCACGATGATTATGGCTGAAGAGTCTACCTCGTGGCCACAGGTCACACGTCCCACCAATATAGGTGGCCTTGGCTTCAGTATGAAATGGAACATGGGATGGATGCATGACACCTTAAGCTATTTACAGCACGACCCTGTACACCGTCATTACCACCACTACCAACTGACCTTTGGCTTACTCTATGCGTTTAGCGAAAATTTTATCCTGCCCTTTTCACACGATGAAGTGGTGCATGGAAAAAGTTCCTTACTCAATAAAATGCCCGGTGATGAGTGGCAGCGTTTTGCAAATCTGCGCCTGCTTTATACCTACATGTTTACCTATCCCGGTAAAAAACTCCTCTTTATGGGATGTGAGTTTGCCCAGGGCACTGAATGGAATCACGATAAAGCACTTGACTGGTATGTATTGCAATACCCTAATCATGCGGGTGTTAAGCAACTCGTGAACGATTTAAACCATCTGTACACACAACAAACAGCTTTACATAAATATGATTTTGATCACCAGGGCTTTGAGTGGATAGACTGTAATGATAGTGATCAATCGGTACTTTCTTACCTGCGTAAAAGCGATGATGAAACAATTATAGTCATCCTTAATTTCACACCCGTAATTCGTGAAGCCTATCGCATTGGCGTACCTGAAAATACTGAGTATGAAATAATTTTTAATTCGGATTCTAATTTTTATTCAGGCAGTAATGCGGGTGGCCCATTATGTGTGGCTGCAGAAGATTTGGCCTGGATGGCTAGACCTGCCTCAGTACAATTGACATTGCCGCCGCTGGCTGGTTTGGTACTAAAGAAAAAAGCATGAGCAATATTCTTTATATTAGTAGTGAAGCATTTCCATTAGTAAAAACCGGCGGCCTGGCTGACGTAGCCGGCAGTTTACCAACGGCGCTAAAGAAAAAAGCACAACACATACGATTGGTAATACCGGCTTACCCAGAAGCGCTCAGAAAAATAAGTAATCCAACAATACGTGCTGAAACCAGCTACTACAATCAATCCGTAAAAATCATTGAGGCCAAACTCCCTGGTACCAATGTAACCACCTGGTTAGTTGACTGTCCCGCTCTTTTTGATAGACCTGGTGGGCCTTATATTGATGAACACGGAAATGAATGGCATGACAATGCGTTACGCTTTGCGCTGTTTTGCCATACGGTCGTCGATTTAGCACTGAACAATCTGCAACTAGATTGGCAAGCAGACATAGTCCATTGCAACGATTGGCAAACAGGATTAGTACCTGCGCTACTTAGCTTACACAAACCACGACCCGCGACCATTTTTACTATTCATAATCTGGCCTATCAGGGCATTTTTGATCAGCAGGCATTTTATGACCTGCATTTACCAAATACACTGTGGCATATGCATGGCCTGGAATTTTATAACCAATTATCATTTATAAAAGGTGGCATAGCCTATGCCGATAAAATCACCACTGTTAGCCAAACCTATGCCAGTGAAATTTGTGAAGCTAAAAATGGTTACGGGCTAAACGGCTTATTACAGCATAGAGAAAAAGACTTAAGTGGGATTTTAAATGGTATTGATGAAAAACACTGGAATCCAGATACTGACCATCATTTAGAACAGACATATAATCGTCATTCCTTAGATCAAAAAGTTAATAATAAAACGGCTCTGCAGCAGGCACTTAATTTACCTGTAGATGAAACGATTCCACTGCTCGGTATGGTAAGCCGTTTAGTAGAACAGAAGGGGCTGGATATTATATTACAATGCATGCCTGAGTTAATGAAACTAAAATTACAAATCATTATTTTAGGTACAGGTGAGTTGCACTATGAAATGCAACTATCGGAACTTGCTCAACAATATGCAAAAAATATTGTTGTTAAAATTGGCTACAACGAAAAATTAGCGCATAGAATTGAAGCCGCGAGTGACATGTATTTAATGCCCTCTCGCTTTGAACCCTGCGGGCTTAACCAACTGTATAGTTTGCGTTATGCAAGCTTGCCCATAGCAACACAGGTAGGAGGTTTAGCGGATACTGTTGTACACGCCAGTAAAGACAATATTAATAATGGCACAGCTAATGGTTTCATCTTAAAAGACTACTCAGCCACTGCATTACTCAAGGCAATAAAGCAGGCAATCAGCCTCTTCCAGAAACCAAAGTCATGGAGGCAACTTCAACTAAATGCAATAAGCTGCGATCATTCATGGGAAACCAGTGCCGAGCATTATATTGACTTATACCAGCAGGTATTAAAAAAAATAAAATAGCCTAGCTTTTTAATTTCTTCGCCGACATAAAACAATCATCACGCCACAAACATTGCAGTTGATCACATTCACCATTTGACGCCGAAGCAAAACAACTAAAATTGCCTTCTGTTAGTTGAATGGTTTGAATTAAACTGACTTTGCTCATTCGCGCTGATTTAATTCCCATATCTTTCGCCAATACTCGAATTTCTTGCATATTCATTTTTATTCCTCCCAGGATGAGACCTACAACAATTAAGGTCTAAAATATTTCCGCTTAAAATTTAAACCATACAAATCCACATATGAAAAAAGCAAAAAACAAGCCAAATAAAACAGACTCATAACAAGCGTAAATACTGCTTCAAAACTAAAACCAGTTAAAAACATAAAATATCTTGCACTATAAAAGCACAAATCTAGTTTTAGATGCACGACATCTGATCAAGATAATAAACATCAATTACTACAACAATATGAATAGCTACTATAAAATAGCCAAATTACGATTACTATCACCCTTCGTTAACGGCTAAGCTATCAACAAACCAGTCAATATTGCCGATTGAATTAACAGGAAGCGGTTCGCCTGATTTAATTCTTCCAAGCATTTCTGCTTTAGATGCCCCACAGGCCAGTATCAACTTTGTTTCAGCCTGTTTAAGTGTACTAAAACCTAATGAAACACGTTCACTGGGCTCTTTAGGTGCATCATATACCGGTACAACTGAACGCGGATCAGTTAATGCTTTATTGTCTGGGAACAAACTCGCGGTATGTCCATCTTCCCCCATACCCAAAAATGCAATATCAAATATTTCGATAGAACGAATCACTTCACGGTATATATTAGCCGCGACATCTGCACCTAATTCTGCGGGTATGCTATGTACATTTGCAACCGTTAAATGAGACCACAAGTTGTGCTCTAACATCACATCATTACGTTCTGCATGGCCTAAGGGATAACAGCGTTCATCGCCTAAATACCAGTGAATTTTTCCCCAGGGTAAATCTTCCTGTGCCAGTAAACTCAAACATTTGGCCGGTGTCTTACCTCCCGGTAAAATAATGTGGCAGATATTATTTTTCTGCAGACTAAGGCGAATTTTTTTTACTAGAAAATCGGCTGCCGCTTGTGAGGCCTCGTCGAAGTCTTTAGATATATGCCACTTATGCATTTAATTTACCTTAAGCTAACCTGGTTTATGCCAGCCACCCACACAGCCTTCAAATAAGCCATCCATGCCAGGAATATCCCAGCTGCCTGAACGATATCGACCAACTGAAATACGCTCTTCCCAGGCTTTAAGAACAGGCTCAATGATTGACCAGGATTCTTCAACCTCATCTGCGCGTGAAAATAAAGTAGCATCACCACTCAATACATCATGCAATAACACCTCATATGCATCTGAAACATCATCGCCATTTTCTGAGTAAGGCGCACGCATGACCATGCGCTGTGTATCGGTTGTCAAGCCCGGCATCTTGGCATTCATGCGTAGCGAAATACCTTCATCAGGGTGTACACGAAAAACCAGTGAATTGGCCAATGGTGGGGTTGCATGGGTATCAAATAGATTAAAGGGTGGTTTCCTAAAACGGATGACAATTTCTGATACCCGCTTAGGCAACCGCTTGCCTGTCCACAAAACAAATGGAACACCCTGCCAACGCCAGTTATCAATATGAAACCTTAGCCCTGTAAAGGTTTCTGTAACCGAATCCGGTGAAACACCGTCTTCAGCGACATAGGCTTTGACTGTTTCATCGTTCACCGTGCCTGCTACATATTGTGCAGCAACGGTATGTTTTTCGATTTCTTCATCATCCAGTACCCTTACCGCGCGTAGCACTTTAATTTTTTCATCACGTACAGCATCTGCGGTGAACTCTACCGGAGGTTCCATCGCCACCAATGTCATTACCTGCATCAAGTGACTCTGTATCATGTCACGCAAGGCACCTGACTTTTCATAGTAGTTTGCGCGGTATTCTATGCCGATTGATTCGGCAGCGGATATTTGTATGTGGTCTATGAAATTTCTATTCCACAGAGGTTCTAGTATGCTGTTTGCAAAACGATACACTAATAAATTTTGTACACTTTCTTTACCCAGATAATGATCAATACGGTATATCTGCGATTCATCTAGCACTTCCTGTAAGTCTTTGTTTAATTGCTGTGCAGATTTCAAATCCATACCGAATGGCTTTTCAATAACAACTCGCCTAAAGCCTGCTGTTTCGTCAGCCAGGCCCAGCTTGTGTAGCCCAGTCGCAATGGTGGTGTACCATCTTGGTGGTACCGCACAATAAAACAGGGCATTTGTATGTTCACCTAACTGCTCTAAGGCATCGGCTAAATCTGTATAGGTTTGCTCTTCCTGTAAATCGCCGCATACCATTTTTAGCATGCTGGAAAAATGCTGCCATTTTTCATCATCCATTTTTAAATCTGCTGAATAATCCTTCAGGCCCTGATATAAAGCATTTAACCACTCTTCTTGAGTACGATTTTTAAACACCCCAATCACTTTACTGCCAGGATGCAATAATCCACAACGCAGCATTTTAATCAACGCAGGTATTAACTTTCGCTTGGTAAGATCACCACCCGCACCAAAAATAACGATATTCGTGGGTTCAATCGGTTCACCTATGCATACGTTTTCAGTTGTTTCCATAATGACCTCTTCTGCCTTCTAGTATCTTTGTGGATTATTCTGATGGGCGAACACTGTGCCCACCAAAGCCTGCACGCATCGCATTAAGTACCTTTCCACCAAATGCAGATTCTTGCCGACTGCGAAAACGCATTTGCAGGGCCAGCGTTAATACCGGCGTAGGCACCGCTAAATCAATTGAATCCTGAACGGTCCAGCGGCCTTCTCCAGAGTCATCAACATAATCACTCAATGCAGATAGGTGTTTATCATCAGCAAAGGCATCGGCTATTAAATCTAATAGCCATGAACGAACCACGCTGCCATGCTGCCATATTTCGGATATTTGCTGTAGGTCGAGTTGCATCTCGTCTTTTGCTTCGAGCATTTCAAAACCTTCCGCAAACGCCTGCATCATTCCATACTCTATTCCGTTATGTACCATTTTCACATAATGCCCGGCCCCTGCAGGCCCAACATGTCCCCAGCCTTTATCCTTAGCCGGTGCCAGTGTTTCCAGGGCGGGTCGAATCAAATCAACCGCTTGTTTCGTGCCACCCACCATAATGCTGTAACCATTTTCTAATCCCCAAACCCCCCCTGACGTACCTGAATCGACAAAATGGATATTAGATGCCTTAAGCTTTTCAGCACGTTGCCTGGATAAGTTAAAATTGGAATTACCGCCATCAATGATTAAATCACCTGAGGTAACTCCTGCCGCTAATAAATCGTCAATGCTTTGATCAACATACTGATGTGGAACCATTAACCATATTGCGCGTGGCCCATCCAGGGAAGATAGCAGATCTTTTAAATTGCCCACATTGATAATTTTCGTGTGTTCTTCAGCAAGCTTTGCCGCACTTGCGGGGTCAACATCATAGGCAACAACCTCATGCCCATCTGCCACTAAGCGCCTCA
>Ga0316209_1000204_pt1 | contig 121619 bp, 109 predicted proteins | sample 6monopyrite_MG_FD_204945 | JGI IMG/M metagenome (GOLD analysis project Ga0316209, IMG submission 204945) | Microbial mat bacterial communities from mineral coupon in-situ incubated in ocean water Damariscotta River, Maine, United States -... | ecosystem: Environmental > Aquatic > Marine >... | reverse complement strand
TGTATTTTTGTCGGCATTGTAGCGGATTTTCTTAACGCCATTTTCATGAGGCCGATCCATACCACTAATGTGCACGGGTTTTTAATACAATTGCCATTTTTGTGTGCACCTAAAATTAGCAATACGCCTCAAAATCTACCCTTGGTAATATGGAGTTATAGATTTCGCCTTGGTTTTAGTTTCTCAGCAGACCCTAACTAGAAATCGAAAAGATTCTACTAAGAATAACCCAACCGCGACTCAATAAAAATGGGTCTATGTGGAATACTGTGGGTAATTTAGTTTTCACTCAATTTTTTGAGCAATAATTCCGTCCTTTAGGGCCGAGATATAGCATCAGACATATGAAGGCTTCAGCCCAATTTCTGTTTTTGAAAAGGGCTAAAGCCCTGATTTACAACCAAGAATCCATACTCCCGCCCTAAAGGGTGGGGCAATTGATTTAGGATTGGGCTGATTTCAGTTGTACAAATTTTCGGGATGCGGTCTATCACGATCTTCGTTTTTCGACAACCTCCATTTGTAATCCACACCAAATCATATAGACCCATAAAAATTCACAGGCTACCTCGAATTGAAATTGGCTATTTTTGCGCCTCATGCTAAACCACAAAGCAGACATAAAATCGATTTTCTACATACTGATCACGATCGGCCTATTTTTCTTTCAATGGCTTATCAGCGGGTTGTATTGGCCTGTCTATGGAGGATACCTTTTCCTATCCGTGGCGATTTCAGTTATCATTCATAATCATATCCACAATCCCATTTGGAAATCTCGAAGACTCAATCAGCTAACTGATCATGTCTTGACCGTTTTTTATGGATTTCCCATTTTCGGATGGATTCCCACACATGTGAAAAATCACCATGTGCATGTGAACAAACAGCCGGATTATACCAAAACATATTGGGTGTCCGAACGGAATAATTTACTCACGCTCATCAGCTATCCGTCCATTAGCGGCTACTATCAGAATAGTGCCATTGGTCGATTTATGAAGGAAACATATCATAAAAATCGCAAGAAGTTCTACACCTACATCGCTCAGATAATCACCCTGGTGATTTGGATAGCTGTAGCATTTATTCTGGATTGGCAGAAAGCACTCATTTTTGTAATCATCCCTCAGCAGGTGTCCATTTTCAGCGTGCTGATTTTCAATTATGTGCAACATGTACATGCGGACGAAGAATCGGAGTATAATCACTCTCGAAACATTATGGGCTCTTTGAATTTCTTCCTGTTCAATAATGGACTACACACGATTCATCATCAGTATCCGGGCATGCACTGGAGCAAACTCCCACATAAACACAAAGAGATTGACCACTTGGTGGATGATCGATTGAAGGAGCCCAACCTGATTTGGTATTTGATCAGAGTGTATATCGTGGGCGTCTTCGTGCCATCTGCCAGAACTCGTAATTTCAGGGAAGAACGAATGAAAAGCAGATTCAATAGCCTCGGAACAAACTCACAAAGTATGAATGAACCGAAAATCAACTTGTTCGATGCAAGCGTCAGGGAATAAAGCCCACTGGTGGGAATCAATGCTCAGGTATAAGGCAGATATTCGCACCTTAGCCTTCGTGTTGTTTTACTTTCTTTTCACCACAATTTCATGGTGGTTTTTCGATCAAATGAATGGGTGGACGATTGGGGTCATCGTTGGTGGCTTGTGCATTTCTTCTTTTCTCTGTGCCGTGGTGGTACACAATGCGATTCATGTGCCCATCTTCAAGAGCCGAAAAATGAACGCCATTTTTCAAATTATACTCACCTTGACCTATGGTCATTCGGTCAGTGTATTTGTGGCTGGCCACAATCTGAGCCATCACAAGAATCTGGCAAGCCTGAAAGATATAGCACGTACATCAAAGATGAGATTTCGATGGAATTTTCTCAATCAACTTCTTTTTTTCTTCTGGACAATCCCTAGTGTGCTTCGCACAGAAAGCAGCTGGTCAAAGAAGATGTTGAAGGAACACCCAAAATGGTTTTCCCAATATTTGCTGGAGTTAGCAATTCTGTATGGTGTGAAAATCGGATTGCTTTTTGCGAATTTTGAAGCCGCCCTTTTGTTGATTTTTCTTCCTCATTTCTACGCACAGTGGGGAATCGTGGGCACGAATTACTGGCAGCATGATGGATGTGATATGAGCCACCCGTACAATCACTCTCGGAATTTTACCAGCCCATTATTGAACTTCTTTTTTCTAAATAATGGGTTTCATGGGCTTCATCACAATGACCCTACGTTGCACTGGAGCTTGCTTCCGGAGGTTTATAAAAAAGAATATCGCCCACATCTTCATCCCAATTTGGATAGACACTCCTTAGCCTCGTACGTGTGGGAGTCGTGTATTTATCCTGGGAAAAGGAAGGACTTTATGGGGGCCGAAGTTGTGCTTCCCGACGGACTGGAAAACAAAGATGAGAGTTGGGTGTCCTCAACAGATTTGGGTGGACACAAACAAGATTTGGGGGCAATTGGTTAGGTGTTTACTTGCCTACGATCTCGCAAATTTTTGCCACATGAGCAACCATTGTGGTCATGATAGCGTCCAAGTTGCTATCCACGATTTCTGACCAATAATTCAAGGGTTTGCCGTTTTCATGAAACACTACTGAAACGCGCGTTTTATCACCTTCATTCATTAGGCTCGTAGTGATGTAGCCATCTACTTCAAAGTCACCAGCAATTCTTGCCGCACCTCTTTGGTTTTGCTCCCAATTCACAAACATCCCGGCATCAGAAGCCATCTTCGCTCGTGCTTCTTCATTAAGAATCTTCACGCATTTATTGGCTTTGGTCATCAATTCGCTCCATGTGTATTTTCTGATTTGAGCTTTTGTGTCGTCATCTACTGTGCTTTTGAAATGATATAAATCAAATGCGACTATGGTCTTACGCTCTTGTGCTTCTGATTTAAAAGTGATGAGTAGGACTAAAAAGAACGTGGATACCAATTTCATAAATGTGGCTTTGAGCTCAAGTTAACAAAATCATGCGCAATTTTCTAAAACAGCCGACTGCCCGCTCTGGTTTTTCAATGAATCCTGATAATCAAACTCAACAGTTGACCCTTTCGCTTTTATTAGTCTTTTACCGAAATGTGAGAACCATGAAGTTGCCAAAGACAAAAAATAAGTGGTAAGAGGATCTTTATGGTCGGTTCGTTTTTTTGGGTCTATGTGGAATACTGTGGGTAATTAGTTTTTACTCAATTTTTTTTGAGCAATATTTCCCTCCTTTAGGGCTGAGATATAGCATCAGAAACACATGAAGGCTTCAGCCCAATTTCTGTTTTTGAAAAGGGCTAAAGCCCTGATTTACAACCAATAATCCCTAATCCCCCGCCCTAAAGGGTGGGGCAATTGATTTAGGATTGGGCTGATTTCAGTTGTACAAATTTTCGGGATGCGGTCTATCACGATCTTCGTTTTTCGACAACCTCCATTTGTAATCGACACCAAATCATATAGACCCGTTTTTTTTCTAACCTAAAGTAATTAGGGTCTGCTGAGAAACTCTGATCACGTACTTTATTCATTTTATTTGCCCTCAAGCCGGGCAGGCTCATACTTTCTGTCTTGATACAGAAAGTATGCAAACCTGCCTGCGGTAGGCAGGGAAATCAAGGCTGCATGAAAAAGTCTAAAAATCCGTTCCAATGCCTAAAATCCACCAAACTTCCAGCCGCACCAGCCTGCTCGGGCAATGGTGTATTTTTGTCGGCATTGGAACGGATTTTCTTAACGCCATTTTCATGAGGCCGATCCATACCACTAATGTGCACGGGTTTTTAGTACAATTGCCATTTTTGTGTGCACCTAAAATTAGCATTACGCTAAAAATCCACCCTTGGTAATATGGAGTTATAGATTTTCGCCTTGGTTTGAGTTTTTCAGCAGACCCTAATTAATTAATCCTATATCCTAATATTTCAATTAGTTATAAAACCCTGGTGGGGCTACATTTCCAGTTGACATTCAATCAGCGCTGAAATAATTTGGATCAAGCTTTTGCAGCAGCGTCTTGATTTCATCGGACTTGTAGTGATCTCCTAATTTCTCGAAAGACACGATCAAGTTTCTCAGCATACGTAGGATAATATCCAAATGAGAGCACGGCTGATAGAAAATATCGCGTTTGTTGAGCTGCAAATTATCGAGGTAATTATCAATGTCCTCAGTCGAGAAAATCAGGCCTTTGTTGAATGCATTGATATAAAACTGAGTTTTGGCGTCTTTGTAGGTGAGAATAAATAGGTTCGGCAAGTTTACCCCAAATATGGGTAGCTCCAGTTTCTGTGAAATCAGTAGGTACACGGCACAAAGTGTAATCGGATTTCCTTTTTTGGACTCCAGCACAGCATTGATCATGGAGTTTGCGGGCGAATGAAAATTCTTGGTATTTGCTCTAAACTTGAAGCCATCGAATAGCACGCTGTTCAGCACCCTTATCTGATCAGGAGGAGACATTTCGTCACGAAATTCTCTCCAAGCATCTATGTAGAGCTGCTCAAAATCAGCTTTTACTTCATCATAATCCAGATCAGGATACTGATAGGTGGCCACAAGCCAGAGACCTTTGAGCAAATCATCTTGCTCGTTTTCTTTCCAATCGATCAATCTTTCTTGCACCAGTTCAAATTGCAAGACATGCACCAAATCTTCGATCCTTCGTTGGCTGTTGGGATTGAAGCTGCTTTCCCATTCCTCTTCCAAAAAGGGAATGATGCCGGTCCCCATGGACATGATTTTTTCTTCTACATGAGAAATTATGTCCTGATCTTCATCCTCCAAAAGAGCTACAAGTGCTTTGATCTCCGTATTTTTCATTTGGGGCTAAGATCAGAAATTTTTATAAAAAGGAAAATAAATCAAGGCAAATCAAGTGTTGATTTCAACGTCGGTGCTTTCCTAATTTTGGTGGCTTGCTCAAAAGCATAGGCCAGACTGATCAATTTCCCCTCAGTATACGCCTCTGCAAAAAACGATAGGCCTACAGGAAGTCCATGAACAAACCCGGCGGGTACGGTGATGTTTGGATAACCCGACCGAGCAGCCGGCGTGGAGCTTCCTGTACCAAAATGGTCACCATTTATTAAATCAATAGGCCAGGCAGGCCCTCCGGTAATCCCTACAATTGCGTCTAGCTTGTTTTGCTTGATGGCTGCATCAATACCCTCTCTGGAGACCCTCAAAACTGTGTCCAACGCATCGAGATATTCTTGCTCGGTTAGTCCCCCTTTCTTTTCTGCCCTTTCGAGAATTTCCTGCTCGAAATACGTCATCTGCTGATCAGCATTATCCTTGTTGAATTGAATAATATCCGCTAAAGAATTGACCGGCACTCCAGTTCGATTTTTGAGGTATTTGTTCAACCCATCTTTGAATTCATATAAAAGCACCTCGTATCCAGAACCACTGTATTTGCCCTCTCCGATCACATCCACATCTCTGACCAGGGTTGCTCCTTTCTCCTCCATTACCCTGATCGTATTTTCCATGATCTCATCCACCTTTTCATGGTATCCGAAAGCTCCGGCCAAAACACCAATGGTCTTTCCCCTCAACCCATCTTTATCCAAAAACTGCGAGTAATCCGTATAATTCTTTCCCTTGCTTTCTCTGGTCACTTCATCGGCTGAATCCATTCCTGTGAGCGGTCCCAAAAGGGCAGCAGCATCGGCTACTGTTCTGCACATTGGGCCAGCGGTATCCTGGGTGTGGGAAATGGGAATAATCCCTGCTCGACTCCAGAGGCCAACTGTTGGTTTAATACCAACTATCCCGTTTGCTGAAGATGGGCAGACAATAGATCCGTTGGTTTCTGTTCCAATGGTAATTGCACACATATTTCCGGAAACTCCAGCACCAGAGCCCGCACTAGACCCGCACGGTGACCGATCCATCGCCCATGGATTTTTGGTTTGCCGTCCTCTTCCGCTCCACCCGCTAGATGATCTGGTAGACCGGAAATTTGCCCATTCGCTCAGATTGGTTTTTCCTAATAGAACAGCTCCTGCTTCTCGCAATTTGGTCACGATGAAGGCATCCTTTTCAGCCGGCGCGCCCATTAGAGCAAGTGATCCGGCAGTTGTCATCATTGAATCTCCTGTGTCAATATTGTCCTTGATCATTACTGGAATCCCGTGTAGAGGCCCTCGAACGGTTCCAGTTTTCCTTTCGGCATCCATCGCATCTGCTATGTTCAATGCGTCAGGGTTCAATTCCAGAACGCTATTTAATCCATTCTCTTCACCATCCTTCTCTTCAATTCGTTTCAAATATTTCTCACAAATTGATCTCGCAGTAAGTTGACCACTCTCCATAGAGCTTTGTAATTGAGCAACTGTCCACTCCTCAAGTTCAAAAGGTTGAGCTTCCTTACTAGCATCCGAGTTTATGTCCTTCGCTGGCGAGGCACAAGCCTCCAAACTTAACAGGGGAATGGAACCCGTGAGTACGCCCAATTGAATAAAATTTCTTCGCTTCATAATTACGGTTGGTTAAATGATTTCCTAATTTAACAAAAAATAGTCTATGAAAAATTGTCTCGTCATTGCTCTATTCTTGACACCATTGCTACTCTGCGCTCAACCCTCCACAGAAGTGTACCTGTTCGATCTGAGCAAGGAGGGGTTAACAACCCCCGTCAATATTTCTACCAATGAAGGCTATGACAATCAACCTTCTTTCTGGCCAAACAGCCAATCAGTCCTTTATGCGAGATCGGTGGATGGGCAAACGGAGATTGCAAGGTATTTTGTCGATTCTAAAGAAACCAAAATAATTACTTCGACGCTTCAGGGTAGTGAATATTCGCCAACCCCTATCCCAGGCACTTCCAGTATTTCTAGTGTGCGCTTGGACACGACCGGACGACAACTTTTGTATAGATATAATTTGCTTGGCGAATCGGAAGTTCTGGTTGAGGATTTGAAAATCGGGTATCATGCATGGATTTCAAATGAAGAAATTGTCACGTTTGTTTTAGGTGAGCCGGCGACTATGCAGGTAATCAATGTGAGAACTGAGGAAGCCAAAACAGTAGGGGAGAAGATTGGGCGATCGCTGCACAAAGTGCCAAATCGGGATGTGTTCAGTTATGTGGATAAATCTTCTGCGCCTTGGAGCATTCAATTGATGGATCTTACCACTGGTCAGTCCAGTAAATTGATTGAGGTGATAGCTGGTGCTGAGGATTACTGCTGGACAGCAAATGAAAAAATCCTAATGGGAAGTGGTTCTGTTATTTATCAAATGAATGAAATGGAAGGGTGGTTGCCTTTTGCAGATCTTAAGGAAAAATTCGAAATAGAGGGAAATATTTCACGGCTTTCGGCTTCTCCTGACGGGAAACTGCTGGCCGTAGTTGTTGCGAAGTAGACAAACAAAAACCCTGACGTCTAATGTGGATGTCAGGGTTTTTGTTTTCAGTCTAAATCTAAAATCAGGTTGCGCAGAATTCTTTCAAGCGACGATTCTTGCCTGGTTCACGTAATTTTTGCAGAGCTTTTTCTCTAATCTGACGAACTCTTTCACGAGTCAAGCCCATGGCATCTCCGATTTCTTCCAGCGTAAATGGATTATCATGGCCTATGCCAAAACTCATCATGATTACTTCTCTCTCACGAGCCGTAAGCGTAGAAAGTGCACGAAGTGTTTCGACCTTCAAAGAATCGTTGAAGACCAAGCTGGAATCAGTAGAACCAGTCGTTTGATTTTCCAATACGTCCAGCAACGACCCGGACTCATCCTCACCGAAAGGCGCATCCATTGACATTTGCTTCACCTCCGCACCTAGCGTGTTTCTCACTTCCTGAGGTTTCATTTCAAGAATTTCTGCCAACTCTTCTTCCGTAGGCTCGCGCTCATATTTTTGCTCAAGCTCAGCGTATGCTCTTCTTATCTGATTAATAGCACCTGACTTGTTCATCGGCAAACGTACGATTCGAGACTGCTCAGCAAGTGCTTGCATGATTGATTGACGAATCCACCACACAGCGTAGGAGATGAACTTAAACCCTTTTGTTTCGTCAAATTTCTTTGCCGCTTTGATCAAGCCGAGATTTCCTTCATTGATCAGGTCGTTCAACGGCAAGCTCCTATTTTGATATTGCTTGGCCACTGACACCACAAATCTCAGATTGGATTTTACCAACTTCTCCAATGCCAATTGATCACCCTCACGGATTCGCTTGGCCAAGGTCACTTCCTCATCAGGCGTAATCATCGACACGTTGCTCACCTCGGTGAAATACTTCTCAAGGGTGTGACTTTCTCGTCGGTTGGTAATGGATTGTGTAATCTTCAGCTGTCGCATAATGTTGACTTATTTTCTTGTAACTATTTTCAATTAACTAATGTGGCACTTGGCTCCAAATCATTTGCTCTCCAGCCCACGAGGAGTTCTGCCATCCTCCCCATCTCAATTCGGTACTCGGTTTCGTCAAAAGTGAAATGTAAGTACCCCACACCAAATCTAAATTCAGATGCCGTAGTTCTTTTTTCATTTTCTTCAAACTTAAAATCGGAATAACTGATTTGACTCCAATCTATCTTGATTTCAGAATACTCTTGCTTCTTTAAGGATACGTAACTCATCCTCATACCGTTCTGCATTTTTTTGTCCAACCCCTCTCTGTCGCGATTAAGTTCCTTAAGAATTTCTTCTTTCACCTCGGAGTTAGTCGTCTTGGCTTCAACGGTCGCTTCCATGGTTGCAACCGTAAAGGCAAGGTTTTGGAGTATTTCTGGCCTGTCGAATTTGAGACTTTCAAAAAACAACCTCCCGAATTCCTCAAGTGTTCCTCCATTTTTTGATTCAGAATTCTGAAACACGCCAGTATTTTTTTTCTTTTTATCGTCTTCAGCTTCTAAATCCTGCGAGATGCCGGACAGCCCCATCGAAATAAAGAAAAAATTTAATAGAAATAAACGTTTCAAATCCTCTTTGCTTGTTGTCTTAGAACAAAAGATCGCTCCAAATCATTCCAAATTGAACGAGAGCGGCGAATCCGCAAAGTTACGAGTATTAAGTGATCGTGTCAAATGTTTTTTTCACATAAAAAACCCTGACGTTTGATTGTTTATCATGACGCCAGGGTTCTCGAAATAGTTCTCCTTTTGAGCATCCTACATAAAAATCTCCTCTAGCTCGATTTCTATTTCTTCAAGGATTGGTTCCAACACCTCCTCAAGTGCTACTTCGCTACCATCATTCAAAATGATATATGGAACGTAATCATCATATCCCTCTTCAATTTCCTCAAGGATCAACACGATCTCTCCAACTTTGTCACCGTCTATGTAAAAGAAGACATCCATGTACGCATTTGGGTCGGTCTCACCAGCGAACGCTTCTTCGAATCTTTCGAGATTCACATTCCCGGCAATCTTGATTCTACGGTATTGTACGCTACCCTCAATCTCTGAGGGGAAGTCTTCAAAAACACTAGTCGTGGGTGTTGAAAGACTGATTGCCGAAATCAATTCATCTCCCTTACTAAGTGTAACAGAAGCGGTTGTGCCGAGTCCGTCCGTGAGGTTGTAGTTTACATCCAGTGTAAAAGGATTGACAAACAGATACAATTCACCGTCTTCAGGATAGCCATTGGCAGACCAATTGATCACCAAGTCAAGCTCAACCATGGGCGTTCCATCCACCGCTAAAAGCATAGTAATTTTGGAAGGCAAATAATCATTGACGAATTCTAGCTTGGATAAGGTGAATACACCATTGTTGGAATCAGACTCACCAACTGGGAATTTGAGAATTAATTCATTCGATTCCTCGGTAAAGACGAAATCACCTTCTTGTTCACTCCAATTGTAAATACCTGTAGGAAAATCGGTAAATGGTTCCTCGGTACTCACTCTGGAGGCTGGACGTTGGGCAAATATCTGAGCGATTTGAAGGATTCGTGCTTTCTCCGTGTCGGCTCGAAATCCAATTCCAAACTCCGATGATTCCGACATGAACTCCACAAAGCTAAAAGCAGACTCTACGCCATCCGATGTTATAATATCAATGATATCATCGACCATCGCTTCACCGGATTCTTCCAAAACGGCAACAACAGTATCTGAAGCGAATTCCGTCCCAGTTTCTTCTTCGGTACAAGAAACTAGAATAAAAAGTGTGATTAGAAAAAAAGGTAGTTTTTTCATAATAGTAAAATATTAAGATTTATTTTAATTATGCGAATAAGTCAGAGCTGTTGCTAGCTACCCCTAAATTAAATGAGATATTCTTTTACAACAAAAAAACCACGCCAATTGGCGTGGTTTAAATTTTTATAAAACGGAATTATTATCCATTCATGGACACCAAGAACTCGTTGTTGTCTCGTGTGCCTTTCATCCGGCTAAGCAGAAATTCCATTGCTTCGTTGCTATTCATGTCAGACATGTGCTTACGTAGAATCCAGATACGGCTTAGTTCGTCCTTGTCCATAAGTAGATCCTCACGTCGGGTACCAGAAGCTGGAACATCAATCGCAGGATAGACTCGCTTGTTGGATAGTTTTCTGTCGAGAACAAGCTCCATGTTACCTGTTCCTTTGAATTCTTCAAAGATCACTTCGTCCATTTTAGATCCTGTGTCAATTAGTGCGGTAGCAATAATGGTTAACGATCCACCATTCTCAACATTTCTCGCTGCTCCGAAGAAGCGCTTGGGTTTGTGAAGTGCGTTAGCATCCACTCCACCAGAAAGAATCTTTCCAGACGAAGGAATCACAGTGTTATGCGCTCTCGCAAGTCTCGTAATTGAATCAAGTAAGATCACTACATCATGCCCACATTCTACCATTCGCTTGGCTTTTTCCAAAACGATAGTTGCCACCTTCACATGCTTGTCCGCTTGCTCATCAAAAGTCGAAGCAACAACTTCAGCTTTTACACTTCTGGCCATGTCGGTTACTTCCTCAGGACGTTCGTCGATCAACAAGATGATCAAATAAACTTCCGGATGATTTTCAGAGATGGCGTTGGCAACATTTTTCAAAAGAACTGTCTTACCTGTTTTGGGCTGAGCCACGATCATTCCTCTTTGTCCTTTTCCGATAGGGGAGAACATATCCACGATACGTGCAGAATAGTTGTCTGGCTTTCCGCTAAGGTTCAAACGCTCATCGGGAAATAGGGGAGTCAGATATTCAAAGGCAATACGATCTCTTATTTGTTCGGTCGTTTTGCCGTTTACGCTAGATACTTGTAGAAGGGCAAAATATTTTTCACCGTCTTTTGGTGGTCGGATATTACCTTTCACAGTATCTCCCGTCTTCAATCCAAAGAGTTTAATTTGAGAAGGAGACACATAAATATCATCCGGACTAGCTAGATAATTGTAATCACTTGATCTTAGGAAGCCGTAACCATCCTGCATGATTTCAAGGACGCCTTCATTTTCAATAACTCCTTCGAACTGAACAATGCTTTCATTGTAGGCATCTTTTTTTGCTTTAGCGGCTTCTCTGGCTGCATCGCGCTCCGCACGATCTGGTCTGTCAGGTCGTTCCTTGCGTTCAGGCCGATCAGTCTTTTCCTTTTCTTCGTTTTTATCCTCCTCCTTCGGTTCAACTTCCTTGCGTGGATTGGGCTTGGGTCTTGGGTTAGGCTTATGGCGAGGCTTTCTCTTTTCTTTTTCTTCTCCTTCAGGGAAAGATTTTTCATCTTTCTTTTCTTCCTGAGCTTTTTCTTCAGCTTTATCTACCTTCATTTTCTTTACATCAGCATCGTCCATAGTGGACTGCTCGTCTAGAATTTTGTAAATGAGATCTTGTTTTGCGGCTTTCTTAACGCCTTTGATTTTGAGGTCTTCTGCGATGGTTCGCAACTCAGACAAGAGCATAACACTCAAATCATCTAATGTGTACATGACAATTAATTAATGTGGATTGTTTATAAGTAACTTAAAAATTGATTTGGAATAAATCAGCGGTTCGTAGAAGGGCGCACAAGTATAACTAATGGGTGGTCTTTAACAAAATTACCAGTAAGGAATAGAAATACAACCTTCAAAGAATTCTTTAGAACGTCCGTTTCTGATTGTGGTTATGAACGGTTTCCTTTGCAAACTTAAATAGATCGAACGAATGTTACAAGTTTCAGCGATAGAAGGTCATTTGAACGAAATGATCAAGGCGTATTCCAAGAGAGGAATTAAGAATATAGAGGAGCAACTGAAAAAGGTGCTGGTGCTAAATGATCAGCGCAAATCCACCCAACAAGAATTGGATGCGCTACTTCAAGAATCCAACCAGCTGGCTAAGCAGATTGGGCAGCTTTATAAGGGAGGCAGACAAGATGAAGCCAATGCGGCTAAAGAGCGAACATCTGTTCTTAAAGAAAAGAGTAAAGAGTTTGGCGAATCTTTGAACAAGCTGGAAGAAGAGCTCACCAATGCGCTTTACAACATACCGAACGTACCGCACGTGTCTGTCCCATCTGGCCAAACGGATGAGGACAATGAAGTGGTGATGACCTCTACTGACACACTACCAGAACTGGGCGAGGATGCCAAATCACACTGGGAGTTGATTCAAGACTATGATTTGATAGATTTCGAGTTGGGCAATAAAATCACTGGAGCGGGATTCCCTGTGTACAAAAACCAAGGGGCCAAACTGGTTCGCGGATTGATTAATTACTTTCTAGACGAAGCGACAAAGGCCGGATTCGCTGAAGTCCGCCCACCGATTGTTACAAATGAAGCGTCTGGACGTGGGACAGGCCAGCTACCCGATAAGGAAGGTCAGATGTATCACATTTCGGATACTGATCTTTATTTGATTCCTACGGCAGAAGTACCGGTCACTAACTTGTACCGAGATACCATACAACAAGAAGCAGATTTGCCTATTAAGAATTGTGCGTACACGCCTTGCTTCCGACGAGAGGCAGGCTCTTGGGGTTCTCATGTACGTGGGTTGAATCGCTTGCATCAGTTTGATAAAGTAGAAATTGTCCAGGTTGTGAAGCCAGAAAATTCGTATCAAGTGCTGGATGAAATGGTGGCTCATGTCGAAAAACTGGTCCAATCGCTGGAACTTCCGTACCGAATTCTCCGATTGTGTGGAGGAGACCTTGGATTTACGTCGGCACTCACCTATGATTTTGAGGTTTATTCTGCAGGGCAGAAAAAGTGGCTCGAAGTAAGCTCAGTTTCCAATTTCGAAACGTTTCAGGCCAATCGGCTCAAGCTGCGTTACAAAAATACGGAGGGCAAGAAGAAACTGGTTCATACGCTGAATGGCAGTGCGCTGGCCTTACCACGTATTATGGCGGCTCTGCTGGAAAACAATCAAACTCCAGATGGCATCAAGATGCCTAAGGTGCTGGAAAGCTATTTGGGGTTTGGAGTGATTGGAAAGTGAGATGCTAACAGCCATTCTGAACATGGTAGCTTTCATAAGTATCGTGATTGGTAATCTGGCTTCCTATTGGTTGAAAGAGGATTTAAAGGACAGAGGGTACAAGGTGAATTATTTTTGGAATCACTTGAGAGATTTTGAGAATGCACGAAGAGTGGTGGCCACAACAGATGATCAGGATTTAAAATGGCAATACAAAAAGTGCCTAATAATTATCAATTTCTCATTTATCTCCTTCTTTGCCTGTGTGCTTTTATTGATCTCTATATGGTAATCGTTAAGGATTCTGACAATCGTCACACATCCCATCCGTTCACTCACCGATAAAACTCCACTGTTCACCGATTTCCATTGGTTGTGGCGAGCCAACGCTCGTAAACTTGTGCAAACATTAAAACTTTAGAACAATGGGAAAATCAGAAGAACACAACAAAGCATGGCTCGGAATTGTATTGGTGATTGTAGGGCTAGCCTTTCTCACAGACAACCTTCACTTTTTTCGCTTTAACATTCCACATTTCATTTTTAGCTGGGAAATGCTCTTTATCATTATTGGAGGAGCCATGCTAGTGACTGGGCGCAAGGCGGGATTCGTGTTTCTGGCAATTGGCGCCTTCTTTATCGTCCCTGATTTGTTTGGGTTTTCAGGCATGTATATCAGAAATTGGTGGCCCTTAATTCTTGTAGTTATCGGTATTTCGATGATTGCAAGAAGAGGACGATTTGGCGATACTGATTCTTCTGGCTTGTCCAGTGGATCGGATTTTGATGTAACGACGATTCTGAGCGGAAGAAAGCACATGGTGGACACGGGCAATTTTAGTGGAGGTAAAGTCACGGCCTTTTGCGGGGGATCAGAAATCGATCTTTCAAAAGCCAAACCGGGTGATGAGCCGGCGGTCATTGATACATTCGTAATGTGTGGAGGCAGTACATTGATTGTGCCGGATGACTGGAAGGTTCAGGTTGACGTTACTTGCATACTAGGTGGATTCTCTGACTCGCGGAAGCGGCCGGCAATCGAGGTGGTGGATCCTCAAAAAACGCTTGTTTTAAAGGGTTTCATTTGTTGCGGTGGGGGGGAAATTAAGAGTGCCTGATTACCTTAGGGATTCCAAACTAAGTATCGAATGATTCATCCAATTCTCGAAGGAAACGGGCGTAAATATTATTTCACAACCTGGGCAATTATAGCAATTGCTCAGGTTGTGATTTTATATCAATACTATGATGTGCCGCTATACCCTGCCTTGATGGATGGGCTTGTATTCAATGTTATGTTTCTCACTTTGGGTATTGGCTATTGGTTTGTCGTCCGATATACGCTACCGAAGACCAATGATCTCACAGGCCTGATTTCCTCCCACGTGATGATTGCCTTTGTTTCCATTTTGGGATCAGTGTATTTGGGTGATTTTATTTTGCGCATCACCTTTCCAAGGGAATCTTCTTACCTCTCTTTTTTGGGTAATTCTTTACTCGGGCGAGGGTTTATCGGAATGTTGTACTATGCCGTGATTATGCTCATCTACTACATGATCCAATACTATCAGGATTTGCAAGCCAAACTGAGTACTGAATTGGAGTTGAAATCCATCATCAAAGAAACGGAGCTAAAAATGCTCAAGTCGCAGATCAATCCTCATTTCATCTTCAATAGCCTAAACTCCATTAGTTCACTGACACTTTCAACGCCTGAAAAGGCAAGGGAAATGATTGTAAAAATGAGTGATTTTTTACGCTATTCATTGGTACAGGAGAATGAGCAAATCACTCTGAAAGATGAGCTGGATCAAATCAACACCTACCTGGATATTGAAAAAATCCGATTTGGTGATCAGTTGATTTTTGAAAGTGCAGTGGATGCAGAATGCCTTAACGGCCAGGTTCCCAGAATGATCCTTCAGCCCTTATTTGAGAATGCAATAAAATACGGCGTATATGAAAGTATGGAGCCGGTCACGATCAAACTTTTTTGTGAAAACATGAATTGCGAACTGAGTATCACCATCACCAACAATTTTGATCCTGAGACGATAATAAAAAAAGGTGAGGGGATTGGTCTGGCGAACATCCGACAGAGGCTTCAATTGAACTATGGAAATCGAGATCTTCTAATGACTAGATTAGAAAATGATCAATTCACTGTTAATTTACGAATCCCACAATCGGAGAAATGAAGAAAATATCCGCCGTTATAATTGACGATGAGAAGTTAGCGCGAGACCTGATCGCTTCATTTTTGGGAAGCCACAAAGACATTGAAGTGGTGGGTGTTTGTACCAATGGATTCGAAGGGCTTAAGGCCATTCAGGAACTGAAACCTGATTTGATGTTTCTGGATATCAAAATGCCAAAGATCACAGGCTTTGAATTACTAGAACTATTGGACGAACCACCTGTTGTTATTTTCAGTACGGCGTATGATGAGTTTGCCATCAAGGCATTTGACATGAATGCGGTTGATTATTTGCTTAAGCCTTATTCGCAAGAACGATTTGATAACGCGGTGAACAAGGCAAAAGGACGAGTACGAGCAGGAGAAGAACAGCAGGAAAAAGTCCAAAAAGCTCAAGACCTGGTACACGCCGATGAGCTGGATCGAGTGGTGGTGAAAGTCGGAACTAAAATCCACATTATTGCCGTCTCCAAGATCAATCACATTGAGGCGATGGATGATTATGTGCGGATTCATACAGCTGAGGCAAAATACTTGAAACAACGAACCATGAAGTTCTTTGAAGCACATTTACTGCCAGAGGATTTCGTTCGAATTCACCGATCCCATATTGTGGCAGTACGGCAAATCTCTAAAATAGAGGTGATGGAAAAGGAATCCTATGTGGCCATTCTGAAAGACGGCATCACGCTACCCGTCAGTAGGTCTGGTTATTCTAAATTGAAGGAAACGTTGGGTTTTTAGTGCCCAATCTTTCGCCGGTCCCATTGTTTCTACCATCTCCTCATCAAAAGTACATGCCAGTTTTCGTGTATTCTTTTAATTTTCCCAATTACATTTTTCTTAGGACACATGATTTTTCAACAGATTTTGTAAAATGGTAAATCGGGTTTTCTGAGCAAACGACTTTTCTTTCACAAGCGTAGAAAACAGCACTGGTTGCTTTTTTGGAGACTTTAACAGACCAAGAAAACAGGCCCCATCAGGTATTCTGACCCGTTCATTTCGCAGAATTAATGCACCCACTCAGCCATGAAAAGGTTGGTGTCTCGATTCCCACCATTGAATCGGTTGGATGCCCATACCAGTTTTTTCCCATCGGGGCTAAACATGGCAAACGAATCGAAGGTGTCATCGAAGGTGATTTGCTCAAGTCCGGTTCCATCGAGATTGATCATGAAAAGATTGAACGGAAATCCTCTTTTTGATTTGTGGTTGGAGGAAAAAATAATTTTCTCACCAGACGGATGAAAGAAAGGGGCCCAATTAGCATTGCCCAGGCTAGTTATTTTCTTGGCTTCCGAGCCGTCAGCATTGGCCACATAGAGTTCCATGTTCGTGGGTTGGACAAGACCTTTTGCCAGCAAGTCTTTGTATTCAGTTTGCTCTTCTTCCGTTTGTGGTCGGGAGGCTCGCCACACAATTTTCGATCCATCTGGCGAAAAGAATGCACCGCCATCATAGCCTAGTTCGTCGGTGAGTTGAACCACATTGGAGCCGTCCGGATTCATGGTATATAATTCCAAATCTCCAGATCGTGTGGAAGTGAATATAATCCGATCGCCATTTGGAGAGACGGTCGCTTCGGCATCATATCCAGATTCTGAGGTCAATTGGTTTTTGATATTTCCATCAAGGTCTGCTACGAAAATATCATAGTCGGCATAGATCGGCCAGACATATTTTTCTCCTCGAGGAGGAACCTCGGGACAAGCTTCATTTCCCAGATGGGTGGATCCATAAACGATCGTAGAATCTCCAGGAAGAAAATAGGCGCAAGTCGTGCGACCAAGCCCGGTACTAATCATTGGCGGTTTTACGCCCTTGGCCGCCTTCTCAGGATCCAGCATAAATATTTGATCACAACTCACATCCCAAGCAGAGTAGTCAGATTGAAAAATCAATTTCTTGCTGTCAAAACTCCAATACGCCTCGGCGTTATTTCCACCCCAGGTAAGCTGCCGCACATTTTTTAAATGTGATTCTTGCTCGTATCTGAGCGTGTCAGCGATAGGCACTGGCTTTTCAGTTGTCTGGTTTTTGGATTGCTGCGTGCAGCCAAATGCTAAAAGCGTGATAGAGATCAGTAGTATATTCTTCATGGTCAAGTATATTCGAGGTGCGAAACTAAACATAGGCAAAGCTTTATGAAACGTCCTTCGATGAAATTAATCATAAACGTGTGATTATAAACATGGACATTCTCCCGAAATGTCGGGACAAGCTAGGTGGCAAATTAAAATTCAATTGTAAACACATGAAGCAATTTTTATCAATTCTTATTCTGACTTTTATCTTTAGCTGTGAGCAACCGATCGCCTACGAAGCGGTGACTTCCATCAAATCGGACATTACAATTCTTGCCAGTGATTCGCTTATGGGCAGGGAAGTGGGTACCAAGGGGGAGAAAATGGCTGCCGATTATATCAAGACTCGTATGGAGGCAATTGGTCTCGAAGGCAAAGGGACAGATGGGTTTTTGCAAGATTATTTTGTAAAAACGTCCGATAATCCACACGAGAAAGCAGTGGTGGGAGCTGATGCAGATTCGTCCGGCATCACTGGGTACAATGTGCTCGGCTATCTGGACAATCCTTCTGATCAGATTGTAGTGATCGGTGCACACTTTGATCACCTGGGCATGGGTGGAATCTACTCGACAGCCAGAGTGGATGAAATTCACAATGGTGCAGACGACAATGCCAGTGGCACAGCGGCGTTGCTTCATTTGGCTCAGGTCATTAAAAAAATGAATCTCCAGACGGATTTTTTGTTTTTTGCAATCTCTGGAGAAGAGCAGGGTCTTTGGGGATCAAATTATTACACTAAGAATCCAACTATCGATCTGTCTAAGGTGAGCTACATGATCAACATGGATATGGTGGGCAGACTTGATGAAGAAAAGGGGGTAGCTGTTTATGGAACAGGCACAGCGCCTAACTGGGATGATCTACTCGATAACCTAAATACCGACAGTTTGAAATTAATCAGAAAGCCTTCCGGCAAAGGCCCATCCGATCATACCTCATTTTATTTGAAAAATATTCCCGTCTTGCACTTTTTCACTGGCCAGCATGAGGACTATCATAAGCCGGAAGACGATACGGAGAAAATCAATTTTGAAGGAATCAAGACGGTTGCAGACATGATCGAGCGTATTGTGGTGGCACTGGATGAGAGCGACAAACTAACCTTCCAAAAGACTAAGGAAGAAGAATCAGATGCTCCTCGCTTCACGGTGACACTGGGGGTGATGCCTGACTATTTGTATGACGGTATGGGTATGCTCATCGCGGATGTGAGTGAAGACAAGCCAGCCATCAAGGCAGGAATACTCAAAGGTGACATTGTGGTGCAAATGGGTGATAGCACGGTCACCGATATGATGAGCTACATGCGAGCGCTTTCAGTATTTAGTGCGGGCGACCAAACAACCGTAGTGGTGGAACGAGATGGTGAGCAGGTGGCGTATGAAGTGGAGTTTTAGTTAAATAAAATTTGGCACTCAAGCCAGCGAATTATTAAGCATTGATTTGATAAAAATAGTCCTCCTCGGTCCCGAATCCACCGGGAAATCTACTCTTGCCAATCAACTCGCAGAGTACTTTGACACCCAATGCGTGCCAGAATATGCGCGACAATACATTGATCAATTGGATCGACCTTATCAAGAATTCGATTTGCTGAATATTGCCAAAGAGCAATTGAAACTTGAGGATGAGTTAGCCTCAAGGGCAAATACGTTTCTGTTTTGCGATACCAATCTGATCACAATTAAAATTTGGAGTGACTATAAATATGGCCGAACTGATCGGTGGATATTGGAATCTCTGAAAATGAGGAAATATGATTTCTATCTCCTCATGGACATTGACCTCCCATGGGAATCCGACCCCCAACGTGAGCATCCCAACAAAAGGCAAGAGCTCTTTGATTTGTATAAAGCCCATCTTGATTCGAATCAGCTCGGCTATTCTGTACTAGCGGGCCAAGAAAATCTGAGACGCCAGAAAGCCATAAGGACTATTGAAAATCTCCCTGTCTAATAGCTAAATACCAACTACCTTTGCATCGGGGTGCCAAAAAAAGGCTGAGATCATACCCATGAACCTGATCCAGATAATGCTGGCGTAGGAACGGTGAGACCAAGTATGATAACTAAAATGGAAGTTCCCCACTTCCTTGAATTGAAAAAGTTATCGATCAAATGAGAAAATTTATTTTTACTATTACAGCACTCTCTTGTGGATTTGTACAAGCACAAGATTCTTTGAAAATAATCCACCTCGAAGAAATCGCAGTGTATTCCACTCGGGCGAATGAAAAGACGCCCACCACTTATTCGACGCTTTCAAAGAAAGAAATTGACTCGCGAAACCTTGGACAGGATTTGCCGATTCTATTAAATTTTTCACCGTCTGTGGTCACTACCTCCGATGCTGGGGCAGGTGTAGGATATACAGGCATGCGGATACGAGGAAGCGATGCATCACGCATAAATGTCACAATAAATGGCATCCCGCTCAACGATCCCGAATCGCATGGCGTCTTTTGGGTCAACACACCCGACTTCACTTCTTCATTGAATAGTATTCAGATTCAGCGAGGGGTGGGGTCATCGTCCAATGGTTCTGGTGCATTTGGTGGAACGGTTAATTTACAAACCAACAGAGTTTCAAAAGAATCGTATGTAGAAACTGCACACACCTTCGGAAGCTTCAATACCTGGAAATCAAATATTGTTTACAATTCTGGCCTGATTGACCAATTGTACAATTTTGAAGCTCGTTTATCCAAAATCACGTCAGATGGGTATGTTGATCGGTCGGCAGCAGAGTTGAAATCTTACTATCTGTCTGGAGGGCGCTTTGGCAAAAAGACGATGGTCAAAATGATCTTGTTTGGCGGGCAGGAAATGACTCAGCAGGCATGGTATGGTACGCCAGAAGCTCGACTCACAGGTAATGAAGATGACCTGCAAGCACTTCAGGATTTTGGGGGTGAATATGGCTCACAGGAGCAAATTGACAATTTGATCAACTCTGACAGACGATTCAATTATTATCTGTACGATAATGAAATTGATAATTATAGGCAAGACCAATACCAACTACATATTGGACACACCTTCTCCGACGATTGGAATTTTTCAGGTGCCCTACACTTCACCAGAGGAAGAGGTTACTTTGAACAATTTCGGGCAGATGACGATTTGGCTGACTATGGTTTTGATGATGTAGTTGTGGGTACTGAAACAATTTCTTCATCCGATATCATCCGTCGCAGGTGGTTGGACAATTATTTCTATGGCACCACCTTCTCTCTAAATTATGATCGAAACAACTTGGCTATGACGATCGGGGGCGCGGCAAACTCATATGATGGAGATCATTTTGGCGAGGTTGTCTGGATGCAATTTGCCGGGGATGCAAATATCCGAGACCGATATTATGCGGGGAACGGAACAAAGAAGGACTTCAATTCATTTGCAAAAGTGAACTATCAGGTGTCAGACAAGATCAACGTCTACGGGGATGCTCAGGTGAGAAACATTGCGTATCAAACGGCCGGATTGGATAGTGACAGAAATCCGTACGATGTAGACGAGACCTACACTTTTTTCAACCCCAAGTTGGGCGTCACTTTTAGCTTCAAAGAAAATATGGATGTGTACGCATCATTCGCCATTGCGAACCGAGAACCAGTACGCGATGATCTCATAAACAATGAAGATGCCAAGCCAGAAAACCTCTCGGACGTTGAGGTAGGTGTACGGGGGGGCAATGAGCAATTCATGTTTCAGGCCAATTATTACTACATGAATTACCAAGATCAATTGGTGGTAACGGGTGCTGTAAATGACGTTGGAGAACCTATCAGAATTAATGTGCCGGACAGTTATCGTATGGGGCTTGAACTGGACGGTTCGGTTGCTTTATCTGAGCGTATTACTTGGTCAGGAAATCTGGCTTTGAGCCAAAACAGAATCAAAGAATTTCTGGAGGAAGGAGAGATCCAGCACACCGACACGGACATTTCCTTTTCTCCCAATGTAGTGGCTGGTAATCGCCTGTCGTTCACGTCAGGTATATTCTCCGCCGAGCTTCTGACCAAATACGTTGGGCAGCAATTTCTAGACAATACGAGTAACGATGACCGTGCAATTGACGCGTACCTTACCAATGACGTCAGGCTTAGTGTGAATCTACCAGCGGGTGAGATCAAAAATCTAGGATTGACTTTGATGGTTAACAACATCTTGAATGAAGAGTATTCCTCAAATGGGTACACATGGGGCTATTTTTATGGGCCTACAGATAGATATCAGCAGAATAACTACTATCCGCAAGCCGGGAGGAATTTCCTGATGGGTTTGTCTTTGAGATTCTAAAAAAGAAGGCACGGGACTCAAACCGTGCCTTCAATCGGACTTTACATTATTTCATTTTAATACTGACCACTCGTTACTGATTACTAGCTACTGTAGCGCTCATCCCTTTGGCCAGCTCCACCAACTGAACAAACTCTGCCCGATAGCCGAACGTGTCGTCACCTTTTGAATTCCTCGCCAGTTCAAGAACGCTTGTGTAATTCAGATCTCCCTTGAATTCAGAATCTCTCAGCATCATTCCAAACCCAGCTACAGCGGTCGCCCATTCCAGATTTTTGCTTGCATTCCTAATCCCTTTTTTGACCGTTTTGGTGATCAGTTTGCTTTTGTTTCCTTCTGGCGCTTTGTATCGAAATTTGACAGTGAACAACTCATTTGAGCTTGATGCTTTCACCACTTCCTTGTCTTGATATTTCAAAGGATCAATGTCCTTTATAAATTCACTTTCCACGCCAGTCGGAATGATTTCATAAAGTGCGGTGACTGTATGTCCACTCCCAAGCTCACCTGCATCTTTCTTGTCATCATTGAAATCTTCGTCTTTCAACATTCGATTCTCATAGCCAATCAATCGGTAAGCTTGCACATGGTTCGGGTTGAACTCTACTTGAATTTTCACATCCTTGGCGATAGTGAAGAGCGTTCCGCCAAATTCATTTACCAAAACCTTCTTTGCTTCCTTCATCGTATCGATGTAGGCATAATTTCCATTGCCCTTATCAGCAAGGATTTCCATTTTAGAGTCTTTGTAATTGCCCATTCCAAATCCAAGAACTGTTAGGAACACGCCCTCTTTTCTTTTCTCCTCAATCAAACGTTCCATTGATGCGTTGCTGGACTCTCCAATGTTGAAATCTCCATCAGTGGCGAGGATCACTCGGTTGTTTCCTCCATCTACAAAATTTTTCTTTGCTGTTTCATATGCCAAGCGGATGCCTGCTCCACCAGCCGTAGATCCACCTGATTGCAATTTGTCCAGTGCTTCCATGATTTTTTGCTTGTTGTCACCTCTCGTGGGTTCTAAGACCAACCCAGCAGCTCCTGCATAAACCACTATTGAAACTTTATCTTGAGCTCTCAATTCATTTGCCAACATTTTCAATGAAGATTTCAAAAGAGGCAACTTGTTTGGAGAGCTCATGGAGCCCGATACATCCAATAAGAAAACAATATTAGATGCTGGCAAATCTTCCATTGCTAGCTTCTTGCCCTGTAGTCCGACTTGTACCAGAAGGTGTTCTTCATTCCATGGCGCACTAGTCACTTCTGTATTTATTGAAAATGGATCGTCTCCTTTTGGCTGCTCATAAGAATATCCGAAATAATTAATCATCTCTTCGATGCGCACGGCATCTTTTGGAGGAAGCTGTCCATTATTAATGAATCTGCGCATGTTGCTGTACGAAGCGGCATCAACGTCAATGGAAAAAGTGGAAAGTGGCTTGTCAAGTACTTTTCTGAATTCGTTTTCATTGATGGTAGAATATTCTTCAGTATTGAAGTTGTCATTCGATTCGTAGGCCATTCGAGGCGCATTGCCGACTGTCATATCAGCGGCGTGGATTTGCAAGAATGATCGATTATGAGAGGCCCTTCCTAGCGATTTCTTTTCTCTCTTAGAGGAATATCCCGTCACCACCACTTCCTGAAGCTGATTCGTGTCGAATTTCATAGTCACATCTATCACCTTCTTCTCTCCCACCTTTATTTCCTGTGTAGCCATTCCCACAGAGCTGAAAACCAATTTCGATCTTTCACCCGACACTTGGATAGAATAGAATCCATTCATATCGGTGATCATTCCATTGGTTGTTCCTTTCTCTACCACATTTACGCCTGGAAGGGTTTCTCCAGTCTCGTCATAGACCGTTCCGGTCACATACTGCATGGAGGTCGATCCCATCCCCACGATCGCTACAATTATCAAAACCATTAACTTTTTCATGTTTCATTTGTTTAGTTCTGGCCTTGGGATGCAGGTGGTGGAAGGATTCCATAAAATGAATTGAAAAATTTTGACAAAAAAAAGGCTGCCCACTGGCAGCCTTTACTCATATTACTTTCAATAGATCAAAAACAGTCTATTCTTCCACATGCGCAAGGATCATTTTCACAAGGATCAAAGCAGTCCTCACTCATAACAGGCTCTCCTCCACCGTCCATATCCAGATACTGGTAGGTAGAGTAGAAGAATGACGATGGTGGCCCTTCTATATCTCCATCTTCACGAGGATTAAAAAAGCCTTCAAACGACTCAATCTCAGCCCCAGTAGGATAATTTCCACTGTTATACTCGTATGTCCATTCTGTGAGGAAGCTGTCTGAATCGAAATCAATCTCTGAACTTATTATATTACTTGGAAGCGGCGAGACCATAAAATTTATAATGCTTTGGATGAAGCTTTCCTCACTGTTAGCCGAAATTAATGAAACCAATCCTGGCAACAAAGCAAATCCTTCTCTTGGAGAATTCTTCCCATCAAGGGTGGCGAATACACTTTGAACAGGAATTATATCGATTCTGGTGCTAAGATCAAACACAATCTCTACTTCAGTATCCGACTCATAAACATAGCTAATAGCATCTTCTTCCACTTCGCCCTGATAGAATCCGATTCTCTCGATTCTGTCATTGTCATCATACGTGAATTCAAAAGAGAAAGAAGAAGGATGCCCTTCGCTTAGCCTACCGAACATATTGTTGCCGTCCAATCTTTCAATAGACTCATTAAGTTTAATTCTGTCATAACGACCCTCACTAATTGTAGCTACCATAAAAGGCTCAGTCTCCTCTTGGGTTACGCGCATATCATTATTCTCAAATGTGAGCCAAATACTGTCTGCGTCATAGCTTACCAAAAATGATGGGAAATTGGGGTCTTCATCCACTCTATCAATTTGCGGAAAATCCGGGAAATCATAACTGATTCTTGTTGGGATTCCTTCTTCGTTATAATCGATAAGTGTCACAATGTCTTCACAAAACCCACTAAATAATAGCTCGGTCTTTACAGAGTTCATCAAAAACAATTCAATCTCAGTAAAGAAATCATCGTTTTCGATGGTCACCGTGATTTCGCCACTTTCTAGTGTCACTCGCTCGTCATCAGACGTGATTGTGAAGATGGCTGTTTTGTCATCATCCAGCTCATCATTATCTACAGGCGTGAAGGTGAATATTTTAGAACTTGCTCCTTCTGGGATAGATATAAAGAAATCATCTCCAGATTTATCGAGGCTGGTCGTGTAGTCAACTCCGTACTCAGCATTTCCTGAGATTGTCACATTTAATTTAAGGTTAGATGTGAGTGGAACTCCAAAATCTACAGTGATTTCTTGTTGTAAGCCGCCTTCAGATACCGTGATTGCTGCTTCTGCCAGCCCAGCGGTAATTTCAATGTCTTCGGCGTTTACAACCAATTCGTTATCGTCTGTACAGCTAAAGATAAATAGCGATAGAACTAAAAAATAAGCGTATGTGTGTTTTTTCATAATCGGGGTTGTTTATTCTAAAGGGTAAAGCTATGAAACTATCAGATAGGATACCAATAAAAAAGGCTGCCGATTGGCAGCCTTACACTATTAAGTTTGTTTTATTGGGGTATAAAACAATAATCATTTGAAACTGGATCAGCACCTCCGTCCATATCGGCATATTGGAAAGTTAGCTGCCAGGTTCTTAGGTTCCTATCATCTGACACACGTCCGTCAACAGCATATCCCTTTGTCGTTACAGATCCTGTGGGATAGTTATTGCTGTTGTAGGCGTATGAATTGACGATCGGCCCGTATTCAGACTCATAGCCAGACTCTAGATTACTTGGAAGAATGGTATGAAAGAAAATTATATCAGCACTTCTACCGTCAAGTCTCATGACCAATGAGGCAAACCCTTCGAAGGGATTATTTTTTCCATCTATTGTGAAGGAGTAATAAGGTTCTGGGGTTTCACCTTCTATTCTATTTCCTTCGCCCACATTGAAGACGTCTACCTCTGTATTGGATGTATAATCAAACGTATACCCACTAGAATACTCCCCATCATAGTCGGTAATGTAGGATGCTATTCGCCCACTCTCGTCATAGGAAAGTGATGTAACCGGTGGAGGTCCTTCAGGGCCAATCTCTGGGCCATCAACTCTTCTCTTTCTCCCTCCCTTAGAGATAAGTTCACTCACGCGTCCGTCACTTATTTTAGCAATCAGAGCGACATTATCCGTTTCGCCAACACGTGCAGCAACGGAAGGCCTGGTAAACCAAATACTGTCAGTATCATAGTTTACTGTGAATGTTTGAATAGTCCCAATATTTCCGTCATTCTCAATTCGCAAAATATTCGCATATAAGGTATAATCATACACTACTTCGGTAGGGAAGCCATCATCGTCGTAATTGATGATTACCACCGGCTGACCTCCGCAATCCGTATCCAAATTTGCCTTGGTCAGCTTTACAGAATTCAATAAAAACAATTCAATGTCTGTGAAAATATCGTCGTTCTCTATTGTTACTGTAAACACTCCATCCCCGAGATCAATTCTTTCATCGTCAGAGGTGATTGTGAAGATGGCCGTCAAGTCTTCCGCATCCAGCAAATCATCATCAATTGGAGTAAACGCAAATTCTTTCGCCGTAGCTCCGGCTGGAACGGATAAAAAGTATGCCTCGTTGGCTTCATCTAGTGTGGTGGTATAGTCTGTCCCATATACGGCAGTCCCAGAGATGGCCACATTAAATTTAATGTTGCTTGGTATCTCTGCACCAAAATTCACAGTAATTGTTTTTGTCGGATCGGCTTCACCTATTGTCAGCGAAGTTTCCGTTAGTCCAGCTGCTATTGCTTCAATGTCAACATCATCTATTGTGATGCTGTCATCAGTACAGCTGAATGCGATAAATGAAATGATCGCAAAAAGGGGTAAAAATTTCTTTTTCATATCAGGTTTGTTTTTCAAGGGTCTAAGTTAGGAAATTTGGCTAAGCCAATAACAATGAGCTGGTTGTTTTGATAAAAGTTTTTCTAGCGTCATTTTTACAGGATAGCTAATTAAAAGCGAAGTTCTTTTGCAAAAGTCAGACCAGGAAATAATTTCAGCGTATCAAAAAAACCACAATCTAGCGTTAGTGGGTATGCTCTATTCCAGGTATGCGGATTTGGTCTATGGGCTTTGCTTGAAATATTTCAAAGACAGAGCGGAGAGCCAAGATGCCGTGATGAATATTTTTGAAAAATTGATTGAAAAATTGAAGACCGAAGAAGTCCGGTATTTCAAAAGCTGGCTCTACATGGTGAGCAAGAATCACTGCCTGATGATTCTTCGTAAGAACAAGCCAGAAACGCGAAATGATTTTATGGAATTGTCCATCGCCGAGCATCCCAATGAAGAATCAGCGGATTTGGAAACCGACTTGGTCGCGCTGGAAGAATGTATGGGAACATTGAAACAAGATCAAGAAACGTGTGTGAGGTTTTTCTATCTTAAAAAAATGAGTTATCATCAAGTGTGTGAAGCGACTACTTTTGATTTAAAATCGGTCAAGAGTTTTATCCAAAATGGAAAACGGAATTTGAAAATATGTCTTGAAAATAAAAATGTCAGAAGATAGAGACCATAGCGAAGAATTGCAACGGTACCTGAGCGGTGAAATGACTCAGGCGGAAGCGCATGCTTTTGAGAAACTGGCTATGGTCGATCCGTTTTTGTATGAAGCAATCGAAGGTGCAGAACAACTGGATGCCACTACTTTCGCTTCCGATGTAGAGGGCTTGAAGGTGCAACTTGAGCCTAGGAAAACAAAACCAATTTTCACGGTTTGGCGAGTGGCTGCCGCTATTACCTTGTTGATCGTCGGGGGATTTTCTGTCAGCTATTTGCTTGAAGATGTTCGAACGCCGGAGTTGGCGCAAGAAGTGAAAACGGACAGTTCCGAGATTTCCCAAGCAGAGAGAGCGGATTCCAATGAGGACATTCAAATTCAGGCGGATGAGCTTCAAGCAGAAGAAAGAAGCGACCAGATGTCTTCGGCTGGCCAACCACCAAAACCAAAAACCAAAATACCAAGGCCAGTGGCTGTTTTGAAAGAGGAGACGAACGAGCAAAGCATAGTGCCAGAAATAACATCGGATAAAAACACGGATCAGATGTGGGCAGACCAAGTGGCAGGACTCTCCATCGAGGAGCCAGAGGAAGAATCAGGGGATGCAATGGGGTACGCAGAGGCGACCGAACCAGACGTTGACCCAACCGCAGATACTGCAAAATCCAGGAGGGTAAAAAAGTCTTCCATCAATCACAGCAGGAGTTTTTTGAGAACCCGAAGCGAGGACTTGGTAGAGAAGGCAAAAGGAGAAACTAACCAGATTACGGGTACGGTTACAGATGAAAGTGGAGAGGGTTTGCCGGGTGTCAATGTGGTGGTAAAGGGAACAACTACTGGCGTGACAACTGACTTGGATGGTGCTTTTGAAATTGAAGCATCTGATGAAGATGAGCTTAGTTTTAGTTCTGTGGGGATGGCCTCACAGGAATTGGTCGTTGGATCACGATCTGAGTTGGATGTGCAGATGCAATTTGATTCTCAGGCATTACAAGAAGTAGTTGTGACAGGGTATGGCGTATTTGACAATGAACAAGAAGGCTATGATAGTCCCAGACCAGTGAGTGGCTGGAAAGAATTCGATGAGTATATTGAGGAAAGTCTATTCTATCCGGAAGAGGCGATCGGTAGAGGAATAGAAGGGCGTGTTGTTTTACAATTGACTATTTCTCGTGTTGGACAAATAAAGGAAATAGAAATAAAGAAGAGCCTTGGCTCTGGATGTGATGAAGAAGCCATTCGGCTAATCGAGGAAGGCCCAAATTGGAGAGCTGCCAGTAGAGATGGGATTAGCGTAGAAAGTAAACTTAGGGTGAGAGTAAAGTTTGAAATGAAAGATTAACCAACGCTCAATGGCCAATAACCGCCCTCATCATCCGATCTTTTCCCTGCATGTCTTTTTTTAGTTCGATAGGTCTATAATCCAGACGTGCGAGAAAGTCACAAATTGGAGAAGCATAGGCTTCATGAATCTCGAAAAACAGGCTTCCGCCACTTTTCAGTTTCTTACGCCCAATTTCAGCAATTCTTTTATAGAAAAGGAGCGGGTCTTCATTGGAGACAAACAATGCTTCGGAGGGCTCAAATGCCAGGACGTTTTTGCTCATTTCATTCTTGTCTTTCTCGGGTATGTAGGGCGGGTTACTTACAATAATATCATGCGTGGGCTGATCAGAAACTTCCTCATGGATATCAGAATTGAAGAAGGAGACCTTAGCGTCAAGGTTTGAGTTGTTCAGCTCGGCAATCGTCAAAGCGCCATCCGAAATATCTGAGGCATATACTTGTGCACCTGAAATTTCCTGAGCCAAACTAATCGCAATGCATCCAGATCCTGTCCCAATGTCCCAAATGGAGGGATTCTTAGTTTCATTTTCCTGACCAATCCAAGCCACTAATTCTTCCGTCTCTGGTCTTGGAATCAGCACAGTAGGATCAACATGAAATTCCCTGCCCATAAAATGAGCAATTCCTGTCACGTATTGGATTGGAGCCATTTTCGTCAATTTAGCCAGTTGTTCATCCAATTTCTTCGCATTGTATTTCACCGAATTCTTGAGCATCATGTCCATCTGAGAAATGTCATGAGCATCCTCAAGAAGCATCTTTATTATGTTTTTCACCTCTCGTTGATCATACGAGCCAGCGAGTTGATTGACACAATTGTTAAAAAGAATTTGTGCAGGAAGTTCCACTCGGCGAATTTAGCAAAGTGACTCCAGACGAACGATACATGAGCCGAGCTATTGAATTGGCGAAACATGGCCTAGGGCGTGTTAGCCCCAATCCAATGGTGGGTTGTGTGATTGTGCACGGGGGAAGAATTATTGGTGAAGGAAATCACCAAAAGTATGGTGAAGCGCATGCTGAAGTGAATGCAATAGCATCGATTGTTGATCAGTCCTTACTCAAAAAAAGCACAACATATGTGACTTTGGAGCCGTGCGCTCATCAGGGCAAGACCCCTCCATGCGCCGATTTGTTGATTGAAAAGAAGGTGAAGAAAGTAGTAATTGGTTGTAGAGATTCTTTCGATCAAGTGGATGGAAAGGGCATAGAACGATTGAAATTGGCCGGTATAGACGTAGTGGTTGGCGTTCTGGGAAATGAATGTAGAGATTTGAACAAGCGCTTTTTCACATTCGTAGAAAAGAAGAGGCCTTTCGTGATTCTCAAGTGGGCGCAAACCAAGGATGGTTTCATTGCACGAGAAAATGGAGATTCCAAATGGATCAGCAATCAGTATTCCAGGCAGCTCGTACATAAATGGCGAGCAGAGGAGGATGCGATTTTGGTCGGGAAAAATACGGCCATCAACGACAACCCATCTTTGACTGTTAGAGATTGGGAAGGTGAACATCCAGTGAGAATTGTAATGGACAATCGGCGGGAACTATCGCCCGACTTGAAGTTGTTTGATGGATCGGTGAGGACACTAGTTTTGAATGTAAAAGAGGAAGATCAGTCGAGCGGAGTTGAGTATCTGAAATACGATGAATCCATTAGAAATCTGCTCCATAGATTGTATGAACAGAAAATTCAATCGTTGATTGTGGAGGGAGGAGCGAAGACCTTGACGTCTTTTATTGATGCTGAACTGTGGGATGAAGCGCGGGTTTTCACGTCAGATACCGATTTTGAAAAAGGGATTGAAGCACCGAATATTGGTGGACGAATGTTGGGCGACAGAGAGGTAATGGGAGATAGGCTTGAAATCTATGAGCGTGTTCATTAAATATTTGATCCACCTACCAAAATCTAATTACTAATTACTCAAAAACTATGGCAGAAGAAATTAAACTTGACCTGAGTGGATCAAAGGAAGTCAGGTATGAAATGATCTATCCTCAAATAAAAGCACTTGTTGATGGCGAGATAGATTTGGTTGCCAATCTTGCGAATGTCTGTGCAGCTTTGAAGGGAGCATTTGGATTCTTCTGGGTAGGATTTTATCTGGTCAGGGAAGATGGCTATGTATTGGGGCCTTTTCAAGGCCCGGTGGCATGTACGCGCATTCCCTTAGGTAAGGGAGTGAGTGGAGCGGCTTGTGAAAGCGGAAGGCCGCTGATCGTACCGAATGTAGACGAATTCCCAGGCCATATTGCGTGCAGTGCCCATACACGATCAGAAATTGTCGTCCCCATGTTCAAAGACGGAAAGCTGTTCGCTGCACTAGACGTGGATAGTGATAAGTTGGATGATTTTGATGAAGTGGATGCGAAATGGCTGGAGAAAATCGCAGGCCTTCTTTGATTAGCACAGCCGAGCAGCTTCTTTGGCAAAATAGGTAAGTATACTATCCGCTCCTGCTCGCTTGATACTGAGCAAAGATTCCATCATTGCCCGTTCGCCATCCAGCCAACCTTTTTGATCCGCTGCTTTTATCATGGCATACTCTCCTGATACATTGTAGGCGGCAATGGGGATCGGAAAATTCTCTTTCAAATCACTGATAATATCAAGGTAAGCTAGTGCAGGTTTCACCATCAGCACGTCTGCTCCCTCATCGAAATCAAGTTGTGCTTCCAGCAGAGCTTCGTCTCGATTGGCCGGATTCATTTGGTAGGTTTTTTTGTCTCCGAATTTCGGTGCAGAGTCAAGCGCATCACGAAAGGGGCCATAAAAAGCACTTGCATATTTTGCCGTGTAGGACATTATCCCTGTTTTGTCGAATCCATTTTCATCCAATACTTGTCTCAAATAGCCCACTCGACCGTCCATCATATCAGAGGGGCCAATCATATCAATGCCAGTCTCCGCTTGGGCGAGCGCCATGGTACCAAGGATTTCCAGTGTTTCGTCGTTTAGGATTTCACCATTCTTCACAATTCCATCGTGTCCGTCCGAACTGTACGGATCCATTGCCACATCGGTAACGATCATGGCCTCAGGGAATTCCTCTTTAATTTTTTTCAGTGTCTTTAGATAAAAGAAATTGGGGTCATGGCTTTTGGTAGCCATCGTGTCCTTATGTTTTTCATCAACGACCGGGAACACATCAAAGCCCTTGATCCCTAACTTGAGACATTCTTCGATTTCCTTGAGCATCAATTCTTCCGAAAGACGAAAAATCCCAGGCATGGAGGACACTTCCGATTGTTGATGTGATCCTTCCAAAAGGAAGAGTGGGAAAATAAAATCATTGGCTGTAAGCCGTGTTTCTTGCACCATATCTCGAATGGCTGCTGATTGGCGATTTCGTCTGGGTCGTCGGTTCATTGGGGACAAATTTACGCATAAAAAAGCCCCACACTCGGCAGGGCTTTCTTTTTGACTAGTGAACGGCGTGTTTTTCTTTAAATTTTTTGAGTTGGCGCCTGAGTGCCTCCACGGCATCATCGGCTGCTGCCTCAAACGATCCGGCTTTCTTCTCAGCAAAGAGCTGATTGCCGGGAATATTTACTTTCATTTCAATGGTTTTGTTCTGGTGATGATCATCAGCTTCTACCTTCATGATCACTTCTCCATCTATGATCCCGTCATAGAATGTTTCCAATTTGTCAGCTCGCTTCTGAATGAAGTCTGTCAACTTATCATCTGCGTCAAAGTGAACGGATTGCATTTGTAACTTCATATTCTCCTTAGTTTTTGGTTAAACATTATGCCTTGGGGTGCGCCTGGTCAAACACCGCCTTCAGCTTTTCTATCGAATTGTGGGTATATACCTGTGTGGAGGCCAGGCTGGCGTGCCCCAACAGGTCTTTAACGGCGTTGAGATCAGCGCCTTTGTTAAGTAAGTGTGTTGCAAATGTGTGCCGAAGTACGTGTGGACTTCTTTTGGTTAAGGTTGTAACGTGTGTCAGGTATCTCTTCACTGTATTATAAACAAATTGTGGATAGAGATCATTCCCCGCATTGGTGATTAATAGTTTCTCAGATTTCGATGAAATTTCTGATTTAAGAATTTTGTATTTCTCTACTTGATCGATCACCTCTTGGTGCAATGGCATGATTCGTTCTTTGTTTCTTTTTCCTAATACTTTAACGGTTTTTTCGTAGTAATTGATACTTTTATTTGTGAGTCCAATGAGCTCGGATAGTCGCATGCCCGTAGCGTACAGCATCTCCAACAAGAGCTTATCTCTTTGTCCGGAAAACCCCTCTTCAAATGCCAGATGATCCAGCAAATTGTCCATTTCACCCTCCTTCACAAAGTTTGGTAAATCCTTGGATACACGCAATGATTTCAATCGACTCGCAGGATTAATTTCAATGCACTCTCGCCTTTGCAGGAATTTATAAAACGACTTAAGAGAAACTATCTTTCGGTTGACTGTTCGTGATGTCACCCCTGAATCCATCAGGTGTACCACCCAGCTGCGTAGCTGGGCATGCTCTGCTTTTTCGATTTCCAAAATCTCAAACGTATCGACTAGGAATTTAGAAAATTGTTGAAGGTCTTTGGAATATGCGGTGATCGTATGTGGGCTAAATCTTTTCTCTAGTTGTACATATTTGATAAAAGACTCAACCATAGGCATTCCCAAAAGGGGAATACTAACCTACTGAATTTTGCATAAAATGAGAAAAAACAGAAGGGTTATTTGAGAAGGATTGGCAAAAAACGCTCACCAAACAGGTGAGCGTTTTTCATAGTGAGTGAGATGTAATAGTTATTTTCTGTTTTTAGCCACTGTTTCATCATAATCGGCAAAGCTGGCATCCATACTGGCTTTGAGTAATTCGATTGCACCGGTCTTAAATTTTGCTCGATCCGCAACATAGTTGTTGGTGACCATTTTGGTTCCCAACGCTGAGATTTCATCCTTTTTTACGTCAGAATAGAAGTCTTCCGTTCCTTCAGCAGAGATGCCTCCTAGATATCCACCAATTTTAAATTTCTCCCATATCTGGGTGAACAGCCCCCCGGTGAGGGTGAGCTTCGGGCGAGATTTCACAGACGCAGATGAACCAATCTTTGCTGTTTTGTAGGAGATGAAGTCCATCGTGGCATTGAATCCAGTCCATTTGCCTTCGCCAGGGACAAAAAAGTGAGCGCCATTTCCGTATTTGGCCAAGGGGCCATTTCCCGTGGAGGCTATATTAACACCCTCGGGCCAAGCCTGCATAGTATGCACCTTTTTTTCGGAGACTTCATTAACGCCCCCATTTATGATACTGGCGGGTTTTTTCTTTTTGACGGCTTTTTGATAAACCTTATTTGACTCTAAGTCTTCTTTGGATGCCAATGTCAAAGTCACCCCCCTTTGTTTCCACTGATCTACAAAATAGGCGTACGCTTCATTTGTAATCTCTTGTGCCAGTGCCTTGTCTACTTCAACCAGGTTGGATTTTACGCCTACCTTGGAGCTTAGAGCGACGTTGCTGCTTCCACCTGCGTCCTGAGCATAGCTGTAGAGCGTGAAATTGACATGGAAGTGATCCATGAGCAGCTCAGAAACAGGCATGGCCATTAGCTTGCTCTTGCCCATGATGTTGCTTTTTGCCTTGCCGACCTCAACTTGAGCCATTAGCCCAGTCACGATAAATACCGATAAAATTGTTAAGCTAAGTTTTTTCATGATTGTTGTTTTAAATTCAATCCAAAGGTTAACACAAGGACACTCTGTTAATATCCGTGTATCAGGGTATTTTTAAAAAAACAGGTTCTACTGTTAATTTTAATGGAAATACGGTTTTACATTTAGGGTTGCTAAAATACTAAGTATCCCAATTCCCTACTCAGGCAATTGATATGTACTTTTTTCATTTTCTTTTTTTCTCAAAAAGAAAACGAAACAAAAGAAAAGGAGCCCACGAAAAAGGCCATTCTCCCCGCTAAACGCACATCCCACCCTGCGAATCCAGCTAGCACTCTTGCCCCAAATGTCCCACACCTTCGTGGACAACCCACCCGCCGTTTCGCACTACACCAAATCCATACTTCCAACTAACCATTAAACTTCGTGGTAGAACCAAAAAACAAAACCCCATCTCGATTACTCGAGATGGGGTTTGAATTTTTTTTCGGGAACGAGAATTACTTGCTTTCTGCGTCTCTGATTTTTTGGATATAGGCTGCTTTTAGCACCTCTTCTCTTCGTTGGATAGAAGGTTTCACAAAATGCTTGCGTCCTCTAAGTTCTCTCAAAACACCAGTTTTTTCAAACCTCTTTTTGAAACGCTTTAGCGCTCTATCAATTGACTCGTTCTCTTTTACGTTTATAACAATCATTCTTAATTATTCAGATTCGGGGCGCAAATATAGAAAATTAGTTCACTCTTATCAAACTATTATTCACTCAAAATTGCACGACCGATTACTATTTTTTGGATTTCCGAGGTGCCTTCTCCAATGGTGCAAAGTTTGGCGTCTCGATAATACTTCTCGGCAGGGTACTCTTTTAGGTAACCATAGCCACCAAATATTTGTAGACCATCGTCGGCAACCTTCACGGCAATTTCTGAAGAGTAGAGCTTCGCCATGGCGGATTCTTTGCTTACAGGCTTGCCTTGATTCTTGAGTTCTGCCGCACGGTAGGTAAGTTTTTTTGCTGCTTCCACCTTCACAGCCATGTCGGCAAGCTTGAATGAAATCCCCTGAAAACTTGAGATGGGTTTGTCAAATTGATGGCGCTCTTTGGCGTAAGCAATGGCAGCATCCAACGCACCTTCAGCAATCCCACAGCCAAGAGCCGCGATAGAGATTCGGCCTCCATCAAGCACTTTGAGTGATTGTACAAATCCATCCCCCACTTCACCGATCAGGTTTTCTTCAGGGATTCGACAGTCTTCAAAAATCATTTCCGAAGTTTCCGACGCACGCATGCCCAGCTTATTTTCTTTTCTGCCTTTGGAAAATCCAGACGTACCTCGCTCGACAATAAAAGCTGAAGCGTTTCGAGATTCTCCAGGTTTACCCGTTCGGCAAATCACCACGGCCACATCTCCAGAATTGCCGTGAGTAATGAAATTTTTGGCCCCATTTAGCACCCATTCATTCCCCTCTTTTACTGCCACGGTTTTCATGTTGCCCGCATCAGAACCTGTGTTGGGTTCAGTCAGTCCCCATGCACCAATCCATTGTGCAGTAGCGAGTTTGGGCAAATATTTTTTCTTTTGTTCTTCACTTCCATGCTGTAAAATGTGTCCTGTGCAGAGTGAATTATGAGCCGCCAATGACAGGCCGATGGACCCATCAATTTTAGAAATTTCGACAATGGTCGTCACATATTCATGATAACCAAAGCCTGAGCCACCGTACTTGTGAGGTACGACTACTCCCATCAAACCGAGCTCTCCTAATTTTTTAAAAAGTTCGACGGGGAACTGTTGATCTTCATCCCACTGCATTTTGTGGGGCTCGATTTCTTTGGCACCAAAATCACGTACCATCTGGGCGATCATCTCTTGGTTCTCCGAAACGTTGGGGAGTTGTTCGGTGGGCTGCATTAGTAAATGTTGTTTATTAAAACACAAAACTAGCAAACGTTCGTGCATTGTTTTTTGATTGGATGAGATTCCTTTGAAATTCTTTTTTTGAGATTACTTTTGCGGCCTAATTAGAATTGAAATAGGATGAAAATTGCAGTAGTAGGAACTGGATATGTTGGCCTTGTGTCAGGAACTTGTTTTGCCGAGACAGGCAACCATGTGACGTGCGTAGATATTGATGAGAGCAAAGTGAACAAACTTAAGAATGGTGAGATTACTATTTATGAGCCGGGGCTGGAAGCATTGTTCGAGAGAAACCTTCGACAGGGACGATTGGATTTTACCACGAATCTTGCCGAGGGGATCAAAGGAGCAGAGGTGATTTTCCTTGCCTTGCCAACACCTCCGGGTGAGGACGGATCCGCCGACTTGAAATATGTTTTGAAAGTAGCCGGGGACTTGGGGCCTCTTTTGGAAAATTACACGGTGATCGTGGATAAGAGTACTGTGCCTGTGGGTACGGCGGAGAAGGTGACTGCCAAAGTAGCTGAAGGAGCGAAGGTGCAATTTGAAGTGGTGTCGAATCCCGAATTTCTGAGAGAAGGTGTGGCTGTTGAGGATTTCATGAAACCGGATCGTGTGGTGGTTGGTTCAGAGTCGCCACAGTCAATTGCAATTATGGAGCGGCTCTATGCGCCATATGTTCGGCAGGGAAATCCAGTCATCTTCATGGATGTTCGATCTGCTGAGCTGACCAAATACGCAGCGAATTCATTTCTTGCTACCAAGATCACTTTTATGAATGAAATCGCAAACCTGTGCGAGCTTATGGGTGCGGATGTAGATGCAGTGCGCAAAGGAATTGGGACGGATTCTAGAATAGGCAATCGCTTTTTGTTTGCCGGGATTGGGTATGGAGGAAGTTGTTTTCCAAAAGATGTGCAAGCGCTTGCCAAGTCATCCAAAGAAGTGAATTACGATTTTGGTATTTTGAATGCCGTGATGAATGTGAATGAAGGTCAAAAAAAGAAACTTATTCAACCATTGAAGAATTTTTTTGGAGGTGATCTTTCAGGTAAGACGATTGCCATTTGGGGACTTGCATTCAAACCTTACACTGATGATATCCGAGAAGCTCCGGCGTTGGAGAATATAACTACTCTTCTGAGTGAAGGAGCCAATGTCCAAGCGTATGATCCAGAGGCGATGGGAAATGTGAAGGGCATTTTTGGTGATAAAATCAATTTCTCAGACGATCAATATGCGGTCTTAGAAAATGCAGATGCATTGATGATTATGACAGAGTGGCCTGTATTCAGAACACCGGAATTTGATAAAGTACTCGACCTCTTGAATAACAAGCTCATCCTTGACGGGCGAAACCTCTACGACCTGAAGCAAATGGAAGAACTGGGGATCGAGTATCATAGCGTGGGGAGACGAGTGGTGAAATAGGAAAGGTTCGCCCCCAACTCCCAATCCAATGATTCCCCCAAAAACTATATTATGCTGGGTGAAAAAGAAGTGCTGGATTGCTCTGTCCGGTTTGGCTTTGGTTCACCTGAAGCCAAGTGCTGTGTAAATTTGATCAGACAGAAATTGAACGTATCATAAAACAGAACCCCCTCAGTGAGTGGTTGAAAATGCTAAAGGTGCGAAGATGTGGATAAAGAGTGTTGACTAATTGAGAAATGTCACTGCTCATTCAAAGACCAATCATACGTCTTGTAGATGATCTTTGCTTTCTCGTTTATCTTTTTGGGTGCGTACTTATTGAGGAATGCTATCAGGGAGGTTTTCTTCGTAAAATCTCCTTTGTACCAACTAAATAGCTTTGACAATTCGGCTTTGTCCTGATTAATTATTTCATTCTTGATTGGGTTTGCGAGGAAGTCTTTGACCGCAGAGGTCAGTTGGGCATCTAATCGGGCAGGGTCGTAGGCTTCATTTTTCAATTTGGGACACGACAAAGCAGCACAGACCAGCGCAAAATGAATTCGTGGTTCGTCGAATCGCTTTCGGATGATGCCGTGTTCCAGGTCATTAAGATTGTATTCTTCGCTCCCGATTTTGATGAACTTAATGTCCCATCCTGTGCTGACAAAAGGAATCTTAACGGATGATCCTATGTCCTTGATGCTTTTGACTGGGTAATTATTTAAAATCAATTCAATCGTGTAGGCGTTGTAGGCATTGATCCAATAGGCCAGTTTTTCGTTTTTCGTCCACTTAGAATTTGGGGCGTTGGACTCCAAAAGATTGAGATATTTCTTGAATTTGGTTCGCTCTTTTTGAAAGCCTTTGTAATTGACCATACCCGCATCATTTACATATTTTTTAAGCAATCCATCAAAAATCTCATGACTTGGGGGCGTGGAATCAGGATTGGTTGCTACGGTAGAGCTACAGCAGGTTAGAAAAATTAATCCCAAAACGGGCGCAAGGTTCATCATAAATCGAATAACATTGTTCATGTGCATTTGATGAGCAAGTAACGAATTGTTTCGGTATTGGATCAACTAAAGCTCACGTTTTGTAACTAACCTGACACTACATTGAAGGAATCATTTCTGGAAAATAGAGAGCTACTAGTCATTCTGTTTGGGTTTTTGGTGATTGCCATTTCTTCCAACAGGATAGCACACGTCTTTCAGAAAATCCATCTGCCATTGATTACGGGCATGATCTTTACAGGCATTCTCTGTGGCCCTTATCTTTTGAATTTGATTCCCCTTGCTGCTAAAACCCAACTCCATTTTGTCAATGAAACGGCTCTGGCTTTTATAGCTTTTGCCGCTGGAGCGGAGCTGTATGTACGAGAGCTACGTAGCAGATTCAGAAGTATCAAATGGAATACCTTTGGCCAGTTGGTTGTGACCTTTGTACTCGGAACCCTGCTCGTTTTTCTGTGTTCGAGGTACATTCCGTTTATGGCGGGTTTGGATAGTGTAGCTCAACTATCCATTGCGATGATCACTGCAACCATCTTCGTAGCACGATCACCAGCCTCGGCTATAGCGGTAATTAATGAACTACGAGCCAAAGGACCATTCGTCCAGACCGTAATGGGAGTCACAGTGGTCAAGGATTTTTTGGTCATCATCCTTTTTTCGGTTTGCTTTTCACTGGGTCAATCCATGATTTACGGTACGGCTTTTAGTCCAGAGAGGATTCTTTTCATACTTCTTGAATTGGTCACGTCTTTCGTGATCGGGTTTTATTTATACGGTCAGCTTTTACGCTCGATTTTCAGATTTAAAATCCGGAAAATGGCCAAGATTGTTTTGATCCTTTTGGTTGGGTATTCAGCCTACCTCTTAAGTCATTGGATAAGAGAAAGCAGTGAAAATATCATTGGCCATGTAGTCCTTTTGGAGCCTTTGCTTATTTGTATTTTGGCTAGTTTTTTTGTGACCAATCGAACGAAGTATCGTGCCGAGTTTCTTAAACTTTTGCATGATGCCGGCCTGCCCGTCTATGTGTGTTTTTTTACACTCACCGGAGCGACATTAGCTGTAGATGTGCTCCCCGAGGTGTTAGATGTGGCTCTCATATTATTTGGCATTCGAATCATTACGATGATCATAGGCGGATATACAGGTGGGATGTTGGCTAGAGATCCGATGAAATTCAATCATCTGGGGTGGCTGCCTTATATCACTCAGGCTGGTGTAGCCCTCGGTCTTACTACGGTTATTGCTCGTGATTTCCCTAGCTGGGGCGAATCCTTCGCCACGGTCATTATTGCTGTAATTGTCCTGAATCAATTTATTGGCCCACCGTTGTTCAAGTTTGCCATTTTCCGATTAGGGGAGGATAACCTGAAGGCCCAAGAGCCCGAGTTTGATGGTACGCGAGATGCGTTGATTTTTGGTTTTGAAAGTCAGTCAATTGCACTTGCCTATGAGCTAAAGAAACATGACTGGAATGTAGAAATTGCGACGATCAAGCCAAAAGAAGAAATAGAAGAGCCAGCTGATATTCCAGTTCACTATATTAAGGATTTTTCACAGGAGACGTTTGAAAATATGAAGGCAGATAAGGCGGAAGCCATCATTGCGATGCTGTCTGATAAGGAGAATCTGGAGATTTGCCAGAAGGCCTACCACGATTTTGGAACACGGGATTTAATAGTTCGACTCAATGCACGATTTAATTCCAAGGAATTTACGAATATGGGAGTGAAAATAGTGGAACCAACTACGGCTATTGTGCATTTACTCGATCAGTTTGTGCGGTCACCTCAGGCCGCTTCTCTTCTTTTGGGAATGGAAGAAGGAAAGGATACACGAGATATCCGAATCCGAAACAAAGACCTGCATGGCTTGGCACTTCGAGACTTGCGTCTTCCTCCTGCAGTCATCATTTTATCGATTCGACGAGCAGGGCACTCCATTATTTCACATGGCTACACTCGGCTGAGACTTGAAGATGTAGTGACGATGGTGGGAGGGGTGGATGATCTAGACGAGGTGCAGTTGAGGTTCGGGGGGTGAGCCTTGACTATTCCTCAGGCTAACTTAGGGTCTGCTGAAAAACTCAAGTTGATTTGTTTTACTATTATGTTTTGCCCTAAAGCCGGGCAGACGCCTACTTTCTGTCTTGATACAGAAAGTAGGCAAACCTGCCTGCGGTAGGCAGGGAAATCAAGGCTGCATGAAAAAGTCTAAAAATCAGTTCCAATGCCTAAAATCCACCAAACTTCCAGCCGCACCAGCTTGCTCGGGCAATGGTGTATTTTTGTCGGCAGTGTACCGGATTTTCTTAACGCCATTTTCATGAGGCCGATCCATACCACTAATGTGCACGGGTTTTTAGTACAATTGCCATTTTTGTGTGCACCTAAAATTAGCAATACGCTAAAAATCCACCCCTGGTAATATGGAGTTATAGATTTCGCCTTGGTTTTAGTTTCTCAGCAGACCCTAGATAGCGTGTTTTCATCTGTATGAGAGAAAATTTTATGATAAATAGCTAGAACTGTTTCTTGAGAATATGTTAATCTATTATCCGATACTATAAATTCTCTGGTAAAAGATAAAGTCTTCGCCTTTTTCAGCATAAATGGAGATTGGACAATCCCCCATTGGCTATCATTTTCTTTTACAGAAACCTTAAGTCTCAATTCGTCGCGAACTAACTCCATTTTTCCACCAGCCAAGACAGAGACACCTCTTGGGATTGAAAAGGAATTCATAATTGTATTTTCATTTTGATCCCATATCCAATAACCAGTTTCACTATGAGATATTTTATCGTTAGATTTCTCTCTTACAACTTGATTATACCTGACAGCCAATAATTCTTGTTCTTCTGCATTCTCTATTTCAATATCAACCGGTTCAATGGTCAAAACTTCGTAATAGGGATTGTTTTCATCTACTTCAGGTTTAGGGGCGAGATCAACACCCACATCACCTGTCCATGTGCCTATTAATTTTGCTAAAGGATTTTTTATTGCTTCACTCATTTTGTTCTTTAGTTGGCTGTGCCTCACTCAATTTTTTTCAACGTTGAGGTAAGAAACGGTCAACTTACTCCATGTAGAAAGTGTCCCGCTTACCTTGAAATTTAAAGATAGTTAAATCTGGTGTGGTTGACTGTTTCTAGCGGTGTTCGTTCAACGGCGGGTTCATGTTGGGGTGAACCGTCCATGCGCATCCTTAGTTATCGTTAGATTCTTGTTCCAGGGTTTTCTTTGTGATAATCGAATTTGCAATCTTCGAGAGCAAAAAATTGAACTATCAATTTTGGAATTGGTTCTGGTACAAGTTGCTGTTCTATACTTTCTGCAAAGCAGAGGGCCGGTAACTTCCAAGGATATCATCCATATACGCATTTCCATTACGTGAATACATGGTACTGATATTCTGGTTTTTGTTAATCTGATCACAATTCTTACGTATGTTTGACCCATGACCAGAGGACTAAAAGATCAATTGATTGGCCTTGATCCAAAATTTCGATACCGAGGCTTGAACCAGACACGAGTGGAAACTTTTAGTGATGTGGGCTTTGCCTTGGCCATTGCCCTTATTGTACTCTCGTCATCGGTACCAGAGACATTCCAAGAGCTGAGGGAATCGATGAATGGAGTTCCATCCTTCTTTCTATGCGTGGTGCTACTGGGAGTTATCTGGATGCAGCATTACATGTTTTTCTTGCGATACGGGCTTCAAGATATTCGAACAATAGTGTACAATACGTTTCTCCTTTTTTTGATTTTGGTCTACGTGTACCCCCTCAAATTTCTCATGACGTTTTTGGTTTCTATGTTATCCACATTGTTCATTGGCGATAGAAGTGATTTTTTGGCATACCATATTCAAGAGGGCGACATGAAATTCCTGATGATCATGTACGGACTGGGAGCGGCCTTTATTTTTCTCACCGTTGCGGCCTTATACAGGCATGCATTAGCCAAAAAAGAAGAGCTTGAGCTTGATGAGTATGAAGTATTCCAGACTAAAACGAGCATCGGAATTAACACCATGATGAGTGTTGTTCCCATTGTTTCATTTTTGATTGCCTGGCTCGGGCCAGACACAGCGCTTATCGGCGCTATCTCAGGTTTTGTCTATATGCTCTATCCGATCATTATGCCTCTCTATGGTCAGTATCTGAATAAAAAAGAGAAACGACTGTTTCCATCTCATTAGTCTTCTGCCATCATGTCAGTTTTTGGGTGACTGGAATGCTTTTTGACTTTGCGGCATCAGACTAAAAAATCACAAATCTGACATGCAAGAGAAAGGTACAATATCCATTCACACGGAGAATATTTTCCCGATTATTAAGAAATTCCTCTATTCCGATCACGAGATCTTTTTGAGAGAGTTGGTGTCCAATGCTGTGGATGCTTCCCAAAAAATGAAGCAACTAGCTGCCCTTGGTGAATACAAAGGTGAGCTTGGTGAATTGATTGTGGATGTGGCATTCGACGAAAAGAAAAAAACCATCACCATTTCTGACAATGGAATCGGGATGACCGCCGAAGAGATCAAAAAATACATCAATCAGATTGCTTTTTCTGGAGCTACAGAGTTCATGGAGAAGTATAAAGACAAGGCGGAAACCCAGCAGATCATTGGCCATTTTGGACTGGGGTTTTATTCTGCTTTTATGGTGGCAAGCAAAGTGGAAATCATGTCGCTTTCGCATCAGGAAGGAGCAGAATCTGCCCGGTGGATTTGTGATGGTGAAACAGAATTCGAAATTTCCGCAGGAAAACGAAAAAAGCGAGGGACGGATATTATCCTTCACATAGCGGAGGATTCTGAAGAATTCCTAAATCAGGCGAGAATCCAGACGGTTCTTGACAAGTATTCAAAATTTTTGCCAGTCACCGTACGATTTGGCACCAAGGACAAGAGCGTAGAAGACGGCAAGGACAAAGACGATAAAGTCAAATACAAAACAATAAAGGAGGACAATATTGTTAACGATACTGCACCACTTTGGACCAAGCCGCCCAATGAGTTGAAAGATGAGGATTACATCGAATTTTATCAAAAGTTATATCCATTTTCAGAGGAGCCACTTTTTTGGATTCACCTGAATGTCGACTACCCATTCAACCTGACTGGAATTCTATACTTCCCGAAGCTGAAGCGTGATTTTGAAGTTCAGAAAAACAAGATTCAACTTTACTCTCGTCAGGTATTTATTACCGATGAGGTAAAGGATATTGTTCCAGAGTTTTTGCAATTACTCCATGGAGTGATTGACTCCCCAGACATTCCTTTGAACGTATCCAGGAGTTATTTGCAGTCTGACAGTAATGTGAAGAAAATCAACGGCTACATTTCCAAAAAGGTGGCGGACAAACTCGCTGAGCTTTTCAAAAAAGAACGTGAGGCATACGAGAAGAAGTGGGACGATATAGGACTGTTTGTGAAGTACGGGACGATCTCCGATGAGAAATTTGAAGAGAAGGCCAGAGACTTTGCTTTGGTAAAAAACTTAGACGATAAGTATTTCACTGTTGAGGAATATAAAAAGCAGATTGAGGCCAACCAGAAGAACAAGGATAAGAATCACGTATTCTTGTACACCAATGATGCGGAAGCTCAACACAGTTTCGTGGATGGTGCGAAGAAGCGAAGCTATGATGTGTTGCTTTTTGATAGCCCGATTGACAGTCACTTCATTGCTCATGTGGAGCAAAAAAACAGCGACATTGTCTTCAAGCGTGTGGATGCTGATGTAGCGGACAAGTTGATCGAAACAGATGAGAAAAAGGAGTCGGTACTTTCTGAGGAGGAGACGACCAAGTTGAAGGAAATATTCGAGAAGGCTGTGGACGACAAGAACAATCAGGTACACATCGAACCAATGGCCACAGACGATCAGCCAGTGACCATCACTTTGCCTGAGTTTATCCGCCGGATGAAGGACATGCAAGCGACTGGTGGTGGTGGCCCCATGATGTTTGGCGAAATGCCCCTAAATCTTGCGGTTTCAGTCAATGGCAACCATGCACTTGTCCGTAAGATTCTAGACTACAAGAAAGAGCCAAGCCAGGTCAATCTGGCCAAGCAAGTGTATGACCTGGCTTTACTTGCCCAAGGCATGCTCACGGGTGAGAAGCTCACCAACTTTGTGAATAGAAGTGTGGAGATAGCTGGTAAATAGAAATAATTAACCGTTATTTGAAGCCGGGTCTGTTGACTCGGCTTTTTTTATGAGATACCTTAGCCTAATTATTTTTTTTGCTGGTCTTACATCATTGGATGCCCAAACGGTAGAACCTTTTTCAAGGGATGATCAACAAAAATGGGCAAGAGGAACGGTCTATTTCGCAGATGGAAAGACCAGTGACGCTGATTTACTCTTGCTTGTTTCTTTCAACGAAGGTTCGCTTCAACTCAGGAAGGGCAATCAAGTAGCTACCTATTCACCGAATTTAGTTAATGGGTTTGTTTATTATGACTCCTTATTTGAAAAGTATCGAGAATTCGAATCTGTACGAACGCAATTCAGAAGGCGAACAGGTTCCAAAAAAGTGTTTTTGGAAGTACTTTATCAAGGAGAAAAATATTCACTCTATCGCCGTTATATTCCAGTTGTTAAATTGGATGCCATCATTATTCCATTGCCCAACTACTACATTGGCTGGGCAATTTGGGCTCAAGGCAAAATTGAACCTGCACTATTTATGCACATTAAGGATGACCGTGCTTATCAGATTTCAAAAAAAGTAATGACTCCTATTTCAAGTGATTTCGATTTATTAGAGGCTTCCCAAGTGAAGAGAGAAAACAGATTGGGGTACGATTTGGAAAACAGCACACTAAAAGTTTTGCTAGGAGATAGCTATAAGGAAATGAAAAAGGAGGTAAGAAAAAACCGTTTGGACATTTCGCACGAAAGAGGCTTTATCGAAGGCTTAAAATATTTAAACGGCTCTTCCTTCCAGTACAACCGAAAAGAAACACCGAAGAAAATGCGACATTGATGAAAAGACTATTTACTATTTCTTTCGCCGTTGTATCTGTTTTTCAGTTATTCGACAAGGCGATATCCTCTCAGAAGAAGAGTTCAATCTCGCAAACGAGTCGTACCAAAAAGCAACCGAGCGGTTTTATGCCAAGGATTTTAAAAAAGCCCTTCCGCTGATTCGGCTCGCGATCAGGATAAATGAGGGGAACTCAGATTATTGGTTGCTACGAAGCAGTACGCATGCCGCTTTGAAGCAACTGGATTCCGCACTAATTTCAATTGCAAGAGCGGATGAATTGGAGCCCAATCAATCAGATTACCTTCTGGCCTACGGCAATGTCCTTTTTCGAAGTAAGGAATACACCAGGGCGGCCAAAAAATATAGTGAGGCCTTAGCTCACCAAAAGATCAGCGAGATTCCAATCAATGAAGGGCATGTTTTTTTCAATAGAGGAAGTTGCTGGTTGCGCTTGGAAAAATATGAGAAGGCAAAAACTGATTTTGATAGTGCTGTTGAAATTGGCTATCAGTCTGCCATGGTCTATCACAATCGAGCCACAGCTTTGATCCGCCTGGAAAAAAGGGATTTGGCCTGTGCTGATTTCAATCAGGCAATTGAATTGGGGAGCTCAAAAAGCAAGAAGTATCTAGATAAATACTGCGATTAATTCCGAATCACTACTCTTCCTGAATTGATCGTTTCACCAGCTTTCAGAATCCGATACAAATACAATCCACTCGGCAAGAACCAAACGGGCATCACGGTAAATTCTTCTGTCAGCAAGTAATCTGTAACAGGATTTCCATTCGTGTCAAGTAGTTGCAAGACAACATTTTTTTGGGGCGTTAGGAATTTCAGGTTTCCATCAGTTACAGGATTTGGAAAAACAACGAAGGTGTCTTCATCTGTTGTGGATACTTTTACTTCATTTGAAAGTAGCGTTTCGCCAGACGCTAAAGTGAGTGTGGCTTGGTAAAACGTACGACCTACAAATGGGCTGAGGTCTTGAAATTGATACGCTTGAATAGTGGGGTTAAAGGATTTGAAAGTTTCTTTCTCACCTGATTGCCATTTTCTGATGGTCACATTGGATATGGATTGGGGGAGGTTTAGTCCTAAGGTGAGATTTATACTCCCATCCAGGTTCAGAGAAAGCAAGAAATCATTCAGGTAACAGCCTATGTTTTGCGCATTTACATTTAGCGTTTGATCTCGAATCCCGAACAAATTATCTTCGACTGCCCTTACCGAAAAATAGGACTGAGGATAAGAATCATTGTCAATGATGGCGAAGGTGTCTGAGGTTATGAAGAGCAAATCCAGTGCCCCATTGGCGTAAGCACGCATCTCATACTCAACCTCTGGCGAAACCTGATTCCATTTAAGTACTTTCTCATCTTCGCAATTGAGCGCCAGCTCGAGTTTCGGAAATGGACTGATTGAAAAAGTATCCGATTTGAACATTTGACCACCGATCGTCATTCGAAAAACTGCTTGTGTATAGGTGTCTTGAGTGGTATAGCCGATGGACTGTTGCCCAGATGAAATATTCCCATCTACGATTTCCCAGGCGTCTTCCAGGTAGTCAATCTCCAAAACACCCAGGTCATCAAAACCGCTTTCCCATCGTACCACTATTTCATCATTTGCAAGAATTGGATCACTCGAGGTAGGGTAAGTAAAAGAGAATGAATCAACAGCTTGTTGGAAATATGCCACACTATATGCTTGTAATCCTGACACGTCGAATGCGCTAACTTCAACTGTATAAGTGCCAGGGGTCACATTAGCCAGTGTTATCATTTCCACATTATTCAATCGATCAACACCCGTGGTAGCTGAGGATGAAAGAGCCGATACTGACGGGCTGGAATCCAAAATCCAAGGAAACCAATCGACCCCATCCTTGCTGATTTTGATATCCAGATCATTGGCTAATGCCCAAAAATCACCGGCATTTGCAGCCGGATCTCGCCACGCCAGAACTATGTTCATATACTTCAGGTTCTTTTCGATCACAATCTGGAAATTAGCCGCTTCGCCTTGCGCCAATTCCTCACTTTCATACCATCCTGAATCTATTGCCTGAAGAGAATGAAATAAATTCAGTTGCCCATAGCCGCTTTTGAAATCTGGTCCGACGTTGTGAATATCATCTGAACCTGCTATTAACAATGCTTTCACCATGTCGCTGGATGGAAGCACAGATTCTCTCACCTTCCAGTTTTGTTGAATCAGCAGCGCCGAACCTGAAACCAAGGCAGCTGCTTCGGATGTACCCTCAGCTCCAAAGGCCGTAAGCTCCGGTTTGATTCTGCCATCATAGGCAGGGCCTGCTGAATTAAATTCCGGAACGTTACCGTTGGAATTTGTGGCAGTAACCAGCAAGACATTCTTGGCTTGTTTGAAGCTACCGGTAAGATTTGCGAATCCTTCGACCCCATCGTATGCCTCAGTTCCAGAAGCAGTTCCTGAATTGCCCGCTGAAAAAACATGCAAGAGCGCTGGGAGTGTTTGGGCTTGCTCGTCGAAAGCCACGGACTCAAGACCGTAAAAATTTTCTATCCCTACTCCATACGAATGATTTTGAACCGATATTTTTCTGGATTGAAAATAACTATCTGCGTTCGGGAGTAGGTTGGCAAAGTCTTCTGAATAGACTAGTGAGCCGGAAGCAACTCCTTGTCCTGCACTAGAAGAGTTCCCTGCTCCAACAATTAATGTGGCCATGTCGGTGGCGTGAGAAAACACCAGACTGGAGCTAAACGAATCTAAAATGGAGCGTGTCGAAATATCCAGATCAAGGGTATCGAATGCCCCTTCTTTTACTGAGACAGAGAGATTCTCACCGCTGAGAGTCGGAAATTCATCATGCACCCGATTGATTTTGTTTGGAGCTAGATCAGGTGATCTGATCACACTTTCTGTATGGGCTTTTCGGCTGGCTCTTTGAACCGCCGTTACATGAGCAAGCGGGAGTAGTTCTTTTTTTATGTCTGTTATCTTTCCTCTTATTACGGCTATGCCGCGGGTCTCATCATACTGTAGGATTTCAATATTTTTTAGGTGTGTGTCAATATTTTTTTTGGTTTTGAGGTAGAAAGTGCTTTTTAAATTTCCTGCGTAGTTTCTTAGAAATTTCCAATTGTTTGTTATTTCTTTAAATTTTTTTTCTTCCCGTGATTCAGCACCTACTATTGCAAATTCAGGATTGATTTTGCGGACAACATCTAGGTGTTGGTACGGGGATTTTACTAGGTAAAATTTCTCTTGTGTAGTAGGCTCCTGAAGTGCTTTCTATGATGGTTGATGCTGGTTTCAACCTTGATATTCAGACGCCAATTGCTTTTGAAGGAGGATACCTTGTGGAGAGAGACATTTTTGTGACCGAAGAAGGTCTCGCACAAATGTCCGCCGGATCTCGTGTTCCTGACTTGGAGCAATACTCTACAAACAACCTGGTAAACGCAGGTGGTGGTCGAGTAATTACAATTTACGCTCCAGAAGCCAGCTCTGCAAGAGGACATAAAGGCAAGCCAGGTGGTGGTGGTGGTGGGGCGGCACAAGTGGCTATAGCCCTGGAATGATCGCTGGCTTGGATTTGGCCATTTCTCGATACAATGCTGAGAACCTAACCCTTTCTTTCCAACGGGTGACTTCTTCTGCTGGAGCGGATATCGTGATGACACGATTAAGCAAGCGAAATGAACGACAAGGTGTGCTGGGTTCCGCTGGATTCCCAACGGCTTCTGGTGATCCGTATGGTGAAATCAAAATGAGTGGTGTGCTGGAGTCAAATTACGGCCTGAGTACAGGCGGAATTGCCACCATCATAGGACATGAAATTGGTCATTGCATTGGTTTTCGTCATACCGATTATTTTGACAGAAGCATATCTTGTGGAGGTGGAACAAGTAATGAGGGTGATGGAGGTGTAGGTGCTAACTGGATTCCGGGAACACCCACAGGAGCATCGGCTGCCGATAATTCGTACATGCTGGCATGTACCGACGGCAGTGATCGTCCGTACAATGCTGATGACAAAACAGCTCTCGATTACCTATATTAATTTTAATCTTGGGTGAAACATTAAAGGGTCTCTTTCGAGACCCTTTTTTTATTCCCGGCGTTCTAGTACATTCGGAAATTAATCAACCTAAATCCATGAAAAAGCTACTCATCCTTTTGTTGCTCATTTCTTACTCACTTTCTGCTCAGGACTCCATGCGATACTACCTGCCAACGGACGTCTCCTATAATCCTGACATCCCTACGTCAGAGGAGGTGCTTGGCTACACGCCCGGGGAGTGGCATGTGAGTCATGATCAACTGATCTATTTCATGCGCACACTAGCTGACGCTTCCGATAGAATTGTCATAGAAAATTATGCTAAGAGTTATGAGGGTAGGCAGTTAATGCAACTGATCATTACTTCTCCGGCAAATCACGCCAGGTTGGATGAAATTAAGGAATCGAGGAAAACAGTAAAGACCGGGCAGGTAGTGGAAACCCCTCTGGTAGTTCAGCTGGGTTATAGTGTGCATGGAAATGAAGCGAGTGGAGCCAATGCATCTTTGTTAACCGCCTATTATTTAGCCGCAGCGCAAGGAGCTAAGATGGATAAAATGCTAGAGCAAACCGTAATTGTTCTTGATCCGAGTTACAATCCCGACGGCTTGAATCGCTTCGCTTCTTGGGTGAACACACATAAATCAAAGAACGTATCCGCAGATCCCAATAATCGAGAGTATGATGAAGTTTGGCCAGGCGGCCGAACCAATCACTATTGGTTTGATTTGAATCGCGACTGGTTGCCCGTGCAACACCCTGAGTCTCAAGGACGAATAAGACAATTCCATACATGGATGCCTCATATTCTCACGGATCATCACGAGATGAGGACATCCGGTACGTTCTTCTTTCAGCCAGGCATTCCTTCTCGAAAATTTCCAAATACAGACGAAAGAAACCCATATCTCACAAATGAAATAGCCAAATACCATGCAAAGGCTCTGGACAGTATTGGTTCGTTGTATTACTCCAAAGAGAGCTTTGATGATTACTATATTGGCAAGGGATCGACCTACCCTGATGTGAATGGTTCGATTGGCATCCTATTCGAACAAGCCAGTTCAAGAGGCCATGCCCAGGAAACCCCGTACGGCGTACTCAAATTTCCGTTTGCCATCAGGAATCATTTTGTGAGTTCGCTCTCCACGTTGGAGGCTTCACAGGGCATGATCGAAACGCTCAAAACGTACCAACAGCAGCAATATCGAGAGGCATCAAAATGGAACTCGCCGAAAGCGTACGTTTTTGGCGATGCTCGGGATAAATTGAAATCGATGGAATTGGTGAAAATCCTACAAACCCACGATATCAACGTCAGAGTACTTGCGAAGCGGGTAAATTCGAAAGGAAATTCTTTCTCTCCAGGCTCATCGTACATTGTACATATGGATCAGCCTCAAGCTCGTTTGATTAAATCCATTTTTGAAACGAGAACTTCCTTTGTTGACAGCCTGTTTTACGATGTGTCCGCATGGACACTTCCTTTGGCAATGAACTTACCAGCAGGTGAGATTGGAGGTAAAGCACTAGATGCCTCTTATTTGGGAGATGAGATCAGCGATCTCTCCGCTCCAGGCCAATTGATTGGTGGGAAGTCTAACTATGCGTATGCGTTTGAGACGTATGGCTATTTTGCTCATCGAGCGATTCAGCGCTTGCTCGATGCGGGGATAATACTACGAGTGACCAATGATTTTCATTCATCTGCTGACAAATCATTTCCTCGGGGTACGATCCTGATTCCCGTAGGTGTGCAGCGAGCCAAGACCAATGCGATTAACAAAATAATTGAAAAGATTAATTCTGAAGATGGGATTGATGTCTACGCTCTGAATACGGGGTTTGCTGCTAGTGGAATTGACTTGGGAAGCCCGAGTATGAGCAATTTAAAGAAATTGAATATTGCTATTTTGGTTGATGGAGGGGTGAGTAGCTATGAGGCAGGTGAGGCTTGGCATGTGCTGGATCAGCGATTGAATGTATCTACCACCTTGCTGCCTGTAGATCAGGTTAATTCGGCAAATCTTTCTCGGTATAACAGGATTGTAATGACCAATGGATCTTATGGAGATATTGAAAAAAAGGGTATAGACAATCTGAAGAAATGGATACAGGGAGGGGGCGTGATCGTGGCTTGGAAGAGCGCGGGGAGCTGGCTCGCTACAAATGAATTATCAAAAGTGGAATACGTAAAGTCAAAGTCAGATACGCTTGGCTACAAGACGTATGCGGATTATTCTAAAAATAGGGGAGCAAGAGTGACAGGGGGAACCATCTTTGAAGCCAAGCTGGACCTGACCCATCCATTGGCCTATGGCATCACACAGGAGAGGATGCCACTCTTCAGAAACCACAACCGGATCATGAAGAAAGCAAAAAATCAATACGCCAATCCTATCGTGTACACATCATCTCCTCTGCTGAGTGGGTATGTCCATAAAAAAAACCTACTTAAGATTAGCGATTCTCCCGCCGTGCAGATTTCCGCCATGGGTAGCGGACGAGTGATTGTATTTTCGGATAACCCGAACTTTAGGGCATTTTGGTATGGCACCAACAAGTTATTTTTCAACGCTCTTTACTTTGGTCACACAATTAATTCAGGTACTGCACGATAGGAGGTAGATTTGTCGTTAGATGCTAATGAAACATATTTTTTTAGTTGTTGTAATCAGTTTGAGTTTTGGTAGGGCTCTGGCTCAAGAGGAGAACCTAGACAATCTCTTCAAGGTGGATTATGACACCCCTCTGACAATAGATTTGGAAGAGGAAGAAGAAGAAGAGATGGTGGTAGCCAAGAAGAAGGTGAAGAAAAATTTCTTTTTTGGTTATAAGACACGGAAGGGCTACACCAGGACGGTCTCAGGACGTGAGGCTGTTTTTGAGCAGTTCAATACCCTTAAAGTGTATCAGGGGCCTTCTACTTTTACGCGAGATTTTTATTGGTATCACGCTAAGAAAAAGAAAATTATAAAATCGCTGAAAGTGGATGTGAAGTATGCAGCCGTGCTTCACGGCCCCTACGAGAAAACCATGGGTGATTTGGTACTGGAATCGGGGTACTTCTATAAAGGGATGAAACATAAGCGATGGATGCGGTACAATACGCATGACATCCTCCAAGAGAAAAAATATTTCTGGAAGGGCTGGCCACAGGAGTCGTTGCTTTCTTATTACGATTTTGAGCGTACCAAATTGCGAGAAATTATTCCTGTCCACTTTGGGGAAAAAGAGGGGGAATACTGGGGTTTCCACGCCAATGGAAACACCGCCGCGAGAGGCCGGTTCAAATTTGATAAAAAGGTAGGCACTTGGCGCGAATACTATCCAAATAAGCGGGTGAAACGTGAAGTTTCTTATCCCGAAGATCCGTTCAACTTCGAGCACAAAGCGGTGATCTTACGTGAGTGGGACACCAATGGTAAGCTGATCTATGATAGAGAGGATTTTCTGGAGAGCTTAAAGTAGATTTTCACATGTTTGTTCATTTGTTCTAAAATTGTGTAAACCTAAAGGTCTCTCCTGGAGGACTGAGCTATGAAAGGCTCGAGTACCCCCATACCAAAACCTAAACGTCATTATGATGAGCCCGGTTTTTTCTAACCCTAACAAGGGGCAGATTGATGTGGAATTTGAGACTTTGGTGAATGGAGCGCTGATTGATGAGGAATTGTAAGCAGCCTACTTCCTCAGCTCTGCTCGTGCGAACAGACCAATAATGGACAGTGCGATCAACACAAACCCTTCTGCCACTCCAAAAAATCCCCAGCCAATGAAGAACAAAATCAACCACCAAATTGGAAGAGTAAAAAGTAGTATGAGGAATTTCATTGTCCCGTAAAAGACTTTGTCTTTAATACCTTCAAGGACTTTTTTCAACAGGAATAATGGACCGAAATTGGGAAACCCCGCCAACACAATCATGTTTTTTCTAAATTGTGATTTCGGGACATCCACAAACTGCGTAGCGTCATTGGAATAATCCCGGCTGCCAAGTTCTCGTAGCTTTACGAAGCTGAGTACTTCATTTTCTGGATTGAATACTTTCTTCACCTTCACATCATAATCATCCGTTTTTTCAGGGATGATCAAGCATTTCTTCATCTCCACAGCCATGCCCTTGGTAAGACTCCTTAGTCCCCGTTGTTTGTCGTCTTGATATTCTTTGAGATACTTGTTGACAGGGATGGGCTCACCATATTTTACGATGAGTTTGGTGCGCGGTGTGCGATGTGCGAAGTAGTTGAGCCCACAAGGCACGATCATAAGTTCAGAATCTATTTTCTCCTGAGCATCCAGAGCTATTCTAGCGGTTCCTTTAGTGAGTGACCGTAAATAATGATGCTTGCCGTGGTTGCCCTCGGGGAATACGAGCACAGGACTATTTTTTTCAAACAATTTGGCACAATTGTCGAAGACCTCCTGATTCTTGCCAAGCTGATCTATTCCATCTCGCATTCGATAGATTGGATGCATTTTTAGTGATTCCAGCCAATAAGTGCTTCGCTTGGTAAACACATCCGATCGGGTAAGAAAATGCACGTCGAAGGGAATGAGCAAGGCTGCCAAGATAGGATCTAGAAAGGCATTTTGATGATTGACGGCCAGAATAAAGGGCCTGTCTTTGGGTATCTTTTGCTGGTCTTCTATTTCTATTTTGCTAAAATAAGTTCGCAGACCTATCGTAATGTACCACCTGATAATTCGATACAAACCTTGTCTCATATACCCCTCAAAACTCATGTCGCTCTCAAACTTTTGTTCTTAAAAAAATAAGCAATGCCCAGCCCTGATAGGATGTGCCAAATCCCCCACCAGCCTGCTACTATGGCCATGCCTCCAAGGCCATCGAAGAACGCAAATATAAGGCCCAATCCCAGTCCTGAGTTTTGAATTCCAGTTTCTATTGCAAGAGTTTTTTGATCTGCCGGGGGCAGTTTAAAAAATCGAGCGAGTCCAAAACCCGAAAGGAGGCCAATGGCATTATGAACAAATACAATTAGGGCAATTAAGTAGACGTAATCCAGAAATAGATCAAAATTCGCTTTAAAAGCGAGTACCACAATGGCGGCAAAAATCAAGATGGAGGCATAGTGCGTAAAAGGGTGTAGCGCATCTGCGATCCGAGGTTTGTAGTGCCTAACGAGCATGCCGATGATCATGGGAACGACCAGAATCATTGCGACGATTTTGACCATTTGCCAAAAGTGCAAACTGACGGATTCTAAAATCCCTGCGGACGGTGCGTACATACCTGCCCAGAACGTAATGTTCAATGGGGTCATGAATACTGCACACAGGCTGGCTATGGCTGTCATGGAAACAGACAAGGCTACATTGCCTCTGGCCGTGGCAGTCATGAAATTGGAAATGTTACCACCGGGGCAAGCTGCGACCAGCATCATACCGAGGGCCACACTGGCGATGGGTTGAAAAATGAGTACAAGCAAAAAAGTGAAAAATGGCAGAGCCACGAACTGTGAGATAAATCCGACCAGAATAGATTTTGGATGAGTAAGTACCATCTTGAAATCTTTTGGAGTCAATTTTAACGCTACCCCAAACATGATGAACCCCAAACTGAGGTTCATGAAGAAGAGTTTTTCAGTGCTGAATTGTAGCGTGGCTTGGTCTAGCTCGTTCATGGACGGGAAGATAGATCAATTTGTAAAAACGAAACCCCATCGGCTACCTGGCTGATCGGGTTTTGTTTAATTTCAGTAATTTGTTGTTTACTCTTCCTTATATATATCCTTGGTCATTCTGTAGAAATATTCGAAGAAGCTGCCAGCCTAGCGCACATAGTGAAAGTTCAGTTTTTCTGCGTCCTCGTCCTTTACTTACCGCGTGCGTATTCAATTGAATTCGTTTGGCTAATTTCAATAGGGCTAGTGTAAGTTTGGATGGCTACAGGAGGATTGAATTTGTTTTTTTGAATTTTGGTTCTTGTGCTCTGTCATTTCCAACGTGGCTGGCGTAGGTTTGAACCAATGAATTTTTTCAAGTTAGGGGAGCAATTGACCGGAGAGCTTTTTACAGATGAAGCGACTCGACGAATCTATGCCACTGATGCGTCTTCTTATCGAGAGGTGCCATTGGCGGTGGCGATTCCACAGAATGAAGAAGACATAAAGACGCTCATTCGGTTTGCCACTGAGAATCAGACTTCCGTAATTCCAAGAACGGCAGGCACCTCATTGGCAGGGCAGGTCGTCGGTGAGGGAATCGTGGTGGACGTATCGAAACATTTTGCAGAAATCCTTGAAGTCAATCTGGAAGAGGGCTGGGCTTGGGTGCAGCCGGGGATTGTTCGAGATGAGTTGAACCGCAAGCTGGCCAATGACGGTGTTTTCTTTGCGCCAGAAACCTCAACGGCCAATCGGGCCATGATTGGTGGAATGATCGGCAACAATTCCTGTGGAGCGAATTCTGTGGTTTACAAAAGCACACGGGAGCATTTGCTGGAAGTACGGGCGATACTCTCGAATGGAGAAGAGGCGCATTTCTGTGCGACCGAATCTCTCAAATCAGAAAATGAGTTTGTTAATGCACTGTATACAAATGCAAGTGAAATTCTCAGTAATTCAGAGAACATTCGGAGGATTGAAGAGCAATATCCCAAATCGTCCATTCCTCGTCGAAACACCGGTTATGCTATAGATATGCTAGCGCAAATGCAGCCTTTTACCAAGGAGGGAAGACTGTTCAACTTCTGTTCATTGCTGGCAGGATCAGAAGGGACACTCGCATTTGTTACAGCCGCCAAGATTAAACTTTCAGCACTTCCGCTTGACCATAAGCGATTGGTTTGTATTCACAATGAAAGTATCGATCAGGCACTTCGAGCCAATTTGGTTGCATTGAAACACCGTCCCTCTGCATGTGAGTTGATGGATCACTTTATTCTGGAAGCAACTGAAAGAAATCCGCTGCAGCGAGCGAATCGATTTTTTCTTCAGGGAAAACCTAAGGCCATTTTGGTTATTGAGCTGATTAGATCATCAGAGGATCGTGTAGATGAAGCAGTGCTAGCGATGTTGGCTGATTTGACCAAAGATGGTTTGGGCTATGCGTTCCCTGTAGTCAAGGGAGATGACATGGCCAAAATTTGGGACTTGCGAAAGGCGGGTTTGGGATTGCTATCCAATGTGCCAGGTGATGATAAGCCTGTTCCCGTAATTGAGGATACGGCTGTGGACGTGCAAGAATTACCTGAGTACATTGCTGAATTCAACCAATTGCTGGAAAAGCACGGCATGTACAGCGTTCATTATGCGCATGCAGGATCAGGAGAATTGCATCTTCGCCCCATTATCAATTTGAAAACAAAAAAAGGGGTTGCTCAATTTCGATTAATTGCAGAGGAGATTGCCGATTTGGTGAAAAAGTACAAAGGGTCACTTTCAGGCGAACATGGTGATGGGCGCTTACGCGGGGAGTTTATTCCAAAGATGATTGGGGCAGAGAATTATGACCTTCTGCGTCAAATCAAGGGAGCATGGGATCCAAATAATATTTTCAATCCGGGCAAGATCGTAGATACAGCGCCTATGGACAGCTCGCTTCGTTACGAAGTGAATCGGGAGACTCCAGCGTTTGACACGATGTTTGACTTTTCTGAAAATCAGGGAATCCTACGATCGGCTGAGCTTTGTAATGGAAGTGGCGACTGTCGTAAATCTGAATTGACCGGAGGCACCATGTGTCCGAGCTATCAAGCCACCGGTGACGAAAAAGACACCACACGTGCGCGTGCCAATATCCTTCGAGAATTTCTTACAAGATCAGATCACGAAAATCCATTTGACCATCCTGAGATCAAGCAAGTGATGGATTTGTGCCTTTCCTGCAAAGGCTGCAAGACGGAATGCCCTTCCAATGTGGATATGGCTAAGCTCAAAGCTGAGTGGCAACATCAATCCTACAAAACAAATGGTGCACCTCTCCGTACCAGGATGATTGCCGGCTACTCCAAAAGTGTGGCCATGTTTCGGTACTTCCCCTGGCTTTTCAATGTCACACGAAATCTGGCCAAACCTATTCTTGGTTTTGCGCCTGAGCGGTCTATGCCAAAAATGGCACCCCGAACCTTGCGGTCATGGTTTAGAAAATCCTTTAATCCATTGACCCGTCAACCCAAATCTCAGGTTTTTTTCTTCTTCGATGAGTTCACCAACTATTTGGATGTTGAGGTGGGTATTGCCGCGATCAAATTGCTGGATCGGTTGGGTTATCAAGTGATTGAAATCCCACATTATTCTAGCGGCCGAGCGTATCTATCAAAGGGATTTTTGAAGCAGGCGAAAAAATTGGCAAGAAAGAATGTGGCAGAATTTTACAGCCTATTGGGGTATGGGGCGTGCCTTGTAGGAGTCGAACCGTCTGCGATTCTTACGTTTAGGGACGAATATCCTGATTTGCTGCGCGGGGACGAAAAGAAGAAAGCATTGCAGGTGGCGAGCCACACATTTACAATTGAAGAATTTCTAGCCGCAGAACTGGATGCTGGCCGGGTCACTTCTCAGAATTTTAGTTTGGACAAAAGGAAAATACTCGTGCAGGGGCATTGTCACCAAAAGGCCAACTCGTCACTCACACCTACCAAAAAAATTCTATCTGCACCTGAAAATTATGAAGTCCAAATGATTCCGAGTGGATGCTGCGGTATGGCAGGGTCGTTTGGATACGAAAGAGCTCATTACGAGGTGTCGATGAAAGTGGGGGAGTTGGTGCTATTCCCGAAAGTTCGAGAGGCTGAAGAGGAAACCATCATCGTAGCAGCCGGCACCTCTTGTCGTCATCAAATTTTGGATGGGACTGGGAGGTTGGCGAAGCACGTGGTGGAGGTGTTGTGAAGACGAGAACTCTAATGCTCCTGCTTCCAGTATTTTCCACCGAATTTCTGAACATCCATCCTCAGTAAGAAGCGAATCCACATCCGAAAATCAAACCAGAGTACCTTCAAAATGCCATGTTCGATGAACCTTCGAGCAGATGTCTTCACTGATTTATTAATCAAACGGAGTTTGCCTTGTTCCCTCAGCTTTCTACAGAAATAAGCACTTTCCATAAGCGATTTTTCAGGGTATCCCCCCATCTTCAGTGCTACCTTCCGTCTACAAAATACCGCCTGATCGCCATAGTAGGATTTTTCTATTCGGTATCGAATTTGGTTTACTAAAACTATTATCGAAAGGATGAAATTTTTTGTCTGAAAATCAAACTCAAAAGCACCTCCCACCACATTGGAATCACGAAGTTCGGTTTGGATGAGCTGATCAAAGTGATGCGGCAATAGGGTGTCGGCATCCAGGAAAAGAACACTATCGGCGGTACTTTCTGCAAGGCCAAGATTTAGGCTTTGGTATTTTTGTAAAACAAATTCAGGCTTTGAATACGCTTTGCAAGAATATGCTTCAATGCTCTCAAGGGTCTGATCCGTGCTTCCGGCATCAATCACCAAGATTTCAAAATTTTCAGGAGAGTGAGCCACCTTTAACATATGGGCGATGGTATTTCCTAAAAAATCAACCTCGTTGAGTGTGGGTATGACAATGGATAGTTTCAATGGTGAGCAAGGAATTGGCGATGTAAGGATTCTCCCAAAATCTCCATTTTTTCTTTGCGTCCTTCCTTCAGGATGTTGTTTGGCGTGTCGTTGACGTCAATAATGTAGATGCGTCCGTCCTCATTGTCTCTTAAAATGTCAAGCTCGCCGAATTCAAAATTGCATGCATTCGTGAACGCATTTATTTTTTCTATCTCTTCCGAGGAGAGTACGTCATTTGCTTCGACCAGATCGGATGTGGATAAATGGCCAAACTGATCCTCTGGTTTGCGGTATTTCAAATTGACAAGGGGAATTTCCTTTCCGACGATAGCTACCCGAATATCCTCGAACAGTCCTTTATCGTTTTTGTTGTCAATTAGAATTTGATAGATAAACCCTTCCTCTACTTTCTCAATTGGGCACTCAAGAATAATCCCATCGTGCAGGGCATTGATGTCACTTTTTCTCACACATTTCCCCACGTGTTTGGTAGGATCAATGCGCGTACAGTATCCGAAAATTTGCTGGTGAATTTCGTCAATATGATTTTTACCAATATTACGACTCCCGATGTTGAGAACCTTCAACCCTTGATCGGCCAGTTTTTGTAACGAATGGTGGTCGTTTCTGTAGGTAGCGTAATCGAAGTATACACCAAGGACCGCCTTCTTTTTTAGCTTGTTTGTTACCTGCAGCCCCAGCTCTCTGCAAGTGAAGTAAATGGTTGATTTTCTGCTCGGATAGTGTGGGTGTACGATTACATTTTTCACCCGGCCGTGTTGGAGAATGCACTTTATAGAAAACACCAGATGATTGATGTCTTTGAGCAGCCGCTCAAAAAAAGGCATGTTTTTATGATAGGTATTAAAGAATCCTCGTGTTTGGGGCATAGTTCAACAGGTCTTGTCTGTTATGGTTCTTAAGTTAGTATTATTTCTCAATAAAATGATGACGATTTTGATTGAGAGGACGCATTGACTTTTTCGTTGATAAAATTTTAAATAAGTCTATTTAGTGAGAGTTTAGCAAAACAATTACAAGAAGTTGACTTATGAAAATTTCTGTGGCCATTATAACCTACAATGAGGAACGCAATATTGCGAGATGTTTGGAGTCTCTGGGAGAGGTGGCTGATGAAATTGTTGTGTTGGATTCTTTTTCTACTGACCGAACCGAGGAAATTTGCGAGAATCATGACGTGAAGTTTTTCACAAATCCATTCGAGGGCCATATTCAACAGAAAAATCACGCACTTAGTCTTGTGACTCATGATTGGGTATTGAGCCTTGATGCCGATGAGGCCTTGTCCGGTGAATTGCAGACAAGAATCCTCCAATTAAAGAAAAATGGGCCAACGGTGGATGGCTATATTTTCAATCGGCTGACTAATTATTGCGGAAAATGGATAAACCATGGTGGATGGTATCCAGATAAGAAAATGCGACTTTGGAATAAGAATCAAGGTAGATGGGGTGGTCAAAATCCTCATGATAGAGTAGAGATGGATGAGAACACTAAAACGATGGTGATTAATGAAGACATTCTTCATTACTCGTATTATAGTGTAGATCAACACATAGATCAGATTAATAAATTTTCATCGATCGCCGCTAAAGAAATGTCGAGACGCCAGAAAAGAGTCGTGTTGGTTTTTCACTTGCTGATATATCCCTTTTTGACTTTCGTGAGAAATTATTTCTTCAAGTTGGGAATTCTCGATGGTTATTCGGGATTTATCCTTGCTATTAATGGGAGTTTCTACAAATTCCAGAAATACACCAAGCTATTTTTGTTGAAAAAAAACAACTATGCTAAGGCCTCCGACGAGCTTTTACAATCATAGTTTCGCCGAACAACAGGCTCTTTGAGAAGAGGTCTTTTTTGATGGTCTGATTAACTTCTTTCTGATTGATGATTTTCTCCTTGTTGAAAACAAATGAAGTGAACAAGTAGGCGAAGGGAACGAAAATGGAATAGATCCAGCTGATTCCCTTAACACGGTTGGTTCGTACTTTTTCTATTTCGAATCCATTGGTGTGCAGCACATACCGTAGGCGCTGATAGGAAAACATATTGATATGATGCAGTGGAGTCGGGTCGTTTTCGTCTAAGGGGCTTTTGTTTTTGTTGTGATGACTTGTCCAAAACCATCTCCATCTTGATCGGAGCGAATTTATATTGGGTGTGGAGATAAGTAGAGTTCCTCCGACTTTCAGTACTCGCCCACATTCCCTTACGAAATGGAAAGGATTCTCCAGATGTTCTATTCCATCAATACACACAGCATTGTTAAAAAAACCATCGTCATACGGGAGTACTTCGTTCATGTCAGCTACTCTGAAGTGCTCGTTCTTCACCATCAGGATATTCTCTATGTCGGCTGAGTGGACTTCAATTTCCTTTTGAAGCAAACGATTTGTGAAAGCACCAGCCCCTGATGGGATATCCAGGACAGGATTGACCTCCGTCTCTTCAAACAGTAATTCAGCAACTACCTGATGGGTGTTTTTTGATGTGTTTTCCGGAATACTTGACATCCTTTTTTTTGTTCGTGGTAAAGATATGTCGTTTTTGATATTCGGGTTTGTAGAATTAGTTTTTCAAGATTGGGATTGATCGGTGAATAAAGCAATCTTTGTCCTGAGTGAAAAAAAATCTATTCTTGTTCATTGATCCATTTTGTAAAAGAAGAAAGTTTATGGTCTTAGGGCGCATGGATTGCTTGTGTGAGTTGACAGATACCGACCAATGAAGGTGCTACATTTAAGTTCCGAACCGACTTGGCGAGGGGGTGAACAGCAGATTATTTATTTGGTTGAGGAAACCCGAAAACTTGGCGTGGAGGCTATCGTGGGATGTAGAGTCGGGTCGGCGGTCGAGAAGTACTGCAAAGTAAATAACTTACCTTTTGTGTCGCTACCGTTCAAATCGGCCTACGATATCTCGACGGCTATCAAGGTGATGAGGTATTGCAAGCAGGAGTGCATTGAGCTGATCCAGACGCACACCTCAAAGTCACATACCATAGCTGTAATAGCCGGGCTTTTAGGATTGAGTACACCGCAAATTCTTACTCGCCGAGTTGATTTCCCCATTAAGGACAATTGGTTCAGTCGATTCAAATACAACTATGCTAAAATCATCAGGATAATCTGTATTTCTACCACCATTCGTGAGATGATTGAGGTAGATGTACAGGTGAAATCGAAGCTGAGAACAATTCATAGCGGTGTGGATGTCAATAAATTTCAGCAGTTTCTAAAGTCAGATTGGTTAAGAAAAAATCACGAAATTGATTCTGAAACCACCATCATTGGCAACACTTCCGCCATATCGGAGCAAAAGGATTATTTCACCTTCGTGAAAGTAGCGGCCAATTTAGTTCGGAGCGAAAAAAATGTGCATTTCTTCATTATAGGAGATGGACCGTATCGGGGGAAAATAGAAGATTTTGTGAATGAAATGGGATTGGCGGAGCATATTACCTTCACTGGGTTTGTTAAAAATATTAGTGAAGTGCTTCCTTCCTTGGATATATTTCTATTCACATCCCAGACAGAGGGGCTTGGTACTAGTGTGCTGGATGCGATGGCCGCTCAGGTACCGATTGTCGCCACTGCTGCAGGAGGAGTTTCTGAAATGATCGAACATGAAACGAATGGATTGCTCTACCCTGTCGGGGATGTGGCGGCCATTTCGGACGGGGTTGTTCGCTTTTTAGAAAACCCGATGTTGGCAATTGCGATGACCAAACAGGCTATCCAAACCGTAGAAAATTTCTCTAAAGAAAAGACAGCAAGATTATCATACGATTTGTACAAAGAGGTTTTAAAATCTTAATGAGTAGAATGAAGTTCCCGGTTAGTTTACAAATAAATGTTGCGCCAGTTGATATGGCTTTTCTGGCGCCAATAATGGCTCATCAACTTTCTATTTTTGGAAATTTGTGTGAAGAAATAGTGGTAACTGTTGAAACGAAAAAGTCTGAGAATTCCAGATGGAGCTCTTCAGACTGGGATACGAACCTGACGTCTCTTCTTCTTCTTCTTGAAGAAATGCAGGTCAGTTATCCGCACCTGCTGATCAGCAAAATAGATTACTCCTCAGCTACTCACAAAAAGGCGAGTGACTTTTTTATGGAATCAAGCGAATTGCTCCCATGGAAGGATTTCAGAGGAGGGCCCTATTACAGCTATTATTACGGTGTTTTTTCATGTTCTCAAAAGTATGTCCTTCATATGGATAGTGACATGCTCTACTGTGGTTCGGCAGAAGCGTGGTTGCGTGAAGCCCTTGCAATGATGGAAGAGGACAAGGAGGTGTTGTTATGTTCTCCGTTAGTCGGCCCACCTGTGAGGAAAGGAGAAGAAGTACCCATTGCGCATAAGAAGAGATACAATCCAATTGGGAACTATCAATCGAGGGATTTCTACTACAAATACAAAGACATTAGCACCAGAATTTATTTGATAGAGAAGGAGCGACTGCATGGATTTGCCATCACCACGAGACCGAACTTGGACCAATGGATCAAAGCCATTTGGAGAGGTCTTCCATGCTATCATACGCCAGAAAGGTCTCTGTCTGTGGCTATGCAAAAAAGGAACTTGTTTCGGTTGGATTTTTTGGGTGAGGACGGAGGTTTTTGGAGCTATCATCCGCCGGCAAAGAAGTCTGAAAATTTCTTAAATATGCTTCCTCACGTGATAAGCGAAATAGAAAGAGGCTTCTTCACTGAAGCACAAAGAGGGCGTCAGCAATTTACGACCTCACTTTTAGAGGCTCTGGAAGAATCCTTTCGCCAATCAAAGTCTTAAAATCAACGACATAAAAAAGCCGCTTGATCTCAAACAGACAAAGCGGCTTTTTAAAAATTTCCAGCATCAATATCTGTAATACTCTGGCTTGAACGGCCCCTCTACTGCCACACCAATGTAGTCGGCTTGCTCTTGGGAAAGCTCATCTAATTCTACTCCAATCTTGGCCAGGTGCAATCGAGCAACTTTCTCATCGAGGTGTTTTGGAAGCATGTACACGTCATTGCCGTAGGCAGCAGCGTTTGTCCAAAGCTCCAACTGCGCAAGGGTCTGGTTGGTAAACGAATTAGACATGACAAATGAAGGATGACCCGTCGCACACCCAAGATTCACGAGTCTGCCCTCAGCGAGCAAGATGATATCATTTCCGTTTACATTGTACATATCCACCTGAGGCTTGATCTCCACCTTGGAATTTCCGTGATTGTCGATCAGCCACGCCATATCGATTTCATTGTCGAAGTGGCCAATGTTACAGACGATCGTCTTGTCTTTCATTCGCTCAAAGTGTTCACCATTCACAATGTCCTTATTTCCTGTGGTAGTCACGACAATGTCAGCTCGATGCACACAATCTATCATTTTCTTCACCTCAAAACCATCCATTGCGGCTTGAAGCGCACAGATCGGATCAATCTCAGTTACGATCACTCGTACACCTGCTCCTCGGAGAGAGGCTGATGATCCTTTGCCCACATCACCATATCCCGCAACTACGGCCACTTTACCAGCTAGCATGATATCGGTAGCACGTCTGATGGCATCCACCAAAGATTCCTTACATCCGTACTTGTTATCAAACTTCGATTTGGTTACCGAATCATTCACATTGATGGCTGGCATAGGGAGCGTGCCATTCTTTACTCGATCATACAGGCGATGAACGCCCGTTGTGGTTTCTTCGGAAAGCCCTTTAATATCCCCAACCAATTCTGGGTATTTATCCAACACCATGTTGGTCAAGTCACCCCCATCATCCAGGATAAGATTCAAAGGCTTGCCGTCTTCAAAGGCAAAGAGCGTCTGCTCGATGCACCAATCAAATTCTTCATCATTCAGTCCTTTCCATGCGTACACAGGAACGCCCGCCTTGGCGATTGCAGCGGCAGCATGGTCTTGCGTGGAAAAGATGTTGCATGAGGACCAAGAGACTTCTGCGCCAAGTTCTCGCAATGTCTCTATGAGAACCGCCGTTTGGATGGTCATGTGCAGACAGCCGGCTATTCGTGATCCAGCTAATGGTTTGGAGTCTCCGTACTCAGCTCTGAGTGCCATTAGTCCAGGCATTTCGGCTTCAGCCAATGTGATTTCTTTTCGTCCCCAATCTGCCAGAGACAGGTCTTTTACTTTGTATCCTACTTTTTCTTCTATCATCGTTTTTTAATTTGGGCGCAAATTTAGCAAATTCTATTGAGGGAATTATTTATTGGTTTTCGAAATTCTTCATAAATCCTTTTGCCCGGCTCGAATGAACAAAAATGTAGTCATTACCGAAAGTGTTTTTGAAGTTGGCAGAGCTTTGTCTTTCACTCCCAAGATTGGCTTCTTCACCGTACACTTCATAATCCCATTCTGTTAAGAGATCATAGAGTTCAGCATTGCGTGGACTGTTCTTATCCACTTCACAGAAGAGAATGGGCAAGTGCTTTTTTATGGTTTCTGACAAGCCCCTGAGTACAAAGTACTCGAAACCTTCTGTATCTATTTTTATAAATGCAATGTTGGTTGGCTCTTGTTTTTTAATAAAATCGTCTCCGCGCGTGGTAAAAATAGTGGTAGAATAATGCTCACCTTTTCTTTCAACCACCGAGCTGGATGCATCGTCCCACCCTCGTGACTTGAGTTCCATCAATTCCTCACGATCACCCAGGCCAAAGGGGAGGACAAACGATCTTGGCAAATCATTTAATCGGATGAGCTCATTGACATAAAACACGCAAGCTGGATTAGGCTCAAACCCATAATAAGTAGATTTTGGTAATAGCTCCTTGATATCCAGCAGCGATTGCCCTACGTTGACACCAATGTCAAGGATCGCTTGATTTTCATTGTCCGCAACAGTACGCATGACTTTTCTGCGCCAGGCAGCACTTCTTACAAATAGAAACCTTCCCATACCGTGTAGCAGTGGGATGGTGTATCGTATGCCGTAGCTTGAAACAGTGGCCTTTTTTAAGCCTAGTTTCGAAAGTGCAACGAGAAGTTCACGGCGAATTTTTGTTAATGGTAGCAGGGGAGGAAAATAGTTTTAGTATGAAAACACGATTTCTTTAACGTTAAAGGATCGCACACCAGCGTCAAATTTAATAATCAATCGCCCATTATTGTCTATCCCTTTCAAAATACCAGAAGTTCTCTCGTTCCCGATTTCGAAATTTCTAATTTCATCACGCCACATCAATAATTTTTCATATTCGTTTCTGAGTCCATCTGGGTCGTGCTTCATTTTTGCATAATAAGATTCAAATTCGAGAAGGAGTGTTTCAAGGATATCCGTTCTGTCAAACACAGACCTAGCTTGTTGATGCATGGATGTTGCCCTGGGGAGATTGAAATGAGTCTGATTCACATTCAAGCCAATGCCGCAATACAGGTGTTCTAATTTTCCTTTAGAAATCACTGTCTCTGCAAGGATGCCAGCGATTTTCTGGTCGTTTGCGTAGATGTCATTTGGCCACTTGATCTCTACTTTTGTTGATGGGAGATTTGCAGACACTACCTTATGGATGGCAAGAGAAGATACCAAATTGAGTAAATACTGGTCTTTGGGATCAAGAAAATCTGGTTTAAGATAGATAGTAAATAAAAGATTTTTCCCTTGCTCACTCAACCAGACATTGCCTTGTTGACCTTTACCATTTTCTTGATAATCTGTCCACACGACAGAGCCATGAGACAGGCTCATAGTTTTGGCCTCTCCGTTGGTTGAGTGACATTGTGGCAGAAAAACAACGTTCTTACCGAGAAATAAGGTTTTGGCAAAGATTTTATGCAAGGTTATTTCCGTACTTTTGCACCAAAATTCGGACAAAAATAGAGTCAATGCAAGAAACCGCTGAGAATGCACCTTTGGATCATCCTGCCGAACAAACCACTACGTCTACACAACTTAGTGAATTGGTGGTGCTGGGCATGCTTGAAAAGAAAGCTGAGGATGTGGTGATAATGGATATGCGGGAGGTCAAAACTGCAGTGGCGGATTATTTCGTGATTTGTTCTGGTAATTCAGATACTCAAATAGATGCCATCTCGGAATCAATCGAAGAGCATGTGCGGAAGGCAAGTACTCAAAAACCATGGAAACGAGAGGGAAGAGCACATCGAGAATGGATATTGATCGATTATGTGGATGTGGTGGTTCACGTTTTTAATAAAGAGAAAAGAAAATTTTACGGATTGGAAGAACTCTGGGGGGATGCAAAAATCCAACAAATCACAGAAGCGAACTAATAGAAGGTAGAAGCGTTAAAGAAGAAATTCAAAACATGGCAGAATCGAAACCAAAACAAGGGTCTAATTCAGAACCTAAATCTAACAAACCGAATTATCAAATTTGGATTGTGACTGCAATAGTCGCTACGGTAGTGGGCATCACTTTTTTCTCGAATGCCGGATCAGCGGTCAAAATCGGATTTACCCGATTTGAGCAAATGCTACTTGGCAATGACGTGGCGAAGGTTGTGCTTGTGATGAATCAGAATATGGTGGAGGTTACCCTGAAAACAGAGGCCCTAAGTAATGCCAAGTATTCGCAAGAGCTGAATAATCGGGGGCTATTGAGCTCGCCAGGCGGGGCTCATTATTATTTTAAGATAGCAGACCCAAAAACGTTCGATGATGATTTCGATAAGGTCATGGCCAGCATTTCTGAAGAAAATAGAATTGGCTATGAAATAGAGGAACGATCGGATTTCACAAGTATGTTTTTCAATTTCGGATTTATCATTCTGATGGTATTCCTTTTTTGGATGCTGATGCGCAGAATGACAGGAGGAGGAGGCCCTGGGGGGCAGCTGTTTAATATTGGAAAATCTAAAGCGGCGCTTTTCGATGCGGACAATAAAGTAAAAATAACTTTTGCGGATGTCGCTGGGTTGGAGGAAGCGAAAGAAGAGGTTAAAGAGATTGTTGATTTTCTTAAAAAGCCGGAAAAATACACGGCTCTTGGAGGGAAAATCCCCAAAGGAGCTTTGCTGGTCGGTGCGCCTGGAACAGGAAAAACTCTTCTGGCCAAGGCCGTGGCGGGAGAAGCCGAAGTGCCTTTCTTCACGCTTTCGGGATCTGATTTTGTGGAAATGTTTGTGGGAGTAGGAGCGGCTCGTGTTCGAGATTTATTTAAGCAAGCCAAGGAAAAAGCCCCGTGCATCGTTTTTATAGATGAGATTGACGCCATTGGTCGTTCGAGAGGCAAAGGTCAGATGCCAGGCTCAAACGATGAACGAGAGAATACCTTGAATTCTCTTTTAGTGGAAATGGACGGATTTTCTACCAATGCCGGAGTAATAATCTTGGCCGCATCCAATCGTCCTGATGTACTAGATGCCGCACTTCTACGTCCCGGGCGATTTGATCGTCAGATCAGTATTGATAAGCCTGATATTATCGGGCGTGATGCCATTTTCAAAGTGCATTTGAAACCGATCAAGCTGAAGAGCGATGTAGATTCTAAGAAACTTGCCGCTCAGACACCCGGATTTGCAGGGGCTGAGATCGCCAATGTGTGTAACGAAGCTGCGCTAATCGCTGCAAGAAAGAGAAAGAAAAAAGTGGACATGAAGGATTTTCAGGATGCCGTTGATCGGGTCATAGGCGGGCTTGAGAAAAAGAACAAACTCATATCTCCTGAGGAGAAAAAAATAGTAGCGTTCCATGAGGCGGGTCATGCGGTAGCTGGCTGGTTTTTGGAACATGCCGACCCCTTGGTGAAGGTGAGTATCGTACCCCGTGGAACTGCGGCACTTGGGTATGCGCAATACTTACCAAAAGAGCAATTCCTTTATCAGACGGAGCAGTTAGTGGATGAGATGTGCATGGCATTGGGTGGACGAGCTGCAGAGGAAATTGTCTTTGGGAAAGTATCTACGGGCGCATTGAGTGATTTGGAAAGGATTACCAAGCTGGCTTATAGCATCGTGTCTGTCTATGGAATGAATGACAAAATAGGAAACATCTCATTCTATGATCCTAAGCAGTCAGAGTACAATTTCACTAAACCCTATTCAGAAGCTACTGCCGAGCTGATTGATAAAGAGGCAAAGGAAATCGTGGACAAAGCGTATGTTCGAACTAAAAAACTCTTGAATGAGAAACGAGAAGAGTTGAATATTTTGGCCAATGAGCTACTGAAAAAAGAGGTGATTTTCCAACAAGATTTGGAAGCGTTGATTGGGAAACGACCTTTTGTAAGTCAAACCACATTTGAAGAGTTTACCAATGGGCAGGAAAAGAAGAAAAAGAAGGGGAGTAAGGACAAAATCGAAGTGCTAAAAAGTGAGGTGAAGGAAGAAATCGAGAAAGAGGAAGTAGATAAGGAAGATAAGTAGAATTGATGGAAACAGGGTTAACTAGTGGCCTAGTTGACCAGTCGACCAAGTCATGGCTAACCAACCAGAAATCATCAACGTCTTCAGCCAGCTCCCAGCAGGGAAGTGTATTTATTTTGCAAGTGACTTTCATTTGGGTGCACCCAACTCTGAAACCAGTCTGGTACGCGAAAAAAAAATCATACGATGGTTGGAGTCTGTCGAGCATGATGCTGGGGGCATTGTTCTCGTCGGCGATATTTTTGATTTTTGGTTTGAGTACAAAAAGGCAATTCCAAAAGGGTTTCTGCGATTCCAAGCCAAACTAGCCGATCTTAAAGAAAAGGGCATCCTGGTACTATTTTTTACCGGAAATCATGACGCTTGGATGTTTGATTATTTTCCCAAAGAATTGGGAATTCCGGTTTATCGCAAGTCCGTGGTAATGGAAGTCCGGGATCAAAAATTGTACGTTGGGCATGGTGATGGTCTCGGCCCGGGAGATCATTTTTATAAATTCCTTAAGAAAGTCTTTGAGAGTAAGATTGCCCAATGGTTCTTTCGTTGGATACATCCTGATGTAGGGATGGCACTGGCGCACGCCTGGTCCCGGGGGAGTAGAGTTTCCAGTACCGAGAAGGATTTGGGGTTTACAACAAAGGAGGGTGAGTGGCTCTGGCACTATGCCATGGAAGTGGAATCTCAAAACCATCATGACTATTACATTTTTGGTCATCGGCACATCCCGCTAGAGCTAGAGGTGGGAGACCAGTCAAAATACTTAAATTTGGGTGAATGGGTCAATCATTTCACTTTTGTAAAGTACGATGGTCAGAAAGCTGAGCTTCTTTCTTATAGCGATTAATTTTTTTGGGGTACCACTTGCCCAAGAGTGGACTTTCATTCAAAAACAAGACGTAGGTCAGAACGTGACTTCAGCAGACATTGGCAGTCTTGGAAAACTTTTCGTTGGAACCGAACGAGGCAATGTGTATAGCTTTCAGCAAGACGGCACACCTGATAAGCATTTTTCTTCCGCCATTTTTCAACCGATCACGGATATAGATGCATCCAATTCCCTTCGGATATTTGCCTTTTATAAGAGTGCTAATCAGTTTGAATATTTGGATCGATTCACGGCATTACCAAGAACGTACCAGCTAGAGGATTTTGGATTAGGACGTGCGGATCACGCGGCGTTGGATGCAGATGGCACCCTTTGGTTTTTGAGTGGATCAACTTTGTTTCATGTCAATGTTTTCAACTATTCAATCCTGTCAGAACAAGTATTGCCAAACCGAGTACACGCCGATTCGATCACGGATGTGGCGGTCGATCACCGCATCATTTTGTCAGATATGCAGGAGGGCATACGTTTTTGGGATGACGGCCAATTGACCTCAGACATTCGGCATGGTGGGGGAGTGGCGGCCTTTCACTTGTCAGGTGATGAGCTGGTCGCATTGGGCACTCAGGGGCTTCTGATCACCAATCTCCGCACGGGCATAACGGAGAATTTTTCTCCTCCACTTCAGGATTTCAATCGCGTGCTAAAGATGGGAAGTGTGTTCGCTTTTGTCCAGGGAAGCCAAATCTTTTGGTATCGATTGGAGGAATAAAAAAAGGCTCAAGCCTGGACAGCCTGAACCCTATGATCAAAAACTCAAAATAAAGGACTAATGAGAACAAGGTTACAAATTTCGGAGTTCAATTCAAAATCTACGGAGGCCTATCTTTGTCGACTACACAGGTAAAAGCTTACTATGCGGTTTTTCTTTATTGTTCAGGGCGAAGGGAGAGGTCATATGACCCAGGCCATTGCGCTTGCAGCCATGTTGAGAAAGAACGGCCATGAAGTGAACCAGGTAGTTGTTGGTAAAAGTGAGCATCGGCGGATACCCGATTTTTTTTTGGAGGGAATTGAGGCTGAAGTCACCCTGGTAGAAAGTCCTGGTTTCGTCACCGATAAGAAAAAAAAATCTGTTGGCATTTGGAGGACTATTGGCTTAGCGCTCTCTCGATTCGGTCGGTATCATCAAAGCATTCGCAAAATTCATCACCTCGTTCAGGAGGATAGCCCAGATATAATTATCAATTTTTACGATTTCATTGGAGGGATATATAATTTTTTAAAATCCCCAAAAGCAAAGTTTATTCCTATTGCTCATCAATATTTGGCGGGGCATTCGTCTTTTGGATTTGCGGAGGGAGGCTTGCTGGACAAAGTGTCTTTCCAATTGGGCAACTGGCTCACTTCACTTTGTGCGGCAGACCGACTAGCTTTATCTTTTCAGGAATACCCAGACGAAGAAGTGGCGGTGGTACCACCTTTACTTAGAAAGGAAGTGAAAGAATTGACGGTTTCCGATGAGGGACATTTGCTTGTTTATCTGCTCAATCACGGATATGCTGAGGAAATAGATAGGTTTCATCGGGAGCATCCTGAAGTGATGCTACATTGTTTTTGGGACAAACCTGATGTGCCTGATGAGCTGCCGATAGATGATACATTAACTTACCACCTATTAGATGGGGAAAAATTTCTAAATTTTCTGGCATCATGCCGGGGGTATGTGACCACAGCAGGATTTGAATCTGTGTGCGAGGCGATGTATTTGAACAAGCCGGTCATGCTGGTGCCTGTTGATGGACACTACGAACAGGCGTGTAATGCCGTGGATGCTGTCAAGGCCGGAGCAGGGGTTTCAGCACATTCGTTTGATTTGGAAATATTTCTTGATTACTTACCTAATCACACCAAGGGAGGAAAAATATTCAAGAGTTGGTGTGAGAGGGCAGAGCAAATTATTATTCGGAATTTCGTACGCTAGCAGATGGCTTTAATAAGTAAAAAGAAGGAGTTATTTAAGGTGAGCAATGCGCTTAGAGAGTATCTGGCAAAGTATGATCGCTTGATTGATTTACCTATCACATACGAGTCACTTCTGCGGTATGATAGTTCTATCCCGCTGTATGACCGGGAGGGGAACGACACACTATGGGTAACGGTATTCTATCGACAAGACGAGATGAAGGATATTTATTTCGCCCTCAAATCGATCTACTCTATCATGAAAACCAGCGGTGCGATGGAGGTGATGGAGCACCTCTCCATTGATCGAATTGACCTCTGTACTTTTGGGAATACTCAACCTTTCAGAGTTAGGATTGTCAATAACATCAACGATAATTTTGATTATTTCTACATAAAAAACGCAGATGCCTCACGGATCTATGGACTGGAATTAGAACATCTTTTATCTCCCAATAAATTGGCTTTTATGGTCCATGATGAAACGCTCATTGAGGAACATATTGTGGGTATCCCGGCTGAGCAGTTTATAAAAAAGCACTTGGATTCGCCCCACATGAACGAAACTCGTTTGGCAAAGGAATTTGTAAAATTCAATGAGCGGTGCTTCGTGCGATTGCTTGGAGATATGCATTCCAGCAATTTCGTTGTGGATATTACTCCCGATTTTGAGGAGGTAGAGTACCGTCTGAGGGCCATTGATTTTGATCAACAATCGTATGAGGGGAGGCGGGCAATTTATCTGCCCCAGTATTACAAACAGAACAATCCAATCATAAAAATGGGGCTAAAAAACATGACCCCAGAAACGGTGAAGCAGTATCAGCGTGAGGAGCGAACGCTCATAGCCACTCGGATGAAAATGGAACAGCAACGAATCGAAGATCTCTTAGCCGCTATGAAAACGGAGACCTTGTCTAAGCCTACTTATGTGAAGCAATTGACAAAAGAACTGGCAGAGTACTACGAGGAGGATGCCTTTTTGGATTGCGTAAATATGGGAAGCGTAGTGGAACTGAGCCTGGCCATGCTCACTAAAAAACCAGATCTCTACAAAGACATAGATCAGTACAAATAGACGGCAGGCTTCTTCCCTAAATTCACCTCGATATGCTCTTCCAAGGTAGTGGAAAGCTGATACCCCGAATACGTAGCAGTAATTGGAAACTGGGGATGACCTCTATCTACCAGCACGGCTGTTTCTATCTTCAGTGTATCAATGGCCAGTAGGGCTTGCAAGCTATACGCCAGAATTCTTCCGGTATTGAGGACGTCATCTACCAAAAGAATTGACTTTCCGGCTAATGAATTTACCTCTTCATTCAAGACGATCGTGTCTCTTGGAATTTCTTTATCCAGTTTGATTTCGACGAGATGGACTCGAAATGAGGCCTTGATTATCTTCAGTTCTTCAGTGAATTTTTCTGCCAATTCGAACCCCTGACCACACACACCTACAAGAACCAAGTCCTTGACGCCCATGTTGTTCTCCAAAATCTGATAAGCCATGCGCTTAATGATCTGATGGATTCGATTCCCGTCAAGAATTAATTTTTTTTCGTTCATGCTAGGCAGGCAAAGGCAACACTTTGCTATCCTTGAAGGTTGACAGGATGACCATGGATTGCATACTGTCCACTACATCAATCTCGCTTACGGTCTCCAGCATCAATTTTTGATAAGTGTTGATGTCTCGGCTGATTATTTTGAGTAAAAAATCACCAGAACCAGTCACGTGATGACATTCGATCACCTCAGGGATATTCTGAATAGCATCGATGAAAATGTCAATGTTGCGCTTGTTGTGTCCTTTCAAGGTGATCTCTACAAACATCTGCACGCCAAGGCCAAGCATTTCGGCATCCAACTCTGCATGGTAGCTTTGAATCAACCCGGAGGTCTCTAATTTTTTTACTCGTTCCAGGGTAGGTGCTGGAGAAAGGCCAATATCCATGGACAATTGTGCATTGGTGATTTTGGCTTTTTTTTGAAGGATATGAAGAATTTTCTTATCCAATTCGTCCAGTTTGGGGGCTTTGGTGCTGAGCTTCATGGGGAGGGTATTTTTACGGAAGATTATTTCGCTACAAAAGTAATAACTATTGCAATATTTTGAAAGCAACTATTTATTTTTGAATTATGTAACAATGTATGGCTTGTATACCCTTAGTATTTAGTTGACTAGTTGATTGGAGGGCGTCTCTTCCATCTGTTTTAATTTTGAGTTGACAGAACGCACTCACTGACTACTGTATCTAGCTGACCACTGTTTACCCAAAAGCCAATTGCCATTTCCAGGCATCCAACATCATGTCATCAAGAGATTTTTCTGCTTTCCAATCCAGCACTTTTTGCGCATAGGTAGTGTCAGCAAAAATTTGTTCAATGTCACCGGGTCTGCGCTCGACAATTTTAAAATCGAGCTTCTTGCCGCTGACTTTTTCAAAAGATCTGATGACCTCCAAAACAGAAAACCCTCGACCTGTCCCGATATTGAAAACCTCAAAGCTTCGGTGTGAAGCTCGCTGATGATTCAACGCTTGTACATGGGCTTGAGCCAAATCCACCACGTGGATGTAATCGCGAATGGCCGTGCCATCTGGTGTATCATAGTCATCACCAAACACCTTCAGGTTATCTCGCAACCCAGCTGCCGTCTGTGTGATGTAAGGCACTAAGTTGTTGGGAATGCCGATTGGCAGTTCGCCAATTTGTCCCGATGGATGCGCACCTACAGGATTGAAATATCGAAGGGCGGTTGCGGCCATACCAGAATCTGCTGTCATTAAATCTCTGATGATTTGCTCACAGACCTGCTTGGTATTCCCGTAAGGTGAGGCCGCCGGCTGCCAGGGAGTTTCTTCGGTGACAGGAAGTTTTTCTGGTTGGCCATAGACCGTGCATGACGAAGAGAAGATCAGGTTTCCAACCTCGTGATTCACCATCTGATCCAGCACATTTATGAGGGAACCGACGTTCACGCTGTAGTAGAGCAGCGGATTTTCGACAGATTCTCCCACGGCTTTCTTGGCTGCAAAATGGATGACGCCATCGATTGGGTAGTTTTCAAAAAAGGATTTTGTAAATAGTGGGTCACTCAGGTCGCCTTGAACAAAATCAATGGACGTATTGGTCAGCTTTTCGAGTCGTCCCAATACAGAGATGTCGGAATTGGACAAGTCGTCTGCGATGAGTACTTCATAGCCTTCTTGGATCAGTGCTACCACTGTATGTGAGCCGATGTAGCCAAGTCCGCCTGTGACGAGTATTTTTTGTTTTGATAAACTTCCCATTTCGAGAATCAAAGGTACATTTTAACCTCTGTGATCTTTGTGGTTAGTTCATAATTCTAAAACTTAACCACAGAGTACACGAAGAAGGCACGAAGTACACGAAGAAAATTGCTGTTTGAAACTTTTGTGACCTTTGTGGTTTTAACCTCTGTGTTCTTTGTGGTTGGTTCTTTTGTTTCATGAGAAAATTTAACCACGGAGTACACGAAGAAGACACAGAGAACACAAAGAAATATTGATTAAATCTCTACAACGTTTGCGGTTTAACCTCCGTGCTCTTTGTGGTTAGCTCTTGTCTACGAGAAAATTTAACCACAGAGTACACGAAGAAGACACAGAGAACACAAAGAAATATTGATTAAATCTCTACAACCTTTGTGGTTTAATCTCTGCGCTCTTTGTGGTTAGCTCCTGTCTACGAGAAAATTTGACCACAGAGTACACGAAGAAGGCGTGAAGTACACGCAGAAAATTGCTGTTTGAAATTTTTGTGACCTTTGTGGTTTTAACCTCTGTGTTCTTTGTGGTTAGCTCTTGTCTACGAGAAAATTTAACCACAGAGTACACGAAGAAGACACAGAGAACACAAAGAAATATTGATTAAATCTCTACAACCTTTGCGGTTTAATCTCTGCGCTCTTTGTGGTTAGCCTCCTATCTACGAGAAATTTAACCACAGAGTACGCGAAGAAGGCGTGAAGTACACGCAGAAATATTGATTAAATCTCTACAACCTTTGTACTTAAAACCTCTGTGCTCTTTGTGGTTAGCTCCTGTCTTAAATTTAACCACAGAGTACGCGAAGAAGGCACGAAGTACACGAAGAAAATGTTGATTTGAAATTTTTGTGGCCTTTGTGGTTTAACCTCTGTGCTCTTTGTGGTTAGCTCTTGTCTACGAGAAAATTTAACCACAGAGTACACGAAGAAGGCACGAAGTACACGAAGAAAATGTTGATTTGAAATTTTTGTGACCCTTGTGGTTTAACCTCTGTGTTCTTTGTGGTTAGCTCTTGTCTTAAATTTAACCACAGGGTACGCTAAGAAGGCACGAAGTACACAAAGAAATATTGATTAAACCTCTACAACCTTTGTGGTTTAATCTCTGCGCTCTTTGTGGTTAGCTCTTGTCTTCAAGAAAATTTAACCACAGAGTACGCAAAGAAATCTCCGTGACCTTTGTACTTAAAACTCTGTGCTCTTTGTGGTTAAAAAGGTCTTGTGGTTAAAAAAAAACTAAAACTTCAAAATCCGCTTCGTCACCACCTTCCCTTGATACTTGACCGTGACAAAGTACAGCCCCTTCTCGAATTGAGAAAAATCATATCTGAAAACATGAAGTCCGGTAGAGAGCTCTTTGTACGATTCTGAAACCATTTGCTTACCAGCCGTATTCACAATGCTCAAATCCACATCACTGGACTCTGGAAGAATTAACCGGATTGTCGCTTCATCATCGATCGGATTTGGGTAGGGATTTTCTAATATGATGGTCGGACTAAAACTCACACATTCTTCATTATCATCTGGAGACACATCGTCATAAGCCGACACAATGGAAATACAAATATTGTCTGCATTTATGGATTGCAATGAAGAAGTTAGCTGAACAGTCGTTTGTTCTCCAATATCCAAAAACTGGTTGATACGCTCAGAGATGGAGAAATCTGTTCCCGCTCGGATGATCACATCAAAAATCTCTACAGGCAAATTCCCATTGTTGGAAACCTGAAGTGAGATGGTCTGAGCCACGCCGCTGGGTGTTAGTGTGACTTGATCGATTTGAAGATTGATGGCAGGGAGTGCACTTAAGATATTGATCTTTTGCGTGTCTGAGCATCCATTATCATTTCCAATAACTAGCTCGACTGTGTGATTCCCCTCTGTAGAAAACACATTTGTAAAATCAGGTGAAGTGGAAACTTCCACTCCATTGATCAGCCAGGAGTAGGAGGTAGCCCCAGCAGATGAATTACTGAAATTCACCTCAAAAGGAGGAACGCCGTAGTTCACGGAGGACTCAAAATCCGCTTCTGGTGAGGTTAAAAAATTGGCGGTTTGAGTGGCTGAAAACATACACCCTGCCTGAGTGGAGGACGCCAAAGTAATTTCGTATGAGAGAGGCTCAAGGTCTGTGAGTTGTGCCTGAACGCCATTAAAGAACGGTTCGCCATCTAGCAGCCACGTACGCGATACCACGGGATCTGCTCCCTGGATGGACGTGTCGTCTAGTAGGATATTGTCACCAGAACACAAGCTACTGATCGTAAATTCCATACTAGGTGCAGCGGGAACAACCACCGTGGAACTGATAGTGCTAGAGCAAAAATCATCCGATGTGACTGTTAGACTTACATCGAACGTGCCAGATTCAGAGAAAATAAAATCCACCTCTTGAGTCGTATAGGTCTGGCCATCAATTGTCCACAAACGACTCACCACGGCCTCCACGGGTGTGTTGTCCATAAAACGTGTGACTAGATTTTGACAAGCTACGTCTACAGAAAATGCGGGATCAGGAGAGGCCAGTACATCCACAGTTTGCGTATAGGAGGCATCACATCCATTGGAGCTAAGTACACTCAAGCCGATGATGTGTGAACCAGATTCATCGAAAGAAATAATGGGATTTTGTTCAGTAGTTGCCACTTCCCCATCTATTGTCCATTCCCAACTGAGGATGTCTGCGCCATCTACTGCCGATAGGTCAAAGAAAGGAATGCCCTGACTACCCGAGCAGGGAATATCAAAATCAAAATCTGCTACTGGCGTGGGAGACACAGCTACTTCTTGCTCGTAGATAGCCGAACAACCATCTGTGTCTGTCGCTTCTAGTTGTACGGTGAAGTTTCCACCTTCTGTGTACACATGCGTAACATCCGCTTGTGTGGAAGTGAAGCCATCCCCAAAGTCCCACACGTAGCTATCTGCTCCTGCACTTTGGTTGGTGAACGTCATCAGTTCCCCAGCGCAGATGGAATTGGCCGAGAAAAGGGAGGTGGGGCCGGGGACAAGGTTTATCACCTGCTGGGTGGTATTCTCACAGCCAGGGATACTGGACGTGAGGGTGATGATTTTTTGGCCTCCAGAGCCGAATGTGAACGTGGCATCTTTCGTGGAGGCCGTAGCTTCTCCGTTAAAATCCCATTCGTAGGTGAGAGGGCCAGCATAGCTTCCGTCTACCGTTTGATTGGTGAAGGTGATTTCGCTACTTCCACATAATAGTCCATTGACTTGAAAACTTGGAGCTGGAGGTTCCTCATAAATGGTTATTTCTTGTTCGGTAAAATTTCCACACGTGCCATCATCCACATCCAGCCGTACAGTGTAGGTACCTGCTGCCGGAAATTGGTAGGAGGGATTTTCCAGATTGCTGTCTTCTATGCCATCGTTGTTGAAGTCCCAGGAGTAACTGAGGCTTCCCTGTAAATTAACAAAACTGTTGACGTTTGTTCTGCACTGGTTTTCATCAAGAATGAAATCTGCAGAGGGACTTATCCCAGAGTTGATGCTTATCGAATCAACACTTAAATCAACGTTTCCATTTAGATCGGTAACACTTAGACCAATTCTGTGAATGCCTTCTTCCATAAATCTTATCGGACTTGGGCTTAATTCATTAGATGTTGACATAGACGATGAACAAATATTACCCGTGAACTCTGTTAACAGGATATTTTTGTTGACAAAATCAGTACTGTAACCTCTCCATGTACTCTTATCTTCAACCAAAGTAAAGTTGAATGAATTAATAAGTTCTCCAGTCTTATTGAGCATTGATAGATTACTGGAATTAATAGGTTCACCCAGACCTGATTCAAAATTGTATAAGTATATCTCTCCTGATAATGAAATCAGCAATCCATAATACTGACCAAATTCAGATATTAAGTGGACGGAAGTTGGAGCATCAAAAGAAGCCAACAATTGAAACTGTTGAACTCCATCCAAAATTTGAGTACCAAATTTTATCAAAAACACCTCGTTGCTACTTCTAGAACTTAAAATACCGAACCATTCGCCTTGAAAATTAGCCACAGATATTGCATGAATATTGTGAGCAGAATTTGGAGTTTCTATTAAGTAAACATCATCGAGAGCAGGCGTATTAAGTATAGAGCTACCAAAATTTACGACGACTAATGTCTTTACAGCTTCATTCGGAACGAACATTAATAAATCTCCGTTGCTTTGTATAAATTGACACATTCGAGCTTTTGAAAATTCGATACCAGGAACCGGTAAAGGACTTACAAACGGTTGGGATTCAATTCCATTTTCGAAATTTAGAAGGAGAAGGATGTTGAGGTTCCTATTTAAGGCTATGGCATATACGTTCTCTCCTTCAATATGAAATTGCAAATTTTCTATGAAGTCATACATTGGGTTGGATCCAACTTCAACCACAGTAGGATTTGCACTGTCAAGCGAGCTGCCAAAATCCAGCCTGATTAGCGTATTATTATCTCTACTAACAACGAATCCGTACCATTTTTCTTGAAAATTTACAACTTGAATCCCAGTAGGAAAACTTTCATTGCTCAATGATGTTAGTTCAGAACTGAAGTAAGTCAAATCTTTGAAATCTCCAGCACAAAAATCCCAATCAAATTTCTGCCCTTGCGAAGACTCATTGACGATAGTTAAGTTTTGCTCTTGACAACCTACATTCTCAGTAAATGAAAAGCTAGCTTCAACTGTTTGGGCTAAAAGAACATTCGAAAACGTAACTGAAAGTCCCCAATATATAAATATCAAAAAAACACGGATTATTAATCTAGCCATTTTTTTAATGCTAATCTCAACTTATTTACTCCTCTTTCGAATTGCGACAATCGGGGGTTAAACTCCGTTAATTTAGGAAGAAATTTGGGAAGAGAAATCGAACTAGGGATTACAAATCTAGATGATTTAACTCTTGTTTTTAGCGAAGTAAAAAGTTCGTCCCAAAGTTTTGCGGTATTTTCAATTGAATAATTTTTTTCAACGCAATTAATAGCACTGAGAGATAATTTTTTGAACTCTGAGTCCATAGTTATCAAATTTATGAATTGACTTATTTCATTTTTGTTGTCAAAAATCATTCCTGTTTCACCATGGGCTACCAAATTTGAAATTCCGTTGTATCTCTTCGCGATTGGTATCAAACCACATGACATGGCATCCATGAGAGATCCGGGTGTGCCTTCGTATGTTGAATTCAAAAGAAAGAATTGATGTTTTGCCAGTTCCTTTTTGTACTCATCACCATCCAGTTTTTTGATAATTTTTATTTTTGAATGAAGGTTGGTTTGTCCGATTCGCGCTATCAAGGCTTTATTTAGAGAACCTGAACCAATCAATGCAGCACTTTGGATCACATTATCTTGAATTAGTTGGATGAATATTTCTAAAATTTCTGATACATTTTTTTGTTTGTCTTCGAATCTACCGGAGTATACGATACTTCTCTTTTTGGAATTAAACGAGGATTTGTGATTTGTGAGGGGTACTCCAGATGGAATTACACTCATTGGAATGGGGTATTTTACTCGACTTGAAAGTTCCGTTTTTAGCCAATCACTAACGCACACACAAACTGAGGTATGGAAACGATTTTGCTTGTCACTAAAATACAAGGCTTTATTCCAATTTAGGGCATCATCGCTTCGATGGGCATTTATTGTTGGTATTCCACTCTGATGTAACCAATAAGAAGCAAAACAACCTGTTGTATTGATGTTTGGCACGTAGATGTCCGGTTGAACCTTCTCTACTATCTTTAAAATATCAATTAATTCTTCTTCTGAATATGTGTGAGCTTTATATGAATGAAAAATCACATCATTACTTTCCATGAACTCCCGCGTCGATGGAGAACCTTTATAACGCACTAAGGCATGGACCTCATGCCCTATTTGTGCCAATTTGGGCAAGAGTCGTACTGCATTGACCAACGGGCCTCCTGAGTAACCCTTCCAATCAGTATATGAAAATAAAATTCTCAATTTAAGGAGGATATATCAATGAGGTAAAATATTTCCTTCGCAGTAATTTCAGAGCTTTTCATTTTGTTTTAGTTGATTATTTCATTCAAAACATGGTAACGCCAAATGAGCGGAAGTGATGAAGGATTGAAAGGAAGAATTCTTTGTAAAGCTTTGTAAAAGAGTAAAAGGCTGACTTCCAATAGCTTTGATTTTTAACTATGCGGAGGAACACAAACTCAGTCCATATTTTTTGGTTTGTAAGTTTAAACGGATTTTTTTTTATCCAATTGTCTATTAGCTTCCGTCGTTTTTGGTGACTTAAATTTTCGAATTCCATAAATCCCATCAAAACTTTGTTGTTACTGAAATCAATCTCTTCACTAGTGATTTTTTGCTCAAATGCCCATATGATTCCCAACATACAGAAATGATTTCGGTTCAGCTCGAATACTCTTCTAATCGTTTCCAGATGAAGTTTTGAATACGTTGTTTTGAAAAGAGAGGCATTCATTTGAAGAACCTTTGACACCTTATGGAGGCCAAAATGGAAAGATTGGAAATCAGAGGGATTAGGGCAGTGGTCAGCAGCTGGCACTAAGGGGGCATCTTCCTTAATATAGGTCTTTGTTTTGGTGGGCTCATTGACCATGTCTACAAAATATGCTTCATTAGTTTTCTGCCATTTAACAGAATTTCTGTAAACATGAAGGGCATATATAATATGATCCGTAAAGTGATCGAAAACTCCAATCTGGAAATGATCGTAATCGATATTTTTGTTCATTGCATCAATGACCTCATCAAAAAAAGTCGGCCGACTGAGTACCATATCAGCATCAATTTTGATAAAAAAATCAAACCCTTTGGCTCGTTCCATGAAAGTTGAATAGAGGGTGTCATGTGCCTGTTTATTGGGCAAATTCTCTATTGTAAATAATTCCCAATGGATATTAGTCTGAGAACGGATGGATTCTAGGCATTGCTCAAATTCATTCTCAATACAGTGCATAACACCTATCAATATTTTTACGCTTTGATTCGGTTTTTCCATAATCACAGGTTCCCTGCATCCTGAAGATTCAAACGAGGTTGATTCATTTTGGAATATTCCATCTGATTGTGAGTTCCATATCCTTTTTTATACCCACATATTTTCGCGATTTTTTCTATTCTCATTGTACTTCCGCCATATGGATATGCGATTTTGTCTACCCTTTTTTTTAATGTTCTCTCAAGTATTCGTTTTGATTTAAGTAATTCACTTAGAATAACATTGACATTTTGAGCTGGTAGAAACAAATGCCGATGGCAATGAGATCCGATTTCGACCAAAGGGTGTTCACTCAATTGCTTAAGATCGGAAAAGGTAACGAATTGCTCATTTCTACTTTCCTCTCGGGAATAACCATTTTCAATGGCCAGATTATTTAAGAATCGTTCCCGATGAATGTAGGTTAGTGGCTTAACCAAGCCATGAATTAATGTGAACATTGATTCTTTTTCGTTAAGTGTTTTCAAGGGACACTCTTTCCCGGCAACAGTAATGAATTTCTTTTTTTCTAAAAAACTGGAAATCTCCATTTCATACGGGTAGCATTTTCCTTGTACAAATCCTGTCGCTATAAAGAAGATCAATTTAACTTGATAGTACTCAAGCATGGGGACTAGATTGAGAACCTCCTTGTATCCATCGTCGGCTGTCAATAATATTTTTGAATCAGAAGATTTTTCTAATAAATTTTCTAAGTCTGAAATAATATCAATATTGGATTTATTAGCTCCAATTTGATCTTTCACTCCTTTTTGGGGTTTATGGAGATAAAGTGTCAACATACTATTTTCCAACTTGATAAGTCTCGTTGACTAATTTTTTCTAGTTCCCCTATATCCTCAAGAAAAACTGACAATAGATTTTGCTTGAGTTCTAATGAATAGTCACTAAGCTGTTCTTTGGGTGAGCCAGATTTCCTGCTTACTTTGGCTAGTAAATTCGATATTCGTGGAAATTTAGATAGTGACTCTTCCATCGATCTCGATCGCCTTGATTGAAAAGAGGATGCAACATTTACTTTTCGGTTTATCCCTGAGGGCACAAAACCCTCATCGATTCCGCAAAAATTATAAACTTCTTGTATAAACTGTAGAGGATTTTCTTCTAAATCATCGAAGAATAGAATTTTTATTTGATCCTTGGGGAAATGTTTAACATAATTTTTATAATGATGTGAGTAAAATCCTGGTTCTATCCAATTTGTGAAAAGATCGTAGTTTTTAAAAACTTCATCGAACGTGAAATTGAAGCGGTCTTTCTTCTTCTCGTGCCAATAATGGGAAAATGCACGTTCGATGGGATTTCGTGCCGTAAACATTATTCGAGCCCTGGGATTATAATCATGAATTCTTTCCGCGCAAGAAGAATTTCTCAGGTAAGTATAAGTTGGATCAAATGAGATACATTTATCAATTTTTTTAAATTGTTTATGATACCAATCAAATCCTTTATGATAGTTAAGATCAAAGAAATGAATTGAATCGACAGGAGGTGAACACACTTCGGGGTGTTCGACCATAGATCGATATAACCATGTCGTCCCGCATTTCTGAGCACCAATATGATAAATACTGACCATTTCTAATCGCTAAAAATATAATTCCAATCATTTAAAGAGTTAATAAGCATGTTGTTTTCAGTTAAGCGTTGTATCATTTTCCTTTTAAATTTTGATATAACAAGCTTACTCACCATTTTTTTGTTGTCTAAATAAAATGAAACAAAGAAATCATAGTATCCTTGAATAGTTAATGAAACGTTTTCTGTTGCTTCAGATGCCGAGTATGATGCCTTGTGAACCCTGTTCGATACCAAATCCTTGTTAACGAACTGATAATTTGAACTCGTCAATATTTCCATCCATTTATATGTATCAACGCCCCAGCCAGATTTAGTTCGGAATATAAATTTTGGATTCAAATTCCGAATCATTACATGTGTGGGGGTTTTGCAGTAAGTACCACTGCCAAGTTCAAACATTCTGTTAATCACTATTTCACCATTCAATTTTTCGTCAGCCGACAAAGGGTGTTTACTATTCAAAGTTGATCCTAGTTCGTCTATTCTGTGATCTCTACACGTTACAAGCCCAACATCTGGATTGGTTTCCATTACCCGAACATATTTTTCAAGACAATGTTCATGCAAAAGATCATCAGCACAAAGAAATTTAATATACTCCCCATTTGCATGATCAAGAGTCAGATTAAAATTATCCCACATAGCAACGGTACTATTGTTCCGAAATATTTTGAGTTTTGAGATGTTTTTTTCCAATCTTTTCAAGATCGCATTTGTGCCATCGGTTGATTTATTGTCAACGCAGATAATTTCAATATTTTTATAAGACTGTGCATTTGCACTCAAAATTGCTTCTTCAAGAAATTTCTCACCATTGTAAATGGGTATGCATATACTGACTAAAGGAAGTTTACTCTTCATGAATATATTTTATATCGAAGAAACTAGTTTTCTTAATTGTGAGCAAGAAATGCACCTCTTAGAACACAGTCATCCGTCCAATAGTATTTCCATTGAGCGAACCTACCGACTAATGATATATCCCCTATCTGAATTGGTTTTTTAGTCTCCCAATTAGTCATTGGAAGAAGATCATCATCTTCTCTCTCTAGGCCTTTTGTTTCTAGATAATTTAGAATTGAGTTTAAGGCTTCCTTCCGCTGATGATCAAATATGACATTTGCCCATGGAACCCACTTCGTTTCAACAGAAGCGATTTTATCAAGTGATTCAATCAGTCCCATTTCTACTAATTCTTCACAGACCTTTTTGGAAATTTCATTATCCGAAAGCGTTTTTGGTTTGTAATCGGAAAAATATACTTCTACCTGAACTCCTGTTTGGCCTTTCATACCATTGTTGGGAGACAGTAGCTCGGTACAGTTGATGCGAGTACTGAGCTTGTCCTCATCATATACATACATCCAGTTTTCCTTTCTTAATGTTGGATGATTGCCTATTACGTTGACCAACAAAACAGAAGTACATTTCAATTTTTTGGCAGAATTTTTTATATCAGCAGGGGCGTCACTTCTTTCTATAAGAACAGGGAGAGGAATTGATGATATTAATTTCTCATATTGGTGTGTCGTTCCGTCACGGAAGGTTATTTTTTTTTGATTAAATGAGATTTCAAATAGTTCCTTATTCAAATCAATATTTGATCCTTCAAACAGTGATGCTCCAAAACTAAAATAGCCCCCTTTTTTCGGATACCTTATAGTCTTTATGTAATGTGTTTGATGTGCCAATGGCTTATGAAAGCCCTCTTCTACTTCTTTTATGTCTGGGGAAAACATCCGCTCACCTACCCAATCAGTAGTTAATTGGTCAGGATCAATTGTCCAGTACTTATTTGTGTAAGCACGGGGAAATTCGTCATAAAAGGTCTGACCAAAGGCGGCAAGTAACCATTCTTCATAATTATTCACTCCTTGATATGGATTGCCTCTTGAGCTTAAAAAATCCTGCAAGCATTTTTGCCTCAACGGCTCAGGGACTGCCCATAAGTTGCTTTGAGCAGGATGCGGAATCCAATGTCCCTTATAATAATTACTAGTTTCTACAGGATATTCCAAAAATTGGCCATCGACGTTTTTTTCAAATAGCTCTATTACGTAAGGATGCTTTGTGAACGATACATGAGGCCCTTCATCCCAAGTAAAACCACCATTTTTCCGACTGTGGATGTGGCCTCCCATGTAATTGTTTTTTTCAAATAAGACACAATTGCAATGGCCTAAATGATAAGAAGCACTGATGCCCGCTAAACCAGCTCCTAATATGGTGAATTCCCCCAAGGCTTAAAATTTAAAAGAATTGAGAACTTGTGCTATGTACTCGTAATGTTCTTTGCCTAGCCCTGGCCATACGCCAAGCCAGAATGAATCGTTCATTACTTTGTCAGTGTTCTCAAAGCTTCCTACGAGTCGTTTCTCAATTTGAGAGTAAGCGGGTTGTCGCAGTAAATTCCCAGCAAACAGAAGCCTTGTACCAATTTTATTGTTTTCAAGATATTGTGTCAAGTCTCTTCTTTCAATGGGGCTTCCATCTCTTATCGTTACCATAAATCCAAACCAGGAGGGGTCGCTATTTGGGGTAGGCTCGTGAAGAATAAAGTGCTCTTCAAATGGTTTTAGATATTCGTAGAGTAGTTTATAGTTTTCACGTCTTTTCTCTACAAATTCATCGGCCTTGCTGAGCTGACTCAATCCCACAGCCGCCTGCATATCCGTAACTTTCAGGTTAAATCCAATATGAGAATAGGTGTATTTGTGGTCATAACCATGAGGTAGGTCACCTAGCTGCCAATCGAATCGCTTATTGCATGTATTGTCTTTCCCAGGATCGCAATAGCAGTCACGCCCCCAGTCGCGAAAGCTTTCCACTATCATCTTCAACTTCATGTTATTGATTAGAACTGATCCTCCTTCGCCCATAGTAATGTGATGAGCAGGATAGAACGAGACGGTAGCTAAATCACCGAAAGTGCCTGTTTTTTGGCCTCCATAGGTGGCGCCCAATGAGTCACAATCGTCTTCAATTACCCAAAGATTATGTTTATTAGCTATCTCCATTACCGTTTTAAGATCAAATGGGTTTCCCAGCGTGTGGGCTAAAATTATGGCTTTGGTCTTAGGTGAAATAGCTTGTTCGATCAACTCCGCTTTTACATTGTATGTTGGGATGTCTATATCTAGAAAGACAGGGATCGCACCATATTGAATTATTGGATTAACTGTTGTTGGAAAGCCAGCAGCAACCGTGATTACTTCATCGCCAGGCTTAATTTGTCTTTCATCCAGCTTTGGTGATGTTAGGGCATAAAAAGCACAGAGGTTTGCTGAAGAACCCGAATTCACAAGCACTGATGTTTTGGAGCCAAAATACTTGGCGAATTCTCGCTCAAATTTTTTAGCAAAACGTCCAGAGGTAAGCCATCCGTCTAACATAGCGTCAACGCCCATAAGAATGTCCGACTCATCAAGAACTTTTCCAGTTACTGGAATATAATCGATACCTGGTCTATAAGTCTTATCCGTGTTTTGGCTTGCTATTACTGAGAGAGATTCTAGTACTGAATCATTTAAATTTTTATAGATATTTTTCATTGCGATTTTATGAGTCTATTAATTCCTTCCCAAATATCTATTCTTGGTTCCCAACCGAACGACTGAAGAATGGAAATATCTGCGATTGATGTCATAACCTCATTTTCTCGTAGAGGTAATCGGCCAAACAGTAATTTGGACTTATCATATTTAATTAATTCTGCAATTCCTGTAACAATCTCGTTAAGACGAATTGACTTACCCGATCCAATGGGTATTTTTGATAAGGTTGCAATCTTTGATTCATTTTTGAGTAAAGTCATGAAGCCGGAAATGACGTCATCAATGTGAATAAAATCTCTTCGTTGGAGACAAGAAGTCAAACGTATTTCCGGTTCAAAATTCTTCATTTTTTTAATTAGCATTGTGATTAACTTGGAATCATCATCGTCTGAGCCATAGAAATATTCTGGAATCAAATGTATGACTTTAAAACTGTCCTCAAAAGAATCTAATCGATCCTGAAATAGCTTCTTTGAACTTGAGTACATGTTGATTTTGGGAGGAAGGCTGGTGGCAACATTGTAAAATGTAGAAATTTCGTTTTTCGCACCATGTTGTGCCAGTTCCAATGGGAAATTGAAATTGGTGTTTAAAATGGTTTCATCGCTCTCATTTCTTCTCCCATAAGATGTTGCAGCATGAATAATCCTAGTGATTGAATTTTGATGAAAAATTTCACCCAACTTAAACTCATCTATGTTTACAAGTGATATTTTATTTTGTATTGATTTTATCCTTTTCAGACTTGAACGAGTTCTTATAAGAACAAGAACTTTATGACCCTCTCTGACAAGTTCTTTCAATAGATGACTTCCAAGAAAACCCGTCCCCCCAGTTAGAAGAATCATTTTGGTTCAATATTATAAGAAGATAGATCTCGATTCATTAATGTTCGAACATCTGATATCGTGATAAAATTTTTATACCACGAGACCGTTTTTTCAATCGCTTTTGTTGAGTTCCATAATGGTTTCCAGTCCAGTTTACTTTTGGATTTATTAATGTCAAGGATTAATAGTCCAGCCTCATGAATCATAGATTTTGAATCTGGTACTTCATAAGAACCGGCCCCCCAAAATTCAATGAACATATTTGCTAATTCCTTTACTGAACGTTTATCTTCTTGATCAGGGCCAAAGTTCCAGGCTTCTGAAAAATCGCGAGGATTGTCTAGGAGACAAGCGCCTAACCATAGATATCCAAATAGCGGATCCAACACATGCTGCCAGGGTCTCACGGCTCTTGGATTCCGAAGAATTACGGTCTCATCCTTTTGAAGAGCCCTTACTATATCCGGGATCACCCGATCTTGCGCCCAATCACCTCCTCCAATTACATTGCCGGCCCTGGCGGAGGCTATAGATTTATGATGAATTGCGTAATTTATTGGATTAAAAAATGAATTTCGATAACTGGAAATGACCAGTTCTGCACATGCTTTACTTGCACTATAAGGATCATATCCACCAAGTCGATCAGTTTCTCTATAGGCATAATTCTGTTCCTTATTTTCATACACCTTGTCAGTCGTAATCATTACCCCCACACAAGGTTTATCCAATTCTTTAATGGCATCTAAAACGTGGCTTGTACCCATCACATTTACACTAAATGTTTCTTCTGGGATTTCGTATGAGCGTCTAACTAATGGTTGAGCAGCCAGATGAAAAACAAAGTCTGGTTGAAAATCAATTATTTCCTTAATCAACCGCTCTCTATCTCGGATATCCGCGATTATAGATTGGCACAATTCATCTCCCTTCATTTGAGGATACAAATCCTGAGGCTTCTCAGGAGCTAAAGCGTAACCTTTCACCTCAGCACCTATTCGATGAAGCCAATAAAGAAGCCAAGATCCTTTGAAGCCGGTATGTCCAGTCAGGAAAACTCGTTTGCCTTTATATGCAGATTCTATTTTTTGTAATTGGGGCAGATCCATATTTTAATTCCAAATCTTCCATGGTGCTTTTTCAGAATTCCAAAGTTTTTCGAGTTCCAATTTGTCGCGCAAAGTGTCCATAGGTTTCCAGAAGTCGCTGTGTTTATATGCTCTCATTTCACCTTGGGATGCTATCTTTTCCATAGGATTTTTTTCCCAAATCGTGCTGTCTCCTTCAATAAAGTCCAGAACTTCAGGTTGACAAACAAAAAATCCTCCATTAATCCATGAACCATCTCCTCTGGGCTTCTCTTGAAATGATTGAACATTCAACGAATCGTTAATCTGAAGAGCTCCGAATCTCCCTGACGGCTGCACGGCGGTCACAGTCATGAGTTTTCCATGATTTTGATGAAAATCCACCAATGATTTGATGTCCACATTTCCAACACCATCACCATAAGTAAGGAGAAAACTCTGGTCGTTGATATAAGGCTTAATTCTTTTTATTCTCCCTCCCGTCATGCTATTAAGCCCTGTATCAACCAAGGATATTTTCCACGGTTCAGCTTCAGACTTATGATATTTGAAGGAATTAGATGCCATATCAATGGTAACATCAGATTGATGAAGAAAATAATTCGCGAAATATTCTTTGATCATGTATCCCTTGTAGCCTAAGCAGATGACAAATTCATTGAAACCATAAAAAGAATATAATTTCATGATGTGCCAGATAATTGGCCTTCCCCCTATTTCCACCATCGGTTTTGGTTTCAAGGAAGTTTCTTCAGATAGTCGAGTGCCATAGCCTCCGGCAAGAATTACAACTTTCATGATTCTTCGTTTATTTCCGCGTTGAAGTATATTTCACCCCACTTTTCTTTCCAATTTGAGTGCCACTGTCCTGATCTGCTGACAATTTCAAACTGTATGACCTCCAATACCACATCATAGTTATTTTGCCCAATTGTGGAATCACCTTTTCCTAAAGAGAAGCTGAACAAAAACTCTCCTTTGGTCAATTGATGATTTGTAACACAACAATGCAATGTTCTTTTTTGTCCTTTTAAGATATTTAGTTTTTCATCCCCAAAAAAAGTGCCTATCACATGCCCAGAACTGCTGACAATACTACCTGCTAACCGGAAATTGGAGGTATCTTTTTTGCCTAAGATATCTAAGTAAATGTCAATTGGCTCGTCGGAAGCAAATTCGTTTCCAGATTTGAAAAATGCTTTGCTGAACACAACATTTTGGCTCTTTATTTCATTTCTTAAAGAATCATCTATTTTAACTTGGTTCTGTTTTTTGAAATTCTGAATCCGTTCAGAGGCATACATGTTGAGGGTTTCAGTTGTATCTCCGTTCCCTATAATATTTCCTTCTTTTAATAATAGAGATCGAGAACAAAGATTTTTCACAGCTCCCATATTGTGACTCACAAACAGAACGGTTCTTCCCTGTTCAGCCACATCCTCCATCTTACCCAGGCATTTTTTTTGAAACTCGGCATCACCGACAGCTAATACTTCATCAATAATTAAAATTTCGGGTTCTAGGTGTGCTGCTACACTAAAGGCCAACCGAACGCGCATGCCTGAGGAATAGAATTTGACGGGTGTGTCAATATGCTTCTCCACTCCCGAGAAGGATACAATCTCATCAAATTTTTCATCTATTTCTCGCTTGCGCATACCTAGAATGGTACCGTTCATGTAAACATTGTCTCTTCCACTCAACTCTGGATGAAATCCAGTGCCTACTTCAAGCAAAGCCGAGACTCGCCCCTTGATTTTTATTTGTCCAGTCGTGGGTTCGGTAATTCGGCTCAGTATTTTAAGCAAGGTACTTTTCCCTGCTCCATTGTGGCCAATAATGCCCAAAACTTCTCCTTGCTTGACTTCAAAATTGATATCCTGCAAGGCCCAAAAAATAGATGGATCCTCTTCTCCGTTGAATTTGGTCAGATTCGCAATTCGTTTGAAATTTTTGATCGGGTAAGTTGCTAGGTTTTTTAGCTGTCCAGCAAAGGTATCGGCTTGTTCATTCAGACCAATTCGGTAACGCTTGGATACATTCTCAACTGAAATAACTTTTTCGCTCACAATCTATTTAATTTTTCTAATTCCAAAACTACGATGACGAGTGGTTTCTGTTGTCAGAAGTATAATTTCCCAATCGTGTTTCACGCAAAATTCATGAACGGCCTCAATCACCCCGTATTTTATTCGAGATACCCAATTACCCACTTCAAAATCATGCCCTGCTATTATACCACCTTCTTTCATTTTTGGTAGATAGGCCTCTAGCTCGTCCCTTGTCACTTCATAAGAGTGCGCCGTGTCAATGTAAATCCAATCAAAATACGTATCAGGAAATTTATTTACAATTTCTGTGGAGTAGCCATGGTTGATTTCGATTTGGCTTGTTTCAATTTCATTTTTGAATTTGTCCTCAACAGATAATCTCTTCCCATCATTGTATCTTTCACTTCCCCACAGATCAACCAGATGAAGTTTTGATGGTTTTGTTAGTTCAAGTATTTTTTCAGAAAACCCACCTTGATCAACTCCTAGTTCCGCTACAATTCCCTTTGAAGGCATTTTTTTCAATAGCACTTCTCTATTCACCAAAAGCACGGTGTTCTTTATATGTTTTTCCGTGAGTTCGATCGCTGGAATGTTAGCAATTTTCTCAATTTCCTGTTTTTTATCATGCTTCCTTACTGTGTTTATAAGTGCATCTTTTATTGATCCTGGAATAAGTTTTGTCCAGTTCATCTCAATCTTAGGTTAAGTCAGCAAATAATTTCTCCATTCTTCGAAAATAGAAGGCACCAAGAATAAACAATAGGAATGCAACTACACCACCCATGGCTATAAGATCCCAGGGCATTGCTCTTGTTCCAAGAAACATGGCGCGCATGCCTTCAATTACTCCGACCATTGGATTGAGTGCATAGACCAATCGATATTTTTCAGGAATTATTTCGATGGAATACACCACCGGAGCGGCATACATCAATAGTCTCACCATAAAACTCATTGCGTGGTTCACGTCACGGTATTGTACTGCCATAGCCGAGAGAATCATGCCTACGCCTAAGGAAGCCATAATCAGGACTAGCAATACCACTGGAAGAAAAATCACATTCCAAGAGGGGGCATATTGAAAATAAACAAAGAAACCGATCATGGCCAGAAATCCAATCCCAAAATCTAGGAGTTTAGAAAATACTGCCGATAGTGGCAGAATGAGCCTCGGGAAATAAACTTTACTTAGCAAGTTTTTGTTAGCTACCAGACTATTGGCGCTTTCTGATAAAATTCCTGAAAAGTAGTTCCAAGGAACCATAGCTACAAAGCTGAACAGGACATAAGGCACTCCATCGCTGGAGAGTCCGGCGAGGTTACCAAAAATAATGGTGAATACCACCGTCTGAACCAGAGGTTGCAAGATAGCCCAACCTACACCGAGAACGGACTGTGCATATTTTGCTTTGATGCCTCTTAGAATAAGAAAATATAAAAGGTCTCGATAACGAATAACCTCCGAAATGTTTATCAGTTTCCAGCCTTTACTAGGCTCAATGATTTGTGTGACTTCTCTAGTGTCCATGAAAATTCGCTGCAAATTAGTCCTTCCTTTGCACAATCAGGGCTTCCTTTAGTACATTAAGATGTTTTTCAATGGAAAAATTATTTCTAATGTGTTGCCTGCCAGCTAACCCCATGGAAAAGGCTTTTTCTGGTTGTTGCGCCATCAAGATCATTCTATCAGCCATTCCCTGAATATCGTTCTCGTCTACCAAGTACCCCGTTTGCCCATCCAGAACAGTCTCAGGAATTCCAGCATGGCGAGTGGCTATGATCGGCAAGCCAGATGCTGCCGCTTCCATGATGGCCACCGGACTTCCTTCCATGTCTCCATTTTCAGCACGAACCGAGTGTTGAACAAAACAAAAGCTCTCTTCAAACAAGCTCATTATATCAGGTTTGCTTTTTCCTCCTAAAAACGCAATTTCCGCTGAAAGTCTCAACTCCTCAGCTAGTAGTTTAGCTTTCGGCAATAAGTCACCATCACCAATCATTTTAAGTTTGGCATTTGGGAATTTATCAACAACTTTTCTAAATGCCCTGATAGTTGAAAGCGGTGATTTCTTTTCAGCAAAACGACCAACAGAACAGAATTGAATTTCTTTTTTCCTAGTTCGATCAATTTTAAAATAATCTTCATTGGGTCCATAAGGATTATAAACTATTTTTTCTTTCGGACATCCGTTCTCAACTAACATATCGGTCATAATATTAGAGACGGAGAGGACTGCCTTTGCAGTAGCAAACATTTGACGATAGGCTGGGCCATATCTTTCAAGAAGTGTATGGATGGAAGCATCATACCCATGGAAGTGAATAATTAGAGGAATGTCAATCCTTTTGCAAGACTCAAAAATCGTAGCACCCATTACACCATATTCGGCTAGCACTACATTGTACTTATTTTTTACTAGGTAATTTTCAAATGCAATTCGGTCGTGGTAGGTCTTATCATTTAGTAAAAGACCAATAGCTTTTCTACCTATTCTGTAAATCCTGGATTGTAAGCGTTTACCAGTTGCATACTGTGGAATAAGTCCATCGTGAAAAAAAATACCATCTGGACATAAGTTATCGATATGTGCCTTGATAAATGTCTCCGACTTTCCGGGAATTTTCGGTGTGACTATTGCTATTTTTTGAGAATTGGAACTATTCATAATGTCGTTATTCGTTATCTGTATTGAGATAAATTCCCTTAAAAATCTCAACAATCCGATCTCTGGATCGATAAGTTAAGCCAACTTGTCGGACCCGAGTTCTAAGCTGATCTTTGGGTTCGGCCAACAGTTTCTGAAGGCTCTCATAAAATTCCTTAGTGGGCTTTTCTGAGAAGGTGCTGAGTACGGCTCCTACATGTTCTTTTTCTGCCACTTCATCATCTTCGGACACTCCCATTGTGGTGATGTAGGGCAATCCCATGAGCATATATTCGGCTACCTTGGTCGGTGATCGGTACTTTTGAGATGGGCTGGGGGGGACACCACTAATTCCAAAATCAGCTGCTGATAAATATGCCTTTAGTTCATCATAGGAGAGATCGCCTGTGATCGAGAATGCCTGCTTGTGGAGGCTTTGAGCGAACATAGTCCGAATCTCCTCACGCTCATTCGAGGTGATTACAACGAAGTAGGCATTGGGGATATGCTGCTTAATACCGGCAAAGAGTTTGGGTATTTCCTCCTGGTAATAGAGACCACCGAATTTGCCAACGTAAATAAAGACAGGAATTTCATTGCTGAGACCAAGGGCAGAACGAATTCGTTTTCGGTCATCCGAATTGAATTTAAAATCAGCTGGATCAACAGCGGTCGGCGCTCGGTAAAGCTGCGCCTTGCTTTTTCTTCGAGTCAATTCATCTACCATGTGTTGCGTGCCAGTCATGATTACGTCAGCAGACAGGCCTGCCTGCCATTCGAGCCAGTTGAGTAGGCGGTATTTCAATCCTGATCTAGACCAGTATCCGAGATCTGCCATAAACTCACTGTGAGGTTCATACGAATAGACCATGAGTTTCATCCTGAAAATTTTAGAAAAAATAAGTCCGAAGCTGGCAGCAACATTGGCAAAACAGAAAATGATTCGTGTTCGATGTTTGATCCTCAGCCAGCTGACTAGAAGAAATCCAGTGAGTAGATCCCAGGCCTTTTTTAATAGAAGAAATCGCCCAGTATGGAAGGTCAATGGATGCCAGTAAATGTTTGACTCCTGAAGTTTCTTTTGAAGTTGCCGGGTCGTCATACTATGACTTTGAGTCATAGTATGACTATTATGACGATACCTCTCTTGCTCGAAGGTGACCAGATGAAATTCCCCAACGTTTTCTTTGGCCACCTCTCGGATGTACGACAGCATCAGGTTTTGAAACAACGGATCATTGAAGCTGTTGTAAATAAAGACGAGGGTGTTTTTCATTTGGTTTTTGAAGGTGGTAGCAGTCATACTATGACTCAAAGTCATAGTATGACTCAGATTTTACGGCATAGCTGTCCTTGATAAAATGATCGGGTCGAATATCGATATCCAGTGATTTTTCGGCCTGTTCCTTGTTGCATAAGGTTCCATTTCTAAATCCTGCATAATCTCTGAATGAGCTCATTTCGTACGCTTCCATTTTGTCAACAATCCCTGCACGAACAGGATTTTGATGGATATAATGAAAGCAAGTAAAGGCATAGTCATCATCACCTTCATTCAAATCCTTGATCTTAGAATGCTGCTGAAACAATGATCCACTTCTTTTTTCTTGTTTGTTGATAGCTCTGGCATAGGATCGTAACAGTACTCTTAGTCCGTTGCTGGCTTCTTTGGAATCTATATTTGTCTTAGTTTGGATAAGGAAATGAAAATGATTTGGCATAAGACAATAGGCCAGAATATCCACATGATCTAGAAGATGATTGCGCACCTTTCTCAAGAAAAAGAGATAATTCTCTTGAGTATAAAAAATGGTTCCGCGGTTGTTCCCTCGATTAAATAGATGATACAAGCAATTTGATTCCATTTATTTAGAATAATCGTACCATGAATCAAGGTCATAGTAGGATTCGAAGATAGGGTAGTTATCCTACAGTAGTCATACTATGACTCAAAGTCATAGTATGACTTTCTTTCTACCAATACCGCACCAACACCCTCAACGCCTTCCCAACACTTCCACCATCAAACAGATGGGACAAAAACATAATCTTAGTCACCTTCAATTTCAAAGCAAATAGCTGCCAATAAGTTGCCCACTTATTTGTCTTGATCTTCTTGATCAAGAGGCTATAACCTTCACCTAGCCCGTCGATGTTGGTCATTGCTGATTGGGGATTGTTTCGGTACAGCAGTACTGCCTGATCGGTAAAATTGTACCTAGCGTCGGATTGTACACAAATGCTCAAGTAAAAAAACAAATCCTCTGCATGAGTCATGTCCGTGTCGAAACGATAAGTAACATCGGGGTGTCTCCTGATCATCCAGGTATTGCCGAAAAGGCACTTTCGGTTGAGCTGCAAAAGCTGATTTTTTGGCAATCCTGTAAAAGAAGGTAGGTACTCTTGATCCGTAGGTGTGAGATTCTGATCTGCATAAATTACTTTCCCATCAACATACCCAATAGTTGGATCAGTTTTGAATACGGCCAATCTTGATGAAAGACTAGCGGGCGGAAGCACATCATCGGCATCCAGAAAGCAAAAAAAATTGCCCGTCATTTTTGAAAAAGCCAAATTCCTAGCGGCCGAAACGCCTTGATTTTCCTGAGAAAAAACAGTAATCCGTTCATCCCTGAATGAGTTGGCCACTTCCAGCGTAGTATCTGTGGAGCCGTCATTGACTATCAATAATTCCCAATCGTGACACTCTTGGTCTATTACCGACTGGATGGCGTCTCCGATGTACATGGAGGAATTGTAGGCGGCCATGATGACCGAAATAATATGGGATTGCTTATTTGCCATAAAAGCTGAGGAGTCTGATAAAAATATTCATACTATGACTCTGAGTCATAGTATGAATTATTGATACTTCCAGTGTAGTATCTGTGGAGCCGTCATTGACTATCAATAATTCCCAATCGAGACACTCTTGGTCTATTAGCGACTGGATGGCGTCTCCGATGTACATGGAGGAATTGTAGGCGGCCATGATGACCGAAATAATATCGTGTTGGTTATTTGCCATAAAAGCTGAGGAGTCTGATAAAAATATTCATGTTATGACTCTGAGTCATAGTATGAATTATTGATAATAGAATATTGAACAATTTAAATCCTTTATCATAACTTATCTAAAAGGTGTCTACTGAATTCTAGTTTCTTCTCTTTATTGAGATGCCAATAATCTGGAAAATCTTTGTCATTCACAATGAAATCATTTGTCGAGACGATTTTTACATTATTCTGATCAGCCCATTGCCGAAAAACAGCTTTGTTTTTTTTTGCAAAGGGTGTTGAGTATGCTTCTTTTTGAATTGAGTGAAGAGGGACTTCAAATAATATGAGCTCTCCTCCATGATTTCGAACAAGGCGGTTGAATGAGGCGATGATGGATTTATCCAATTCACGTATCTTAATAGATTTAGCTTTTCTTTGGTTTTCAATTTGACGCTTAGCCACATTGATGGCAGTTTCTTTGGCCAGATCAAAGCTCTCTGTTTTAATCCCTCCATCAGTCGAAAGGTTTTCTTTTACTGGTTCTTTAAATCTACTCAAGATTCTATTGTACATCCTCGATTTGTATTCTCGTATAAACGGGTAGGTTCTGTAACTTGAAAAGAAAAACTGTAAGGTCAGTTCTTTTTTTTCTTTGAATGAATTGCGAGATTCCCAAAAATGCCTCACGTCCTTAAATGAAATATGAGGTAACAAAAAATGGGTAGAACCTTCGTATACATCATACATAGCTATGGCCGAGTCTCTTGGATAAATTACCCCTCCAGGTAATTCTATGAATACCTTCGTCCCTGATAAGAATTCAGGATTTTTTTCAATCATTTCTTGCAACGCTAAGTAATGCGTACCCCCAGTGAAAAATCCCCTTCCAGTGTTGATTGCCTTTAGGCTTGTGTTTGTTTCGAAGACTTCTTCCTCGATACTCGCGGCAACTCTGGACGATCCAATAAACAGTAAATCAATATGTTCGGGTTCTGGAATCAATAAATCTTCAGGTTTGAAGTGCGTCAGCGCACTTGGGCTTAAATATGGATTTATACTATAAAAATATACTGGATCAATTACCAGCCTGGTGGTGACTTCCAATATTGAACTAAGGATCACTATGAAATAGAAACTTTTTAGGAGAAACTTCTTCATGTCAAAATTGAAAGTAGATAAATGATTGCTCTTCTGTTGCTCCAAAAAATATGATAATGTATACAAACATGCTGTAATACAAATATTTAAGAAATGTATTTTTAATTGGATAGTCTATTGGACATTCCTTTTTGCGTCCTTTCCATTCCAAGAGCATAAATAGCACAATGGTTACTAGCATAAAGAAATATTTAGACAGGTTCTCGGATGGAGTGAGTGACAAAATTCCAGTGAAATATCCGAGTGCATCTTCAATGGTCGCCGACCTAAAGAATATCCAGGCAATGCAGGTCAACGAGAAGGTAAATACGACCCGAAAGAAATTTGTAGCCTTGGAGAAGAATATATTTGGTTCAACGTTTGATTGATTTTTTTTGAATAAAGACGGCAGGAAGTAGATGGCATTTAGCACCCCCCAAATCACAAATGTCCAATTGGCTCCATGCCATAATCCACTCGTAACAAACACAATGAATATATTTCTTATGACAAAGAGCTTAGTCCCTCTGCTTCCACCAAGAGGGATGTAGAGATAATCTCTAAACCAGGTGTTTAACGAAATGTGCCATCTACGCCAGAACTCTCCCATTGATTTGGAAAAATAAGGGTAGTCGAAATTTTTCATCAATGAAATATTGAAGAGTCTGGATATACCGATGGCAATGTCCGAGTAGCCAGAAAAGTCACAGTAAATCTGGAATGCAAAAAACACCGAGCCTAAAACAAGCTCTGGACTTCCTTTGTCTGGATAGTTTATAAAAATGGCATTGACCAGAACTGCACAGTTATCAGCTATCACCAGTTTCTTAAAGAATCCCCAGAGAATGAGTTTGGCTCCTGAAATGGCAGTACTATAGTCAAATGTTCTCTTCTTTTCAAACTGAGGGAGAAGTCTATGGGCACGTTCAATAGGTCCAGCAACAAGCTGTGGAAAAAAGGCAACATACGTAAAAAAAGCAATTGGGTCTTTTGTCGGTTGTATGCGTTTCTTATACACATCAATGGTGTAACTCATTGTCTGGAAAGTATAGAAACTTATTCCAACAGGAAGAATGATATTAAGTGCTAGGGGGGTGTAGGATACGTTTATTGAATCGAGGGCTTGCTGCAGGCTACTAGAAAAGAAGTTGAAATATTTAAAGAAACCCAGCATCCCTAAGTTGCCAATCATGCTTAAGGCCAAGAAGCCGCTTCTCGCTGAGGGGGCATTGGTTTCTTGCATTTTCTTTGCGGACCAGTAGTCAATGCATGAACTGAGGATGATCAATGAGAGGAATCGCCAGTCCCACCATCCATAAAAAAAATAGCTGCTTAAGAGAATGAAAATGTTTTGTTGCTTCTTAGTCTGAAGAAGACCGTACAGCAGAAATACTACGGGTAGAAATACTAAGAACTGAAAAGAATTGAAAAGCATATAACTCCTTAGTTGCTAGTGTACATACTGGTGCGAATCAACATCATTTCCCGTCTATTGAAATCCAATGAGAAAGATCCTTGTTCATTATTTTTTCCAGTTGTAGAATATCTGTCCTTAATAGTGACAGCAAGAGTCTTTTGTCGACTTCTGTCAATTGCGGCCTTTTAGTAAATGACCGCTTTGAATTATCGACGATTTTATTCCAAACAGGCCGAGCCAATCGGTACAACACTTTCATATAGAAAGGAGGAGAATCATATTTATGATGTCGTCTTTGCTTTGAGAGTGATTTGTTTTCGGCGATGGTATTCATAGAATCTATAGGAGCAGCATCTATCGAGAGAAAAACACACACTGTTTTTAGGATGTTTTTTGGGTTTTCCTTTAAATCATCAAAATCAAGGATGAGCACATTTTCACGTCCAAATCTTTCAATGAATGGCAGAATTTGAGTGGAATAGCGGGACACATCCAATGTTTTGTGGTCGTTAAGGATGCTGTCTGACAAGCTCAAATTCGTATAACCCCTTTCATAGCTGTGCATGTAGTGAGAAATAAACCTTTCCAAAGGGTTTCTAACTAGGTATATGAATTTCATTTTCGGGTTGAACTCAAACAAGTCCTCCCAAATGAACAAATTCCTATGAGGGTAGTAGGTATAGCTGGTGGAGGCTTCAAAATATAAGACCTCACGCTGTTTAATAAATAATTTTTCATACTCCTCAATTCCTGATCGCCAGTCTGGGTGAGTGCTAAAAAAATGAGGTTCCTTATTTGAAGCGCCAACCAAATTAGGATGTTCATCAAGCCACGAGAACAAGGAAGTGGTGCCGGACTTACCAGCACCAATAATCATAAAGTCCACTTTAAAGTTTGACATGACTGTGATAAGTTAAAAAAATATTTGTGTCAAAATCTGATCAAATTTACTACGCTGAAGTCAAATGTTAGGATTGAGTACCATCTACCACGCCTTTATAGATAGCTCCAAGCCTTTCCATTTCAGTTTGTCGATTGGCACATTCTGAAATTTGAGTTTTGAGCTTAGTGAGTTTCGATGGATCCGGCGACTGAATTAAACGCTCCATTTTATCAGCCAATTCTTCCTCGCTCCACTCACTCAGTTTTTCAACTCCACCAAAGAGGTCTTGATCGTACGCCAATGGGCCAAGAATCAATGGACATTCCAGATACATGGCTTCCATAGCCGAAACAGTGCTTCCGTCATGTATTGGGTTCATTACAGCGAGGCTGGCATTGGCCAAAGCCCATTGTAGCTGTTCATGGGGCAGACTATCTAGAAAAAGAAAGTCAATGTCCGTTTGTTGTCCCATCTGATTTTCAATTGACATTACATACGTCTGATCCTTGGCGTCTCTATTAACAAACACCATTTGATGCGTTTTTTTTATTTCTGTTGGCAGGAGGCCTAAAGCCCGAATCGAAAATTCATGGTTGTACAGAGGCTTCATTAGGCGAGGAAAAACCACGAACGGAGGCGTAATGCCTTTGGGGCGAGTCAATTTCGCATCTGGATTTAGATCAATGCCCGTGCGGATAACGTGTGGGGAAATTGATGAACCAATGAGCTTCGTTAAAGCAGTAACTTGACTTTGGGAAGTGCTGGTGATTTCATCGAAGTTTTTAAGAGCTTTTTTATAAAGTGACCGAACGATGATCTTGAGAAGAGAGGTTTCTTTAAAAAACAACGGGATGGTTTTGATCACATCTGTTCCACGGGTGGTTAGCACGAAAGGTACGTTTAAAAACTTTTTTCCCGCGCCCCATAGCGCATTGGGTTCGGCATAGAGGATATGAATGAGCGCTATTTTTTTTTCGATAATGAGTTTTTTCAAAAAACGAAAGGAGGTCAGGGTTCTCCAAAATCGAACGGTAGAAAATTCAGGAACAGAGCCAATCAGGATAATGTTATTTGATTTTAGTTCTTGAGCTACATCAATTGTTAATTGATCCAACTGATGGGGATGACATAAAACAAAACACGTGTTGTTCGGATCTCTCGAGAAAAAGGAAATCCATTTTCTGTCATGAATGGAATTTGGGTTGGCAAAATAGAGTAGCTTCACAATATACTAGTTTGTGAAAAAAAATGACAGTTTTCCTCATGCCCCACAACCTTACCTTGATTTGTTAAATAAAGTATCATGACTTGGCATATGCATCTAAGGTCTTTCTTGCAATTTTATCCCAGCTAAGTTCGTCCATTGCGTAAGCATAGGCATTCCCGCCCATTTTTTTTCTGACTTCATTGTCTCTAAGTAACAGTTCAATTTTTGCAGCCAGAAGTTCACTGCTTTCAGGCTCAACCAAAAAGCCAGTAACATTGTCTACCACAACTTCAGGGATTGCACCGACTCTTGAGGCAATGACGGTTTTGCCAAATGCATAGGCTACTGGAATTATTCCGCTTTGAGTAGCTTCAACATACGGCAATACAACGAATGCAGCTTTTGAATAATAGTGAGCCGCTTCTTCAATTGTCACGCGCTTATTAACAATGATGAAGTTGTCCCTCTTGCCTTCATCAAATCGATAATTTCTTAAATCGTCACCCGTTCCAACTATGTAGAATTTGGCATTTGGAATCTTGTCTAGAACAAGATTGGCCGCATCGATGAAATACTGTAGCCCTTTGTATTTCCAAATCCTTCCAAAAAACAGAACAGACAAGGCATCTTCTTCATCCAACTCAGATGAAACGAATTTTTTATAGATCTCGAAATGGCCATGTGGCACAACAGATATTCTGTCAGGAGATACTTTGTAATTCTCTGACAATTGTTTTTTCAACGTTTCCCCATGGACGATATATCTGTGGGTATATTTTATGGCATTGTCGATTACCTCTTGGTTGTATGATTTTATGGACGCCTGATCTCCCAAGTGAAGAACTGGATCATGAACCGTATTGATAACTTTAGTTTTTTTAGGTAGATACTTGAGTACCCAAAGGAACGGATAACCCCCACTAGCTTGAATGTGAAAAAATGAGGGCCGTATACGCCAAACTTCAAACAGTATACGAATCGCTAATTTGACCCCAACAATACGACTGCTGTGTTTGATTCTATGAAAGGGTATGAACTTAACTTGGTCACTTATTAGCTCCCTATGCCTTGCTGTGAAACGATGATTGATTGGCAGCATAAGGGATACTTCCGCACGACTTGACAAAGCATTCGCTAGCTCAATCAAGTACTCAGGCCACTGCGAACTGTAAAGAAGAATACTATTATTTTTCTTTGAAGGCATAGATCATTCCAATTTCACTTTCAGGATTGAGTACAAAAAAATCGAACTTGTTTTCTTTCAGCGTTGATGTTAAGGCATCAGGCCCATGAAAGTGAAATTCAATGGCTATAACATCGATCTCTTTCAGCAATCCGGATTCAGCCAATCGATCAATAATCGCATATTCTCCACCTTCACAATCGATCTTCACGAATATCGAATTGCCCTTCTCCTTTTTTAGTATTTTGCTCACTACGGGGCTACAATCCCGGACTATGATTTCTTCTTCTTGATCCGATGAAATTTTTGTTTGACCAATTCCAGCATTTCCTTTGTTTTCGTAATCATACTTGACCGAAAAACCTCCGTCTTCATTCGACATGCCGAATTCTGAAAGGTCTATCTTATTTTTGAATTTTGAATTTTCTTCCAGGACTTTCTTTGCCTTTTGTACTGTAGGTTTCAAAGGTTCAAAACCGTATATTTTTTTCACATTATCTGAAAGAGCAAAAAACAGAGAAGCCATGCCAACGTTGAAACCAATATCAATTACCGAGAAGGGTTTTGTGAATTCGTAGTTGTACGTTCCATCGAGAAATATTTCCTTAAAAATGAAAACTTCCTGTTTTGAATCCACTGGAATTGAGAGCTCTTTAAATGAAATAGAAATGAGATTTTGGGATTGAGTTATTGAACAGTTTTTATTCTTCGAAATGATCCTTAGCATGTCGTAAGCCCTCAAGACAAATAATTGATCCCTACCACTCAAAACAAGCCCCAAGGGTTTTAACTCAATACCCCCATCATTATCAGTGTCAATATCGACCAATGGAATGCCGTAGTACTTCAAATTCTTGAGCCAAAACTTATTCTGGACTTTAACACGATATCGTACGTAGTTGGTAAAACGCTGGAGTAGGTTCATGCTATGGTTTCAAATTCCCCAAAATCCATTGTATGTCCATTTTCGCGTTGAAGAAAGTACCGCGGAGGCTCATAATGATTCTCGGCTGTAAATGGCGATTCAAATTTACTCAAGTCTTCTTCAGTAGAGACAAAGAAGGCATTGGTGCCACTAAAATCACATCCAACAAGCGCGTATCCTTTTTTCTTGCCGAGTATTTCAAGAGCTTTTAGGCTAGCACCAAAGTAGCTGGTGCCATTCCAGACATGGTCTTCATTATATTTCATGGCTATTGAAAGTGAGTCCCTCAAAGTGGCGTTGAACTCAATTTGAATTACCCTTGGCTTGTAATTCACGATGGCTTCCCAAACCCAGAAATCATTTCCGTCAATATCAATGGATATGAAATCAAATTTTTCGGGGACGTCATTTCTGCTAAAAAGAGATTCTATGTTAGCAGCAGTAATAAAAGCATGGTCAAGTTTTAACCTCGAACTTTGGATTTCTTTGTGAAACTTCCTTTTGACCTTGTCAAAACCAGCTTTTGTCCCTTCGATCCAAAGTCCTTCCCAAGATTTTGTTAATAAAAGAGTGGTATTATTCCGAGCACCATGAACCCCGAATTCAACAAAGAATTTGTCCTTAGTTCCTATCCTATTAAAGATTTCCTCGATAATACCATCTTCGCCATTTTGTGAAAAAATATTAAATTCAAATCGGTTGAGTTTGTTATTTCCAACGTAACGAGCATTGTCATAAAGATGCTTTTGAAGGTACTCTTCAATAAGGATATTCCGACTGGTGTCAAAATATTTGGTGCTGGTCTTTTCTATGGTCTTTATGGGGCTTAATCCTAAAAACGAAATGACTTTCCGACTCAATGCACGAACGATTTTACTCATTGGATAAATTTAGACTTAATAATCAAGGTGTTATCTTCTGTCGAATTTTAATTCTTTCTTCGCAACGTCAGAAAATATTCTTACTTGATTTCTTCTTGAATACTTTGCTACTTCATGTTCATCTCGTGAGGATTTGCAATGACCATTTTCCAGCCATTGGTTGTACTTTTCTAAAAGATACTTCTTCGCCTCTTCGGCAGTAGAACAGATGGCTCCAGTTCCCGTCTCTTTTATAAGTTCGTCACTCACGTCATTATCTCCCGGGCATACAAGAATGTTGTTTCCTGAAGCAATGTATTCATACAATTTGGCGGATACCCAGCCTCGAATGCTTTGGGCTGGATAGTATAAAAGATCACTTTGGTTCATTATTTCCAATGCCCGATCTCTTGCAACCCAAGTAGAAATCTCTGTCCAAACTGTTGGGAGGCTCGATCCAAATATCTGAGTGATCCCATTATAATTGTGCTCCTTTAATCCGACCATGTGAATTTTCAGCTTCAGTGTGGGATGACTCTCATACAGTTCTTGAATAGCCTGAATAAAGATGGAAATATCTTGCAGAGGATAAATGGTGCCAACCGAACTGATCGTAAACCGTGAATTTTTGACCTTTTGTTCTGTGTTCAATTCAAAATATCCATTCTGGACAATGTGACCTTCCGTGTCTGTAAGTTTTTTTATCTCATTAAGCCAAGGTTGGCTGGTAATCGTGAAGAATCTAGCATCTGCTAGCCACTTCCCGAAGTACTTTTTCATCCAATAGTTTCTAAAGCGTCTGTTCAGAGATGGCCCGTAGGTCTTATCCAGCACCCGATTATCCCATAGGTCTCTAAAGTCAATCGCAAACGGAAGATTAAACTTTGTCCCAAATTCATGTGCCATATGTGGGCCTATTTGAGGAGAATAAATACCCAAGAGAAGGTCATATTTTTTATTTGCAAGGTGTGAACGAAGGAACTTCCGATAGACGTTGGAAAGCTGCTGAGCGTCTTTCCCAAAATACCCCCGGAAATAGCCAGCAATATCTTTAAGTGTACGTAACCCAGGGATTCGTCGACTCCAACTCTTCACATATGGCCTGGGTAGATGATAAACGGTATAATTGTCAAATTCTTCGTGGAGCGCATCTTCATCTTTATTATGGTATTTAATCTTCCAGACATCTGATTCTTTGTTGATGTACTCTTTCTCAAATCGGGTGGTCACCACGGTTGGATGTATGCCAAATTCATGCAGGTATCGACAGTACGCCTCTATTCGCCGACTGGCCACAATATTGTCCGGAGGGAAATGATGAGAGATGATGAGAACCTTGATCATGATTTTTTAGAAGCAACAAGTGCGACCATGTAAAAGGGAATGAGTGGAATTTTGTAGCGCATAAGCGAACCAAAATTGAAGGTGCTAACGCCTACAGCAAAAGCAAACAGTAGGGCAAAAGCCAAACAAAAAACCAGAAACGGATCCTTGAAGATGGTAAAGAATCTCTTTTTCCAAAAAATAAGCCAAAGTGTCCAGCCAAGAAAGAAGGAAGATTCTAGTGCAGAAAGAAGCATAAGTGGATTCCTAACTTCCCATAAATAAGGGCGAAACAAAGAGACGTTAATGGCCATTGGCATTTTGGTCACCATACTTTGCCAGCTGCCATCCAATTCTCCCAGATCATAGCCGCCATCTCCGCCCGTTCGGGCACCCCAGCCATAGCGGATGTCATACGCGTTGATGGCTGCTCTTTTGGCGATGTTGTCCAGATTGTATTTGCTTGATTGACTGGCAATTTGGTTGAGCGATGCATATCCAATCAGTCCGAAAAAAAGAAAAAGAAGGGGCAACATTAAGACCCGAACGACCACATTTCTAATCTGGTGACTGTTCTTTAGAAAAAGCCAGATGAATACCGTAGGGATGAAACAGATCAGAATGTAAATCTTAATATTGAAAATTAAGTAAGCCGAAAGTAGCCCGATAATCCATTGAAAAATGTTTCTTCTTTTTAGTTCAATGATATTGATACAAGCATAGGTGACCCAGCCCAAGGCGCCTAGGGTTATTGTGTCTTTTAATATCCCCGAACCCCAAAAAAAGACCGTAGGGATGAATAGAAACAGATGAAGCCAACGTGTGTTTGGGTACTTCTGGTCTAGTGCCGAATACATGGCCCATAATCCACTAAAACTAAATACAGCGAAAAATAAGGCTGTTGCTCCATACGTGTGAAAAGTGAATAAATCAAAGAAGGCAGCTATGCGAACAATCAAATAGGAATGGGAATCGCCAAAATACCAAATCCTAGAGGTGTATATGTATGCCTCTGGAAGATTTTCTCCACTCGTAAAAATAAGCTGAAGCCCTAGCAACGGATCATCTAAGAAGGCCTCCCATATCCAACGACTCCCGTACTGCCAATAATTGAACGTGTCGCCCCCGCTGTAATAGAATTGATAAATCATACCTAGCATAATGGCACCTAAAAACTTAATCGTAAGCGCTGGCAAAAAATACTTCCTATTTGCTGGGTTTGTTGCGTAGGGTCTAATCACATAGGCAAGGCCAATAAATATGGCCATATAGAATGGTGTAATCAAAAGGTCCTGGACGCCCATGTGGTAAAGTTAGTCAGGTGATGAAATTTTGAAACGTGAGATTGATTTAATTATGGTTCCACAACTCGTCACTTCGAAACGGAGCACAGCGGAGTGAGAAGTCTCCTAGCCAAGTGCAGTGCATTTTACTAGGAGACTTCTCAGTCGTCCCTCCACCGAAAGGATGGAAGGGTAGACATCTCCCTTCTAAAATCCCATTGAAGATAAAATTCCCTCAATCCGGATAAGCTTACTCTCGTACGAATTTTTCATGGCGAAAGAAATTCTTTTTTCTTTCATTTCATGTGAACTCCATTGAAGAAGATTTTGAGTCACTTCATGTAGATTTTCAATCCACTGGCTGTTTGCCTTGTTCATTATTATCAAGTCAGTAGTATTGGCAAATTCTTTCGTATAAGTGGCAATAATTGGTTTGCCTGACACGAGGTACTCTAGTATTTTATGTGCGTTTGTTTGATCCCTGTGAAATTTCTCTTGATAAGCCAGTAACAGTACGTCTGCCTTGGCGAGATACGATTGGATTTGCTCGCTTGGAATTTTTGGCAAAAAGAAAGTATTCGGTAAGTTGATAAACTCGGCTTTGTACGTGTGATGGTTATTGATTTTATCATCTAGTTCATGACCATTTGGGCCAATAAAAATGAAATCAATGTGGGTCATTTTCTTCGCTGATAGAAGGATGATTTCCCAATCCATGTGTTTCATGGCGAGGTTTCCCAAGTAGAGTGCTTTGATAGAACTCGCTCCAGGAAGGACAATACTCTCATCAATAGACGAGGTTTTTAGACTCAACCCATGCCCCACCTTGAACGTGTTTTGGTTGTACTTTTGGTGTTGCTCAACGATTTCATCGGTCACCCCAATGCATACGTCTGCCGAACCAGAAGCGCGCTTCATTTGGAAATTTTGGTTTAAGTCTACGATATGTGAAATAGTGAGCACATTGGTTGGGAATGCATCAAAATCAAAGAACACGGAGTTGTCAAATGACCAGATGACATTGAATATCACCCCACAGGTTTTTTCTATTTTCTTTATTTGGGATAGTTCAATTCGCTTGCGTATAAATTTTGGGAAATACCTCAACCCAGTAATTCCAGCCTTGTAATTCACAGAAGTCAAGTTCCGATGTTCGGTCTCGATGGTTTCAAATTGGCCTTTTGGCGGATTTAAGAAAAAAACTCGATTCCCTTTCTCTGCCATGTGAATCGCATAGTGATGCTTAGAGACATGGATATGATCCCAAGGTTCAGGAGAAATAAGTAGAATGTTTTTATCAGAGAGCGTCACAAATCTTTTTGAAAATATTTAATACTGTTTCAGAACCTTATCGGTCTGCTCTGTACTCGTCGATTGTTCTTTTGATGCCGTCAGCTAATTCTATTTTCGCTACCCAGCCCAATGCATGCAAACGAGATACATCCATTAATTTCCGAGGAGTCCCATCTGGTTTGGAGCTATCAAACGTCAATTCTCCATCAAAACCAACCGTATCTTTTATCAAGATAGCTAAATCTTTGATTGACAAATCCATCCCTACACCGACATTTACAAATCCGGCTTCATTGTATTTTTCCATAAGGAAAAGACACGCATCGGCCAGATCATCGACATGAAGAAATTCGCGAAGAGGACTTCCTGAGCCCCAAATTTCAACTGAATCTAATCCTTGCTCTTTGGCTTCTACAAATTTCCGAATCAATGCGGGCAGTACATGAGAAGTTTTTAAATCAAAATTGTCATTTGGGCCGTACAGGTTGGTTGGCATGGCCGAAATAAAATCGCAACCATACTGCGCTCGATAATATTCACACATTTTGATTCCAGCAATTTTCGCAAGAGCATAGGGTTCATTGGTCGGTTCTAGCAAGCCAGAAAGAAGGGATTCTTCTTTGAGGGGTTGGGGGGCGAGTTTCGGATAAATGCAAGACGAACCTAAAAATAGGAGCTTCGTCACCCCATGTACATAGGATTGATGGATGACATTATTTTGAATCATCAAATTATCATGGAGGAACTCGGCACGATAGGAATTATTGGCCATGATGCCTCCGACCTTGGCGGCTGCAAGGAATACATATTCTGGTTTCTCCCCATTGAAAAAATCCTCGACTTGAGATTGGTTTCGCAGATCTAGTTCTTTGGACGTGCGTCCGATTAGGTTGCTATACCATTCTTCTTCCAGCTTACGCCGAATGGCAGAACCGACCATGCCTCTGTGACCGGCTACATATATTTTGGCATCTTTATTCATGTTGGCTAGTCATATGATGACCTCCTTCTTTCAGATACTGCTGTTTCCTGAAATACTTCATGTCCTCTTCGACCATCTCCTTCACAAGTGAATTGAGTTTGGTTTTAGGTGCCCAACCAAGCATTTTTTTGGCTTTAGCTGCGTCTCCAATTAATTGATCGACTTCCGTTGGCCGGAAATAGGATTCGTCTATTTTCAAAATTACCTGACCAATTTTAAGGTGGTCATACTTTTCATTGAAGGACTTCACTTTGCCTACTTCTTCAAGTCCCTCTCCCTCAAATTCAATCTCAATTCCAGTCATTTCGAAAGCTGTTTTGGCCATTTCTCTAACTGAGGTCGTCTTGCCGGTGGCAATGACAAAATCTTCGGGGGCATCCAACTGCAACATAAGCCACATGGCCTCTACATAATCTTTGGCATGTCCCCAATCCCTTTCCGCACCCAAATTTCCCAAATAGAGGGTGTCCTGCAAGCCTATGGCGATTTTTGCCGCAGCTCGTGTGATTTTACGTGTCACGAAGGTTTCTCCTCTGATGGGACTTTCATGGTTGAAAAGTATCCCATTGGAGGCGTGCATTCCGTAAGCTTCACGATAATTGACCGTAATCCAATAGGAATATAATTTGGCCACTCCATAAGGAGATCTAGGATAGAATGGGGTGTTTTCTGTTTGTGGAACTTCCCGCACCATTCCATACATTTCGGAAGTGGATGCCTGATAGAATCGGGTCTTGTCGGTGAGTCCAAGAAGGCGAATAGCTTCTAATAACCTGAGGGTGCCAATTCCGTCAACATTTGCCGTGTATTCAGGTTCTTCAAAACTCACCTTCACGTGGGACATGGCACCCAGATTATAGACTTCATTTGGTTGTACCTCCTGAATGATTCGAGTTATGTTATTGCTATCAGAGAGGTCTCCGTAGTGAAGTTTAAACTGGTATTTTTTTTCATGAGGGTCTTGGTACAAATGATCAATACGCTCCGTGTTGAAGGAAGACGATCGACGCTTGATTCCATGTACTTCGTATCCTTTTTCAAGAAGCAACTCGGCAAGATAGGCGCCATCCTGACCCGTGATTCCTGTGATTAGTGCTTTTTTACTCATGGTAATCCTTCATCTATAATTGTCGTCCAAAATCCAGTTGCAAACTTATGAATGTATTCAGCAAAATTACGTGTTGTGTATATGTTTCAAGTGTGCCACACTTTTACCGAGGTTTCAGCTTGGTTACTTGATAGGCCAATATTGTCCTTCTATATAGGTATCATAAATTTTAATAATATCCCTTTATGAAGGGATATTATTCTATAATAATATATCTTTGAAAAGGGATAAAATAAAAACGTCATGGCTCTCCTTCTTTCTAAAGCACAACAAATAATAACCGATGCGATAAAAAAGCCACTGAATCACATCAAAGCCAGAGAAGTAGAACTGCCTCAGGACGTGCAGAAGATCGTAACTGTACTTGGTTCTCGTCGAGCTGGGAAAACATCCGTGTGTTTGCAACTGATGCAGACGCTTCGGAAATCCATGCCTGCTCATCGTTTGCTTTATATAAATTTTGAAGATGATCGTTTTTTTCCAGCACAGCTCTCGGACATGGACGTATTGCTGGAGGCGTATTACAGTTTGTATCCAGAAAATAAGGATCAGACGGTCTATTTTTTCTTCGATGAAATACAGGAAGTGGCCAATTGGGAAAAATTTGTCCGCAGACTTTGGGATCAGGAGAATTGTAGAATCTATTTGACGGGTTCTTCGTCCAAGCTCTTGAGCCGGGAAATCGCCACGGCGCTTAGAGGAAGAACCTTGTCGTACGAAATATTCCCTCTTTCATTTGGGGAGTTTTTAGCCTTTACCAAGACGGACTATGATATGCACTCTTCTAAAGGGAGAGCCATCCTGCAAAACAAACTGATAACCTATATGCATCAGGGTGGTTTCCCCGAACTTGTTTTTCTACCAAATCGCTTTCACCGTGCCACGATCAACGAGTATATCAATTTGATGCTGTACAAAGATCTGACTGAACGATTTGGTGTGCGGAATCCACAGCTATTAAAGTACTTGTTGAAATACGCGCTCACGAATTTGGCTAATCCAATGAGTGTGAATAAGATTTATAATGATTTGAAATCTCAAGGTTATCAATTGAGTAAGAATACGGTGTATGAGTATTTGTCTTATTTGGAGGAGGCTTTCATCCTTTATCGTGTGAGTAGATGGAGTACTTCGGTACGTCAGCAATCCATCAACCCAGACAAGTTCTATGGTGTGGATCAGGCATTTAAATATGCCATGACGGGGGGACAAGATGAAGGAAGAGTTTTGGAAAACATGGTGTACATGGCCTTACGCAGGTTGGGGTATGAGCCGAACTATTGGCGGCAAAAACAAGAAGTTGATTTTTATTTGGAAAGTCAGTCATTGGTTAATGTATGCCTTGATGCGAGTGATCCGACCACACGAGCCAGAGAGTTCGGAGGGTTGGATGAAGCGATGAAGTTTACGGGTCTTGACAGAAGCTTACTTGTAACACTGGACGAGGAGCGAGAAGAAGGACTTCAGAACGGAGTGGTCAGTATCGTGCCGATACGGAATTTTCTTTTGAGTACTTCTAAGTTTTTAGGATTGGTTTAAAGTTTCTGGTTTCGAGTTCTTGAATTTTACTTGTCGTTTGTTATTTGATTGTTTGACTGTGGTCAATCCACCATCTGACTTTGGACTACCACTACTTGGCTATGACCTTCCTGAACTCATTTGTTATTTGTTTTTTTGGGATTTGTTATTTGTACAAAGCTAATATTGCAGCATGTGCGGCATCACAGGTTTTTATCTTCTCGATTCTTCCATCGAACCTCCAAAGGAGGCACTGCAAGAGGCGGTCAACACGTTGGGGAAAAGAGGGCCGGACAATCGCGCCACCTTCCTTGACACAAGCGTTGGACTTGGCCATACCCGACTTTCAATTATTGATACCTCAGAGCTGGGCAATCAACCCATGTCTGATCCCACGGGCAGGTACACGCTGGTTTTCAATGGAGAATTGTACAATCATCAAGAGTTGAAACTTGATTTACCTAAAGTCAACTTCCAATCCACCTGCGATACGGAGGTACTTCTCCATTTATTGATCAATGAGGGTGCAGGGTGCTTAGAAAAATTGAACGGATTCTTTGCCTTGGCTTTTTATGACAAGAAAGAGGATTCGTTGCTTCTCGCTCGTGACCGGATGGGGATAAAGCCCCTACATTATTATCAGGATGATGAAAAATTCTTTTTTGGCTCTGAGATGAAGGCACTGCAGAGTTTTTCCATTAATCGGAAGATCAATCAAGAAGCACTTTACTGGTATTTGAAACTGAACTATTTACCCGGACACCTGAGCATGATTGAGGGGGTAAGAAAATTGGAGCCGGGTGCGCTTCTACGAATTCAAAATGGGCAAGTCGAGAAAAAAATATTTTCGAAACCAGAGGACAAGCAGTCGTCTCTTGGTTATTCTTCGGCAAAAAATCAATTGGTTGAGTTACTAGAGGCGTCTGTCAAGCGGCGATTAATGGCGGATGTGCCATTGGGGTCTTTTTTGAGTGGAGGCACAGACTCATCGGCGATTGTGGCGTTGGCGAGTAGGCATACATCTAAGTTGAGTACGTTTTCGATTGGTTACAAAGACCAGCCCTTTTTTGATGAGACGTATTACGCTGAAACGGTAGCCAAAAAATTTGATACGAAGCACACGACCTTCTCACTCACTAACGATGACCTCCTCAACGATCTCGATGCAATTTTGGATTACATTGACGAGCCGTTCGCAGATTCTTCTGCGATTCCCACTTACATTCTTTCCAAGCACGTGAGTACTCAGGTGACCGTGGCTCTATCCGGAGATGGGGCAGATGAATTATTTGGTGGTTATTACAAGCACTTGGCATTGAGTAAATCATTGCAGCCTTCGCCAGCAAACTGGTTACTGAAAAATCTGAATCCATTGATCGCGAGTTTGCCACAATCTCGATCGGGTAAGTGGAGCAATCTGTTTCGTCGCTTGGATCGATATGGGAAGATGATGAAGCAGACTCCTGCGGAGCGCTATTGGTTTTTGGCTTCATTGACAAATGATCCTTCTTCACTTTTGAAATCAGGTGTGGATGCTTCACTGGTTGCAGATTTCAAGAGACCGGTCATTACAGACGATCCTGATCTCAACGATTATCTCCAAGCCGACCTGCAAATATTGCTTCCCGGGGACATGCTCACCAAAGTAGATTTGATGTCCATGGCCAATAGCCTGGAAGTACGCGTGCCATTTCTAGATAAAGAGGTCGTTGAGTTTGCTCGTTCGTTACCAGCAAAATATAAGATTAGAGGCTCTGAGCGTAAGCGAATTGTTCAGGATGCGTTCAGACAGATTTTACCAGAAGAAATTTACCACCGACCCAAGAAAGGGTTTGAGGTGCCATTGCTTCAATGGATGCAAAACGAATTGTTGTCTGATTTGGATAGTACGTTATTTAATAGGGAGTTCTTGAATGAACAAAATTTGTTTGTGGTGGATGAGGTAATGGCTTTGAGGAAAAAATTACTTTCTCATAATCCCGGCGATGTGCATGGGATCATCTGGGCATTGTATGTTTTTCAGAGGTGGTACAGGAAGTGGATTGGATGATTGGATGAGTTGATTTGAAAATGGTTTAAATCAAAAACTAAAATCGTAAAGGATTATTTACTGCATCTCAGGCATTACAAACGCTCTAAAATTCTTAGGTGAAACCCCGAGATTCTCGGTATGGTAAGTATCAGTGAAGGTCTTTGGAAAGCGAATCGTTTTCACAGGATTCCATTTGAATTCAAACCCGAATAGTTCTTCATTTATTTCTTCAACATAATCAACTTCTTGTTGCTGCTTGGTACGCCAGAAATACGAATTCACATGTAGCTTGTTATAGGAGAGGTGTTTTTTACGTTCGCTCAGGAGGAAATTTTCCCAAAGTGCACCTACATCGTTTCTGTTTTTGATAGGCTCAAATCGTCCAATAACGGCATTTCGAATGCCATTGTCATAAAAATATATTTTGGGTTTGGATTTTATTTCATTTCTCAGATTTTTACTAAAAGGCGGAAGTCGAAACACTACATAGGCTTGCTCCAATACGTCAATGTAATGACTTACCGTTTTTGAGTCCAGCCCAATCAGTTGACCGATCTCACTGTAGGAAACCTCATTCCCATTTGGGACGCCAGCGCTTGCACCAATTTTACAATGAGCGTGGGCTTTTTGATATTGGCATAGTGAAGCACATCCTTGAAGAGATAGCTGTCGGTCAGTTCTTGTAGCACTTCCTGTGCATCATTCGGATGATTGAGCACGTCCGGATACCCCCCGAAAACCAGAAAATTTTCAAGTGTTTGCTCAGCTTTGAGAAATCCCGCCCGACTCTGGTACTCTTGCCAGCTAATTGGAAACAGTCTGAATGTCCATTTCCGACCTGTAAGTGGCTCCTGTACGAGTTGATTGAGTTCGAATGCCGAAGAGCCGCTCAATATAAGCTGAACATCTTTGAAATGATCCACAATGATTTTGCTGGTAATACCCGAGTTGGGAATCCGTTGAGCTTCATCAATGAACACCACTTTGTTTTTTTCAATCAGTTGCCGTATTTGTTCGGTATTGATGTCAGTGAGTAGTTCCAATGTTTTAGGATCATCGCCATTCAGATAAAGTGCGGGCTCATCTAATTTCTTCAGAACCATTTCGATCAAAGTAGTTTTCCCGACTTGTCTGGGACCGATTACAATGATCGCCTTGCTCTGAAAAAACTTCTTTTCGAGGTTTTCAAATGCTATTCTGCTTATGGGTATCACCTAACAAAGATATTCTTATTCCTCAAAAGTCATAACTATATCGTATTTGATTCCCTAAAAGTTATAACTAAATAGGAATAAATTCCCCAAAAGTTATGTTTTAGTCTTGCTAATTCCACTATTTGAACCATACTGTAAGAGTACCCGTGGATTAATGTGTATATTTATCTAAAAATTGGTGTATTATGAGGACGAATATTGATTTAGATGATGACTTACTCGATGAATTCAAGAGGCTGAGCAAAACCAAAACCAAGAAGGAGGCAGTGAATAAAGCTTTGGAAGAGGGAATCAGACAATACAAAGTGCGCAAACTATTGGATCTGCGGGGAAAAGTAGAGTGGATTGGAGATTTGAACGAAATGCGAACGTATGACCCATGGAAGGAATCATAGCTGATACATCCATTTGGATAGATTTCTTTGCCCAAATCGAAAGTCCTAAAGTTGACAAAATGAAGAGAGGGCTTCTGACCAATCAATTGTTTATTTGTCCAGTAATTATTCAGGAAGTTTTGCAAGGAATTAGGCATGACAAGATTCATAAATCTTGTGAGTACTCCCTTTCAGCCATACAAATGTTGTCTGCAAACATGTGGGATGCTAGCACAGGTGCAGCAGCAATTTATCGGAATCTGAGAAAAAAGGGTATCACAATTAGAAAACCCAACGATTGCTTGATCGCATGGTATGCCATTTCTTTTGACCTCACGTTGATTCATAATGATAGAGATTTTGACAACATCTCTCGGCACGTTCCTTTGAAAGTTATTTGACCTTGAAATCCAAAGCCCTTTTCCTCATACTTCATAGAAAAGACCGCTCGCCAGGCCAGAGGTACAGGCATGAGCAGTATGTTTCACATCTGGAGGCGAATGGAGTAGAATGTGATTTTTCGCCGTTGCTAGATGCAAACGGTGATGAGTTGTTTTATGGATCGGGTCGGGTTTTACAAAAAATTCTTATAGGATTGTCAGCTTTTGTCAGGCGACTCAGAGACATGCGAAGGCTGAAAAACTACGACATGGTTTATGTCTATCGTGATGCTTTTTTCTTTGGTACTTTCTTCGAACGGAGAATAGCTAAGAGTAATGCCAAATTAATTTTCGATTTTGATGATGCCATCTGGCTGATGGACAAGAATCCGAATCAGGGAGTTTTCAATAGACTAAAGAATCCTAAAAAAACAGCCAAGATAATTGCACTGGCCGATCAAGTGATTGTCGGAAATGACTACCTAAAAAATTATGCATTTGCATACAATTCCAACGTTCGGATTATTCCGAGTACGGTGGATTTTGATAAATATACAGAGCCAGTAAAAAAGGCTGAAGGAAAAATATGCATAGGTTGGACGGGTAGTTTTTCTACCATCAAGCATTTTGAGACTATTCTCCCAGCTCTTGAAGAAATCAAGTCAATGTTTGGCGACAGGGTTTGTTTCAAACTGATTGGTGAGCCAAATTACAGAAACGAAACATTGGAAATTGAAGGTGTACCTTGGAAAAGCGAGACAGAAGCCGTAGATCTTGGGGAGCTGGACATTGGCGTGATGCCTCTGCCAGATAATAAATGGACCCGAGGGAAGTGTGCGATGAAGGGACTCCAATACATGGCACTTGGGATCCCCACGATTATGTCGCCTGTGGGGGTGAATTCTGAGATCATAGACGATGGATCTAACGGAATGCTTGCACGCACAAGTGATGATTGGGTCAGGAAATTATCTCTTTTGATTGAGGATGAGAGTTTGCGAACACGGATAGGTGAGGAGGGGCGAAAAACAGCGAGAAAAGATTTTTCGGTGGAAGCCAATAAAGAAAAGTGGCTGGCCGTTTTTTCAAACAAGTCCTAATCCCAAATGGATTATCGAACCAATCCCAAATCACCCAATCAGTCCTTCAAGGAAATCCCCTACGAAATAGGAGAGGGTAGCAGCGGCTCCACCGAGTAGAAGTGTCTCTAGAATGCTTCTGAGTCGGGGCGTATCCGTCACGGCACTTTTCAAAAAACCAATGGAAATAAAACACAAAGCCGTGAGTACAGAAGCAATGAAGAATAGATTTTGAGTGAGTGGATTGAGGAAGTCGACCACATAAATGATGAGCGGCACCAGTCCGAACAAAATGAACGACAGAAAGGTCACGCCACCCATAGCGAAAGGCGATTTGGTTTCTTTGGCCATTTCTAATTCTTCTTTCATCATCACATCTACCCAGCGGTCTTTGTCAGCAGTGATTGTAGCCACGACATCTTCTAGTAATTTACCCTTGAACCCTTTCGCCTCATAGATTTCTCGTATCTCCTGTCGCTCCACGTCCGGAAGATTGTCCACCTCCCAATACTCGATGGCCATGTGTTTTTCAAAATGTTCCTTTTCAGATTTGGTAGAGAGGTAGCTACCCACCGACATGGCAAATCCATCGGCGATGAGATTGGCGAATCCCAAAATGAGAACAATTGAACTTTCTAGCCCCGCTCCGGCGGATCCAGCAACTACGGCGAAGGTGGTCACACTTCCATCTATGCCACCGTAAACGAACTCTCCCAAATAGTCATGAAACCTGTTGAGAAAGCTCTTGTCTCCGTGTATTTCTTTTTCCGAATGCGCCGAATGATTCATAGCGGAAAATTAGTCGATGGTTAGTTAATCGGTTGATTAGTTGACTAGTTAATTAGTGGAATCGTTAGACAATCGGTTCTTTGCTGTGCACTAAAAACCATCGAACTATTGACTAACTAACTCACTCGTCCAACCAATTCTTAAATGCCTTCACTTTTTCCCGGCTCACGATGGCATCTTCCTTATGTGAGGGGTCAAGTTCCAGTGACAACCGACTGTTAAAATAGGAATCTATGGAAGCGATTCGGTCTTCCTTGACAATTATGTGCCGATTGATTCGGAAGAAACTTTGTGGATCGAGTAGGGACTCCAATTCGTCCAACGTATGATCAATGATCCATGAATTGCCTCCTTTGGAGCACAAGTAGGTGATGCTATCCTGACTGTGAAAATACCCAATCTCGTCTACAGATACGGATCGATATTTCAAACCGATTTTGACGAGAAATTTGCGTTTGAATTTTTTGAAAATGTGTGCATTTAGATGATCGAACGCTGTGGATAGTTCATTTTTCGGCTTCACCTTATCGAATTTTTGGACAGCCACGGTTAGCTCTTCGGGCTTCACGGGTTTTAGCAGATAGTCGAGGCTGTTGTGCTTGAATGCCTCCAGCACGTATTGGTCAAAGGCGGTGGTGAATATCACATGAGGGTAGGCGTCTATGGCCTCCAGCACATCAAACCCTGTTCCATCTCCCAGCTGAATGTCAAGGAATATTATTTCGGGAAGGGCGTTTTTCTGAATCCAATTCACAGCCGATTTCATGGAATACAGTTTCGCCACAATCTCCACGTTAGTGTGCTTATGCACCAACATTTCTAACCGCTCAGCAGTGAGTTTTTCGTCTTCCACGATGATGGCACGTGTATTCATAGTTCTGTGCCGATGGGTAGTTTGATCCTAAATGTTTTGGAATCGTCTATTATTTCAAGCCCTCTTTTTAGCGAAAGCGAAAGCCGCTTGGAGAGGTTCTTTAGCCCAATGCCTGTGGACCGGATCAATTCTGGTTTGGGGCGCTTGGGATTTTCTACGACGATAAATGCCTCACCTTCATTTGTAATTGTAATTCGCAAAGGGTCATCGGGAGAAAAGGAATTGTGTTTAACTGCATTTTCCACCAGTATTTGAATCGACATGGGGGGGAGTTTTGCGTCCCAATTTTCGAGCGTAAAATTTTTCTCGAAGATCAAGCATTCCTGATGACGCATTTCCAAAAGGAAAATGTAATCTTCCAGAAAGGCTAATTCGCTTTTTAGTGTGACAAGATGCTTGTCGTCATTTTCAAGAATGTAGCGATACATGTCTGAGAGTTTGGCGATGAACTGCACTGCTTTTTCAGTATTTGTCTCGACCAAACTGGTAAGCACACTGAAGCTATTAAAAAGGAAATGTGGATTGACTTGATTCTTCAATCCTTCGAATTGTGCGGCTATTAGTTCCTTTTGGATAAGCTCAGTTTCTCGAGCCGTGCGTACCGCATTCTTGATATACAACCGGATGATTTCATAAGAAACAATCAGTAAACCAATCACAAATGCTTGCGCACTAATCATCCAGAATTGTGATTGATGATCATAAAAATCCTGCGGACAATCGCAATCTATCTTGAGATAAAAGACAAAAATGTACGAAAATAACAATATCAAAGGCAACACGATGAGGGTTGCTTTCATTGAAATAACATACAGGCCTTTGTTGGTGAGAATGAACGACCGGTCATTGCAGTAGGAAACTGCCCTGGCCACTACTTCCCATAGAATGAATACGACCAGAACCGTATAGCCCAGATACAACGAAGCATCCGAGTTCCACTGAAATATATCTTGCCAATGATGCTCCTGATTTATTCTAAAAAAGAAATAAACCAGAACGCTGACGATCAGTCTGTATCCGTATTTCTTCATTTTGGGTGAAAGCATTTCGGTAAATTAACGAAGGCTCAATAGTAAAAGAAATGAAATCAACATGTTAAGTCTAACACGCAGTAGCATGCCTATGGATATACTGATTCTATTGACCCTTTTAAAAGTCAAATCGTGAACAGATGAAAAATGACCAGTCCGGATTCTTTTTGATGCCTATCAAAAGAGCGGATGGCCATTGATCGCAAACATTACTAGCGTAAATTCTCTTAATTGTTGTCTGCGGCTGCTACATTTTGGACATCCCCCACATTGAAAGAAACAGTTGTGCCGTTGATGCGCTGGATGCCTGTGGTTCTGCTTGTAACTGTGTAGAAATACTTTCCGGCACTCACGTCTTTTGACTTTATAGTCACTTTGTAGTTGTTAGGGTCTTCGCTGTTAGGCTCTACGCTGATATCCATGTCTTTGGAACCAGAAAATTTTGGCACGTCAAATTTTGCCTTTCGCGCCTTGTTGGATCGCACAATCCAAAGATCAAACGTGTACTCGCCCGTTGGCGAAAGCTCGATAGTGTTGTCTGTCACATAGATTTTTGCGCCGGTCTTTGGGACATCAAAATCCTGAGCCATAAGCGTGCTGCTCACAGTGATCAATGTTAGGGTAAGAATTGTTGTTAAAGTCTTCATCTTAGTTTTTGTTTTGTTGAACAATGCCCGAATTAACGCCCTTCTGATGAAGGCAGTTTGATGAAATCAGTGAACTGGGGAATGACTTGACTGAGCTGTACGTTGAGTTGGCTGAAGTGTAGTCCAAAATTAAAAAAGTGAATCCCTCGTTGTTGATGAGCTTGTCTTTCTACTTTGAACTATCTACTCTTTCTACTCTTTCTACTCTTTCTACTCTTTCTACTCTTTCTACTCTTTCTACTTTCTACTTTCTACTTTCTACTTTCTACTTTCTACTTTCTACTTTCTACTTTCTACTTTCTACTTTCTACTTTCTACTTTCTACTTTCTACTTTCTACTTTCTACTTTCTACTTTCTACTTTCTAC
>Ga0316209_1000203_pt1 | contig 121773 bp, 102 predicted proteins | sample 6monopyrite_MG_FD_204945 | JGI IMG/M metagenome (GOLD analysis project Ga0316209, IMG submission 204945) | Microbial mat bacterial communities from mineral coupon in-situ incubated in ocean water Damariscotta River, Maine, United States -... | ecosystem: Environmental > Aquatic > Marine >... | reverse complement strand
CCGCCACGTTCAGCAGCGCAGAGCCTAGAGCTCCGTTTCTGAGGAAATCGCCGCTTTCAAAAGCGAAGGTCGAGAAGGTGGTAAAGGCGCCAAGGAAACCGATCATCATCCAGGTGGCATTGTCTTGGCTAATGGAGCCTTTATCGCGAACTAGGGACAGAATCACGCCAAACACGAAGCAACCCACCGCGTTGACCGCCAACGTCCCCCATGGAAAGCCCGATCCAGCCCAGCCACGCACCCAACTGCTAAGCCCATAACGAGCTAAGGTGCCGGCAGCACCGGCGGCGGCGAGAAGAAGCAGTCGAGACACGGAACGCGTATTCTATGCGGCTCGACTGCCATGGACGACCCCTCCATTTTTCCCCCGATAAATGCCGCCCTCAATGGGCTGGCGGGCATCCTGCTGCTGCTCGGCTTCGGCCTGATTAAGAGCGGCAAAAAAGAGGCGCATAGGCGTGTCATGATTTCCGCCTTCGCATGCTCAGTGGTGTTTTTGGTGAGCTACCTTTACTACCACCTGAACTTTTCCATTCAAGTGAAGTACGCCGGGCCGGATTGGGGCAAGACGCCCTACCTAATCATGTTGCTCATGCACACCGTGTTTGCTGCCGCAGTACCATTCCTTGCTATGCGCACGATTTTCCTTGGCGTAAAAGGACGATGGCAATCACACCGCAAGATTGCTCGAGTGACCTTTCCTATCTGGCTATTCGTGTCGATCACCGGCGTACTGATCTACCTCATTCTTTATGTATTCACCAAGAGTGGTGATCTAGTCCTCAACGCTTTGGAGACCGCATCTTGAAAATCTCCAAAGTCGATGTCTTCCCCTTAGCTCTAGTCATCATCGCTACAGTGATTGGCTTAGGCTTGTCGATGACTCGCCCCTTCCTTGCGCCCGATGAAGAACCCATCTTCACTTTCGATCATGCACAGCAGGAAAAGTTGTTCGCATTAGTGCAAGCTGAGTTCGGTTTATTCACCGCCCCAACCATGTCCGATGACTGGTTGCCCGAAGGTGCTGGAGATTTGTCCGTCGGACGCGGTGTTTACCAAGTGCAATGTATTCATTGTCATGGCAGTGATGGTGGCGCGGAAACTTACACCGCGCGTATGCTCAATCCTCCACCGCGCAACTTCAGCTTGGGGGCCATAGTGCGTACGAGCACTCCGCCAGGCCACCCACCGTTACGTAGTGACATCCGCATGCTGGTGAAGGATGGAATCCCAAACACCTCCATGAGCAGTTTCGCTGGTCTCTCCGATGCCGACCGCTTCGCAGTTTCAGATTACGTGATGTACTTACTCATCCGCGGCGCGGTTTGGAATCAGGCCTTAGTCCAACTCAATCAGCTTTCGCCCGATGCCGCTTTTGAATCTGCAGTTCGTGATCAAAAAGCGCGTTGGTCCCACCCGGAGGCAAAGTGATGAGTTTGGGCACGACACCTCCTTACTTTAAATGGCTGCATCGCTTGTCGGTTGCAGGAGTCATCGTGACCATTGCACTCACTTGCGGCATTGGCGGCACGATTACTAGCGCGGAAGTTGGCATGGCCTACCCGACGTGGCCGGACATCAATGGTGGATCGTTGTTCAGCATTTTCTACACCAAACTCGCCGATGCTTTTGGTTGGGGATCGGTGGTGGAACATACGCATCGGCAAGCCGCGAGCCTAACCGGGCTCATCATTCTGGTGATGACCCTAATTTCTTGGTTCACCAAAGGGGTGCCCGCGAAGTTGCGCACTCTGACCACGGCATCCTTGGCGATTGTTTCCGCACAAGGCTGGCTCGGCGCGACACGCGTTCTAGAGAACGATTACTTGGTTGCTATTTTGCACGCACTTGGCGCGCAACTGGTGGTACTGCTGCTAGTGGTCTTAGCGAAATGCACGGCGCCGGATTGGCATCGGGAGCCGGTGGCGTTCCCGGCGCATCGAGTGCAACGTTTACGCCTATGGAGTGCAGTCAGCATTGTGCTGCTGTTTGCCAACTTGTTTGCCGCAGCAAGCCTTCGCCATAAACAAGGCGCCTTTGAAGGACATCTTGTACTCGCCATCACAACTTCGATTGTGGTGCTGTTCTTGATCCAACAAACGTTGACCAAGTTCCGCGGCCAGAAGCGCATTGGATTCGTCGCGCGTGGACTGGCACACTTACTTGGAACACAGTTAGCGCTTGGCGCGGCATCCTGGGCTTTCTTGCTGGGACCACTCATGGGAACCTTTCCGGACGATGACACCCGCTTCCTGGTGCAGAGCTTGTTAGCTACTGGCCACTTGTTGTGCGGAATTTTAGTGCTCGCTTCGGTAACCAGCTTGTGGATGGAAGCAAAGCATAGGATTAAGGCGCACGAGGTTACGTTGTGAGTTTAAGCGGAAGCCCAAAGGACTGGGTCGACCTGGCAAAGGCACGCATTCAAATGCTGGCTTCTCCGGCCGCATTAATGTGTTACTGGATTGGCGGCAACGGCAGCTGGGGTTGGTGGGAAGCGCTGAACTTAGTGATTGGACTTACGTTGACATCGTCCGCCTCGGCAATCATCAATCAAGTGATTGAGGTGGACATTGACCGACGCATGCCGCGTACCTGCAATCGCCCGCTGCCAACTGGGCGCGTGAAGATGAAAGATGCGCGCTTGGTTGCGTGGCTTGCTTCCATTGTCGGCGTTGCATGGTTATGGATTTTCCTGAACCCGCTCACCGCATGGCTTTCCTTGGTGATGATTGTGCTCTACGCCTTCATCTACACACCATTAAAACGCGTCACCCCCATGAATACATTGGTCGGCGCAGTTCCCGGAGCACTGCCGCTGCTGGTCGGATACGCCGCCGCCGGCAATGGACTCGACATTATGGCTGGAGTTTTGTTCCTCATCCTGTTCCTGTGGCAACTCCCGCACTTCTTCGCCATCGCATGGATGTACCGCGATGATTATGTGCAAGGCGGATTACGCATGTTGCCGGGCGTCGATCCGACTGGCGCGGCATCGGGGCGGCAGTCGGTGCATTACGCAGTGGCGCTGATTCCAGTCAGCATGTTGCCGACCATTTTTGGCGCTGCCGGACGCGTTTACTTTTACGGCGCCTTCTCTATGTCACTTGCATTTCTAGTTGCGGTGATCTTCTTCGGCATGAAACGCAAAGAACGTCGTGCAAAGACGGTGTTCTGGGCGTCGATTATTTACTTACCGGCTTTGTTCCTGCTCATGGTTCTTGACAGCCACTACTAAAACTAAACGCTACAATCCAACTGATGGCTCCAATCCTTCAAATCGAAGCAGCGAAGAAAAGTTACGATGACATCCAAGCCCTAGACGGCGTTGGGTTTTCGGTTGCAGCAAAGGAGGTGGTTGCGTTGTTGGGACCAAACGGCGCCGGGAAGAGTACGCTGATTCGAGCCATCACCACTTTGGAGCGATTGGATTCAGGGAATATTCGCGTGAACGAGGTCGATGTTGAGAAAGACCCGCGTGCAGCACGTGGGCACCTAGGTTATGCCGGACAAGAATCGGCGCTGGATAAGGTGCTTACCGGATTAGAGTTCCTCCGTTTTCAAGGCGGCTTAGTGCACCTTCCGAAACATGAAATCGTGGATCGTGGACGGCATCTTTTAGAGCGCTTCGGCCTCACCGATGCTGCAGACCGCGCGATTGAAGGATATTCCGGCGGCATGAAACGACGTTTGGATTTAGCCGCCGCCATGATGCATCGTCCGAAGCTTCTCATCCTCGATGAACCATCTTCCGGACTTGATTACGAAGCACGCCGCGAACTGTGGCAGATGCTGTTGGAGTTGCGCGAAGAAGGCGCTGCCCTACTTTTGGCTACGCACGATTTCGAAGAGGCCGATGTCCTCGCTGACCGCGCTGTCATGATGAGTCACGGCAAGGTCGCCGGCGTAGATACACCCGATGCTCTCCGTAACGGATTAGGCAGTTGGATTTTAAGTGGCATGTTGCATGAACATCGGGTCGACGGCGACCACGAACTTCTGCGCGATTTGTTCTCCGATGTACCCGGCGTTGAAATGCCGCCCGCACCGCAGTCTTCCGAATTCGCCAAAGCCATTACCCCTGGTCGCGAAGACATGGATGGCCGCCCGTGGAGTGAATGGTTGCGTCAACATGCGCAAGCCAAAGGCGTGGATTTAGTCAGCGTGGGTATGCGTCGTCCGACTCTGCAAGATGCTTATCTCGCGGCAACCCAAGACACCGCGGAGGTGACCGCATGAGTTCTCCCTTCTGGCAAGAAACGCGCGTGCAAACTTGGCGCTGGTTCATTCACAGTAAGCGCCGCCCGATTGTGGTCATCAGCGGACTGATGCAGCCCATCATCTGGATGACACTGTTTGTCCTGGTGCTGAAAGATTCCATGAGCGAAGTCCTCGGTGGCGTCGACTATTTGGATTTCGTCACTCCAGGTGCATTGTTGTTCACCGCATTCAACGCCTCGCTTAATGCAGGCGTTCCAATTCTCTTCGACCGAGAACTCGGATTTCTCGACCGCATCCGCGCCGCACCTTTGCACGATCGCTTCAGCATTGTGCTCGCCAGCGCGATTCACATTTCGGTGATGACCTTCCTGCAATGCCTGGTCATCGTTGCGGCAACTTCTTTATTAGGAGTCAGTTTCGCAGGCGGCCTGGCTGGTGCAGGCGTCGGACTAATGGCGCTACTGCTCGTCATTCTCGGCTTCACCTCCCTAAGCCTCGGTCTCGCGTTTCAGTTCAAGCGTCACTTCGAAATGCTCGCGGTGATCATGATTGTCACCCTGCCGATGATCTTCCTATCCAGCGCGTTCGCCCCACTCGACCGCCTGCCAGATTTCTTGCGCAACATCGTGCTGTTCAATCCCGTCACCATGGCCATTGAACCGCTGCGTTTGGTCTACACCCAAAGCGATTGGACGATGTCCACCACCCTCGCCCATTCCGTGTTCGGAGAAATCAACGCCTGGCATTTCTTCGCCGGACTGATTGGTTTTAATGTGCTCGCTGGAATGTGGAGCAGAAAGGTGTTGGCTAAGAAGTTGGCTTAGTCGATCAAGGTCATCGGTGGATTTGCACCGGCAGCCAACTCGACGATGCCGATTTCTTTTACCAAGAGCCAGCTCACTGATGGAATATCCCAGCGCATGAAGCGCACAAGGTAGGTCCCAGGTAGAACTGCGATTTCTCCTTCACCCTCCCCAAGGGCTGTCCTCCGTGCATTACTGTGATACATGCCATCGTCGTAGGTCAGGTTAAACCCCTGTGGAACAAAGGTTGTCCTGTAATGACCCTTCTCGTGCGGAGGTCCGAATTGATAGGTCAAACGAGCGGTTGCCATTTCGGGAACTTCTATAAAGAATTTCTGCACTCCCGCTGGCACCGAAACCTCTTCCTTGACTCCGCCGAGAGACCAACGCAGTAAAAATTCCCGCTCTGGCGCTTCGGCTAATAGCGTGCCATCGTCCTCGGTCTCTTCTTGGGAACCTAGGCTTCCATGAACCCTCTCGTAGAAACTATTGCGCAAGATTATTCCACTCGGTGTCTGTAAATACACCACTAACTGGCGTGCCTTTTCCAAGGAAATCCGTGCAGGAAGTCCCGCGGGGGGCACTGGAAATTCCGCGTCGTGAAAAACTGCATAGCCATCCTTCGATGCCGACAAGTTCACAGTCAAGCTCCCGATGCCTTGAAAATCAAACTCACCCTGCCGGTTTGTGGAGCGACCAATTCCGTAGTTGTATGCATTTAACTTGAGTTGAACACGATCCAGTGCATTACCGCTTTCGTCCGTAACCACACCCTCAAAACTTTTGGGGGGCACTGTGATTTCAAAGTTCAACTCCCGGTGCTCTCCTGGAGCAAGCACAAGTTCTTCTTGATCCAGAACCGACGCCATAAGGTCGGACAGACAAAACGTAAGTGGCACATTGGGCCTCACTCCCCAAACCTCAAGCTCTCGCTGATCCTCGTCTAGCTCCCAACCCGTGGATTGGAAAATGCCACCACGGCCACGCCCACCCTTGGTTTGAATCCCAAAGGCGCGCCGGAATCTCCAGTCTGCGCCAAACCCCATGCCATCTTGCTCAAAAATTCCTTGCTCTCCCTTCAACTCAATCTTAATCCCAGTCATATTGGCACCTTCGGGGACAACCCAACGAAGTAATACGGACGATGCCTTTTCTAGCTTCACTTGTAATACTTCTTCTTCAATCTCAGCAATCAGAAACTCGCTTGAGGAGTAACCCTTTGCGCCAAAAGTAATCGTCTTCACCTCTGGCTCGAACTCCGCCTCGCCGAACCCATCTTTGTCTGTATCTTCGCTCAAGGTACTCGCATAAGACAATGCGCCCTCCAACGGCTGGCCTCTCTCATCCATCACGCGGTATGAAAGTTTATTCCGATTCGACAAAGCAATATCACCCAGATTCCACGGATCCTCTACCTTTTCCAAATCTATCTCAAGATGAACTTGCCCCCATTTCTCCGTGCCTCCTGTGCCCAACTGAATGTCATAGGCCTTCATTTCCTCCGGATGCTTGCACCAAAGCTCTCGCTCCTTTTGGCTTCCAACCCAAACGGGGATTTCAAAGTTTCCATTAGCCTTACTTTTTGCATCAAAGAGAACACCATTCACGCGTTTTGGATTGAAGGTGGCTACGCCCATTAGGTCCACATTGGGCACTCCCATTTGACCATCTGGAGTCACAATCCGTCCGTAGAAGGTGGGCAACTCTGTTACCGAAATTTCTAGATTCTCGGTGAGTTGAGAAAGCTTCAAGTTGCCATCGTTATTGATTTTCCCTGGCGAGGAACAGCGGCAAAACAAATAGCCTGTACTTATTTCTAAAGTTCCCGTCCAGTCAAACGGTAAACCGATGCATTCAAAGCGGCCATCGGTATTGATTTCCCACTGACTAATATTGGACCCAAACTCCTTGGATCTCAAGGCGCGCTGAATAGGAATTGGAATCTCCTTTGCATAAGGGTGTCCAGAAACGCTGGATAAAAACACTGGGGCTTCCCTCTTACGGCCATGAGTGAAAGTAACCTTCCCTGCAAGACGATATCCCTGTTCCAAAATCACCACGATGGCATCGCCAGAAAAATCGAAGGTCATTCGGAAAGGCGCGCGGTTCTTTGCATAAATCGCAAGGCCACCTAGTCCTAATTGTGTATGAAGTGTGGCTTCCCCTTTTTCATTGGTCACCACCGTTTCGCCAAGCTCCTCACCAAGCCATGGGATCACAGTGGCTCCAACTACCGGGCCTCCCATTTCATGCAGGAGCAAAAGCGGTATGCCTTCGGGTTTCTGATTACTTACGACGTCATGAGCCGAGTTGGCTGTTTCACGATGGACGCTCGCTTGCTCCTCTTCAGAAGAGTTAGCCCCCAAACTCGTTTCTGCGATTTGCGTACTCGAGACCGTTTCCTCAGTTCTTGGGTTTCCGCTGCGCTCAGGATTCCCAGCCCCGCTCTCGGAACTATTTTGAAGAAACACCCACAGCCCAAAAAGCAGGGCGGCGAGAAACATGGGTAAAAATAATGCGGATGGCTTTCGCATGACCCTAGTTTAGCAATGAAGACTTTTCGTGTGAGCCATCAGGGTGTCTCAAAATTCCAGTTCCAGCTCGATCAACTCCCCCGCTTTCACTTCTACCCGGCCTGAAGAGATGGAATCTCCCTTTGCGTTTCGGCACCGCCTTTGGGAAAGCCAAAGAAGATGCCATGGGGATACGAGTCTTCGTGATCGCCCTCAAAAATCGCAATGTATAGATAGTTTCCCTCCACATCTCCTCTAATGGCGTGCAAACTCACTGACCCCATCGCAGGAACAGCAATGACGTGCTCTGCCACACCGGCAGGGATGGTTACATCTCCAGAACGCCCGCCTACTGTCCAGCGGAAACCGAATGCATGCTGTGGGGCTGCTTTCATAAAGAGGGATGTAGGTGGACCATTGAGACGCTTGACTCCAGCAATCCCATCCTGTGCTTTACCGGCCCCTGACAGAAACTGTCCATCTGGAGTTTGCAGATACACTGAAACAGTCCTTGCTTCTTTTATCACGACCTTCAAAACTTCATCCTCCTTCGGAATCATGAGGTCATCGAAAATTACCGAAGCATAGGGGCCTGAAGGTCGAATCAGTAAATCAATGGTCTTACTCAGTATTCCATGCAAGGTAGCCCTCCCATCTGAGCCAACAGAACCACTATTGTAAAAACCTTCAATATCTCCATAGCGATATTCAACCGCGACTCGTTTCAAGGGGTTCCCTTCCTCATCGGCCAAAAAGACTAGGTCATCTGAAACAAAGCAAACACGCAAGGATCCTAAGTCTAGATGCTCAGGAACCAACCACTTCACATGCAGCATGGTGCTGTCCAGTAAAGTGATTTCTAAGATTTGGTCCCTCAGGGCAGGAGGCGGTATTGCTAACACTTCATACCCCCTTGCCGTCACCCAAAACATCTCTGCTTCTAGAGGTAAATAAATTTCAGCCTCACCGTTTTCATCCGTGGGGCTTTCAATATATTCGTAATAGGAAATTGCATCTTGGATAGGGACTCCACGATCATCGACAACGCGAATCTTTAGCCACGCCTCCTCATCGTCATCTTCCAGAGCCTTAGAAGCTTCGCGCTCCTTTACCTCTAAATCCAAACGCGATTTCTCCGTACGCGCGCTTTCAAGGACTGGAGCAGCGAGCTCAGAGGCCGCGGAGGCCATCTCTTGTCGACGTTGCCCTACGTGCTCCGAGGCATCGGTCACGCTCATTGGTTGCAATACCCAAACCACGACTCCGAGCAGGGAACAGAGTAATATCAGCAATAAGGCCGCGTGGGGAAATCTAATCGGTTAATCTAATACTATGAAATCTGTCGCACGTAACCGAGGAATCATTGCTCCAGCACTTTTATTGATCGCGCTTTCGGCTGGCGCGGGTTTTCTGCAAGGCACGCAAAAGGGCAAGAGTCCGGTGCAGCAACCTGAAAAGGTCGTGTCGTGGGATTCGGGGGCGCAACGTCGAGAAATGATCGCTTCCCTGAAGGCCATGGAAGCACACCTTGCTGTGATGGAAAAAACCATGGCTGCTTTGGAGCGTATTGCCGGCGCCCAGCTGCGCTTGGATTTCGATGAGCAGAAAGAACGCACCGCAGAGAAGGCAAGACAAAAGTCGAAGTAGCATCGTCCTATACTTCGGCATGCGGCTTCGTCCCCTCCTCCTGCTTGCTCTACTTTCGATCACGGGATCCTGCTCGATGTTCGTTCCTGAGGCGCGCTATGGACTCGATACACAGGTTTATCCAACCGGAGGGATTGCCGGCGTCATGATTCAACGTCCATGGCATGAGGACGATGTTTTCTACACTCGCTTTGCTGCCAACATTACCAACCGTGGAGATGCTGGTGAACACGACGATGAAGCTGGCAGTGGCACAGGGTTTGGGTTTGGATATCGTAAATATGAAACGCGAGAACACACCGGATGGATTTATGGATTGCGCGCCGACATTTGGAATCTAAGCATCGATTGGCGCGATGATAGTCCACCGAGAAACGACAACACTTTTGTGATTGTCTTTCAGCCTACTGCCGAAATCGGATACGCCTGGAAACTTGGTGACGGCACTTGGTCCATGGATTTGACTGCAAATCTTGGCGTGGAGCGCAACCTAACCGAGGTTGGTGAAGATGTTGGCGATGGCGCCATTTTCCTAATCGGATTCACCTTCCTATACAACGGATAAATCATGGGCTCTTCCGGCAATCGCTTAATCTCATCCCTCTGCTACAAAGATGCACCCGCCGCAATTGCGTGGCTGGAAAAGGCATTTGGAATTACACCGCACATGGTGATTCCTGGCGAAGAAGGTGAAGTCATGCATTCGCAAATCAAAACTGCCGATGGCAAGCAAATGCTCAAATCACTATGCCGCCAACTGCACAAGATTACGGCGGTAGCTGCTACACCTGCTGTGACCCGGAAGGTCATGTGTGGAACTTTGGTAGCTATGATCCGTGGGCTGCGTAAACCTCGCCGCTAAATCCACAGCGATGCATCGCCATAGCTGAAGAAGCGGTATTCCTTTGCAATCGCTTCGGCGTAAACCTGTTTCACCAAACCGAGCCCGTCGTTTGCGCCAAGTTTTTGTGCCATCGCGCCGACCAAGGCTAAGAGTGTGGACTGCGGAGTGTGGAAGTTGGTGATGAGTCCAGCGACGATTTGAAACTCAAATCCAGGCAGGATCATGAGGTCGGTGCTACCCCGATGACCGAGCGCCCATCCTTCTAATGCGCGGCATACGGTGGTGCCCCCAGCGATGACACGGCCACCGCGTTTCAGTGTGGCTTCGATTTTGCTTTCCAGTGAGGCACTCACTGCAAACTTCTCAGAGTGCATCGGATGATCTTCCACCCGTTCCGTCTCAACCGGAAGGAAGGTGCCTTGTCCGACATGCAAGGTCAAATGCGCAATTTCCACACCGCTTGCCTCTAACTCTGTCAGCATCGCTTGATCAAAATGTAAACTCGCGGTGGGTGCCGCAACCGATCCGTCTTGCGCCGCCCAGACGGTCTGATAACGATCTCGATCCTCCGCCGAATCTAAAGCCTGTTCCGCGATGCCCCGTAAACGCCGAATGTAGGGTGGCAAGGGCGTCGACCCGATGCGATGCAACAACTCGGTCCAAGAATCAGAGCTCAAGTTCTCGATAAGCCATGACCCGCGTGCGCGCTTTTCAATCAAACGCAAGACGGGAAGGTCCTCCGCCACGAGCTCCACGCCTGGGCGAAGGCGTCCGGCGGACAACATGCACACCGCATGTTTTTCGTTCTCCTCATGAAGGAACAATCCCTCCACCAAACCGCCGGTGTTTTTTCGCAAAGACAAGCGTGCTGGAAGGACTCGGGTGTCGTTCAGCACCAACAAATCGTCTTGAGTCAAAAACTGCGCTAACTCAGAAAACTGATGATGCGCCACCCCACCTCCATCACCCGGGCGCGCAACCATTAAGCGTGCATCGGCGCGACGTTGCTGCGGATGCAACGCGATCAGCGCTTCTGGCAGATCGAAATCTAACTCCTCGAGTTTCATGCCCCACTGCGCATCCATTTGCGCAGCAGATCCATCTGCCGATGGAAATCATGTTCTTCAAACTCGAGTGGGTTCTTAAAGAAGGCCGCAGCGGCATGCACCACTCCACCTTCACCACGGGCCTGCGCCAGCAATGCAATGCGCGCCAAATCCAGAATCAGTGGCGCAGCTAAAGCAGAATCGCTGCCATGCCAAGTGAACTGCAATTGCATCTTGGCACCGAGGAATCCCTCGAAGTGCACAAAGTCCATGGCAGTTTTCCAATCATGCAAACTTGGTACGAAATCAATCCGCACACCGGGATGCAGTCCGGCGCTTTCATGCAAAATTCCACCGAGTACCTTGTCCTTATTTGCCAACTTAGTCGCAGCGCGTTTGGGATCTTCCAATGCGGCGCCATCCTTATTACCAAGCATGTTGTAGCCCTCCCATGCCATCACGTTGAAGCGCCGGTCACGGAACATGGGCGCTAATGCGGTCTTCATAAGAGTTTCGCCAGTCTTGCCGTCGTTCCCTAACACGGGAACACCCTGCTTGCGCGCATAAGCAGCAACCGCTGGGATTGCCGCGCCGGGGGCCGGGGTGAAGTTCACAAACGGGACTCCCTCAGAAATCGCGGCAATCGCGTAAAGAATGGAGCGAGAAATATCTAGAGGCGCATCGTTTAGTAAGGCGAGCACATCGGACTGAGGGTCCATCCAAACTTCGGGCAGACTGCGTTCACGCTCTGCCGAGGCCAGATAAACCACGACTGCTTTGCGCGTGCGATCCGCCTGCATCCAATCGCGAATGTCACCGCGGATGGCATCGACCATTTCGGTGGCGGACAACTGCAAACGATCTGCCGAAGCACGGTTCACCATGCGCTCGTCTTCGGGCTCCGGCACACCTGGAGCAATCGACATTTCCAAACGATCGCGTAAGCCGGCACTTAACTCCACCAGGTCTGCGGGCAAAACATTCGTGCGTACTAGATCCTCGGCAGAACGGTGGGCATCGCCAGCGACGTCCCAACCGGTGACCCAAAAACGCTCGACATCCGCCAACGGAACCTCCGCGAATTCTGCGCCGCCAGTCACCATGCCCACGGCGGGCATGCCGGACCGAATAGCTTCAATGCCGTGTAGCACGGTGGTACCAATGGCACCGCGCACACCTACCAGGAACAAACCTGTTTTCTCAGGATCCGGATTCATGGATTCTTCGCTCGATTCTGCAAGTAACGATCGTAGACCCTTTGCTCAACGCCAAGGTCCAAACTTAAGCGCAAGGCGGGAGCATCGTCCGCGGCCATTGCGCGCTGCCATTGTCCCTGCTCCGGGCCATCCTCGCTATGGTCGCTGCCGAAGGGTTCCGCATCTGAAGCAAGGTGGTCTATTTGCTCAGGAAGTGCCGACAACGCGCTTTGTTCCGCTGGCCGACCATCTAATCCTAAACCGGTTAGCTCGCCTTGCGCCAACGGAATGCGGCTCGCGGCCCCTTCCGGCTCCAACAACACCCAACCGGCAGCACCTGAGATCAGCGCCAAAAGCACACCCCATGCTGGCCAATCCGGCAACTTGCGCAGCGGGAGCGGACGATGCCCTGCCTCTTGCTCAAGTTCGGCAGCCGCTTCTTGGCTCAAACCGGCAGCCAAAACCGTGCGCAGCAATCCATCTGTATCTTGTTGTGGATCCACTGCGGCTGCAGCGGGAAGCCATGGTTTGGAAACTACCAACACCAAACTTGCCAGCAAAACCGCGCCGCAAACCGCCAGCGGAAGTGGCGGGCGTCCTTCGGCAGCAGCGAGTAATCCAAAACCCACTCCCCCTGCGACTCCAGCCAACAAACTTTGCCCGCTGCGCAACCACCACACGCGTCGACGCACTCGGCGGTGCAGCTTCACTCTTACTGGACTCCGGTTTTCAACAGCTCACGGGTAAACCAAATCTCCACTGGATAACCAATCTCTGGCAACAGAAAGACATTGGGGTACCAAATGTTCTGGTTGTCCGCCGATGCATCTGCGCCGGCCAATAACTGCCCTGCCGGTGAGAAGTTCACCAAGCTCACCAAGTTGCCTTCGCCCTCGGCTGAGAAAAACTCTTTTGCATCTTTATGCGCACGCACAAAACGCGAACCTAGGTAAACGAACTTACCTCGTTGATAGGTGGTCTCCTCACGCACATTCAAAACTAAATCTTCGGCGCGGTATCGATAATGCTCGACGACACCATCGGTTTCAATTTGCCAAGAGACGTACATGTAAAAGCCATCGCCGGTAGCTGGGTAAAAGGTGTACGGTGCAACACCAGCCTGTACTTCCTCCAAGCTCGGAGCCGGTTCGGTCGGGACGATGTGACCGTTCTCGCCCTTTTCCACGCCCATCAGCAACATGGCTGCATTCAAAACGGTGGGTGATATCTCGGAAATGGAAAGCAAGGCTTCGTGATCTTTGCCTTCTGGCTGCTTCACCAACAAATATTCCAGCGGCTCATAGTGCTGGCAAATCTGCCCATCGATACGCATGGTTCCGGCTTCCAGATCGAGGCGAATCCCCTGCGTGGCTAGTTCGGCAACAAAGTCCGCTGCCTGACTGTTCGGTTCCTGTGCTGGCTCCTGAATGGTAGAAGCCGATGCCAAAGTCAGGCCACAAAGCCCTAAAAGGCCGACGGAGAGGAGTCGTAAATCCATGTGCCTAGATTAACGGGGCGCACGGCCTTCGGTTCATTGAGTTTCATCGTTCAAAGCCGCCTTGGCCATGGTCCATAAAGTCCCGTAATCGGGAGACAAACGCATCACCCGCGCCCATGACTGCTGCGCTTTTTGGTCTTGCCCTGCCGCTTGTTGCAACTCGGCCAACACGGCGTACGCCTCCCCATGCAAAGGGCTATGGTCGATGCGTCGTTGCGCCAACTGAAGCGCAAGTTTCGCGAGCTCGGCTTGCTTGGCGATATCCACCGAACGCGCGAGAATGGAATCCTCGACATAACCAACCGTGAATGCTTGAAGCGCTTCAGGCGGAAGATCTCCATCTTCTACTTTCTCTAAATGGGAACGCTCCCCAATGCGCTGTGCGAGCAAAACCCAAGCGGCTGCATCGGGCGAAAAGCATTCCACCACTACGCGACGGTAAGCATCCAATTTTTCCGGCGACATCAATAGGGCGGAAAAGGCTTGCTCCCGTAAATCCTTGCGTGGCACGCGATACGCGATCAAGCATTGCACACGCAAACGATCCAACTCCGGCAAATCGCGGGTGAGTAAATGGGCAAACCAATCCGCCGCTGTTGCAGGGTGAGTCTTTACCAGGCCAACACTTGCAATCAGAAGCAAGTCCGATGGAACCTCCTCCAACTGGAAGTCCGTTTTCAAAGCCAAAACGTGCTTCTGTTGACTTCCGGCACAGCTTCGCAAACCCACCAGGATGGTATTGAGCTCCGGGTAATCACGCCCGATTCTATACAGCGAATCCCAAGCCTCTCCTTCCGGGTTCAAGCTCATAGTTTTCATCAACACCGTTTGCAGACGTAGTTCGAACCATGCCAACGAAGATTCCTTTCCTGAACGACCGAGGGCTGCCCAAGCTTCCAGGCGCAATCCCAAATGTTCGTCCTCATCTTCAAAACCCTCCGCTTCCGATGCCAAGCGCAAGGCTTGATTACGCCAAGTTGCATTTTCGCTTCCAGCCAAAGCACGCAACCAAGAAGCGGCAATTTCATAATCGGACGGCAGGGGTTCTTGCAGCCAGCGTTCAACCAAAGCCTCTGCCTCTTTACGCGGCACCAAAAGTTCGCGCGCTAAACTGCGAGCGGGCAAGGAGTATTCCGTCGACTCCGCGATGTCGCGCAGAACCTCTAGGCCGGCGGTAGTTTGTTGCGCGGCGAAGGAACGCGCGATTTGCATTTGCATCACAGGGCCGCCTTCATGCAAGCGAGCGAGAAGATAGGCCTTTGCATCTTCGCTGGTGCCGGAACGTGCAATCGCTAAAGGGAAGAGAACTCGGTCTGGGATGTCTGGGTGTTGAAATAACACCGGCAACATGGGGTCAATCTCTTCGCTATGGCTGAGTTGAAGAACCACTCGTTGCGTGATACTTCCAGTATTCCAGCCACCATCGAGCAGCCACTCCATGGCAAGACGTTGCGCTTCCGGGAGGTCTAAACCAGCCAATGGGACCATCCATCGGCTCTTTAAGCGAATCGACAAGTTCCCTGCACGATTCTTGTACTCCTCTAAGTAGGCCTCTGGCCCCGCGAAGGCAAGCAAAGAGGTGCGCGCAAGATTGCGCAGTTCTGCAGTGCTGCCATCGAGTTCAGCGCGCAGCATGTTCGCAATTTCTTCATCGAAGCCACGCCGCGCTAGAGCTTTCCATGTTGCAGCACGAAAGTTTGGGTCGCGGTCACGCGCGATTTGATAAATCTGAATGCGCTCCTCTTGGCTGGTTTCATGCAGAGCCCATAGTTGCAGAGCATATTCCGAGGCATAGCCAGAGATCGAAGTGGCTAAGTGTTTAAGCACGGGCAAATCCGACGGGCGCACGGACTCGCGCCAACCCGCGTACACGCGCCTTAGGTAAGGTGCCTCAGCATCGGGGCGAATGGTTTCGGAGAGTGCGTCGAAGGCAGCGTGACCATCCAGCAGAAAAAGAAACTCCGCAATGCGGCCTCGTTCGCCAGCAGAGCGAGTTTCATCTTTGACAAAGGCATAAAGGTGCGGGCGCGATTGCTCCAACGGCACTTGCAGCAACAGTTCCATCAATGCGTTGCGCCGCGGGACATCCTTATCGGCGAGCATCGCAACCAAGATTTCTGCTTCTGGCGCAAAAAGGTGGCCGCGAAGCTGTGCAGTGACAAACTCTTCTTGGCTTTCTGGAAGAGTGCCATCGGCCCAAGCCTTTAACTGATCCGCCGCGGTTGGAACTTGTGTGCAGAGGGATAGCGGCGCGAGCAACGCGGAAAAGAGAAGTGGAAGAATCATGATGTTTGAGTGCGCCATTCTTGCATGGCTTTCGAAATCCACAGCGCAAGGTCGGAAGCTGTGAGGCCATCGGTCCCCCATTCCTCTGCGAACAAATCGCCGGCGCGTCCATGCAAGTAAACGCCAAGTCGTGCGGCGTCAAAAGGAGCGAGGCCGATGGCAAGTAGTGCGCCGAGGTGACCGCTGAGGACATCGCCGCTTCCCGCGGTAGCCATCCCAACGTTACCACTCGAGTTCACCGCGGTTTCCTTTCCTTTACAACCAATCAAGGTGTTAGCGCCTTTCAGCACTATGGTGGCGGTGCAAAGTGCGGTTAGTTTTTCCAGCGCGGCATTGCGCTTTGCCTGAACGATTTGCGCATTTTCCAGTCCCAGTAGGCGCGCGGCCTCTCCCGGATGCGGAGTGAGAATCATGCTGTGCGAGCAGAGGCGCCAATCGGTGCCGCCCGCAACGAAATGATTGAGGCCATCGGCGTCGATCACGATGGGCAGGCCCGGCAATGATTGCTGAAGCTGTTGCAGGAATTCGGGAATCCAAGGTGTGACACCTGCAGGATTTCCAAGGCCAGGGCCGATGACCACAGACTGGCAAGTTTTAGCCAAGTCGAGCATTGCAGGAACATCGTCCTGCGAAAGAGTTTCGCGTGAGGCGTTGCCAAAAGAATGCAAAATCGCTGCGGGGATCGCTTCGGTAAGGGCTGGGACCAACTTCGCCGGGCAAGCCACGTGGACATAACCGGCGCCACTGCGTAAAGCACCTTGCGCCGCCAACACCACTGCGCCGGCCATGCCGTGACTTCCGGCAACCAGCAGAACTCGGCCGCAATCACCTTTATGGCTCGCGGAGTCGCGCGGCGGAAGCTGCGGAAGGTTGAACGGAGTGGAATCCATGGCGGTAAGTCGGTGGAGCGAAGGCCCGCAGGTAGGATATCGCCTCAGCCCGGCGTTACCCGCGGCTCAACTCGATGGAAAATCGTCCTTCCAAACTCGAAACCTACCGCGATCAGGAGATTGCTGCGACTTATGACCAGCGTTGGTCAAGTGCGCGCGGCAAAAAACGCGATGTACGCAAGGCCAAAGCTTTGCGGCGCGCGGTCGATGCCGTGTTGCGGGCGCGTGGCATGCAGGCGAAAACCTTGTTAGACATCCCATGCGGCACAGGGCGCTTTTCCGATCTCTGGCTAGCCCACGATTTTCAAGTTTTGGGGGCAGACCTTGCGCTGACCATGCTACAGGAGGCTCGGACTAAGCATCCCCATGCCACCTTTTTTGCGGCGGACCTTGCGCATCTTCCATTTGACGATGACGGCTTAGATCTCGGCATTTGTATTCGGTTTTTGCATTTAGTGCGCGACCCCGATTTACGTATTGCATTTTTGCGTGAGTTAAAGCGAGTGTGCAAAGTAGGCGCGGTGATTGATTACCGTCATGCGCACACATTCCGCATTTGGAGCCGACGTTTACGCTTCCGCCTCGGCAAACGGGAACGCTCTCCAGCCAATCCAAGCTTTTCCCAAATCCGCGCCGAGCTCGATGCTGCCGGATGGGACTCAGTGCAGTGGATCCATGTCCGACGCCACCCCTGGCTGTCCGACAAACTGCTGATTGCTGCCGTGCCTCGCGCCGGCTCAGTGCAGTAAAATCAGGGCATGGAAACTACCGCCACCCCGCTAGAAGAGTTATTCCAAAAGCGTGGAGCCTCGTTTCGTGATATCGATGGCGTCCGCCTCCCCCATCAGGTAAAAACCGATGTCGAGGAAATGAACGCTGCAACCGAAGGCCTCTTCCTCACCGATGGCGGCGATCGCGCTTGGGTGGAATTGTTTGGCGTCGATGCTGCCGATTTCCTGCAGCGCATTCTCACTTCCGATGTGAAGCAGCTAGAGCCGGGACAAGGGCAATGGTCCGCCATGCTCGATGGGAAGGGCCATTGGATTTCTGATCTATTGCTCTACTTCCTGCCAACCGAAGACTCCATTCCGCGTTATGGCCTCGACATGCCCACTTCGCGTAGAGATGTCGTGCTGCAAAAACTGGAAATGATGCATTTCAGTGAAGATCTGAAATGGGAAACTCCGACAGTGGGCCGCTTGCTTTTGCTTGGCATCAACAAAGATGCCGAGCGCCCTCCCATGACCGCAAATGCTGCAACCGACGGTTGGATTCTGCAACGCCCGGACCGGGGTGCGGATTGTATGGAGCGCATTATTGCTGCCGAGGGTGCCGAGGCCGCAGCTAAAACCATGCTGAAGGGCGGCGCCAAACTTGGCGGATGGATGACCCTCGAGCAATTGCGCATTGAAGGTTTCTGCCCGCGCTGGGGCGTGGATTTCGATGAATCGACCACCCTGCCTAACAGTAATGAATGGCATCGGTCTTCGATTACCAAGGGTTGTTATGCAGGGCAAGAAGTCATCGCGAAGATCAACACTTATGGTCAAGCGCCGCGGCAGCTATGCCATCTGGAGTTCGCCGACGATGAAACCAATCTTGCTGGCGCGGAACTGCAAAACGCCGATGGCAAGAAAATGGGTTCGGTCACTAGCTGGGCTTGGTCCTGGGATGACAAGGTGGAAGGCGCAGTAGGCATGGGGATTTTGCGACGTAAAGCTGCGGTCGAAGGCGAAGAGGTGTTTGCCGTGGTGGAAGGCGCCGGTGACCAGCGCATTGCGGTGAAGGTGCATATCCCGGAAAAAGTCTTCGGATGAAACACATCGTCCGCTGGGGTTTCGTTGCACTCATCTTTGCCGTGGCTCTGGTATTTTTTGGCTCGGTCATTTGCCCACCCATCGGTGAACGCGAAGCGGAAACCGTAGATTCCCCAGTGCATTATCCATTGCAGGAAGATTCGGGTACTTACAAAGCTTTGCCTGGTGATTTGCAAATCGAAGATCGTTTTCCGCTTGTCGATGCACCGCTTCCAGCTGCTCTCCCAAGGGATTCTTTCTCGACCATTGAAGTCACCGTGGTGGATGAAAGTGGGCAGGCGGTGCAGGGAGCCCGTGTGTATTTCTTGTCAAAACTGAAGAAGGGATATGCAGCCCGCGCCGGCGGATCCACCGATGCTCTCGGGAAGTTCACCAGCCCACCGCTGTTCCGCGAGAAGTATGAAGTACGTGTGAATCATCCAGATTACTTCACCACCTATGCGGACCCCATTGCCTTACCTAGTGAAGTGCAGACCCGGCTCGAAATACGAGTGAGCCCGGCATCGTATATTTCTGGGCTCATTCACACGGCTGCAGGCAAGAGTGTTGTGCATGGACAAATCCTGTTCACCGATTTAGATTCTGGAAACGTGGTGAAAGGTGAAATCAAGGAGATCGGCACCTTCCGAAGTCCGCCGCTCGATACTGGCCATTGGAGCTTGTCGTGGGCAGAAAGCCCTGGGGCAACTCCCGCACCAAACATGCGCTTCGCCTTGCCGCTCGCGCCAAAGGAAGAGCGCGAGTTTCGCATTGTGATACCAAGCTCCGACCCAGATGCAGCAGCAATCTATGGAGTCGGGATTTCTGACCACCTCAACTAGAGATCGACACCGGCGGGATTGCTGGGAAGCAAGTCGCGAACGCCTCTTCTAGGAGTGAGCTCAGGTTCAACTCGCCGTTGGAGTTCTGCCTAAAACAATCCGCGAACGGCTAATGGCTTGTATTGCGGGAAGAACTCCTTCGGCACATCGAAGCCCAAAGTGTTTTCCAGGACTTCGTTCATGACGTCGCGGAAGTCGGTGGTTACGGCTAAGTCGCGCCCTTGATAGAGATCGGTTTCTCCGAGGCCGCGCCAATCGCCGTGCACCTTGCCGCCTTTGACGCCGCCGCCAAACAGCAACATATTGCTGCCGTGACCATGATCGGTGCCGCTGTTGCCATTTTCACGGCATGTACGGCCGAACTCCGACATCACCAAAATGCTGGTGGTGTCTAGCTGCGGTCCGAGATCTTGGCAGAAGGCTGCAAGGCTGCGTGAGAAGTCGGTCATGCGATCAGCCATGCGTCCTTCGACGCCGCCTTCCTGCGTATGGTCATCCCATCCGCCGTAATCGATACCGGCAACTTCCAAGCCCTCATTTGCGCGCAAGACCAAAGCAATCTGTTTCAAACGATTGGCAAATTTCGACTTAGGGTAACTCGAACCTGAAACGGTTTGGTTGTTGCGGATGTTCTTCTTCTTTTTCTTCTCAGCAAGCGCAATAATCTCGCCAAAGCGACGCAAAGTCTCAATGGTGATGCGCCCGGACTGCACCACGCCGGCGCGGTCTTCTTCACGCTGACCACTCATGCTCTCTCCGCCTTCCATCATGTCGCCGCTATCTCCGTAGAAACGTTCAAAGCGGTCCAGGGTTTTGCTCGTCTTACGGCGGCCAAGAGAAGTCGGCACCGCAAGCACTGGATAACTTCCACGCAAGGAACGCGGCAGGAGCTCTTGCATGCCCAAGGCGCGGAACTCACTCACGTTATCTTTCTTCGGTTTGGTCACCTCAAGATAACGATTGATCCATCCATTGCGCATGCTGCGGTCACCCGGCGCCGCAAACTCCATCCAATCTTGTGCATCGAAGTGGCTGCGGGTGCGATGTGGTGAACCCGCGCAAACGATTGGCGCAAATTTGCCGGCATCGAAGACTGGCTTCAACGCTTTCATGGCCGGGTGTAAGCCAAAAGTTTTATCCAGAGGCACTACCCCCTCTGCGATGGTGGTGGCAATGGTTGGGCGCAAGGCTTCGTAACCGGGATCGCCCATCGGAACAATCATGTTCATGCCATCGGCCGCACCGCGGAGAAAAATGACCACGAGTGCAGAACCCGTTGGACTCTGCGGTGCCGCGAACATGCGCGAAGTGAATGGGTCTACCTGCGAAAGGATGCCTGCAGTTGCTGCGAGGCGAAGGAAGTCACGTCGGGTGGTGTTCATTGCTGTTGAAACTCCGGGGAACCGAGCAAGAGACCGACTAGTTCCGGGCCAAGCTCATACAAATCAGGCACTTTCCTTTTCTCAAGGTATTCAGAAGTTACGGTCGCCAAGGCAGCACGCGTACGAGCACCAGCACCACCGGGCAAAATTAATTGGGTGAGATGGTGCTGCCATAAACGCGGCGGCAAATCGATTGGCACTTGATCATAAAAGGAATCGGGAATGGCGACGGCATCGACCTTGCCGTTTGCGAGATCGACTGCAAACTCCCAGCGCAAAGCCATGACTCCTGGATCTAGCCATGCATCGGAGGTGTCGTAGTAACCAGTGGGATCGTCGCAGTTGTAAATCGGTTGCCCCATAGCGACAAGGTATCGCTCTAGCTCGCCAAGGCTTCCGATTTCGCATCCAGTGATGCGCAGTGCACTAATGATGAACTCATAAGGCGTTTTGAATTTGTTGCGTACGTTCGCCGGATCCCAAAACTCTTCACTTTCAATGATGGTTTCGAGCATGGCCACCATATCGCCATCGGTTTTGCGGTAGGTCTTAGCGACTTTGGCTACCAATTTTTCTGGTGGGTTGTCCGCGACTAAAAACCGCACCATTTTCATGGCGATGAAATCAGCAGTGCCCTTGTGCTTGCCGAGCATTTCTAGCAGCGCCATACCTTGGCCGGGACCACCATCTCTATCTTCACGAATGAGTTTTCCGAGTACATGCTTATTGCCATCGACGTGCATCTCGGGGTTGAAAACATACTGACGTGATCCTTCACGTCTTGCATCGATGGTCCAGCCAGTCAAACATTCGGCCACCGCGATGACATCCTTTTGTTTGTAAAAGTTGTCGACGCCCAAAGTGTGTAGCTCCAACAATTCACGCCCATAATTTTCATTCAACCCACGCTGCGATGCAATCTGCACCGCTTCCTCAGCGCGCTCCTTCGATCCGGTGCTGCGCTTGGTGCGGCGTTCCAATTCTGCAAGCTGCTGCTTACTCGGCGGTTTGCGCGATAAACGGTTGTCGAGATAATTCAACATGGCTGGATGAGTGGCTGAAGCCGTCAGCATGTCGGGGAAACTACCCCACACGTTTTGCTGCACCACGACTCGTTCATAGTCTGGCATTTGCGCATAAATCGACTGGCCCTTGGTGAAGCTGACATTGAAATGGTTGCGCCAGAACTCCGTCATCACCTCGGTGGTTTGTCGCTCACTAAACACTGCACGGAAAGCGATACTCTCCATAAGTTCTTCCATGGGAATACGGTTTTTGCGGCGAGCTAACCTTTGCTCAGCGATCGAGGATTTCTCTTTGCGTGGTGTCGAAGTAAAAGTCACACACTCCGCAATGTCCATACTTAAAGTTTGAAACTCCGATAAACGGTCCTCAAGGCGCGGGTCTTCCGGCTGCTTAAACCCAAACTGATTCTTCAACCAGTTGTCGACTCCCATATCCAATACGCGATCGATCTCGCCAGGGCGCGGACCATAAGCCAGGCGCGACAAGACATGCGCCGCACGTTGCTGCTCCGTCAAAGGTGCCGGTCCTTCCTCTTGCGCTACCAAAATCGGTGCAGCAAGAAGTGTGAGACAGGCGGAAACCAGAAGGTGACGAGGTTCCATAGCTCCCATCCTATGCCTTTGCGCGGAGTTGTGCATCTTTGTCCTAACCCGACGACTCCGTTGCGGTTCCGTGGCAGGCCTACCCTTTCGTCGGCCAAACTTCGATATGGCAGGACGTTGAAGCTGGTTCCCACTAAAAGTTGGCAACCACGGCTAGGTGCCAAGATTCATCGAAGGTTTCATAGCCGAAATCGAGCCCTCCGTTTGGGGCATGAGGAAGCGAGCAACTTGCGCATCCGCTGAGTAGAATCGCCGCTAGAACCTGTGCGAGGGATTTGGTTTATAACCGGATTGAGTAAACGATCTTAAAAGTGAGGTCGTTGGCTTGAGGCACGATGGCGCCAGTTGCCAGCTCTTCCCAACCTGAGTCGAGCACAATAAAAATCTCGCGGCCATCCTCGATAATCCAACGATAGCGGGCTTGCAATCCCAAGGCATCGGATTGATTGTCCGCTTGAATCAAGGTTTCCAGGCTGGTTTCGGAATCAAAGGAGTAATCCAAAGTGAAGCGTTCTACGCGCACCGTGAAGTCGCCACCGGAAATACTTCCGCGGTCTTCGTTGTACTGCAGGTCCAAGTTGAGTTTTGCGCTTGGGTGCCAAGTCAGGCCGCTGCGAAATCGAAAAATACTACCGTCGTACCAGTTGCCACCAATAAACTCGATCCGCCCATAAACCGGACGCGATTGAGAACTGGCAAAACGCAAACGATGCTCTGCCCAGCTGTAGCTGCCCGGTTGAATGGCAACCGTGTTCGTAATATTGAAGGCGCTGTCAGGGCGATCGGTAAACAGGAAGGTATTCAAGCGCACGGAATCACCACTTTGGAACTCCGCTTCGAATAATCCAAGTCGCACCGTGGAGCTAATCGTTTCTCCGCCAAGGTCAGTCCAAACTAACGGCGCAACTCCAAAGCTGTAGCGGCGCACTGGGCCGCGATAGGGGCGCGGGTTCCAAAACACGGAAGCTTGCGTGCGCATTTCTCCGGGGCGACGCACGAAACCCATAGCCGGCTGAAAATCAGCCTGCGTTCCCAATACGGAGAGCCTGTAATCCCAAAAGGATGTCGACAAGTTCGCTTCGGCGCCGAAACCTAGACCGCGCCGGTCGATGGACTCATCATCGCTATGCAGGAAGTAAGTGCTTGCAGCAAAATTTCCCGGTAACACCTTGGTGCTCGAAAAACGCATGTCTGCGCCAACCACCGTGTTCGAAAAATTACTGGCTGGGTTACCGTCGGTGATGAGAGCGCCGACCGCCAGGCTTTCCGAGACGTTGTAGGAAGGTCGGAAAACAAAAAGCTCGCCATCGGGAATGCCGGCTTCATCGGACGCACCGGTACTGACGCCCAAAAAACCTAAGTCCCATGGTCCTGCACGGCCTGCCACACGAAGACCTACATCGAGGGGGACTTCATTGCCGTTCTGCAAACCAATGCGTCGACTAAAAAACGGAACTAAGTTGGAACCACCCCCCCCACGTCGGCCGCGCTCGCCAAACTGAAAGAGGGTGGTGTCTTGCAAAAAGAAGTAGCGCTTTTCAGGGAAGAACAAAGGAAATCGGGAAAGGTTGACGCGACGCTCATCGACTTCGGTTTCTGCGAAATCGGTATTCCAAGTAATCGAACTGTTTAACTGTGGAGTGATACTCCAACTCAACTCACCGCCGACATCGCGCAGTAAATGCGAGGTCTTGCCGGATTCATTCACGCTTTTGAGCTTGTAGAAAGGACGAAACCCAACCCCGCTGCCTTGCTTGATGCCTGAAAATCCACTGAGTGTTCCGCCCTCACTCACATTGCCGATAAATAACTCGCGCTTGGCGCCGGACCAGCGAAAGGAACTGCGGTCAACGCCGCGGGTGCGTTGAAAGTTTGCGCCCCAGACATCGTTCTCGCCAAAGGCTAAGGTTGCGAATGGGATGGCCACTTCAGAAACCCAGCGGTCCGCGAGCACACGGGTTTCCGCTTTCCAGAATCCATCCCACGGTTTATTAAAGCGTCGCCCGTTTTCGCCAAGCAAGGCATCGCCCCGGGAACCGGCTGCAGAGATCTGGAAAAAGTAAGAGGTTTTTGCGTCGTGGAAAGTGTCGAAAACGAACTCTATGCGGTCATCGTTGTTGAGGAATGCGTCGCGGCGTAGGTTTTGCAGGACCATGCCTTCGCGGTCGGGCTCCATACATGTGATCGCAAGATAGATGTGTGTGTCGGAGCGCATGATGCGCACCGAAGTTTGCGGGTCGCCTGGGTCGCCTTCGTTGGGGATGACCTCGGTGAACTGTTCGAGTAGCAAGGCTTGCCCCCATGCTGCCTCCTCGAAGCGGCCATCCAGGGTGATCTCCTCATGCGTCACCGGCACGCGACCGGATGGACGGGCAGGTTGGGTTGGCTCCTGTGCGAATAGGGTGGCAGGAGAGAGGCATAAAAACGCCAAAATCAGAAAATGTGTGTGCTGCATGCGGGGAGGCAAGGCCGACGGCAAGAGTTTGATTCTACGCATCTATTCCAGGGCCCGGCGCAGCACTTTGCGCGCCAAACCGGTGAGTGGCACCTCCTCTGGATGACGAAGATGACTCTCATTCTTTCTGGATGGGCCCTGAGTGGCAAAAACGTGGGCACGAATGCGATGGTGAGTGATGGTGTGGCGGACCGTGCCATGCGCTGCGGCATCGGCGGATAGCTCTCCCTGCAAAATCTTTAGGGCGATTTCAGTGCTTTCTCCTGGAGCGAGCGTCTTGGAGGGAGGTTCGAACAGGCCTGGGCTCCATCCTCCTTCTTGCTGCATCAAGATGACCCGCTCTCCCACCCTGTGGACGAGAAACACCATCTCCAGGTCCACCCATTTTTTTGCCTTCTTCGCCAACGGCAACTCAGCCACCCGTCCCACCGCTTTCGCCTGGCAAGAATCCATGACCGGACAAGCCTCACAGCTTGGATTACGTGGCAAACACACCGTTGCACCAAGCTCCATCAAGGCCTCGTTGGTTTCTCCAGCCGCCACCAAGTCCCCCGCCGACAACTCCAACATCCACAGCGCCCCCTGCTGTTCCGATGCCTTGTGCAATGCCGGCGCATCCGATGCCAACTCCAGAGCCGCCCAACGAGAGACCACCCGCTTCACATTTCCATCCACCACTGGTACTCGTTCTCCAAAAGCCAGGGATGCAATCGCCGCCGAGGTGTAAGCCCCAATGCCCGGCAACTCTTTCAGCCCCACCGCGGTGTTAGGAAACTCGCCGGCGAAGTCATCGACCAACTGCTTGGCGGCAGCATGCAAAAACCGCGCGCGGCGGTAATACCCCAATCCCGCCCAAGCTTTCAACACCTGCTCCTCCGATGCCGCCGCCAAATCTCCCACCGCAGGAAACTGCTGCAGGAAGTTTTCAAAATAAGGCACCACCGCTTCCACCCGGGTTTGCTGCAACATGATTTCCGAAATCCAAGTGCGATAGGGATTACGCAAACCACGCATATCGGCCACGCGCCAGGGCAAATCCCGACGTCGTCCTTGAAACCAACTGCGCAGCTGCTCGGTAAACACCACCGCTATTCCAACTCGCGCAAGCGCCGATCGACCACAAAGGGACCGAACGGAAACACGGCTGCAACCATGAGCGCAAAGGCGGTTTTCTGCGAAATCGGAACCTTCTTCATGCTGATCCACGCAAAGAGCACCAGGCTCACGAACAAGAATCCGTGCACCGAGCCTGCAATACGCACCGCCAGCGGCATGTCCCAAACATATTTGAGTGGCATGGCGACCCCGAAGAGGACCAAAGTCGAGGTCCCTTCAGTCAGGCTCAGAAAACGGAGGCGACGCAAGAGGGTTGGGTTGGCAGCCATGGGGCGAAAGTATAGCTTTCACCTATTCGGAGCTGCGGGAAGACGGATAATGCCCCTCGGATGCGGCACCTTTCCCTTTTCCTTTACTTCACCGCGCTCGCCGGCATGTTGCTGGGCGTGAGCGAGTGTGTTGCCCTGGCTTTGGGCGGCGCAACCCTCGACTCCTTTCTTGCGAGCGCCTTCCTACTTATTGCCTTGGCATTAGGAGCTCGCCATGAAGGCGCTGGCTTCGTCCCTCTGCGTGCCTCTTTCGCACTGCTTGGCCTCGCCGGAGTCCTGCCCATACTGGCTGGTTTTGCACCTCTCGGCGCCGCCTTCTCAGTGTTCTTGTTCCTCCCTTTACGCGCAACCGGAGCGAGATTGTCCGCCGCTATGCGCAGTAACAAGGCTGCGACTTCCTTGCTCGCACTCGGTACTTTTTGCGCCTGGCTCCTCACCACTGCTTGGGCTCCAGGCCTGCCCGGCTTTCTCGGACTTTGGTTGACGGCAGGAATCCTTCAGCGCTACGTTTTGCCTGCGCCGCAAAAGGACCAAGCGACAACGCCGCCGGTCATGCGCAACATGCTTCCTGGCCTCTTCGCCGGCGCCGGCATTGTGCTGTTGTTCCTCATGCTCTCGCCTTATTTTGCACTCCTCGATTCCGGATCGATGCAACAGGATTTGCGTCGCGGGTTGGCTTTAGGAGTTGCATTCTTTTTGTTCTGGGTCACTTTTGGAACCGCCTTTGCTGAAACAAAAAAACGTTTGCATGTTGCCGCTTTTTGCGCACTGTCGCTCTCAGTTATGGTTGGCGTGTTTTTCAAGTTGGTTTCTTTTCATGCGCAGCCGGAAGGTTATCTGGGATGGCTCGCCAACCCGCGCCTTCTTGAACTAACGGATTCCAACACCCGCTACTTGTCAGAAGAGAGCGCTGCCTATGCACCGATCCTCGCGCTAGTCATGTTCGGCATTCCATGCGTTCTCGCCGCTTTGCTTCTGCGCACTTCGGTAAAAACGGACGACGCCACCCCTGGCCCAACATATCTATCGCCACTGCTGGGAGGCGCCGGGATTGCATGTCTTGCAGCAGCCATCTTGCCCAGCTCCAGCTTTGTTCCAAGCCTTGGCGGATTAACTGCCGCGCTTCTTTTCACCAGCGGAGCCCTAGCTCTATGGGCTGCAAGCTCAAACAAAATGGTACGCGTCGTTGGCATTGGTGGGGCGCTGGTTGCGGGAGGGTTTTTCTTTTCCCCAACGGCTCCAATCCACCTACAGCACCCTTTATTGGACGCTTACATCTGGTATCCAAAACAACAGCAAGCTGACTTCTTCGCCATTCCGCGAGTCATGGAGCGGACCTCAGGGCAACCAGAAACCGATCTTGATCGTGTACACCTCTTCGATGGCCGCAATCAACTTTCTCTCCCAAGAGAAGATGTCAGCGCGCATTTGAAAGAAGCTTACTTTGCCAAATCTCTAGCTGGAACCCCGACTTCGATTTGTTGGGTAGGCATTCCAAACCCTCAAGTTGCAGAGGTCCTTGCTGAAGGAGTGGATGAGTTTTCTTTTGCATGCGACCCACCTTCTTTAGGACGTATGGCACTACGCAACATGCCTAATCCTGCTTTTGATTTCCGCAGCACTTTGGCGCATTGCGATGGCCCTTATGATTTAGTATTCATGGAAGGCGCCGCCATGTGGGAGAGCCGCCACTCCTTAATGCGTGCTGAACTTTTACGTCAAGCATCGTTGCGTTTAAGGAAAAATGGCGTATGCGCTTTCGCAGTTTCTGCCGAGGAACTTGTGCCTGGGATTTTGCCGCAGTGGATTGAAGAGTTCCAAGCTATCTTCGCGCAAACTTCAGTATTTATTTTACCCGATGGCCTCGACGGCATGCGCCTCATGATTGCTGGACGCAAGCCCGAGCAAGATGGCGACGCATGGCCTTTGCCAAGTGGTGCCATCGCATCAACCATGGAAGAGTTGGGGCTGCCTTTGTTCGATGCCAACGACCTCGCGTCGCTAGAAGTTTCGTTGCCGAACCCGGTTGGAGCTGGACATCCGTTTATGCACAAGGGCCCCTTCCGCCCCTCCGATGCCGCGCTTTCCCCAACCGCCTACCAACTTATCGCAGAACTCACTTTGTCCGATCGCGCGAGTGCAGTCCTCGCGGAATTGGCAACCTTTGAAATCGAAGGGCAGCCTTCTCTGGTAAGTTTTTACGCTGCGCAATTTGACGCTCAGGTGTATTCCGTCCACGACACCTACCTATCCAAAAACCCTTTCGCCAACGAAACCAGCGCCGAAGCTTTGGACGCGCTTATGCAAACTACGAAACGCTTCCCGGATGCCGCTCCGCTGCATCGCACATGGGCGGAAGTGGGCGTCGGCCTGGTAGAAGCGCGAGAAATCGAGTGGCTAGACCGCTATTTCAACCGATTGTGGAAAGATTTTCAGTGGGACGATGCCGAGATTCGCCTCGCCCTCGCCCATTCCGCAATGGAACTGTTGGATTTTGAACTGGCCATCGAACACTTGGACTTCATCTTAGAGAAGTACCCGAACTTCTTGCCTGCCAAGGAGTTGAGGACACTGGCCGAAAATGAAGAGCAAGCACCCAGTGATTCGCACGCCGGGCACGACCACTAATCCAATAGCAACGGCTTGCAAAGGCCGTGCAGCGACTGCGCAAATCCACGCATTTCCTAGCTAATCTTCAAGCTTGGAAAGTTGGTTTCGCTACATTTCTCTGCGTCGGCATTCCGCCGCACCCCCCTTTCCCTACGAAATAGGAAACCCCATGAAGAACATCCTCTTCCCGTTGGCGATTGCCGCATTGGCAGTTCCCGGTTACGCGCAGAACCCGCGCTCCCCAATCCAGCTCGATGCCGGCCTAGCTAAAGCAGTTGGTCCAGCAGTTTCTACCGATGGCGATCTCACTGCCATCATTTGGAAAGAAGATGGAACTAACCAAATGTTTGCATCCACATCTACGGATAACGGAAACACTTGGAGTGTTGCAGTACGCATCGATGATTCCCCAAACGCAAACAGCAAGTTTGCTAAGGATGTCGGCCTTATCGTTGATGGCGGCGTAATCTACGCTTCTTGGAGCGGTCAGCGCACCACCGTTGGAGAGGATGACCTCTACTTCACCATGTCCACCGATGGTGGCGCAACCTGGACTGCAGACCTTGCGATTGACAAGGGTTACGCAAACGGCGCAAACGACCTGAAGGATTGGCGCATGGCTGTCGATGGCACCATGGTTGCTTTCATGAGTGCTACCGAGAACGATGGTGGCGGTTTCCAAGAGGAAGTCTTCCTCACCGTTTCTACCGATGGTGGCGCAACTTTCGGAGCCGCCATGGCAGCTTCCGCGCACCCGAACGGCACCGTCGATGTCGATGCCATCGGCATGACTGCTTCGAATGGTTTTGCCCACATGGTTTGGCAGGACAACGTGAGCACCACCGACAACGAGTTGTTCTACTCCAAGTTCGATAGCTCCACCGGCCTTTTCGCGAGCACGGACACCCTGCTTAGCGCAAGCCTAGCTGGCGGAAACGTTGAAAATGACCTCGCCATTGATTCCAACGGCGCAATGATTGCTGTGGCTTACCAGGCAGACAACTTGCCAGCCGGTAGCGCACACATTCTGCATGTTGCAACTTCGGTCGATGATGGAACCACCTTCGCTGCAGGCGTTCAGGTCGGTAACTACATTGCCGGCACCAACGACACCGATCATCCAGTGATCTTGGTCAACTCCAACGGCAACATCACCACTTGTCACGAAGACAATCGTGCTGGCGGCAGTGACGAAATGTTCATGAACAACTCCACCGATGGTGGCGCAACTTGGACCGAGTCTGCTTCCATGGGCAACGGTGGCTTCCCAGCGATTGCTGGCGATGGCGATTACGTTGCTGGTTACTGGACCGGACCTTCCTTCCCGGAAGGAACTCCAATGACCGTGTCGCGTGATGGAGGTGCAACCTTCGGCGCTGCAATGGACATCACTGGTGGCTTGCAAACCGGCGACGCTGACTTTGCTGAGCTTGCCTTCAACGGCAAGTACCACAACTTCGTTGCTGTTTGGCTGGATGACACTGCAACCGGCATCAACGAGTGTTTCGCAGGTGGCTTACGCTCTGGCGGCATCACCCCAGTCGGTCCGTTCACCGCTGGTGGCCCAATCAACTTCACTGGCTCCGGCTTCGGCAGTTCCGAAACTGGTAACGAGTTCATGGTTCTGGTTTCCACCGCCAAAGGCACCGCAGCCATTCCTGGTGACGGCCGCTCCACTGGCTTGGTCTTCGGTCCAGTCCTGCTTCAGTCCGCTGCAGCAGCTCCTTTGAAGGGCACCATCCTCGCCGACGGAACCGCTGTCACCCCTGTGGTCAGCTTCCCAGGCAGCTTTGCAATCGGCACCACGCTCTCTTGCGTGGCCTTATCGCACTCCGGTCCAGCTTATGACGCCATCTCGGACGTCATGACCTTCACCGTTCAGTAAGGAAGGGAAAGTACTGGCCGCCTAGGGGTCAGTCAGGGTCCGCGCTTTCGAGTGCGGGCCCTTTTTCTATGGGAATACGCCAGGAAGTCGGATTTCGGTGTATCCTTGGGCACCCTGGACCGTCACCTAATCGAATCCCATGCTTCTCACCTTCCTACACGCCGCTTTCCTCACCTTAGCTCCAACCTCCGTAGCGGCAGACGTGGATTATTCCACTGTAAACACTGCTGCAGGTAGCGCCGCCGCACCATCCATTCTTTTTGTTCTCCCGGCGGAAGGTGCAACACTAGATCCTGTGGTCATTGTCGGTACCAACTTCGGCGATTTCCCGATTCCCTTCTTTGGCTTCATCCCATCGGCACCTGTGTTCACGTTTAACACGCCGCGCTTTCCATTCCTTGGACAGCTGTCCTTGATGGTCACCGCAGTGCCTCCGACCTTCTTTCCTGGTCGTGTTGACCTCACAGTGCTGGCAGATTTCCAAACCAGTAACGCTGTAGACTTCCGGATTTTATAATCTTGATTAATTAAGTGGTTCTTACACTGCAATTTCGCAGAAAACCCACAAGCTAGGCTATAATCCGCAATGCCAGTCCCACTTTCGGGGCTGGCATACCCATTCTCTCCCGCGTTTCATCCCAAACATGCGCACACCACTTGCGATCCTTGCCGGCACTCTCCTGGCATCCTCCGCTTTCGGCCAAACTCCAACTGCGGATATGGTCTTCTACCAAGGCGACTCCGTTCTTAATGACTGGGGCATTTGGCGCCACAGCGATCTCGACGGCGATGGCCTTTTCTTAGACCCATCGGAAATGTTTACCTTTGGTTTTGATAACCAAACGCAAATCAACTACGTGCAAGATGTCCGCTACCGCAACGAAGGTGGCACCGACTTCATGTACGCGATTGCAACCAACGACATGGTCTTGAAAATGCAAGACCTCGATGGCGATGGCTCGGTTGACGGTCCAGGTGAAATCGTGGAGTGGGCAGACACCCGCGCAGGTGGTGGTTTTTCCAACACTTCGCCAGATGCCATGGATTACGATCCAATCACTGGCACCATGTACGTCACCGATGACAACTTCAACTTCGGCCCACAGCCTGGAACTGGCATTCATGCCTACACTGACCTGAACACTGACGGCAATGCCAACGGCGCAGGTGAGTTTGTTCAGTTCGTCGATGCAAACCTTCCGATCACCGTAGCTGGCACCGCCGGCAACGTCGCAATTGACGCTGGTGACTTCGAAGGCATCATGTTCGATTCCACCAATGGTGTGGTCATCGGCTTTGCTCAACAAGACGTCATGTTCTACGCATTCCAAGACCTCAACGGTGACGGCGATGCAAACGACGCAGGCGAAGCCTGGAACTTCCTCAACTTGGTTGGTGATGTTGCTGGTCTCGAGCTCAACGCAGACGTTACTGCTGGCATCCTGCAAAACCCAAGCTGCCCATCTTCGGGTGGTGTTGGCTTGTTCGGTTCTCTAGAAGTCCTCGACTTCGCACCTGGCGCTGGCCCTGCCGGCCAAGATGTTTACTGGTTCATGTCCACTGCTTCGAATGCTTCTTGCGCCGGCGCTGGCGGATTGCTTTACCGCGGCATGGACAACAACGGCGACCTCGACCTCAACGATGCAGGCGAAGTCACCTTGTTCATGGATGGCCCTAACGGTCCTCTTGGCATCCCAGCCATGTACGGCGGAGCTAACCACGATGGTGGATACTCGGTCCGCGCAACCGGTGGTGATGTCTACTTCCTATACGACATCAACGGCGACGGCGATGCAGACGATGCTGGTGAGCAAACCCTCACTGGTGTAGATGCACTCGGCCACTTCGTTGGTGAAATGGAAGCCATTCCTGCAGGCAGCTTCCCATTGCCTGTCGCTGGATTCTTCAATCCCTTCGGCATCGGTGGTACTTCTTCCGCAGGCTTCGTTCCTTCGATTGCAAACGTCGGCTTCCCAACGGTTGGGCAAACCTTCGACATCACTTGCACGAATGCGATTCCTTTCCTGCCTACCACCTTGTACTTGGGCTTCTCCAACACCACTTGGAACCGTCCACCGAACATCACCTTGCCATTCGACATGACTGGTATTGGCGCTCCAGGAAACACTCTGTACGTTGCAGGTAACTTCCTGTTCAACGCGAACGCAGATGCTGCTGGATTCTCTACCATCACCTTGGCTGTGCCAAACGATCCGGGCCTCGTCGGCATGGATGTTTACGTACAGTGGTACTGTCTCGACCCGGCTGCCAACCCACGCGGTGCAACCATGTCGAACGCTGCCCACACGCAGGTGTTCCAGTAAGAACGCGTACCGGCCCTGCCGGTTAACGTCTCCAGGAGGGGGCCCTTCCCGGGTCCCCTCCTGTTTTCAAATCATGATTGCCACTCTTCTACTTAGCCTCCTCGCACCTTGCCAGCAGCTCGATGTGCTGGAGGACACGATTCGTGCGGCCACCGACAAGACCTCGTATGAAAGGGGGGCTTACAACGCCGCTCGCGAGCTTGCCGAAATGCGCAGCGCGGAAGCCATGGAAGTGCGGATTGATTTATTCGACGAAAAGAACGACACCTATCGTGGGGTGTACATCCGCGATTGGTTTTTTAGCGGGTACCTAAAGGCGAGCGGCAATGCAGAAGCCGATTTGATGGCGAAAGCTGCAGCGAGTAAGAAGCAGAGTGATTGGCATCGGGTGGTGCTGCTGCATGGGCTGGAAAGATGTAAAGCGACTGCGTCTGCAGATTTGATGTTAGATAAGGCCTTTGCGAAAGCATCGTTAGAGGTACGGCGTGCATGGGCAGGCGCTTTAGGTGCCATGTTTACGGAGAAGCGTTTGGATTTCAGCGGTCTCAAGTTGAAGAAAGGAGTCACTGCCGAAGATGCCGTACGCAAACGCCTGCTTGATTGCGGTGTTGCCGATGGCCTCCTGCTTTTGCCAAATCTGAATGACACCGAAGTCAAAGCTTTAGCCAAACTTGCCACTGATGGAAAAGATGCGGGCGACCGCGCCGTCGCCATTCATGCGATGGGTGCCCACTCGGAAGCTTGGCCACAACTCAAGCTAGTCGGCCCACAGATTTTTGCCCGACGCGACTGCGGACCGCGCACCGCTTACTTGGATACGGCGGTGGAGAACCACGTTTACTCCTTAACCGAAAACCTAATTATCGCGTTAGGAGAGGAAGCGAAGCGCACCCCAAACCGCTTTACCACCGACATTGGTGCTGCCTTACGCGCACTTACAGGTCAGGGCTTCGGCGATTCCCCAGAGATGTGGGACAAGTGGTATGCGGAAGCTGGAGCGGCTTGGCTCAGTGAAGTCAGCGCTAACCCTGCCGAAGCTGCGGCAAAGCTAGAACGTCGCGAGCGGGACACCGTGGCGCGCTTCTTTGGCCTTGCGGTTGAAACCTCCAACGTGGTGGTGGTGGTCGACGGATCTGGAAGCATGAGCATGAGCAAGCTGGGCGACCTCACTTGCGCATCGGCGGCGGCAGCAGAAGCTGGCACCTTCTTGCAACAACTGCCGAAAGAATCGCTGTTTCAGGTCATCGTCGTCGAAGAGAAGCCGGTGCTCGGGTTTAAGAAACTCATGCCAGCGTCGAAGAGCAACCGTGCGAAAGCCGTGAAGTTCCTTAATGGACGCCCCTACCGTGGCACCTCGGCGCTGATTGACGCGCTGGAGGCCGCGACTGCCGACCCGCTGGTCGATACCATCATCCTTGTTTCCGATGGCGGTAGCTCCGCCGGGAAGCATCAATACAACGGGCATATGCTCGATAGCGCGCGACGCCTGCACCAACGCACCGGCGTACGCATTCATTCTGTCCTCGTGACCGATAGCGACAAACATGAGAAGTTCATGAAGACCCTCGCTGAGTCCACGGGAGGTAGGATGATTCGACCCTAGGATTTAACCCTCCCCCCCCTTCTGCATGAAACCCCTTCTTCTTCTTGCACTCCTCGCTGGCATGTTCACCATCCCAGCAGGAACCGGTTCGTTTGAAATCTACTTCATCGACACCGGCCAGTCTGACGCAACTCTTCTCATCTCCCCGACCGGGCAGACCTTTCTGTTCGACGGCGGCGACAACGGCGATGGCAACAACGATGTCGTGCCACTGCTCAACTCTTTGGGCATTTCGCAACTGGATTATGTTGGCGTGAGTCACTATCACGCAGATCACCTTGGTGGTCTCGATGAAATCTGGAACGCTGGCATCACCGCAACCGTGGCTTTGGATCGCGGGTTTAATAACCTGCCAAGCACGCAGTCTTACAACGACTATGCAAACCGTTACTCCTCGGTGCGGCAGATGGCCACGCCTGGCCAAGTGATTAACTTAGGCGGTGGCGTCACCTTGACCTGCATGGTGCGGGAAGGCGATTTGATTGGCGGCGGGTCGGTGAACATTTCCGGCAGCTCGCAATGGGAGAACAGTTCCAGCGTTGGTTGGAAAGTCGAATACGGTGATTTCGATCTATGGATGGGCGGCGACCTCACCGGTGGCGGTAATGGAACCTCCAACGTGGAATCTTCTTTGGCTCCGCTAGTGGGTAACGTCGATGTCTACCAAGCGAACCATCACGGCTCACGCACTTCCTCGAACAGTACTTGGGTGAACGCTTTGAGTCCTGAATTCACGGTGGTGCCTTGTGGTAGTTCCAATCCTTATGGCTATCCGAAGCAAGAGGTGGTCGATCGCCTCAACACCAATACCAATATGCGCCCCGTTTGGTGCCCGACCGATGGCGTAGGCACCGAAGGTTTCGTCGATGCCGGCGGAACCATTCACCTGATTACCGATGGTGATTCTTACACGGTCACTGCAGAAGATGGCACTGCATTCACCTTATCGGTGGATGAGCAGGCCCCTTCGGCTCCTTTGGCCGGTGAACTAGTCGTTGCTGAATTCCATCGCGATCCGAACGCAACCAGCGATACCGATGGTGAGTGGGTTGAGGTTGCAGGAACGCGTAATGGACCTGTTTCGTTGGATAACGTACGGCTCAAGGACTTTGGCAGTAACAACCTAACTTTCGGTTCTCCCATCCTGCTCGATCAAGGCGAGTCCATGGTGATTGGCAACGATGGACTGCGCAGCCGCAACGGTGGTTATCGCCCGCACATGGTTTGGCCGACGGTTGGCTTCTCCATGGTGAACGGAACTGACACCGTCGCTTTGGAGTTCGGATCAACACTTTTGGACCGCGTGGATTACACCAGTGGTTGGCCCGGTGGCCCTGGTATTGCTGCGGAACGCAAAGATTTACTCGGCCCGGCAACTTCAAATAACTTCGCTGCTGCAGTGAGTAATTTCGGCAACGGTGACAAAGGCACCCCCGGCGAGACCAACGATGCCGACACCACGGTCTTTAGTGGCGGCGGTGGTGGCCCACTCGATATCACGGTGATTCTTCCGCCGGTAAGAGGACAACTCTTTCAAATGGACTGGGATGCGCCAGGCGAAGCAGGTGCGTTTTACCAAGGCTTCATTACCTTCGGCACCACGCCTGGTTTTGACATCAACGGCACTAACATTCCGGGTAACCAAGATGCTGCGTACAACATCACCTCGGCCTTCTTGGGCTGGTCTGGCACTGTTCCCGTCGGCGAATCCATTACCGTGTTCGCCAACATTCCAAACAGCGGAAGCCTGCGCAACCGCATCATTTACTGCGTGTTCTACACCTTTGACAACGCCGGCTCCATCGTCGTGCGCAAGGTGTCTCTGCCCGAGTTTATGATTATTTCTTAGGGAAACGCAGGCTAAGTCTGCAACTCTAGGTTCAAGCTCACGCGCGCGTCGAGCACACAAGACCCCTTCCTCCGCCATCCAGCGAGGAAGGGGTTTAAATCTAGCTCTTCGATTTCGGGGAAGTCCGAAAGCATGCGGCTAAGGCGGAGCAAGATTTCCACGAGTTCCTTTTGATTCACCGGCGGATTCCCGCGCGCGCCTTCAAGCATGGCTTTCGCGCGAATGCCGGAAACCATTTCTTCGGCATCGGTCTTGGTGAGTGGGTGGAGACGAAAGACCACGTCTTTGAACACCTCAACATGAACACCGCCTAAACCAAAAGCCAGCAAGCGACCAAATTGTGGGTCCGTCGCAGCACCAAAGAAGGTTTCGACGCCATCCGAACGCATCGCTTGGAGAAGCAACTGCATGTCCGGGAACTCATCACCGAAGAGCTGATCGAGGTTGTCGTAGGTGTCGAGAAGTTCTTCGCGGTTGCGAATCCCTACCACCACACCGCCACGGTCGGACTTGTGCACCAGGCCTTCCGCCTCCACCTTCACCACCATTGGAAAACCGAGAGCTTGTGCTGCGAGTAAAGCCTCTTCACGCGAACTCACGATACGGCTCGGCACCATGGGGATTCCATAAGCCGATAACAAAGTGTCGACTTCATCGCCGTGAAGCATGTTGCGGCCTTGTTTGATAGCAGCTGCAACCGCGGTTTTCGCTTTTGCACGCTGCACACGAAAACTTGGTGCGGCTTCAATTTCGCGAGTGCGCAATTCCTGCAGACGAGTGAGCCCAGCGAGGGAAAAGGCGGCTTCCTCCGGAAAGCGATAGTTTGGAACGCCTGCATTGCGCAAGATTTCGCTCGCACGGTTGCCTTCGGACTTGCCAAGAAGACACGCAATCAGCGGCTTCTCGCTTGCAGCTGCATGTTTTGCAAAGACACGTGCAACTGCTGCCGAATCAATCATCACTGGCGAAACGAAAATGGCCAAGACCAGGTCGATGTTCTTGTCTTTGATGACGGCATCGAGAGACAAGTCAAAGCGGGCAGCATCGGCGCTTGCAATCAGATCGACGGGGTTGGCATAAGAAGCTTCCGGCGGCAGGCCTTTCTTCAGACACTTTTGGGTTGCGGGAGTGAGATCTGGAAGTTCCAATCCATGAGCCACGCAGGCATCGGTAGCAAGAATGGCCGGACCACCCGCGTTGGTAACAATGCCAACGCGCCTTCCTTTAGGGCGCTTCCCAGTTTGCACGGCTCCGGCAAGTGAGAATAAATCCTTCATCGTGTCAACGCGTAACACACCACACTGATTGAATAAAGAATCAACCGCTGCTTCACTTCCGGCTAAAGAACCCGTGTGAGAGATGGCAGCTTTCGCGCCACGTGCACTGCGTCCAGACTTGACCACCAAGATGGGTTTACGTGGAGCCACTTCCCGAGCTACGCGCATGAAACGTTCCGGCTCACCGAAAGCCTCCAGGTACATCAGGATTTGTTCGCAATTTGGATCCTGATCCCAGTATTCGAGTAAGTCACTTGGCGACACATCGGCGCGGTTGCCAACACTGGCAAACATACTGACACCAATGCCAAGTTCCTTTGCATCGGTCAGGATGGCTTCGCCGAGTGCGCCTGATTGCGACAAGAAAGCTGCACCACCGGGAATGGGCGTCGCGCCGGCGAAGGATGCGTTTAGGGAAACGTCGGCATCGGTATTCAGAATACCCATGCAGTTAGGGCCGATCATGCGCATGCCGTACTGACTGCAAATGCGCATCAGCTGATTTTGACGATCGGATCCTTCTCCTCCAATCTCAGAGAATCCTGCAGTGATCACAACTAATCCTTTCACTCCACTGCGCCCGCAATCTCGCGCCGCATCTAAAACAAACTTCGCAGGCACGGTGATCACTGCAAGGTCCACCGCTCCAGGAATCGCCGACACCTTGCGATAGCAATGCATGCTGTACACGACTTTCGCCTTCGGGTTGACTGGGTAAACAGGGCCCTGAAAGCCGCCGTTAACCAAGTTGCGCACAATTTCATGCCCAATCTGATAACGCTTGCGACTAGCTCCAATCACCGCAACGGAGCGGGGACGAAACAGGGAATCGAGAGAACGGCTTTTAGTTTTGCTCACGGAGAACTTCCTCCATGTGACGCGCAAGCGATTTTCGCACCAAGGAAAGATCTGGGGCGATACCACCGCTTTCTTGCGCCATGGTGGTCATGAGGTCTGGCTCTAAGCCGCACGGATCAAAGCGGCGAAACCAAGAGAGGTCGGTGTCGACGTTTAATGCCACACCGTGATAAGTCGTCCAACGACGTACTGCTACGCCAATGCTGGCTACTTTTTTGTGGTTGATCCAACAACCCGTGTTGCGTTTATCGCGGCCGCCTTCTAAATCAAAGTCACCCACGCAACGAATGATGGCTTCCTCTAGGGCGTGAAGGTAAGCATGTAAATCGCGCGCACCTTCTTCGAGGCGGATAAGCGGATAAGCAACCAATTGACCAGGGCCATGAAAGGTTGCCTTACCTCCACGTGCGATTTCAAAAACTGGTAATCCAAGTGCGCCGTACATGGCAGCTTGGCCACCACGTCCAACGGTTAGGACTGGTTCAAACTCCGCAATGATCAGTTGATCGGGGGCACTGCCATTCACGATGGCATCGACCCGCTCCATCATGAGTTTGTCGACCGTGCCGTAGTCCGTCCGCCCGAGGTCGTGAACCTCGAAATCGGCGGAGCGGCTGAACTGCATGACTACTTTTTCTTCCTTGGAGCCATGCCGTGGGGCGACATTCCGTGAACATCTTCACAGGCTTCCATGAGCACTTCAGAAAGTGTCGGGTGCGGGTGAATAGTCATGGCGATGTCCTCCACCGTGAGCCCACCTTCAATCGCAAGCGATCCTTCCGAAATCATGTCGGTGACATTCGGTCCAACCATGTGCACACCAAGAACGGTGTCGTCCTTGGCATCGGCGATGACTTTCACCATGCCGTCGGTCGCATGCATGGACATGGCGCGACCATTAGCGCCGAAGCTGAAGCGACCGACTTTGTAATCGATGCCCTTTTCCTTGCAATCCGCCTCGCTCAAGCCAGTCGTTGCGATTTCTGGGTCAGTAAAGATGACACCAGGTACCACTTTCGGGTCATAAGCCACGCCAGGCGAACGCGCAATCGCACCCGCTGCAACCAAACCCTGTGCACTACCCTTGTGGGCAAGCATTGGGCCGAGGGTAATATCGCCAACTGCGTAAATGTGCGGGGTCTTGGTGCAGCATTGCGCATTCACCTCAATGAATCCGCGCTTATCGGTCTTCACGCCAACCTTTTCCAGACCAAGGTCGCCAGTCATCGGGCGTCGACCGACGGTGAGAAGGATGGCATCGGCCTCGAAAGTCTGTTCCTTGCCATTCACTTCGGCAACCACTTCGACTCCACTTCCCTTCTTCTTCCAGCTCTTGGCGGCGGACTTCAGGTGGATCTTCATGCCGGCCTTCTTCGCTTTGCGCGCGACAACCTTCACGAGTTCCGGGTCGGTGCCCGGAAGAATCTGGTCCATGAACTCCACCACGGTGACTTCGCAGCCAACCTGTTGGTAGAACATGCCGAGCTCCATGCCAATCACGCCGCCGCCAATCACGAACAGCTTCTTCGGCAAGGTCTTCGGCTCAAGCGCATCGGTGCTCGACCAAACCTGATCGCAAAATTCAAAGCCAGGAATGGGTGCTGGCTCACTTCCGGTGGCAAGCACAATATCGGTGCACTTGATTTCGACTTTGCCGTCCGCAGTATCGACGGTGACCGTGTTCGGATTCACAATCGAGCCCTTACCTTTCACCCACTCAATGTTGCGGTTCTTAAACAACATGCCAATGCCGCCAGTGAGCTTATTGACGATGCCTTGCTTCCATGCAATCAGCTTGGACAAATCCAGCTTGGGCGGGTCCACGGTAAAGCCCATGTCCGCCGCGTGCTTGGTCGATTCCACAAAGTGCGCCGCAGAAATCAGCGCCTTCGACGGGATGCAGCCTACATTGAGACAAGTGCCGCCGAGATTGTCGAACTCGACGCAAACGACTTTCTTGCCTAAGTCCGCAGCACGAATGGCACAGACGTATCCGGCTGGACCCGCGCCCAGCACTACGATATCGGTTTCAATTTTCGACATGGTAGGAATCTAATTAGCTCAGTTTTCCAAGTATTCCAGGGGAAAAGTGCTCTGGAATGACCGCAAAGTATAGGCTTGCGGCGAAGAAATCGCCCGACAAAAGCACTCCAGGTTCCTTGAATCCGTGGAGGGTGGTCGAATTTTCCCATATTTCTTTTTTCGAGTTCTGTCCCGAAGTTAAAGTCAGAATGCCTCCAATAGGCCTCTACCAAAACCCGAATCATGTTGATATCTACCAACCTAGTTTTAGTCCTCTCGCTTGCCGCCCAAACTGGACAGCAAACAAGCTCCGCCCCTCAAATGGATCGCAGCGGCACCCCCATGGCCACCGATGCCTTCTCCTCGGGAGACATTCTGCGCACGCTGGACACCGGCTTTGAAGTTGGAAATGCTGCCGTCGCCAATAACCACGGGACCCTTGCTTTTCTTTCCAGCCTGGATGAAAACATCTGGTGGCTCTTTTTAGCGGAACAAAACAATGGTTCTCATGTTGGCGACTTTGGTCTACCTGGGGGCATCTTCACTGGGCTCGGATTCGATACGTCTCGTAATTTGTATTTGGCGACCAAACTCTCTGGAAGTTTCGACTCCACCATCACCGCCATTCAACAAAATGGCCTGGTTAAGAGAACTCTATTCTTCCCAGTTCCTTGGGCAACGGGAGTAGCCTGGGATAACCAGCGCGACATCTATTGGGTTTCGAATGCTTCTTCTATCTCACCGGTCCATCCTATTTCCGGCAACATCGTTGGCCCTGCGATTGACACATTTTCGTTGGGAGCTTCCTACCTGAATGCAATCACATACAACTCTGCTAACGACACTCTCATTGTTGCGGCAGGAGGGGAAGGTGAGTTTTTTGTCATCGACGCAACCTCTGGGGATTTAATTGATCGCTTTCCTGGCGTCGGCGAAGGTGGACCCTTCAGCTCAGATATGGCTGGAGTTTGCATGAGTGATACAGGAAATATCTGGCAAACCAACAGGGATGACTCGAAGGTTTATGAGCTAAAAATTCACCAGGTTGTGCTGCAGGTCGATGGCACCGCACCAGGTCTTGTCAACCTGGATGTTTCATCCGCAACACCCTTCGGAACTCTAGGCTTTGCCTACGGAGCAGCTGGGTTCTCGATGGTTCCGAGTGCTTTATGTGCCCGCGTAGGCATTGACATTGCCAATCCCATGGTTGCGGCCCAACTCACGGCCGATGGGAATGGAGAACTCAACATTACGCTGAACCTTCCTGCCGGCCTTGCGGGGGCTACCCTGCAAGTGCTTGATCTCGGAAGCTGCTCTACTAGCAATCCGACAACGCTTTAAGAAAGTCCCATCTTCGCCTTCAATCCTTCATCGAGGGCGGAGAGGAATTTTTCGGTGGTGAGCCATGGCGCGTCGGGACCGATGAGTAGAGCAAGGTCTTTGGTCATTTTGCCAGCCTCTACGGTTTCCACGCAGACCACTTCCATAGCCGTTGCAAAATCAGCAAGTGCGGTGTTGTCGTCCAACTTTGCGCGGTGTTGCAGTCCACGGGTCCATGCAAAGATGCTCGCAATAGGATTGGTCGATGTCTTCCCACCATTTTGATGCACGCGGTAGTGGCGAGTCACAGTGCCGTGCGCAGCTTCCGCCTCCACCGTATTTCCGTCGGGCGTCATGAGCACCGAAGTCATCAGGCCAAGAGAGCCGAATCCTTGCGCGACGGTGTCGGATTGCACATCGCCGTCATAGTTTTTACAGGCCCACACGAAGCCGCCATTCCATTTGAGTGCGGCGGCCACCATGTCATCGATCAAGCGATGCTCGTAGCTAATACCTGCTGCTTCAAACTTAGTTTTGAAATCTGTTTCGAAGACCTCTTGGAATAAGTCTTTGAAGCGTCCATCGTAGGCTTTGAGGATGGTGTTTTTGGTAGAAAGGTAGACCGGCCATTTACGTTGTAGGCCGAAGTTCAAACAAGCCTTGGCAAACCCGCGGATGGAATCGTCGAGGTTGTACATGCCCATGGCGACGCCCGAACTTGGAAAGTCGAAGATTTCGTATTCCGTGGGATCGCCGCCGTCTTCCGGCGTGAAAGTCATGGTTAACTTTCCTTTGCCTGGAACCAAAAAATCTGTGGCGCGATATTGATCGCCAAATGCATGACGTCCAATAACCATGGGCTGCTCCCAACCCGGAACTAAACGCGGAACGTTATTACAAATAATCGGTTCGCGGAATACCGTACCGCCAAGAATGTTGCGGATAGTCCCGTTTGGCGAACGCCACATTTTCTTTAGGCCAAACTCCTCCACCCGTTCCTCGTCCGGCGTAATGGTTGCACATTTCACACCTACGCCATACTTCTGAATCGCGTGTGCAGCATCGATGGTGATTTGGTCATCGGTGTCATCGCGCGACTCCATGCCCAAGTCGTAGTACTTTAAATCGATATCTAGGTACGGCAGGATGAGTCGTTCCTTAATGAATGCCCAAATGATACGGGTCATTTCATCGCCGTCGAGTTCGACGACAGGGTTGGCAACGCGAATTTTTTCCATGGTGCTACGAGCGGGAATGTTGGGAGAGCGGGGAACGGATGGGTTCCCGGTTTCGCAATGTAGCAGCTTGGATGGCCTGCAAAAGGCGCTTTACTGAGCGATTGGCCCGGCCTGAATAGCCGCTTCATAAGCGGCGCGCATTTGTTTTACATAGGCCAGAAACCCTGGAAGGTATTCCGGTGTCAACGCTTGCGGACCATCGCAAAGGGCGGCCGCTGGGTTCGGATGAAAATCCACTAGCACCATGGATGCGCCGGCAACCACACCCATTCCGGTAGCGTGATAGGCCTCTGGCAATCCATCGGGGGCGAAGTGGAATCGACCTACACTGTGAGATGGATCAATGCAAACCGGCATGCGTGTTTGTGAGCGAACCACCGGCACATGGGCAAAATCCACTAAGTTGCGGTGCGGGTCTCCAAGGTGAGATTTAACACCACGCAAGCAGAACACCATGTTGGGTTGGCCTTCCGTAGCAACATATTCACATGCGTTCAGGCTTTCTTCCAAAGTAATGCCCATGCCACGTTTCACCAACACCGGGAGCTGACCCTGGCGTCCCACTTGTTTGAGTAGTTCAAAGTTCTGAGTATTGCGCGTTCCAATCTGAAGCATGACTCCAGTTGGGTTGCCAGTTTCATCGAGTGCCTTAAGGATTTCATCGATGTGCCGTGCATCGCAAACTTCCATCGCGACAACCTTGATGCCGTACTTGCCGGCTAACTCAAAGACCCACGGCAAACATTCAGCACCGAAGCCCTGAAAATCATAAGGACTAGTGCGCGGTTTATAGGCGCCCATTCGCGTGGTGGTGAGTCCATTTTTTTGCAGTAGTTGCATCATCGACTCCACACTTTCACGAGTGTCGACGGCACATAAACCAGCAAAGACTAGGACTTCACTTTCATCAAACTTTACGCCGTTGTATTCAAATCCAACTTCTGCATCGGCCTGACCGTGGCGACCGATGATGCGGTATTTGCTGGACACGCGTACCACACGTCGGACACCGGAAAGAACCTGGAAAGCCTTTTCCGGAACTTGCGATGTATCACCAAGCAAATGAACTTCGGTTGCAGCACCAGTCGCCCCTTGAAACTCGTACTTGCGTGGCTGTACACCTTCGTAGCGCGCAACGACATCGAGTACGATTCGAATAAATTCGGGGGTGGCGTCGGAGCGAAGGGTGATGATCATGAGGGTTCGTCTAAATGCTCTGACTGGTGGCGGCGTGAGAAATTGAGGATGGATTGGAAAACGCCTTCCACTGCATCGGCGTCCAATCCGTAAGAATCGGCAATGTCGCGACGCCGTGTTAGCAAATCAGCTTCTCGTTTTTGATCACGTACACCTTTTCCGACTTCCGCTTTTGCACGTGCCGCACGCATGGAGAGTTCGGCGCGACGAGCAAGCAGTTGCATGAGCTCGGTATCGATTTCATCGATGAGATCTCGGGCAAGAAGGAGTTGTGGAGGGGTGGGTGTGGCATCGGCGATATGCAGGTCTTCATAACGCGCACTCGCTCCCCCATCTGCATCTTCCAAAATCGGTTCACGCAAGGCATCGTCCGTGGCCATCAAGGAATCAAGCAACTTGGCACGCATTTCACCCGCGTATGGATTCTCCCGATGCAAGGTCGCGAACAACTGTCCGGCATCGGCCTGCACCGAATCCAAAGTGCGTCGAATCGCGCGCACCGATGGCGGCGCGTATTCAGAATCGAGCAACAGGTCGGCATCGATAAATCCTTTGGCGATAAAAAACGCAAGCGCGTGAGTTGCTGCCATTTCACGGTCGTGCTTCTCGGGGTCCAATGGACAGACCTCAAACCCCTTTTCCTTGAAGAAGCTTTCCAACTCCGCGACGGCTTGCGGATGCTGCAGGTTCGGACAAACCACCACACGCAAGGGGCGTTCGCCGCGCGCCAAACTCATTGGCCCGAATAATGGGTGCGTGGCAACCCACGGGATCTCTGCACCTAGGATTTCCTCCAAAGAGGCGGCAGGTCCACTTTTCACCGAGCCCACATCCATAACGATTTGATTCGAGCGCAAAATCGGCCGCAACTGTGCGAGTGTCGGACGGATCTGGTCCACCGGCATAGCCAACATCACCAACTCCGCGCTGGCAACCGTCGACGCCATATCCGCCCTCCGATTCTTCTCCGGAACTTCAGCTACTGGGTCATAAGCCACCACCTTGCACCCTTGTTCTTGAAGGCGCTCCGCCATGGCACGCCCGAAGCGCCCATAACCGAGGATGGCAACGGTGGTTATCATGCCTCTATCCATCGGCCTAACCGCCGCTCGCTTGAACCATGATTCAGTACCAAGGTCAGGTTTTCCGACCGCCCTCCGAGGGCAACAGCCTCATCCTCCAAGCCACGCTTGGATGTAGCTGGAATAAGTGCACCTTCTGCGCGATGTATCGCGATAAGAAGTTCCGCGTGCGCAAACTTGAGGAACTTTACAAGGAAATAGACTGGTACGACCAGCAATTCAGCCCCCCCAGCAAGATCTTCCTCGCTGATGGCGACGCCCTGATGGCCAAGGCTAACTTTCTGGCGGACCTGCTCGACTACCTCTACGACACCTGGCCGGAGATCAAGCGAGTCAGCTGTTATGCCTCGCCGCAGGCGTTGGCGGTGCGGACAGTGGACGAAATGCGCATGCTCAAAGAGAAGGGGCTGACCCAGTACTACCTTGGCGTCGAGTCGGGCAACGACCATTGTCTGGCGGCCATGGACAAAGGAGTCGATAGTGCTGAAATGATTCGTGTAGCCAAGCGGGCCAACGAAGCCGGCGTGCGCCTCAGCGTGATGATTCTCCTCGGCATGGGTGGATTCGCTTTGAGCCGCGAGCATGCGGTGGATTCTGCGAAGATCATCAATGCGATTCAGCCGCGCTTCGTTAGCACCCTGGTGGCAACTCCGGTCGAGGGCACCCCGCTGTGGGATTCGGATCAGCGCGGTGAATTTGATCACTTGGATCCAATTGCTTTGGCAGCCGAGCTGCGTGAGTTTTTGGTGCACCTGGATTTGAAGGCTTCCATCTTTCGCTCCAATCATGCGAGTAACTATTTGGCGCTCGCCGGAACTCTGCCGAAAGATCAAGATGCCTTGGTCGCTGCTTTAGATCGCGTTCTTGCCGACCCCGAAAATGCACGCTTCCGCCCGGATTGGATGCGAGCTCTTTAGGGAGATGGGACAAATCTTGCGACACAGAGTAGTCCTCCCCTTTCTTTTGCTGACCACCGGGGCAAGCTGTTCGCCTTCCGCTAATCCGCCGTCCGCGGTTCAGCCTCCTGCCGCTCCTTCTTCCTTGTTTTTACAGCATGCAGAAGAACTGGAAGCTGTTCTCTTAAACAGATCTCTTCCACTTTTAGAGTTTTCGAACAGAATTCCGTCGGCCACTGCAATGGCCCGCGTAGAAATGTCGAGCGCTCTTCTTCCAACCGGCTCTCTATTTGTAAGCTTCCAGTATGGAGATTGGGCACACGGAATCACCTATGAGCTCGTCTTCAAACCATCGGAAGACAGGTGGAGCCTGCAATCAGCGACTGCCATCACTTACTCAGATGTAGAGCGCTGGCGGGAGGAAGGAAAGTTATTGGAGCCTCGGTGGCTTGAGGGATATCCGCTTCGTCACGCCTGGCTGGAATCAAAAATCGAAGGCAAAGCCGAACTCTTGCTGCAACTTGAAGACATGACCGAGTTCATGCCTCATAATCGTCACTGGGGTTATGTTGGCGAAGTGGACCTGCATCCGGACTCCATGGAAGAACCACGATTAATCGGCATACTGCAGGGAACGAAGCCCTATTAAACCTTCGTCGCTTCCCCCACCACCCAGGTCATCCACTTGCCGCGGCCTTTCGTGCCGACGATGCGGAATCCACACTGCTCTAATTCTTCGAGCAGTTGGCGTTGAGTAAAGCGGTCATCGCTTGGATGATCCATCCATCGGCCGAGGATGGGGTGGTCGATGAATCCAATAAGGCTTTCCGACAACATCACGCGGCCGCCGGGGCGGAGAACTCTAGCGATCTCAGCGACTGCAAAGCGCCAGTCTTGCACGTGATGCAGAACTTGTAGGCCTAGGACGACATCGTAGTCCGCGTCGGGTGCTGGGATTTCAGTCGCGCTGCCTTGCCAGATGCGAGCGGGTGGTGAGTTTTTGAAGTAACCCATACGCGTCATGGACTGTCGGGCTAACGCAACCATGGTTTCATCGGGGTCAAAGGCGTGCACAACTTTGGCCTTGAGTAAGTCATAGGCTGCTTCGACTCCAAAGCCACGACCGCATCCGATTTCTAAAACGCGTAAGCCTTCGCAGTGACCGGATAACTTAAGGAAACGTGGGATGTCCCAGTGGCGTACGACCTGACGTCGTAATCCTCCTGAGACTAGGCGACGCTCGAATGGGTTGAGCAACATGGAAAGGCCGGTCCTAGTACTGAATCTCTTCGTAGTTCCCGGCGAACTGCCCGAGATAGAGAGTTCCGCAGAACATCATGGCGATTAATAGAAGCGCCTGCAGTGTCGCCCAACGCAACGCCATTTTTTCTGTACCAAGTTCTTCGCCACGGGCCCAAATATGCATGAAGGCAACCGGCAACAGTAAAGCGAACAGGGCAAAAGCCCGCTCGCCACGTTTGTAAAGAATTACTATCGCTTGGACTTGATAGGCCAGAACGCCGAGCAGAAGCAATCCCATGATGGCCACGGAAAGGGGGCCGAGAAAACTGTCTTCTGGATTCTCAATCCGAGTGGCATAGAGGTTGAGCAAAATGGCAATCCAAGTCGCCGCGAGAAAATGCCAATAGTGCGCTAGGTTCTGAACCTTTTGAATCGAGTCGGCGGCGGAATTTTTGACCGCCAGCATCACCATGATTCCGTACACCAATCCTCCAACAATGTGCACCGCGTGCAGTACCGTCATCAGGTAGAAGTTGAACGCGTACAGGGGGTGAACACCTTCACCGGTTTCCTGGCTTAGTAGCTCCATCCAATTCCACGATTGGGCCAGCAAGAATGCCACGCCAAAGGCCAAACTTAACTGAACGCCGGACCGTGCAAGGGTGCCATCAACAGCAACTCGTGCGCGGCGCAAACCTTTCTCCACTGCGCCACTGACTCCACCCAAGAGCAAGGTCGTCAGCCAAATAGAAAGTGGCAGTGCGGGTAAAGACTTTCCTTCCGCTCCGGTATCCCGGAAGTACCAGCCACAAAATAGAGTGGCAATAAATAAAGCAGCTGTCGATGCGAGTAAAACCCGCAGGCCCAGGCTGCTGGCGCCTGCAGGCAGAGGCTCGGGGCTTCTGCCTGCGTGACTCATGACTTAATGGTCGGAGCCTTCGCCTTCAGGAACAGCTTTTTCCACATGAGCTTCTTCTGGCTGCACTTCATCCAAACCGGAGGCGTGGATGTCATGAGCCAACTTCTCACGAATGTCGTCCTGATACTGGCCAGTATCAAGAGTCAGGAAGGCCAAGAATAGGCCAACGAACATGACTGAGAACAAGAAAATCATGCCATGGAAAGGCTTGTCCCACTTCAGGTGCATGAAGATGAGGCAAACCAAACTTGCTTTGACTGTGGCAATGATCATGGCCACGGAAAGATCCATTCCATAGAGATCCATCTTGCCAGTCACTACCGTCAGGACAGTCAAGCCAACCAGTGCGAAGAACACTTTGAGCAATAAGCCCAAAGGCAGCACGTGGCCGAGATGCGTTTCGGAGTTGTGGTCAGACATGATCAGCTAATGAGGTAGAGAAGTGGGAAGAGGAAGATCCAGATGAGGTCAACCAAGTGCCAATACAACGCGCCGAAATCGACCGCATTGAAATTGGTGGGGCCAAACTCCCCTTTCATGGCTCTTATTAACAACCAAATCATCAGGATCATACCGATCAACACGTGGATGCCGTGCAAGCCGGTAAGGCAGAAGTAGATTCCAAAGAAGATGCCAAGCTTCTGGCGAAACTCGGGATCAAGATCCTTGACTGCCATAGTGAACTCACCATTACGGTTGTCCCAAGCAGTCGAGTGATGCTTCATGTCCTCGGGAACATCATTCGGATCAAGACGGAAAATGGTGTTCACGTTTCCCGACCACAAAGTTCCCTCGTGGAACTTGTGCTCGTACTCCATCTTCTTAATCATCATGAATCCACCGGCACAAAGCAGGGTGATGACCAAGTTCATCTTGAGCAGCCCGAGTTGACCGAGCATGGCGTTACGCACACCCCAAGCGATAGTGAAGGAACTCAACAACAGCACGATGGTGTTCAACGCGCCCATGTTGGTATCGAGGAACTGGGAAGCGTATTGGAACACTTCCGGATAGTTCGAGCGATACATGGTGTATGCGACGAACAAAGCACTGAAGAACAAAACCTCGGTGAGGAGGAAGGACCAGATGCCTAGCTTGCCGGCGTCGAACTGCTGCTCGAGGCTTTCAAAATGGTGCGCAAGATGCTTTGGATGATCGTCGTGGCCGTGGCCGTGATCATCTCCTTGCGCTGCAGTAGTGGTAGTGCTCATGGAATTCACTATGCGGAGGGCTTCACGTCTGGGACGCAGGGGTCATCGGCGCGTGGATTGACAGGCAGGAATCCTTCTTCCTCACCCTTCCACTCGACCAATGTCATGTCGTATGGATCGCCCACAACAGGTGGATCGATTTCGAAGTTATGCTCAGGAGGTGGCGACGGAGTCATCCATTCCAGAGTCACGCCACCCCATGGGTTTGAAGGCGACTTCTTGCCCTTCTTCAATGACCACAACAATGAGCCGAGGGCAATGAATAGGCCAGTCATGAGCACCATGGCGCCGAGAGTGGACGCTTCGTTGTAGCCATCGAACCCAGCACTCTCACCGTAAGCGGCGTAGCGACGGGGCATACCTTTCGAGCCACCGATGAACTGAGGCATGAAGGTCATGTTGAAGCCGACGAAGGTCATAAGACATCCAATCTTGGAGGCCATGTTGTCGACCACCACTCCGTACATCTTTGGCCACCAGTAGAAAATTCCACCCAGGAAGCCAAACAACGCTGAACCTACCATCACGTAATGGAAGTGCGCGACTACGAAGTAAGTGTCGTGGAAGTAAACGTCGGTGCCGAGAGTTGCGAGAAACAGACCAGTCAGTCCACCGATTCCGAACAGCCAGATGATGGATAGGCCATATAGCATCGGGGTCGAGAACGAAATCGATCCCTTGTACATCGTGGCAATCCAGTTAAACACCTTAATCGCTGATGGCACCGCCACCGAGAAGGTGAGAGCCGAGAAGATGACCGACATGAGTTCCGATTGACCGGAGACGAACATGTGGTGACCCCAAACGATGAAGGAGAAAATCGCAATCGCGATGGAAGCAAGTGCAATCGACTTGTAGCCGAAAATCGGCTTGCGACTGAAGGTTGCGAACAGCTCGGACATCACACCCATGCCTGGGAGAATCATGACGTACACAGCTGGGTGACTGTAGAACCAGAACAAGTGCTGGAAGAAGACCGGATCACCACCAAGTTCTGGAGTGAAGATTCCGATCTGCATGGTCTTCTCAACCAAAATCAGCAAGAGCGAGATACCAATCACTGGGGTTGCCAGGATTTGAATCAGTGCCGTCGCGTAGATGGCCCACAAGAAGAGTGGCATCTTGAACCAGGTCATTTCCGGTGGACGCATCTTGTGGATGGTCACGATGAAATTGAGTCCAGTAAAGATGGAGCTAAATCCGAGGATGAATGCTCCAAGTACAGCGGTGATAACCGATGGATCGGTATGCCCAGTGGAGTAAGGCGGGTAGAAAGTCCAGCCAGTGTCCAAGTTGCCGATGAACAAAGTCGCGACAAACAAAACTGCGCCGATAATCCACAAGTGGTAACTGAATCGGTTTAGTTTCGGGAAGGCCACATCCTTTGTTCCGAGCATCATCGGAACAACAAAGTTGCCAAGTGCCGCAGGTATAGAAGGAATGATGACCAGGAAGATCATCACCGCCCCGTGAACCGTAAATGCGTTGTTGTACGCATTCATTTGCTCCGCAGTTTGCGAGGCGAAGTCGACATCACCGCTGAGAGTGAGACGAATCTTCATGGCAAAGAAACCGCCAAGCATGAAGCAGCCGATCACGGACCATAGGTACATAAGCCCCAGGCGTTTGTGGTCGATGGTCCAGAACCACGACATGAAGCCTTTGGTGGCGTTCAGGTAATTGGTTCGGTCTAGTGTGTTGGTACTAGGCATGTCAGTGGGCCTACTCGTTCAGCGACTTGAGGTAAGCGATGAGGTAGCTGATCTCATCGTCGTTGAGTTGTCCTGCAAAGGAAGTCATCTCCGGCTTGAAGCCAGCAACAACCTTTGAATTCGGGTCCAAAAGGGACTCGCGGATGTAGTTGTCATCGACGGTGATCGTTGAGCCATCCGCCAAGGTTTCGGTACTTCCATACTTGCCGTTCAAGAATGGACCAATGCCGTTGACGCCTTCCGTGTTGTGGCAAGCCGCGCAACCGTTCTTCTTCCAGACTTCAAATCCTGCTTCTGCAGGAGGCAAAGTGGCCAGGTCGACAACCTGGTCCTTCAACCATTGCTGAAAATCCTCTTCCGACTTCACAACCACCTTCGCAAGCATGCGTGAGTGACGGGTACCACAGTACTCAGCGCAGTAAAGCGGGAATTCTCCAAGCTCCGTCGGTTCAAACCATAGATAGTTGTAGCGTCCAGGGACCACGTCCATCTTCACTCGGAAGTTCGGAATGAACAAGGAGTGGAGCACATCGGAAGATTCAAGACGAACGCTGACCGGGCGACCCAACGGGACCACCATGCCTTCGCCGCCATCGTGCATGTCGATGTTACCACCAAAGGATTCAACACCTTCTGGATAAACAAACTTCCAATCCCACTTCTTGGCCTTTGCTTGAATCTCGTAGGCATTGTCAGGAATCTGCTTCATGACTACGAAATCTTGGAAGCCATACCAAAACATGGCCACCATGAACAAAGATGGAATCACCGACCACACAATCTCGATACTGGTCGAGTGGTGGGGAGAATCCTCTGGGTTCATACCCACCTTTCCACGGCGGTACTTCACTGCAAAGATTGCCGTAGCAAGCACAATGGCAATGAACGCAAACAGCGAAACGTAAAAGATGAAGTAGTAAAGTTCATCTACCATGCTTGCGTTGCGCGCAGCCTGGGAGGGGAACCAGAAGTCCTCTTGCGTATGCTGGAGGAGTGTAGGAAGTAAGGCAACGGGAATCATGCCGCTGTATTCTTTCGGACTTTGCGCTCGAGCAGGATTAGCCTGCCGACAAACGCGAAAAGGATCACAGCGACAAGTGTCATCGCAATCTTAGTTATCTTCCATGCGTCTGCGACAAAGGTGCCAGAAGCTGCGTCGTAAAGAAAACAACGCAAAATCAAAGCATCTACCGTCGAAACGTATTTGGAGGAAGCTGTTTCTGCGAGTGAAAGTCGCAGAGTGGAAGGCAGGAACTCAATCCCGTAAAGGTAACGAGCTACTTTGCCTTGAGGGTCGAGGAGGATGAGCACCGCAGTGTGTGCGTATTGCCCTTTGTCCTCGAAGGAGTTGTATCGAAAGCCAACAGTGTCGGCTAAGCGGCGGATGTCTTCGTCCTTACCACGCAGAAAGGTCCAACCCTGTTCTGCTTGAGGACGATCGTAGCCCGCCAAAGTCTTATCGCGGAAACCAGCTGCCAAGTCATCCGACTCGGTCGGGTCCAGGCTGACGGTTAACACTTGAAATTGCTCCCCTACCGACCATTGCTCCATCTTGTTTAAAGATTCCACAAAGCCGTTTAACTGCAAACCACAAAGTTGTGGGCAGTTGGCGTAGTTCATGGTGAGCACGATTGGGCGATCACCGTCGAACATGTCGCCAAGGCGAACGATTTCACCCTTTGAGTTGCGGAATTCCATGTCCAGCGGCATTTGTGCGCCAAGCTTTTCATCGACTCCGACACCATCCAAATCTTGACTCTGCCAATCAGCAACTTGCCCAGGCAGCGGCGCACCCAAACCTAACGCCAAAGCGATAGGGAGGACAGCGACCGTGAAACGGATGAAACTCATGAGGATTTGTCTAGCGTGCGTAACGCTGAAGAATCGTTTGGCGTGCGACTTCCGTATCAGCCGCAGCCTCTGCCGAAGGGGCACTTACGGTCTCAACCACATGCGATGCTGCTCTACGCTGCTCGACAATGTAGTCGTCTTGAAAGTAATCCATTCCAGTGACTGCGTAGGAAACGGCAATGGTCAAAAGAGTGCCAATCAATCCAATGCGGACCAAGTGACTCACGTCGATGTCGTCGGGTTGGGTAGCCATTAGATGTTGCGGAAGCGAAGGGACTTAGCGAGCAAAGGATCGCCAATAGGAAGCAGTGCTTGTTTGGCCGAGCGACGTGCAACGCCGAAGACCATCACTCCAAACATGCCGACCACGAGGCTGATTTCCATGAGCCCGAATGGGTTCTCGAAACCGATTTCGCTGCGGTGGTAGTTCGGCATTACGATCCAGTACAGATCGATGAACTGCATGACCAGCATGTAGATGGCCCAGCCCAGCAAAACATTGGTATTGCGCTTCACGTGACGCGAAAGCAAGCCGCCGAATGGAATGATGAGGTGGAAGACCAGCAAACACCAAGTCCAAGTCGACCAGCCTTCGGTGAGGCGTGCCTCGTAGAAGTGGGTTTCCTCAGGAAGGTTTGCATACCAGATCAACATGAACTGCGAGAACGCAATGTAGCCCCAGAAGAAAGTGAAAGCGAACAGCCACTTACCAAGGTCATGGTAGTGCTCCTCGTGAATCACTTCTGTAAGGCGATCATTCTTTTGCAAGTACTTCGACATGATGATAATCCATGCCACCGCGCTAAGAAATGCGCCGGCAAAGATGTAAACACCAAAAATCGTGCTGAACCAAGTCTCATCCAGCGACATCAACAGGTCGAAGGCAGCAAAACTAATGGTGAAGGCAAACAGAATGATGGTGACAGCACTCTTGCGTTTCACCGCCAGAGTTGGGTCGTAGTTTGGAGCCGTGTCTTGTTCGACCGACTTCTTAAAGAAGTAGCGCGAGACTCCCATCCAGATGAGGAAGTACAGCAGCAAGCGGCCCGCAAAGAAATTCCGGTTCAAGAACGGGAACTTGTGCGAGGTGAACTCGATGTGCTCTGCGTGCGCAAGCTCTTCCGCTTTACTGTGACCACCTTCAGCGTGTTGCTCTGCCGGAGCATGGTTTGCTTCAGCAACTTCTGCACCAGCACTGTGACCCGCCTCTTCCGGTGAGATCACCGCACCGTTCGCATCATGCTCCATGGTTGCCCATTTCCACACGCTGACGTCATCGCTAAACAATGGCACCAGAAGTGGAATCGCGCAGATGGCGACCAATGGCATGTTCGCCATAGTCAACTCCGACAAACGCCGCACCGAGACACTCCAATGCGCATTCACCATGTGCTGAATGACGGTGAAGAACATGCAGCCGAGGGTTATGGTCAGCAAGAATGCAAACGCCACTAGGTAAGCGAACCAGAAGTGGGTGTGCCCATCTTCTTCGCCGTTCATGAAACCAAGTGCAACGCCGAGCCCAAGGCCAAGTGTGGCAAGGATAAGTCCAATCTGCATTGCCTTTGGAGCAACGTCGCCAGCTTGGTTATTACCCTTGAGATTAAGTTTTTCGAAACTCATTTTTCAACCCTACTTCTGGGTCTTGATGTACTCGAGAAGATCTACGATCTCTTCGGCAGTCGGTGGACCGCCAGGTACCGCCATGGCACCCTTCAAAGCTCCTTCACGAGTCTTCGCAGCGGGGTCAATGATGGATTCCGTGAAGTACGCCTCGTCAGCGACGATGGTCTCGCCACTATCGAGCTTCACTTCGGAGCCAAGGAAGTTGCTGAGAACTGGTCCAATGCTGTATGTGCCATCGAACTTGTGACAAGCGTTACAGGTGTACTTCTCAAACAGAACGCTGCCTCGTGCCGACGCACCCAATGCAGCCATCTCTTCTGGAGACAGTGCGTTCATGCTTTCGACTTCCTGCAGCACTCGCAAGTAAGCAATGATGGCCCAGCGATCTTCTGCGGTAATTTGCGCAGCGTAGCCAGGCATCGTGCGGCGTCCGTCAGAGATGGTCTCAAACAGATAGCCATCGGCTTGGGTGCCGATTGCACCTGCGGTGATGTTGGTAGGTGGAACCCACGTAGCGTGACCAAGGTTGGCCAGCTCCACAGCACGATGGTGAATCAAACCAGTTCCTTTGCCATCTTCTCCGTGACAAACGCCACAGTAGATTTCAAAGCGCTCTTGACCTCGGTCGATGAAGGCTTCGGTGACGTCGACCTGCTGCGGAAAGCTAGTAACGTACTCACCATTCTCTTTACCGGTTTCAAGCGATGCATGAATGAAACGTTGGTCCTGCGAGATTGTGCCGGCGACCTGATCACGGGTCATGCGGCCGTCTTCGAACAAGTCGGTTTCGCCTTGTGCGCGGAAACGATCCTGCTTGTCCATGTCTGGAATCAAGTGAACCCGAGGCTCGGTGGTGGTGCTTCCGTAAGAAGCGTAGACCATGGCAGGCGGGATCAGCATTAAACAAGTGACGACCAAAAGGTTGCCTTTGATTTTTGCTGGCATGGCGCTTGGCTCATTGGCCTCGAAGACTTCTTCGACTTGCAGCGCACCATTCTCGTTAAGGAGTGCGGTGGATGCAGCAAGATCGAACTTCTTGTCCTTGGCGTGCAAGGCAATGAAGAAGCTGTCGTCGGTGGCGCGGGAGAAACGCTCGTTGCGGAACAACGGGTGGTACCAGCGAGGTAGACGGTTTGCGATCCACATCGAGAAGAAGGCGGTGAATGCCGAGAACAAGACCGTCACCTCGAAGATGACAGGAATGTTCGCTGGCAACGACCAAACCGGCTTACCGGAGATGTCGTAGGTGTAATCCACTGCGTTGGTCCAATACTGAAGGTACATGCCAGCGAGAAGGCCGGTAATACCCATGATGAGGACTACCCAAGGCAAACGCGTAAAGCGCATACCCATGGCATCGTCCAAACCGTGTACTGGGAAAGGCGAGTGGCAATCCCACTTCTTGTAGCCAGCATCGCGGACCTTTTCAGCTGCACGATAAAGTGCAGTGACGTCCTTGAATTCAGCGACTACGCCGTAAAGTTCTTTGTCTGCAGTCATCGTTTTTCCTCCTAGTGATCGTCGAGGTGAGGATGAGCCTGAGGCATCACGTTCTTGACTTCCGAGATTGCAACCTGAGGTAGGTAGCGGCAGAAGAGCATGAACAGGGTGAAGAAGAGACCGAAGCTACCCAAGAGGGTGAGAACGTCGACCCAAGTCGGGCTGAAGTAGTGCCAGCTCGAAGGAAGGAAGTCGCGGTTCAGCGAAGTGACCACAATCACAAAGCGTTCGAACCACATGCCAATGTTGACGAAAATCGAGATGATGAACACCAACGCCAAGTTGCGTCGTGCTTTCTTCCACCAGAAAATCTGAGGTGTCAGAACGTTGCAGCTGACCATGATCCAGTAGCCCCACCAGTAAGGGCCGAAGGCGCGGTTGACGAAGGTGAAGCCCTCGTAAGCGTTGCCTGAGTACCAAGCCATGAAGAACTCCATGGAGTAGGCGTAACCGACCATCATGCCGGTTGCCATGATCACCTTACACATGTTGTCGATGTGTCGAAGGGTAATCAGTTCCTCAAGACCGAACATTTTTCGTGCCGGAATCGAGAGGGTCAGCACCATGGCGAAACCGGAGAAGATTGCACCCGCAACAAAGTAAGGCGGGAGAATCGTGGTGTGCCAACCTGGAAGTTGGGAAGTCGCGAAGTCAAACGACACAACCGAGTGCACGGAAAGTACCAGTGGCGTAGCGAGTGCTGCCAAGATGAGGTAAGCGCGTTCGTAACGATGCCAGTGACGGTTGGATCCGTTCCAACCCATGGCGAACAAGCCATACCAGAACTTCTTGGCCTTGGTCTTTGCACGATCGCGCACGGTGGCGAGGTCAGGCACGAGGCCCATGTACCAGAAGAGCAGGGAGACGGAGAAGTAAGTGGAAACCGCAAAAACGTCCCAGAGTAGTGGCGAACGGAAGTTTGGCCACATCGACATCTGGTTTGGAATCGGGAACACCCACCAAATCACCCAGATACGGCCGACGTGAATCGCCGGGAACATACCTGCACAGATGACCGCGAAAATGGTCATGGCCTCAGAGAAGCGGTTAATGCCGGTTCGCCAATCCTGCCGGAAGAGGAACAGCACCGCCGAAATCAGCGTACCTGCGTGACCGATGCCAACCCAGAACACGAAGTTCACGATCGGCCAACCCCATGCGACTGGCTGGTTGTTACCCCATACACCAACACCAGTGGTGATGAGGTAGAGGATCATGGCGCCAAGCACACCCAAGAGGGCGACCGCGGTGGTGAAGATGACGTACCAGGACTTCGGCGGCTTTGGAGCTTCCAGAACTCCACAAACCATTTCGGTTACGGAGTGAAAGTCGTTTTCGCCTTGGACGAGCTCTTCAGGGAAGATGTCCAGCTGGTCAACGGAGGTAGAACTAGCCATGGGAGACCACCTCCTCAGAAACCGCAACGGCCTCTAGCGAAGGGTGTGGGTTACGAACGCGCGCAAGGAAGGAAATGCGCGGTTTATGGTTCAACTCAGGAAGCAGCTTGTAGGCGCGGTCATCGGCCTGAGTTTTAAGTACCCGGCTTTCCTTATCGAGAAGGTCACCGAAAGTGATGGCATCGGCTGGGCAGACTTGCTCACAAGCCACCTGCACCACACCATCTTGAATGCGTGTCTCGCGCTCAGCGTTGCGGGTATCAATCCGCGCACGCTCGATGCGTTGCACACAGAAGGAACACTTCTCCATCACGCCGCGGGAACGAACCGTGACGTCGGGGTTCGCTGCCATAGCAAGGACTTCATTTCCTTCCTTGGCCGCATCTTTATTGAAGTTGAAGTAGTTAAACCGACGCACTTTGTAAGGGCAGTTGTTTGCGCAGTAGCGCGTGCCGATACAGCGGTTGTAAACCATGTCGTTGAGGCCTTCCTGGCTGTGCGTAGTTGCAGCAACCGGGCAGACGTTCTCACATGGAGCCAACTCACAATGTGCGCAGTTGATGGGCTGGTTGATGGCCGTTGGGTTCTCGACATCGCCGAGGAAATAACGGTCCATGCGAATCCAAGCCATCTCGCGGCCGCGAAGCACTTGCTCCTTACCAACCACGGCGACGTTGTTCTCAGACTGACAAGCAATGGTGCAGTTTCCACAACCGGTACAGGAAGCCAAGTCAATCGACATCCCCCATTTGTGGTCAGTGACCTTGTCTTGATCCAGCTCCTTCCACAGGGTCATCTCTGGACCCCAGAAGTCCGCCGCAGCCTTTGCAAACTGTGGATCTTTGTTGAACTCAGCCAAGGAACCTTCCTTGACCAAATCCGGAAGACGCTCCTGGGTGCCTTCAGCGCCAATCGCGTCCATGGCAAAGTGATCCTGAGTGCTCGCCAAACGGTAGTGACCGCTTGCCGCAGTCGCACTGACCGCAGTGACGTGCATCGCATCGGAGCCGCGCAGTAGGTAGGTGTTGAAGCCCACCGTTTCGACGGCATCGTCATTCAAGCCAGCAACGTGCCCCGCCTCGGTGCGACCGTAGCCGTAAGCGAGGGTGATGGAGTCATCGGCGTGCCCCGGCATGAGGTAGACGGCGACTTCAAGAGTGCGACCGTTTACGTCTAGCTTGACCATACCTTCGTGCTTCACGCCGAGTCGCTCGCCGGTAGCGAAGGACATGAGTGCCGCGTTATCCCAAGTGAGCTTACTCATTGGGTCTGGCAGTTCCTGCAACCAACCGAGGTTGGCGTAGCGGCCGTCGCGGATTGCGAAGTGAGGGATGAAGCGCAGCTCCAGACCCTCGGCGGCTGGTGCGAGGTCTGGCAGCGATGCCAGGCTCACCTTCAGCGCCGTTGCCGAAGAGCCAGAAACCATTCCGTCGAGCAGGGCGTTATGCCATGCGTCATCGGAGAGGCCAGCAGTTTGGCGGACGATGTCCAAAGACGACTCGTTGTTGCCGAGCATCATGGAAATCATTTCACAAGCCGACTTGCCCTTCCAAAGAGGAGCAATCAACGGCTGACCAATCGAGCGGGTGCCGTCGGCAGCGAGGCCATCGTTCCATGCTTCGAGGTCATGCGTCATCGGCATGTGCCAGGAGCACTTGCGCGAAGTTTCATCGCGGTACTCGCTCAGGTGCATGCTGTTGGTGACTTTGCCGAGCGCGGCGGCGAAGTCGAGGTCAGCGGGCATGGTGAAGACTGGGTTACCACCAAGGATGACCAGGCTTTCAATCTCACCGGCGTTCATCTTGCCAACCAACGCCTTAACATCGTCCATGCTGGAGCCAACGGCAGTAGCAGGGAGGTAGCTCACGGTGCGGTTGAGCGCGCCGATTTGCACGTTGAGTGCAGCGACGTGCGCGTGCACTTCGGCCGGCTGGTTTGGACCGCAGGTGATGACGGCAGCACCTTTATGGTGCTTGAGGTCATCCGCGACTGCGGCAAGGAACTTATCGGCGCCCTTTGCGTGAAGCGCAGGAGCGGTGCCACCACTTAATGCGGCACTCAGCGCAGCAACGAAAGTTCCGATATCGGAAGAGCGCAATGGCAGGCGGTGATCTGCGAAACCACCCGTTACCGAGAAGTTCGACTCCACTGCGTAGATGCGACTCATCCATTCCGCGTTCGGCTTGCGCTTAGCAGCAGTCTCTCTAGTGAGACGGACTGCCGACGGGCCTTCGCTTAGGAAGTCATCGTCTAGGGCGACGATGATCTTGGCATTCGACATGCTGTAGAAAGGGCGCGCAGCTTGGTTAAAAGCGAGGCGACATCCTTCGACTTCCGCGTTGCGAGCTGTGGCGGAGTAATCCACCCAAGTTGCCGACGGGTGCGCCTTTAAAAACGCAGCCTTCATGCGGGCAAGACTTGGAGAAGTACTTGGTTCGCCGAGCACAGCAACCTTGGCACCAGCACCACTTCTTTGGATGCCTCCAAGCGCGGCGGCGCATGCACTATGACTCACTTCGCTTTCGACGCCAGCATCGTAACTGGCTGCGGAGCGGCTGCGGTCTGGATCATAAAGACCCAAAGTTGCAGCTTGCGCGGTTGCCGAAGTCGCTCCCAGCGATTCCGGATGCGCAGCGTTGCCTTCGATCTTGGTTGGGTGGCCGTCAAAGCTAGTCACCATGACACCTTCCGCGAAACCATCTCGGTTGAGGATGGTTGCGAATGCGCGTGGTGTGCCTGGCACAGTTCCCGGAGTGCGGGAAACTACCGGCAGTAGCTTTTCTTGGTCCCAACGACAACTTGCGGTTGCGAGCGCAACAGAGGCACCCATTAACTGCAAGAAGCGGCGACGCGAAGTTTGTGTCCAGTCCTCTTCAGGTTCGGACTGGAACTCATTGGCCATCAGCTCTTTGAACTCGGTCGTTTGACCAAGGTCGTTGAGGCTGCGCCAGTAACGTTTCGTAGAAGCGGAACGATTCATCGGTGACAAGCGGTGCAGTCTTCGCGCGGGTGAATGTTGTTTTCTTCCATGAGACGCGCGCCTAACTCGAAGCGGTCTTCATGGGTTTCCCAACCAAGGTCGGTGACAAACTCGCGCGGACGCAAGCGAGTTTCTGGTTCGCGGTGACACTCAAGACACCAACCCATAGAGAGTGGCTGTTCTTGGCGGACGCGTTCCATTTGATCAACCCGGCCGTGACATTCGACACAACTTACGCCAGCACTCAAGTGAGCACTGTGGTTGAAGTAAGCGAATTCAGGGAGGTCGTGCACACGCACCCACTCCACTGGTTCGCCAGTTTTCGCACTTTCAAACAGCGGCTTCAGCAACGGGCTGTCTGTGCGAATGCTCTGGTGGCAATTCATGCAAGTTGAGGTGGGAGGAATCGCAGCCATCGCACCCGTCTCAACGGTGTTGTGGCAATAGCGACAGTCCATCTCAAGTTCACCTGCGTGAAGAGCATGACTAAATGGGATCGGCTGTTCCGGTGCGTAACCTACGTTGAGGTTCTCAGCGGAAAACGCATAAGCCATCAAGACCACCGCGTAAACGGGGATCAAGATTGCTGCGAAACCCATGACTGGACGAATCGAATCCGTCCACCGTGGAAAGTGGTAGGCACTCATTTGGAAGCGGGAGTTCTTCCACCGGGGGGCTGCTCATGAAGCCATGAGTTCAGACACGCGGTTTTGGCCGCAAAGTTTAACGGTTCCCTATGAATCCTGGAAGTAGGCATCGGCAAAGACCTGAAATATTTTCCTAAGTCTTGGAATTCGGCGGACTTAGGGCGTTATTGAGACCTATTCTCAGCTACCCCGGGCGGGCAACATATTTCCCTCTTGAGGCGAGTGCCTAAGTGCCGCAGCCTCGGTGGTTTAGAGCGGGAACTTGCCTTGCATGCGCTCGGCATCGCCCTGTTCCGCCACAATTCGCAGCGCATCGATGACCTGGCGAGTCAAGTGCTTTGGCGGAACGGCATACACATCGGTAACCAACGACTCCAATTCGGGGTCGCCGACTTGCTCGGCATGGTCGATGGCAGCCTTGATCTCGCTGACCAGAGCGGAGGAAAGCTCCTTGCGCTGGCCTTCCGAGAGAAGACCCTTTTGCATCAGGAAGGATTCCATGCGCGAAAGCGGATCGCGCTCGGACCAATACTTCACTTCCTCATCGTCGCGGTAGCGCGTGGGATCATCGGAACTAGAGTGCCCTCCCATGCGATAACTGCGCAACGCCACCAGACTTGGACCCTCTCCAGCACGCGCGCGGTCGGCCGCTTCCTGGGTGGCGCTAAAAATGGCGACGGGATCATTGCCGTCGACATCGATGCCCGGCATGCCGTAAGCCTTGGCCTTCGCGCCATATGAGCTGGCTGCGGTTTGCTTGGAGCTCGGTACTGAGATCGCCCAACCATTATCGATGATGACGAACACCACCGGCGCTTTGGTGACCGCGGCAAAGTTCATCGCGCTGTGAAATCCGTTAGCGGAAGTTGCGCCGTCTCCGGTGTAAGCAAGCACGACGTTTTTCTCGCCGCGCACTTTCATAGCGATTGCTGCGCCAACCGCGTGCGGCAGTTGCGTTCCAAGCACGCTCGACCACGACGGAAAGTTCACTGCGGCACATTGAAAGTGGTTCGGCATTTGCCGTCCCTTCGCCGAGTCTTCCGCATTGCCAAACATATGCGCGACGTATTCCTGAATCGGCATACCACGTTGAATGGTCACTCCTCCTTCGCGCAGTGCGGAGTAAATCCAATCGTCTTTACCAAACACCGCAGCCGATGCGTGGATCGCCGCTTCTTGTCCGGTCGAAGTTCCAACAAAGGCAACGCGCCCTTGACGTTGCAGTTTCATCATCCGGTCATCCATCACGCGGGTGCACAGCATCGCTTGGTAGATGGACATCAAAGTTTCATCGTCAGGGACGGTGCCTTTGAAACTCTTTAACAAGGAGGTGCCATCCTCACGCAAAGCTTTGCGCAAGGTCACTCCCTTCTTATCGAGGTGCCGGATGTCGGACATTTGCTTTCTGTCTAGAGAAGCATGAGTGCTGGATCTTCGAGCAGTTCGCGCACGCGCACCATGAAGCGCGCACCATCGGCGCCGTCGACAATCCGGTGGTCGATGCTAATCGAAAGATTCATCACCATGGCAGCGACGATGTCATCGCCTTTGCAACGCGGCATCTTGCGCATGGAATGCACACCCATGATGGCGGCTTCCGGGAAGTTAATGATGGGCGTTGCAAACACTCCTCCAATACTTCCTGCATTCGTGATCGAGAAAGTGCTGTCGGAGAAATCGACTGGCTTCAACTTACCTGAACGTGCGCGTGCGGCGATGTCCATCAAGTCCGCCGACAACTGAAGAATGTTCTTCAGGTTTGCATCTTTGATTACTGGAACCATCAAACCGTTCGGTGTGTCGACTGCGATACCAAGGTTCACGTAATGCTTCTGCTTGATGACACCCCCTTCCTCATCCAACTCAGCATTGAGTTGTGGGTACTCGGTCAGCGCCATAGCAGTCGCCTTCATGATGTAACCCATGTAAGTCACCTTGACGCCATAACGCTCGCCAACCTTCTTGGCCTTGCCGCGCGCTTCAATCATCTCAGTGCAATCGACTTCCTCAATTAAGGAGAAGTGCGTTGCCGTGAACTTCGAGCGCACCATGGCTTCCGCAGTCTTGCGACGGATGCCACGGAATGGAATCTCTTTCACTTCGCGTGCACCCATGACGGATGGGAAGCTAGGAAGCGCTGCCACTGGTGCGGCGGCTGGAGTTGCTGCGGCAGGTGCGGCAACTGGAGGCGCGACAACCGCGGCTGCTGCAGGTGCGGCAATCGGTGCGGCCACTGGAGCTGCGCCAGCCGATGCTGCTGCACGTACATCTTCCGGCTTCACGCGACCGTTTGGACCGCTGCCGTGGATGGTGGTGAGATCCACACTCAACTCGCGCGCCAAACGACGTGTTGCCGGTGCAGCAAGAACCTTGCGATTTGGATCTGCAGGAACCAAGTTTGCAGCAGGTGCAGGAACTGGAGCGGCGGCGGCAGGAGCTGCTGCTACGCCATTCGATGCTGCTGCAGGTGCAGCGGCGACAGCGCCACCACTGCTTGCAATGATGAAGATGACATCGCCCACTTTGGCGACTTCGCCTTCAGCAACCAAGGTCTTCTGCAAAACGCCTGCAGCTGGTGCAGGAATTTCGACCGTAGCTTTGTCGGTCATCACTTCGACGATCGGATCATCTTCTGCAACCGTGTCGCCTTCTTTTGCAATCCACTGCACGATTTCACCTTCGTGCACACCTTCCCCGATGTCTGGAAGTTGGAACTCAAGCGTTCCGCCACCCGCAGCAGGCGCAGCGGCGGCGGCAGGTGCTGCGACCGGCGGTGCCGCAACTGGTGCAGCTTCCGCGGCAGGTGCCGGAGCTGCAGCAGCGCCACCCGCGCCACCTTCAATCACGAAGATGACATCGCCGACGTTGGCGACATCGCCTTCCGCAAACAAGTGTTTCGAAACAGTGCCCGAGGCTGGTGCAGGAATCTCCACCGTTGCTTTGTCGGTCATCACTTCAACAACAGGTTCGTCTTCGTTGACTGCAGCGCCTTCGGCCACAATCCAACGTACGATTTCACCTTCGTGGACACCTTCACCGATGTCCGGTAGTTGGAACTCAAGAGTAGTCATGATTCTTTGCTCTAAAAGTCGAGGACTTCTTCGATGGCATCGAGAACCCGGCGCGCATCTGGCAGGTAGTAGTTCTCGAGGGTGTTTGGGAATGGAGTATCAAAACCAGCCACGCGCTTAATCGGCGCTTCGATGGTTTCAATGGCGTGCTCGGCAATCAGCGCCGAAAGTTCTGCACCATAACCGCAGAAACGCGGCGCTTCGTGCACGATGACCACGCGACCACAATCGCGCGCGGCCTGTAATACCGACTCTTCATCGAGCGGCATCAGAGTGCGGAGGTCGACCACGCGCACATCTTTGTTGCGTGATTCCTTAATACGTTTGGCAGCTTCGGTGCAAACCGGAACCATCGCGCCGTAACAGAACACCGCGACATCTCCACCTGGAGTCACTTCGCGGGTCTTCGACAGCTCGACTTCGTAAATGCCTTCGGGCACTTCCTCGCGAAAGGCACGGTAAAGCGCCTTCGGTTCCATGAACAACACCGGATCAGGGTCGTTGATACTTGCGATCAACAAACCTTTGGCATCGTAAGGAGTGGAAGGGATTACAACCTTTAAGCCTGGCGTGTGCGCGAAGTAAGCCTCACCCGATTGCGAGTGATACAAACCGCCGCGAATGCCGCCGCCGTAAGGAGTGCGAATGGTCATAGGAACGGTGTATTGACCACCGCTGCGATAACGCATTTTTGCTGCTTCGGAAACGATTTGGTCAAAGGCTGGAAAGATGAAATCCTGAAACTGGATTTCACAAACCGGCTTCAGGCCATTCATAGCCATGCCGATTCCAACGCCGATGATGCCATCCTCCGACAACGGCGTGTCGAAACAACGCTGTTCGCCGAACTCTGCAGTTAGATTTTCCGTTGCCAGAAAAACGCCGCCCTTTGGACCAACGTCTTCCCCCATCACAAGGACACTTTCGTCTTCCTTCATGATGGAACGGAGGCCGTCATTAACAGCCTGAACCATGGTGATTTCGCTCACAGTGGGAATTCTCCTTTTTCGTCGACAGCTTCGTCGCGTTCGGAGAAGTGGCTAATGCACTCTCCCATCTGGTTTTCAAGGTGCTTCGGCATAGTTTCGAAAACATCGCTGAAGATGCTTCCGAGTTTCGGCCGAGGCTTAGCTTCTGCTTGTTTTGCCGCAGCCATCATGCTGTCGGCAAGTTCTTGTTCAATCGCGGCAGCACTCTCATCGGTGAGGTGGCCTTCGGCGATTAAGTAGGCGCGGAAACGAGTCAGCGGATCCTTCTTTTCCCACTCATCAAACAAGGCCTGATCAACGTAACGCGATGGGTCATCGGAAGTGGAGTGACCGCCCATGCGGAAAGTGACGGCTTCGATTAAAGTAGGACCTTCGCCGGCACGTGCGCGCTTGACGGCATCCGAGACGGCTTTGTAAACCGCGAGCACGTCGTTGCCATCGACCTTAATGCCAGGAATTCCGTAAGCCTCACCTTTGATGGCATAGCTTTCGGACATGGTTTGCTTCTCGCTCGGGCAACTAATCGCCCACTGATTGTTCTGACACAGGAACACCATGGGAGAGCCCATGACGCCGGCGAAGTTCATGCCGGAGTGGAAGCCAGAAGTGCTGGTCGAGCCATCGCCAAAAGTCGTGAGCACAATGCCCTTCTCCTTTTTACGTTTCATGGCTTCGGCAATACCCACCGCATTGGTGATTTGAGTACCAAGCGGCGACGAGATCGACAACCACTTAATCGGCTCGGTAAAACTGAAGTGCACCGGCATTTGTCGCCCTTGCGCACTGTCATCGCAGTTGCCGAACATGTTGTCGAACATGCCTTCGGTGCTGATGCCGTGGTAGAACATCATTGCGAAGTCACGGTAGTGCGGCGCGATCCAATCGCAGGCTGCATCTAGTGCAGCGGCCCCACCAACAGAAGTAGCTTCAATCCCGCGGTTGGGAATCGAGAAGCCGATTTTGCCCGTGCGCTGCAACTTCATGCAGCGGTCATCAAAGGCGCGCGTACTGACGATGGCACGGTACATGCGCAGCAAAGTCTCGCGCTTCAAACGCGGGGCTTTGCCAACTTTTTTACCGGTCTCGTCTAAGATTTGGAGTGTGTCGTCCATGAAGGTAACGATCGGGTCAGACCACCATTTTCCCTGGTCCGGAAACCAGTTCCGCCGTCTCGGGACGATTTTCGCCGAGTCGACTTAAGAGATAGTTCTCTGCAGCTTTGTAGGAGGAACGCACCAGTGGGCCCGAAGCGCAGTAAGCGAAACCGAGTTCTTCGGCCACGACTTTCCACTCATCGAACTTCTCCGGGGTGACGTATTCCTCCACTGCAAGATGACGCTTGGTGGGTTGTAGGTATTGCCCGAGGGTGAGGATGTCCACCCCAGCCTCGCGCAAGTCCGCCATGGTCTGGCGGATTTCAGGGTCGGTCTCGCCGACGCCTAACATGATGGACGACTTGGTCACGATGCCGGGGCGGAATCTCTTCGCCGCACGCAACACCTCTAAAGTCTGTTCATATTTAGCACGGACGTCGCGCACTTTGCGGTGCAGGCGTTCGACCGTTTCAATGTTGTGGGCGAACACGTCCAGCCCGGTATCGCACACAGTTTCGATGCACTCGACCTTGCCCTGGAAGTCGGGCGTAAGCGCCTCCACTAACAAACTTGGCCGACGCGCTTTGATCGCACGAATGGTGGCGGCGTAATGCTCAGCACCGAAGTCTTCGAGATCATCACGGTCGACGCTGGTCAGCACCAGGTAGCGCAAGGACGGGATATCCGCGCTAGAGGCCACCTTTTGCGGCTCATCTAGGTCCAGCCAGCCGCGTGGGTTTCCGGTTTTGACCGCGCAGAAACGGCAACCACGAGTGCAGACATCTCCCATGAGCATGATGGTGGCGGTGCCATCGGCCCAGCACTCGCCCAAGTTAGGACACCGCGCTTCTTCACAAACCGTGTATAAACTCTTTTCCCGCAGCGATTTACGCAGCTCGGCAGTGGTAGCCCCGGTCGGGAGCTTCATCTTCAGCCAGGAGGGTTTTTTGAGTGTCACAGGGTTAATTCTGGGTACTGGAACCGCAGATTATACCCCTCCCCCAGCCAATGCCTCCGATAATCAGTTCGGCAATATTGCCGAATTTATTCTGATGAAAACCCTCACTGACCCTCAAGAGAACCCAGACGAGTCTCAAGCTCCGCGGCATAGCGACTACCTAGTGCCCGTAAGCGCTCGATTTGAATCCGGGCGGCCGTGTGATTTTTGAGCTCTAGCTGTGCAATGCCGAGACGAAAGAGGGTGGCCTCATCGTTTGGGTGTTCCTGCAGCGCACGACGGTAGGCGTTCACGGCGTCGGCTAACCGCCCCTGCATGTGCAAGGCTTGGCCAAGACCGGCGTAGGCTTCTGCAATGTATGGACCCGTCGCTAACGCCAACCGAAATTGTTCTTCGGCGAGCGACAGTCGACCTTGCGCGACTAACGCGCGGCCGAACTGCAGATGAATCCAACCCGGCTGATATTCCCGAGCTGTATCAGGAAGCCCGCGCTCGCGAAAAGCCCGGTCCAAATGCATCGGGCCCTGGGTCGGGAGCTCGCTAAACCAACGCCCTGGAAAGGGAATTGCGGCGGCAACACGCTGCGCCGCATCGAGCGGCAGGAGTTCGAGGTCTTGCATCACCTGATCTGGCGTCACGCTTCCGAGATAGAAGGCCACCAGATTGCCGTTGCCATCGACCAGAAAGCTACTCGGCACTGGAATGCGGATGTCTTGGCGGAGAATCGATCCTTGCAGAGCATCGAGAATCTCCACCGTGTTGGTGGATGCGAAACCCATGGGATGCGGCCAGCCGAGGCGGACCAACATCTTCACCGCTTTCTCTCGTGCTGCCTTTGGTTCGATGTTCAAGGCAAAGACCTCTAGCCCCGCCGCCTGCAATTCCTCAGCAGCCGCGGTGAAGGCACCCAACTCTCCAACGCATGGAGCACACCAAGAAGCCCAGAGTTGCACTAGCATGGGTTTTTGCACGCTGCCTGGCGGACGCACTCGTGCTTCGATTCCGAAAAGCGAACCGCTGCGCCCGTCGCTCAACTCCACTTCGATCTGTGGCATTGGAACCAGATTCGCAAGCACCACGCGGGCGGCCGAACGCGCGCGCGGAGGCAGCGGAGACGAAGCGGTCAGTTTCTGCGGAGCGGTAGGTGCTGTCCAGATAACCGCCTGCCCACTTCCTTGCACTAGCAAATAACGGCCACCCGCCTTCACGCTGGCAAAAAATTCCTGCTTGCCGTCGGGCCACGAAACCCTGACTCCCTGAACTGAAGCCGACCCTAATCCAAAATGCATCCAGGCGCTGGACTGCGCCTGATAGCCGGCGCCGGCACGTCGGGTTTGCACAAGCGGAGCGGCAAGAGGGTCTTCAAGTAAAACCTCAACGCGGGCGCCGATGGCATCGCGATTGCAGGAACGTCCCTCGAGTTTAAGTTGTAGAAATCCGCCGTCGGAGTCGCCTGCGCTGAGCCCGCTGCGCAAGAAACGTAAACGCGGCCCCGTGCGGTTGGTGATGAAGAAGTCCAAGTCGCCATCGAAATCCCAATCCACCGACGCCAACGAACGACCATCATCATCGAAGTCGAGGCCGGTCACCGAGGAGACATCGGCAAAGGCCGTACCGCCGGTGTTGAGGAAAGCACAGTTGCGTTCGTGGCCACTCCATGAGAATCCTTGATTGACTAACTTGTTGATGGCAAGCCAGCCGAGTTTGTAGGCCTCGGAAGAATCGGTGATTTCAGTTGGTGTTTGCGACACGACCTGCCGCCAGAAAAAACTTCACAAGTCGTCGTCGCGATCATTGGTAACGAAACCGTTCGGCACCACAAGGTCAGGCCAAGCATCGTTGTTGAGGTCCGCGAACACCGACCCCCATGCCCAGCGGCCGCGATGTACGTCTTGATCGAGGGTGACATCGCGGAAAGTGCCGTCGCCGAGGTTGCGGAATAAGGAGTTGCCGCGCGCGTGCTGGCGGACATCTGCTAAAAGTTTTTCGCCAGTGTCGCTATGAAATTCGCGCTGATATGCGACGCGGTTGCCAGCACTTGAATACATATTGCTGACGTACAAGTCCACCCAACCGTCGCGATCGAAGTCACCCCAGGACACGCCCATCCCCGCGGAAATATCCTCGACGCCAGATGTGGCCGCTACATCGGTGAAGCGTCCGCCATCGTTGCGATACAAATTATTACGCCCGAAGTCATTGGCAACGTACAGGTCTTGATCGCCATCATTGTCATAGTCTTCCCACGAAGCGGCAAAACTGAAACGCTGATTGTTTACATCGAGACCCACCGACTCGGTGACATCTTGGATTTTCCAATCTTCGGTGAAGCGCAGCAAAACATTGTGCAGGCCGTTGTTGGCATCGTGATACGGCGTGGGCACTGCCTGATCTTCATAGGGATTCAGATAGCGACAAACGTAGATGTCGAGAAAGCCGTCGCCATCGTAATCCGCTGCAGTCAGCGTTGTGGTCTCCGGGACAAGCCCCGAGATTTCGACCGTGAAACGGCCGCTGCCATCATTGGACAGAAAAGCAAGGTTGACTCCGAGGTTCATGACCAAATCGAGATCGCCATCGTTGTCTAGATCTAGCAGTAAGGCACTGCGCGTTCCTTCAAGGAAATCGACGCCGGCCGTGGCAGAATAATCAAGCAGCGTGCCGTCGGGTTGATGTAAAAACAGACGGTTGGGCAAACCGCCGGGTTGCGGCAGATAAAGGTCTTCGAGGCCGTCGCCGTTGACGTCACCAATTGCCACACCCTGGTGACTCTGGTCAGAGAAACCGAGGCCGCCAGCAATGCGTCCCTGCCAGTAATTCATGCTGGGTAAAAGCTGCGTACGATAAATGTTTTCGTCTGCGAACAACGATTCTGTGTTATCAGCAAACAGCGGTTCACCATGATCTGGGCTGCGCACCTCTTCGAAATCATCGACGCGAATCGAGCGTAATGCGGGCGGCCCATCTGACTGCAGAATCCAAGTGCATGTCCACGTCGCCTTTTGCTGAATGCGACTGCGCGCGTTGGCGCCTTCAGAAAAGTAGTGGACCTCGGTGGTGAGGATGCCATCGTCTTCTTGAATAGAGAATATTTTTAGCTTTGCGTAGTAGTCCTCTGCATTTTGGAATGGCTGCAAGAGTTCTTCCATAGAATCGCGAAAACCTTGAAGCCCCGTAATCTCGGGAGCCATTTTCTCTTCTTCGTTAGGAGTTAAAAGTCTGCGACGCACCAGAAAGACTCCATCATCGAACACGGTCTCTAGCTTTGCAGGGCGCAACGCCGTGCTAGAAAACTCCGACGCCAGCAGCGGTGCCAAAGCTTCCACTTCAATTGCAAGGCCCGGCTTCCAAGTTTGCACCAGCGCGTCTAGCTGCTGCTGAGCAACCTGATTGTGACCCTCGCTTTCCCAATCATCTGCGCCTGCATTCCAGCGGCCGAGTTTGTCCTGCAGCGCAGCGTCCAACCGCGCAGAAGGATTGCCCGGCACTGGGGCTGGATCCTGTGTTGCGCTTCCAGGATTTTGTGCTGCGCTGAGCCATGGAGCAAATGCGAGCTGAAACGTTAACGCAAGTGCAAGGCCCACTCGGTTTCGCAGTGGATCGCAGCCCAGGCCTGCGTTGCCGATTCTTGCTGCAGCCACGAATCCATTCTAGGGAAATTTTCGTTGGCTGGTAACGTGCGCTTAGGCCTTGTTGTTTATCGAAACCAAGTGCAGATGGATATCCGCCCTAAACCTGATTCAGTGCGTAGGGTTCACTTTTCTTGTCCCTCGCAGGAGCAAAACCCCAAGCCAGATCTTGAGCAGACGCACTAGAAAGTAAGCGGCAACGATACCGCTTGCCGCAAAAATCCAAGGCCCGGCACTTGTAATCCAGGCTGGACTTGCGAGACCGTCGTAGCGGTAGATGGAAGTGCCGACTCCAGAAATAGTCAGCCAACCGACTAGGCCGATGACACCCACGTTGAATCCCTTGATGAGATTGCAGTATTGCTTGGAGGCAAACACCGTAATTTCCACACCACGATGGGTCTGAATTTCAGAAAGCATCCAGGTGATGCCGGCGAACAACGCCATGCAATCGATACCGATCTCGGCTCCCATCGCATGTCCCATGACCAAGCGAGTGCCGTGAATCAAGGAGTTGATCGGGGGTATGGAAAGGATCAGGGAGCTACCAAGAATGAATCCCGTCCACCATTTCGCCGCAGTCAGGAATGCCTGGATTCCACATGGCGGACCAGGTTTGCTCGCCTTCACCATAGCAGTGATGTCCATAATCACGCGGAAGAACAGAATGATTTCCGCCATGCTCACCACAAAACTAATCCACTTCACGGTGTGGCTTTGTGGCAGGTGATAAGTGTGGTGCGCGAAGTTGGTGAAAGAGTTGAGAAGCCCAACTGCAAATAAGGCATAAGCCAAACGGGAATGCGCATAGCGTTCGCAGTTGCCTAATTTGCATCCGACGTAATACAGAGTGCCGTAGACGAAGAGGTTGAAGCTGCCCACTAAGGTGCCAGTTGCCTTCCATTGCAAACGCATGTCGGCAATCGGCTCGGAGAAGATGTCGGGCATGAGCCAGGCATGTTGTTCCGAAAAGGTGTAGATAAAGAACAGCGATCCAATACCCCACATGGTTACGTGGATGGGGCGGGACATCAGGCCACGGCCTAAGTGGCTAAAATAATTCCAGGTAAACATTAGCCAACCCAACATAATCGGGATGGAAAAGATTGGGTGAAAGCCCATATACTCGCGGCCCGACCCAACACCAATAAGCATGGTGCAAAACACGCCGACTCCTGCAATGGCCCATGAGATGACTTGGATGCGTAAGCGAAGTTTTTCACCACGCGACATCGGGCCAGCAACATCTTCGAAAAAGCGGTGCACCACAGCCATGCCTGCAAGCAGAATGAACACCACTGCAAAGGTTGTATGGAGCGGCCGGAGCGCGGTGAACTGAATTCCTAAACCCTGTAGAACAGGTGCCAATTGAGGAATGTAGTAGAAAGCGCCAAGCAGCCCGGCAAGCACGGTAATGCAAATCGAAACCACGGCGCCGCGCATAAAAGTGAGGGTTGCGTAGCGACGGCTTGGGTCAACCTCGAGGGCGGTAGGTGGCTGCATGACTAAAACTCCCACCATGGAAGGCTGGACCAAAAGGCATCGTCGGCGTTTTCTTCAACCAAAGTCAAAGCTTCTTCTCGATGTGCCGCTAAAAAAGTAATGAACTCTTGCACGTCTGCGATTTTCTTCGCGGACAATCCGGACGGCGGCATAAGCGGAGGCACTCCCACTTCCAATTTCTGCTGAATCTCTTCGGGGCTCAGGCGCGCGCCGGAAAGTGAAAGGTCGGGCGCGCCAATCGCAGATTCACCGAACAAGACGTGGCACCCTGCGCAGGTGTAAGTCCGGTAGATTTGAAAACCATTTTGCGCCGCTTGATTGCTGGAATCTTGCAGAATTCTTTGCACTGCAACCGTGCCTGGAGAACTCAAAGGGTTCCCCGCAGCAGAGGACGATGCCATCTCACCCCTCGGATTCCGCGCTTGGCCAATCCCAGTTTCATCCATAGCTACTAAGAATTCCCACAAGGCATCGACCTCTTCCTCGAGCAAATCAAACTTTGGCATTTGCCCTTGGCCTAACGCCAATTGATCGGCAAGCTGCGCACGTTGCAGGCGCGATGCCGCGTTGGTGAGGTCTGGACCAAGGAAGCCACCGAAGCCGTACAGCTGATGACATGCCTGACAATTGTTCGCCAACCACACACGGCGGCCAGCCAATTCCTCGCCTTCGAGCCGTCGCGTTTCGGTCGGGTCGGAGTAGACCAGATAGGTTTGACTGAAAAAACACAATGCCAAAATGCCCAGCATCCAGCCCTTCGCGGAGGAGCTAATGGTTTGCATCCAAAAGCTTTCCGCGATTTTCGAGTGTTCCTTAGCCTCATCCATGAGGGGAGATTCTAGCAGCCCTTTCCAAAAGCCATGGCCCGTGCGCTATCTTGCATTTTGCGCCCTGCGCCTCCGCCATGACTGCACAACCAACCGACGACTACGACCACCTCTATATCACCGAAGAGCGGCGCACCTTGGCCGAGGCGCCAGGATTGCGCGTGCGGATTTTGGGCCTAAGCCACAGCCAAAATGTCCCGTGGCATACCCATTCAGAAATCACCGACACCTTTTTCTGCATGGAAGGTCCCATGGAGATTCACATGCTCGAACCCAAGGAAGCGGTGCTGCTGCAACCGGGCGGCACGTACTCCGTCGAGCCTGAGCGCCCGCATTTTGTGCAGGGTGAAACGGGTGGCGCCTGTCGGTTTATGATTGTGCAAGGAGTAGGTACTTATGATTACCTTCCCCTAAAACCGTGAGCGTTTCTTTAGATTCCACCGACCCGCTTGCGCACCTGAAGCGAGCCCTATTTTGTGAGCTGCGCCTCTGCTTCTTGGAGTCCTGATTCTTCTTTTATGGGGCGCCAACGAATCCGGCGTGTTTTTGATTGGGGACATGATGGGTACTATTGCCGAGACATTTTCCGTCTTGCTCGGCACCTTACTCCTATTCAGAGATATCGGGGAATGGCATTTGACCTTACACGCCATGCATGGAACCCATGTTGTAAACCAAGTGCTTGATGAATACACCACGAATCTCGAAACCATCAGGCGAGTGACTCTACTCGCTGATGGAAGTTTTCGAATTCAGTAGAGTTGCTCGAATCTAGATTCTTTAGCCCGATTCGTCGCCGATATAGCCCAACTCCTCAAGCTCCTGCTGCATCTCTTCCGACATGTCGGGTGTATCAACCAATGCTTCTGGGTTCATCTTTTTATGGAATCTTGCTAATGGGATTAACTGATCGACCACGCTCTGAAATTGGGTTGGCATCAACGGAGCGCTCTCTCCGTGGTCTTCTTTGAGATCCCACAGGGTTTCGTTGTCCCCGTTTAGAACAAACTTATACTGACCGGAGAACACCGCAACTGCGTCCGATTGCCCCTTTGGCCTGACTTGCTTAGGGTTAGCAATACGCACTTCTGAAAAATAAGTTTGTTCCGTCAAAGCAATTCCTTCCAGTGCTGGCATAAGTGATCGCCCCTGCATCCCACTCAAAAGATCCATTCCAAGCATATCCAGGATGGTAGGTGTTAAGTCCACAACTCCAACTCGAGCATCTTCCGTGCCGATATGAGGTGCATGCGGGTTCACGACAATGAATGGCACCTCTAGCACTTCTTGCCACAGAATTGAACCGTGCCCAACGCGACCATGTTCACCTAAAAGTTGACCATGGTCGCCAACGATCAAAATAATCATTTCATCAAGAATCCCTCGCTCCTTTAGACCGTCGAGCAACTCTTTGACTAAGTCGTCTGCGTCACGCACGCGCCCTTCGTAGAGAGATCGTAATGCAGAAAACGTTTCTTCCGATCGATTCTCCGACTTATTCAACGCGAAGAACTCATCCATATCAGCGCCGTCAGCCAAAGTGCCATGATAATCCTGAAGAGCTTTTTCTGCGTAATCGGTAAGCGGGTATGGAGCGTGGGGCTCAAAGTAATGCAACCAAAGGAAGGTGCTCTTTAGGGGAGTCTCCTCAAGAGTTTTGTCCAAAAAATCAAACGCCAATTCATTCACCACTTTCCCAGTGCGGACCCGTTCCGCTTGAGGGTCATGTTCTTCATCGCTTACTTTTTGAAACCCCTGGTCCAAGCCTCCTCTTGAGAGCATCGCTTTATAGCTAACAAAGGCTCCGGTGTTCCAACCATCGGCGTTAAGGATTTCCGCCAGTGTCACATGCTCTTCAGCCAAGGTGTCTCCATTCCAGCGTACGCCATGAGCGCGAGGATAAAGGCCGGTAAACATAGAACTGTGCGATGGGAATGTTGTTGCCATTGGGGCAATCGCATTCCTGAAAACAACACCTTTTGCAGCCAAAGAATCTAGGGCTGGCGTGTGCCCGCCAGTTGCTCCATAACTCCCCAACATATCTGCACGCAAGGTATCGATTGAGAGAACCAATACCATTTTCCTGGGCGTGTTCTCAGCGGTATCCCGTTCAGGATCAGCACAAGAAGTTACTGTGCAATAGGCGCAAACCGTTAATACCGCCAAAAGCAGGGAGGGCGTTTTCATAGCCTCACATATTAACAAAACGACGCCCTGTCACTGCTGCCATGATGCGAGCGTCGGCAACTAGTGCGGAAAGTTCCCCGGGGAGTAGAGCTTGATCGGCATCGCTGCGCGCAACGCTTGGGTCGGGGTGCATTTCTACGGTTAAGCCATCGGCGCCGGCTGCAATGGATGCCTTCGCTAACGGGCGAATGTAGCGCGCAACGCCAACTGCATGCGCTGGGTCAACCACGATAGGAAGGTGAGTCCATTCGCGCAGTAATGGAAGAACCGTAAGGTCCAGCGTGTTGCGGGTTGCGGGTTCATAAGTACGAATGCCGCGCTCGCACAACATGAGCTGCGAACATCCAAAGGCCAATAAATATTCAGCGCTGTAGAGCCATTCATCGACCGTGCCTGCGAGACCGCGCTTCAGGAGGACCGGAATCCCGCTGCTTCCAACCGCTTTCAGCAAACTGAAATTTTGCATGTTGCGCGCACCGATTTGCAAGCAGTCGATGTCATGATCAACAAAAGCTGGGAGTTGCGCCGCGTCCATGATTTCCGAAACGACGGGGAGATCGTTTGCTTCACCGGCGTCTTTCAGTTGACGTAACCCTTCCACACCGAATCCTTGAAAAGAGTAAGGCGAAGTGCGGGGTTTGTAAGCACCACCACGGAGAATCTGTGCGCCGGCAGCCTTGACGCCGGCTGCTGCTTCCTCAAGGTGTTCATCGACGCTGCATGGGCCCGCCATGATGGAAATGTCCCCGCCACCAATGCGCGCTTTTCCGATCTGCACCACTTGTGGTTTTTCGCGAAAGGCGCGTGCGGCGAGCTGCCATGCTCCGCGTGGAACCACAATTCCCTCAACCGCTTCATCGGCACGCAGCTCCTCGACCAATCCGGTTGGTGGCTTATCCACGGCTGCAAAAATCGGACGGGCACTCTCTGGAGACAAACGCGTGCGAATTCCTTCGGACTCCAAGCGCTCACGAAGCTCCTGAACCTTTTCAGGCGAGGTTCCCATGTGCAAACGGAAAATCATGAGACGCTGCCTTGATTTAACTTTTCGAAAACATCGCGAATGACTTCAGCAGGAACGCTGCCATCGGCACGGCGCAGTAAATCCTCCATAGCGACGGCTTCGGACGCAGAGCCAACTTTGTTGCACAAACGCGCGCGTTCTTGGAAGAGTGCAAGCAAAGCTAAATCGACTTGCTGCAATTGAAAACGGAAGGAGGCATTATTCATTTCAATCCTTGGGTCAGGGCATGCACCATGTTGGCTGCAGCAATCGCACGATTGCCACGTTCTTGTTCGACTTCATGTAAGTGCCGCACCAGAGCAGTGCCAACAATGGCCAAGTCCGCATGACGCACTGCACCACGCACATGATCAGCCGTGCCGATTCCAAAACCAACGGCAATCGGTGCTTCACTCCAAGAGCGAGTGCGCTTCAGAAAGCTTTGTGTTTCCTCGTCAAAGGAGGTGGCGGTGCCGGTCACTCCGACTCGCCCCACGACATAAAGGAATCCACGACTCCGACGGCCAGCTTCCTTTACGCGCGATTCCGAAGAAGTCGGCGCGGCAAAAAAGACTGGGCACAAATCGTTGGCTGCGCAAGCCTCTTCCAGCGGTGCGCCTTCTTCTATAGGCAAGTCTGGAATAATCAGCGCGTCGACTCCAGCTGCGGACAAACGCGTTACCGTTTCAGACAGTCCATGCCGCATGAGTGGGTTGGTATAACTCATGAGCGCAATCGGCATCGAGCCGCCGGCATCGCGAAAATCTTTCACCATGGACAGAATGGCAGAGAGATTGGTTCCGGCAGCTAAGGAACGCTGTGCGGCAGCTTGCAAGTGCGGGCCATCGGCAATCGGGTCCGAAAACGGAACGCCAAGCTCCACGCATGCTGCGCCGGCTTGTTCCATGGCTTGCAGTTCGCGCAATGTACTTTCCAATCCGCCATCGCCTGCGGTGAGATAAGGAGCAAGACCACGCTGATTTTCAGCACGGAGTTGTTGGGTTAGGGCAATCAAGCGATTCACTTTTCTTCTCCCAAACTCATAACGCTATCGAGGTCCTTATCGCCGCGGCCAGAAAGATTGACGATGACTCGTTGCCCTTTCAAGGATTCTTGATTCGCAATAACCCAGGCAATCGCATGACTCGATTCGAGCGCTGGGACGATGCCCTCTAAGTGAGAGAGTTTTGCAAAGGCATCGAGCGCTTGGGAGTCGGTGGCGCTTTCGTAGCGCGCGCGACCGAGAGCATGCAGTGCTGCGTGTTCTGGTCCAACCGCTGCATAATCCAATCCAGCACTCACGCTATGCGTGTGAAGGATTTGACCGTCTTCATCTTGCAGCAACCAAGTATGGCACCCATGCAAAACTCCTGGAACACCGCCGGAGAAACGCGCGGCATGACGTCCGGTTTCAATGCCTTCGCCCCCCGCTTCTACGCCGACAAGCTCCACTTCCTTGTGATCCACGAATCCGCGAAAGATACCAATCGCATTACTTCCGCCACCGACGCAAGCAACCACCGTGTCAGGTAATCCGCCAGCTTGGATTTCAAACTGCATCGAGGCTTCACGCCCAATCACTTCTTGGAAACCGGCTACCAAGGCAGGGAATGGGTGTGGCCCTAGGGCGCTGCCAAGCAAGTAATGCGCGTCGGGATCGGTGACCCAAGCACGCATCGCTTCGTTGATGGCATCCTTCAAGGTTTTCTGGCCGTGTTCCACCACAACTGCGCGGGCACCAAGCAACTCCATGCGCTGTAAGTTTGGGCGTTGGCGCGCAGCATCGACCGCGCCCATATACACCACGCATTCCAAGCCAAGTTTTGCGCAAACGGTTGCGGTCGCGACTCCATGCTGGCCTGCTCCAGTCTCCGCAAGGATGCGCGTTTTGCCCATACGTGTGGCAAGTAATGCTTGGCCAAGAGCGTTATTTAACTTATGCGCACCAGTATGCAATAAGTCTTCGCGCTTCAACCAAACGTCAACGCCGATTTCCTCAGACAGGCGGTTTGCAAAAGTGAGTGGAGTGGCGCGACCGGCGTAGTTGCACAATAGGTCATCGAGCTCTTCTTGAAAGGAGGGGTCTGCATTGGCTTCGTGCCAAGCACCTTCTAGTTCCAATAAAGATGGCATCAAAGTTTCGGGGGCAAAGCGTCCGCCGAATCCTTCGAAGGTGGGGCCGGCGTGAGTGAGACCGATCGCCCCTTGCGCCGCGTTGACAAATTCTTTCACCATGATGGGATCCTTGATTCCAGGTTCTGATTCCAAACGACTACTTGCATCGACACCTAAGGGATGAACTTTCGCCACCGCCTCCGCAACACGCGCGTCATCTAATCCTCCGGCCAAAATGCACGGTCCCAACTTTACCAAGGTCGATGCCCGGTCAAAGTCGACCGTCTCACCACTACCGCCGGCAACGCCAGACTTCTCCAACACAAAGCACCGCGCGATGCCATCCCATTTCTCCATTTCCGCAGCCGCAAACTCATCCACTCCGATGCGACGAAAAATCGGATATGCAAAGTCTTCAAACTCCGACGCCTCTTCTTCGCCGCATAATTGCACCGCATTGGCGCCACATGCTTGGACTTTCTTCGCCAACTCCCCCGCTGCGATGTCGACGACTACTAGTACTTTCCATATATCCTCCGATGCGGCGGCGAAGACTGTTTGCGCGATAGGAAGGTCCGCATAACGCACCGAAGACTCCACATGCACCACCCCCAACGCATCCGCACCGCAAGCCACCGCATAAGCAGCATCCTCCGCGCGACGTAAACCGCACACTTTCACAATCGGTAAAGCCATTGATTTCATGCTTCCTCCTTTAGACGGTCAGTCCACTCTCGTAGTCGATTCGCTTCCTTCATGAGCGCAGTGCCTACTAATGCAGCGTCGGCACCTGCGCCACGCACTTGCTGCAGTTGCTTGAATTCATGGACCCCGCTTTCAGCGATTTTCACAAACTCGCCCGGCACCTGCGGGAGCAAATTCAAGCTCGTTTGAATATCAATCACAAAGCTGCGCAAGTCGCGCGCATTCACTCCAAGGCAATCTGGCTTGGCTGCCACTGCGCGCTCCAACTCATCCTGGTCATGGATCTCACAGAGAACTGCCATGCCTAATTCTTGCGCTTGAGCAGTGAGTTCCGCCAGTAAAGAATCCTCTAAACAAACCGCCATTAACAATATCGCATCGGCGCCGGCGGTCGCGCTTTCTTCCACCATCCAAGGGGTGAGAATGAAATCTTTACGCAAACGCGGCAGCCCAGCATCGGAGGCGCGGATGAGATGCTCCAGGTGTCCATCAAAATGATCTTGCTCGGTGAGGACTGAAATTGCAGAGGCACCCTGGTCGGCATAGGCCAGGCATCGCAGCTCCACTGTGTCGGCAGTTTCCAAAACTCCGGCGGACGGAGCTTTACGTTTGTGTTCTGCAAGGATGGATAGTGGGCCGGAACGCAAGGCCTCGACGAAGGCATCGCGGCCACCGTTTTGTGAGCCGGAGAATTTTGTTCCCGCCGAACGTCGCTCTTCCGCGCGAATTTTAACCGCTTCCAGGATTGGACCGAGTTTCGTTTCCGACAGATTCACTGCGCCACTCCAGCAACCTTTTGACTGCATGACACCAGACGAGAAAGCGTTTCGCGAGCAGCACCGGAGTCCAACGCTTCCGCGGCACGAGCAACGCCAGACTCAAGATTCTCCACCACACCTGCCAGAAGGAGTGTGGTTGCGGTGTTCAATAAAACCACATCACGAACGGGGCCGAGCTTGCCGTCGAAAAGGTCGTGCAGCATTTGCAAGTTGCACGCTACGTCCCCGCCGATGAGGGTGTCATCGGAAGCGGAAGGCAGGCCGCAAGTGGCCGCACTCAAATTAAGATTTGGTGCCGCCCCAACTGCAGCCGAAATATTGTCACCACCTAAAGTCAACTCATCGGCCCCATGAGAGCCATGCACCACATAGCCTCGTTCGCACCCCAGAGATGCAAGTAAAGAAGCGTAGTCCTCCAGACGACTTGCATCGCTGATGCCAAGTAGCTGTCGACGAATCTTTCCGGGATGGACTAGTGGCCCAACAAAGTTAAACAAAGTGCGGCGTCCGAGTGCGCGCCTTACCGGAGCGACATAGCGCATGGCAGGATGAAAAGCCGGTGCATACAAAAACACTAAACCGCACTCTTCCAAAACGATCGCCGCCTGCGCAGCCTTTAATTCTAAAGCCACACCAGAAGCTTCCAACAAATCGGCGCTTCCGCACTTCGAAGAAACACTGCGGTTGCCATGCTTCACCACCTTCGCACCCGCTGCTGCTGCAACCACCGCCGTTGCCGTGCTCACATTAAAGGAGTCCTTGCCGTCGCCACCGGTTCCACAAGTATCGACCGCGGCCTCAGGTAGGGATTCAAATGGGATCATGGCCGCGCGTAAAGCCAAGACTGCGCCAAGGATCTCATCGACCGTTTCGCCGCGATCGGCCAACGCGGTCAACAAAGCGCCTAACTCTTCTTCCGCAAAACCCGGTGCCAGCACACTCTCCACCACCGACTTCATTTGTTGCGAAGTCAGAGTGCCTCCATCTAGCACGTACGCAGTGGACGATTTTAAATTCATCGCGCGACGACCACCTCGCCAGCGATCTGCAAAAACTTCTCCAACATGTGGTCTCCTTGCGGAGTCAAAATCGACTCGGGATGAAACTGCACACCGAACCATGGCCGGCTTTTATGCTGCACCGCCATGACCAATCCTTCTTCAGTCCATGCGCACAGCTCCAACTCCTCCGGCAGGTCTTCACGGATGGCGCGCAAACTGTGATAACGCCCCGCCTGAAACGGATTGGGTAAACCTTGAAACAAGGTTGCGTTTTTAAGAGTGTGGACCATGGCTGGTTTGCCATGCGTAGGAACGGGGTCAATCTCCAAGCTACCACCAAGGGCTTCCACCAAAGCTTGATGCCCTAAACAGACTCCCAGCAAAGGTACGTCGGCAGGAAGTGCCTGAATCAAATCGAGGCAAATCCCTGCGCTTTGCGGACGGCCGGGACCAGGGCTCAAAACCACACCGGACATTCCTTTCGCCAAGGCCTCTTCGACAGTTAAGGCATCGTTTCGTACGACTTCTACTTGCGCTCCTGAAGCGGCAAGCGATTGGTAAAGGTTGTAGGTGAAAGAATCGTAGTTATCGATGAGCAAAATCATTTTGCAACCTCCGCAGCCGCAGGAGTAAACGCGCGCGAGCCTGCCAAACGCAAAGCCATAAACAGGGCATCGGCCTTTTCTAGAGTCTCTTGATATTCGCGTTCTGGCCGTGAATCGAACACAATGCCTGCGCCTGCTTGCACCGACACCGTGTCATCGCGTACGACAAAAGTACGAATGGTGATGGCCATATCAAGGTTTCCGCTGGAGTCCAAGTATCCGAAAGCGCCGGCATAGGGGCCGCGGGTCTCCGGTTCAATCTCAGCGATGAGCTCCATGGCGCGAATCTTGGGAGCGCCACTTACCGTACCAGCGGGAAAACTTGCCGCTAAGGCATCCATGGGGACTTGGTCACTTGCAAGATCGCATTCCACACGGCTCACTAGGTGTTGCACGCGCGCAAACTTTTCGAGCACCATGTTTTCCTTCACCTCCACCGTGCCAAAGCGAGCTACCCGACCAAGATCATTACGTGCAAGATCTACCAACATGGCGTGCTCGGCCTTCTCCTTTTGGTCTGCCATGAGCTCGGCACCAAGGCGGTCATCCTCCGCTTCATCGGCTCCACGTGCACGGGTTCCAGCAATCGGACGGTTTTCAACGCGGCCCGCATTCACCGACACCAAACGCTCCGGGGAACTTCCGACCAGAGTGATTCCACTCCCTTCAAAGAAGAACATATGGGGCGAGGGGTTGGTTAAACGCAAGGCTCGGTACAAGGCAAACGGATCACCTTCAAACTTTTGCGAGAAGCGCTGCGACAGCACCGCTTGGAAAATCTCACCTTGCGCTATCGCCTCTTGCAATTTTGTAGCACCCGCTTCGAAGGTCGCCTGGTCCATGTTCGAAACAGGGCCATCGCCCAGAAGTTGAAAACCCTCAACCTGAGGTTGGCTAGTTTCTATTTCGTCTACCAAAGACTCAAGCTGCGCCATAGAGCTCTCGTAATCGCTCGGGGCTTTGCAAGAGGTCATCAGAATTAGGCGCTGCGCAGCGTGGTCAAAAGCCAAAACGGTTTCGAACAAGTGAAACTCCGCAAACGGCAGCTGCCATGGATCCTTCGCCGCTTGAGGTACACGCTCCTCTAGCTGGGTCGCCCATTCGTAGGGCAGGTAGCCAATCCAACCGCCACGGAAAGGTGGCAAAAAGGTCGGCGCGTCGGGGGTTCGCGCCCGATTGGCCAACTCCTGCAACTCGGTATGAGCCTGGCCATCGGTCGCTGTGAACTTCTCCACAGGGTCCAAGGCCAAGAAGGAGTAACGCGCAATGCGGTCCGGGCCCTCCGCAGATTCAAGCAAGCAGACCTGGTGTCCGCGTCCGCGAAGGGCGAGAAACAAGCGCACCGGAGTATGCAAATCCGAAGGCCGCTCTAACCAAGTTAGGCGGTAGCGTTCAGCATCTGCGGAAGTGGAGTTACGAAGAGTGTTATCCATGGGTGGAAACGAAAAAAGGACCTTCAAAGAAGGTCCGTTTAGGTATTCATGAGGAGGCAGGCGCTATCAACGAAGAAGGCCGGCACCCAGGAAAACCCCGGACCCGTTCCAACCACGCCACTGCCAGCTCTGATTCATCATATTTCAAGTGTAGCGGTTCTTGTGACCAGCACAAGTACCGCCTTAATTTTAGCCAAACTCGCTTAAAAGCTTTCCGCTTTCGCCTCCACGCATTTTCTCGAGAGCAATCCGCTGAATCTGCCGCACTCGTTCCAGAGAAATCCCGAGCTTACGACCGACCTCGGCCAAAGTCCGAATGCCAATCCCGCCAAGTCCGAATCGCATGGTCACCACATCTTGCTCGCGCTGACTCAAACAATCCATCGCGCCGTTTAGATGCTGCACCATTGCCGCAGATTCTCCGAACTCTGGAGTCTCAGCTTCATCCTGCCCTTCCATGAGTTCGACCAATTCACTTCCCTGTTCGGCATCGACCACGGTATTCAAGGAGAGGGTGAAACGGTTTCGGTTCAAAGTGTTGATGACAAGTTCCCGCGCGACATCGGCTTGTTCAGCAATAGCGTCAACGTTGTGGAAGCCGCCCTCCACTTTGTCGGCTACGGTGCGAATCTTCTTCATCGCTTTTTGAATGTAAGCTGGCACGCGCACGGTGCGACTTTGATTGTAGATCGCGTTGAGGAAAGCCTGATTCACCCAATAGGTGGCATAGGTCTTAAAGCGCAGGCCGCGGCTGACATCGAACCCTTCCACGGCGCGGAACAGCGATTCATTGGCCTCTTGGACCAAATCTTCCTCTGCAACACTGACGTGGCGGTAACGATGCAAAAGGTGGAAAACCAAGTGCAAGTTGCGCTCCACCATTTCATTGCGAGCCGTGACCAGCTCCTGAGTTAGGTTGCGAATCTCCGCACGATCTTCCGCGGAGCAGCTGTCGGGCGAACATCCGAAGCAGTTGGCTTCATGACCAGGCGCACAGCGGAGGCATCGGGAGTCGCTGACATCGGGGTAGCGGTTGATGTCTTCCTCGCTGAAACCGGCGGCGCGACGCGCATTCTGCAATCGCATCCACAAGATTTCCAACCCCATGGCGAAAAGCCTTTCTTCGGCACGATCCATAATCGGCACCCTCGATACTTCCCGTTGAAACTCAGCCAAGCGGCCGCGGAAGTCCCCCTGAGACTCACCGCGCTCGAAGTGAAAAGTGACCCGCGTTTGTGCCGCGCTCATCTCTCGCAGGAGAGACTTTGCATCGGCCTCAAAGGTCTCCAGCTGGAGTCCTTTGGTCAGGGCAGAAAAGGCAATCTCGTGTTCCATGTTCATGGCTTCGGGATTGCTTACGTCGCGTGACGGAAAATATTAGCACTAATTTAGTGCTTAATGATTAGCTCTCCCTCTTACAGAGTTAGGACAGGCCGGAAATAGAGTTTATTCCTTAGAGCCCGATAATATTCGGGGTCGCGTGAGGGCCGGTTTACGCCACAAGCCGGTTCAGGGGAGGACGACTGTGTTGGTCGTGGCACAGGAGGTCACGTCGACCACTTGAATCGTTTTGCCGCAAAGTCCTGCAGGCAAAGGAGTGGTTATCGTGTAAACACCAGCGGCGTCGGCATGAAAAAACCCGACCAATACCGGCGAACCGATATCTAAAACTACGCCGGCGCAAGGGCCTCCAGAAACGGTAAAGCTACCACCCGCATTCCCGTAGAGAAAGGCGAGTAACCAATTGGGTTCTGCGCCAACCACAGTAAAAGTCACCGAAGTCGGGCAGCTTCCAGAAACGGTGAGTTGCAGTGGGGTGCCATCGGCCCAGGTCCGAAACGCAAGGTCGACTTGAGGAAAGGGAACAAAACCCGTGTTCGCGAACATTTGGCCGCCAGCATAAGGGTTTGAAGTTTCACCGTTAAGACTCATTTGAGCGTTTGAGCAACGCACAAGGAAGTAATGGGTGACGCCCGGGTTCATCGAAACCGAGGGCCAGGTGACGTCCTCCCAACTCCCGGCAGTTACTGTTTTCGAAGCACTCGCGAGTTGAAGCGCCCCAGGTTGGTTAGGCAGAGCGTCCCACAATTCCACCGTCAAAAGCCCGCTTGCACCGAGTCCTCCAGAAACCGAAACGCCTACCCCGCTGCAGGTGTTTTTGGTCGGGAGGAAGGATTGAGCGAGGTCGACTTGAGAAAAAAGCGCTACGGTCTCACTGTCGAGCGGTTGGTCAACATCCACAATTTGAGCGGCACTCAAGGCGGAAGACACCACGAAAGTGGAGATAAAAATGAGGGAATGCTTTTTCATGGCTCTTAAGGAAGCTCTGATTTAGTCCGCTGTGGGAGGCCGCGGAGTCGCCGCCAGCCTAAATCAGAGTTCCCTTAACCCAGAATAACTGGAAAGGCCGAATTAGGGCTTCCTTAACTCGTTTTTCACTCGCGCAAGCAACTGCCAAGCCTCAATAGGAGGAAGTTCATCCAGATTCGTGGCGCTTAACTCCTCTAGGAGGCCGCTGTCGACGGCAGCGAGGACATCGAATAAGCCGGGCTGATGAACCAGGGATTGTGGGTTTTCTTCCGGAGTACGCTCGGTTTGGCCTTGCAGAATCCTGCGCGACAAACCTTCCTCATCGCGCTCAACTTTGCCAAGGATGGTGGTTGCACGATCTAGCACTTCCCGCGGAAGTCCAGCCAGTTGCCCAACGTGAATTCCATAACTGCGGTCGGTGCCGCCTTCCTCAATACGGTGCAAGAACACGATCTCATCGCCCCACTCGCGCACCGCCACATTGAGGTTACTTGAACCCGGCAGCTCTTTCGCTAACTCGGTGAGTTGGTGGTAGTGGGTAGCGAATAAACATCGGGCCTGGATGCGGTCGTGGACGTATTCGCACACTGCCCAAGCGATTGCCAAGCCATCGAAAGTGCTGGTGCCACGGCCGACTTCATCTAGAAGCAACAGGCTTCGTGGGGTGGCAAAGCGCAAAATGTTAGCGGTTTCAACCATTTCCACCATGAAGGTCGATTGGCCGCGGCTGATGTCATCGCCACTACCAAGTCGGGTGAAAATGCGGTCGACCAAGGTGAGACGTGCGGAATCTGCCGGCACGAAGCTACCCATTTGCGCGAGCAAAACGACCAATGCCGTTTGACGCAAGAAGGTCGATTTACCGCTCATGTTCGGGCCTGTGAGGATGGCTAAGCGCGAAACTTTGGCCTCGTCCGGGTCCACTCCCAAGCGCGTATCGTTCGGTACAAACGGATCGCCGAGTAATGCGGCTTCCACAACAGGGTGCCGCCCTTCGGTGATTTCTAACAGACCACACGCATCTGCCGGTGTGTCCACAAAACTCGGACGCACATAACGACGCTCGACCGCAACCGCAGCGAGCCCTTGCAGGACATCTAACTCGGCAAGGGCCCGCGCAGTATCGAAAAAGCGCGAAGATTCTGCAGCAGCAGCTTGGCGTAAATCGTCGAATAGGGTGTACTCAAGGTCCTTAAGCTTTTCTTCAGCTCCAAGGACCTTGCCCTCATATTCCTTCAACTCAGGAGTGATGTAACGCTCTGCATTCTTCAACGTTTGCTTGCGGATGTAATCCTCTGGCGCACGCTCGGCATTGATGCGGCTGAGTTCGATGTAATAACCAAACACGCGGTTGAACCCAAGCTTGACTGGCACCCCTAGGCGTTCGGCTTCTCGTACTTGCAAAGCTGCGAGATAATCCTTGCCGCCTTTTGAAAGTCCGCGCAGCTCATCCACCGCAGCAGAGAATCCATCGTGAATCAGTCCGCCATCCTTTAGGGAGAGGGGTGCATCATCGACAATCGTGGCGCGAATCCGTGTGGCAATCTCGGTGCACGGATCGAGACGTGCCACCAACTCCTTCACCGCAACCGTTTGCGCCGATGCCAGGCTGCTGCGCAAATCAGGAATCCGCTCCAGCCCTCGGGCTAAACCTAGGAGGTCTCGGGCGCCGGCTCGGCCAGAGGCAAACTTGGCGGCTAGGCGCTCCAGGTCACCTAAGCCATCGAGTGACTCCGCGACATCGCGACGACGATTGCTGTCGGTGTAAAACTCCTCAACGGCATCTTGGCGAGCACGGATTGCACCTTCCTCTACTAAAGGTTCCAGCAGCCAGTCGCGCAATAAACGCGCACCCATGGGCGTTCCGGTGCGGTCCAAAATCGCCAATAGAGTGCCGTCGCGACCTCCATCCTGCTGATTGCGCACGATTTCCAAAGTGCGACGTGTCACGCGGTCCAACACCAAATGCTGTTGCGCTTCATGCAATTGCAAATCGCGCAATTGCTCCAGGGAGGAACGCTGAGTCTCAGCGAGGAACTCCAATAAACCACCACAAGCAGCCAAAGCTTCGGGGCGATCTTCCACTCCATAAGCCTCCAACGTGGCAACCTTCAAGCGTGTGCATAAATCCCTATGCCCATTACGTGCATCGAATGTCCATGGCATACGTCGTGCAACCGGCAGCTCTTCGCGCGCCACGATGTCGCGCATATGTTGATAGGCGCGAAAATCCGCTACATCGCCCTCGGCTGCTTCTGCCAGTAAAACTTCTGCTGGATGAATCCGCGCTAACTCTTCGCCGCAGCGTGCGACAGTCGTGGTCGAACAACGAAAAACGCCGGTAGTAAGATCGGCCCAAGCCAAACCTACACCCCAATCCTCCAAAGGGATTTTCTCAGCCGCTTTGCCGCGCGGCACCTCCACGTGCATGGCTAAAACAAAAAGCGGCTCACTGCCCACCAAGCATTCATCGACCAGTAAAGTTCCAGGCGTGACCACACGAACAATGTCGCGCGCCACAATCCCCTTCACCTCTTTAGGGTCCTGCATCTGTTCGCAAATGGCGACCGTATGACCTGCCCGCACCAAGCGGGTGAGATAACCCTCCATGGCTTTAACTGGAACGCCAGCCATAGGCACTTCGCGCGCCTTATCGCGGGCAGTCAAAGTCAAACCAAGCTCTTTGGCAGCCACCTTGGCATCGTCAAAGAACATCTCATAGAAGTCCCCCATGCGGAAAAAAAGCAGGGCTTCCGGCTGTTTTTTCTTGGCCGCAAAAAACTGCCGCATCATCGGCGTTTCTTCAGGCTTAGGTTTGGGGGCGCGGGTCTTACTCACTACGCCAGGATTTTAACTGCCCCTTGGCCTCTTCGTCCGTAAACACAGACAAGGGCCCGGGGCTTTCTACCGTCCTCTCGTTGCTGCCGGGGTCGGCCCTCCGAAAGTTGCCGGGTTCCTGTTACCATGACTTAACGCCACCCCTAGGCGTTCCTTTTTCACCATGATGCGCTTCCCGAAAGCTCCAAACGCCGCCCTATTGCTGTGGCTGTGCGCGTCTTGCTCCTCTTCCGTCCTGACCAATTACCCGGAAGACGCTTATTTAGGAATAGACGCCTTCGAAAACGGTGAATTCTCCTATGCCGCAGAGGAATTTGCCCTGCTCAATGGCACCCTCGGCAGCAATGAATTTCTTGCCCGTGCCGAGGCCGGCATGGCTTACCACGTCGATGGCAACCTAGAAGCTTCCACCCGTGAATGGCTTGCTGCTTTAAAGGTAGTCGACGGCTTCAAGGATCGCCCCACGATTAGTGGCCGCAGCCTGAGCGAAGGTGCCTTGTCCATGTTGGTCAATGACAAGACGATCCCCTATGACGGAGAGGGCTTCGAGGTAGTACTCCTGCACTCCTTTTTAGCCTGGGATTATTTGCGCCTCGGCAAGCCAAACGACGCCATGGTCGAGATCAAACGCGGTTATGAATTTGAGCGTTTTGAAAAAGAACGTTATGAGAACACCGCTGGCATGAATCGCTTTGGACGCTTCATTGCTGCGCTCGCACAAGACATCGATGGCCAGTACAACGATGCCCGTATCGACTTAGACCGTTTAGCAGAGCAGATTCCGAATCACCCGGCTGTGGTGTATTCGCAGCAACGCCTTAAGCGCCTGCAGTCATCGGAACGTCGTGACGAGTTAGCTTTTTCTGAAATTGTAGTGGTGTTCGAAAATGGGCACATGCCTGAGAAGGTCGCGGAAGAGATCAGTTACAGCACCAAACGCTCCTTGGGGCGCATATCGGTGCCTCGCTTTGCCAATCTTGGAAATCGTGCGCGCACCTTAAGGGTGGAAGTTGCGAATGAAAATTTGGGTTCCACGGTCAGCCTGGAACACGTCGTTCAAGTTGGGCGCAATAACTTAAACGATCGCATTGCTTGGGTGACCACCAAAGCCCTGCTCCGCTCCGCCGCAAAAACGATTCTTGTGGATCAAATTGCGGAGAAGGCCGAAGAAGAAAAGGGCGAATGGGCCGGCATTTTGGTTGGACTCGCAGGATCACTGCTTAATACTTACAGCGAGAGCGCCGATTTGCGCTCCTGGCTCACTTTACCGAATGACATTCAGGTACTGCGAGCCCAGGTTGAGCCGGGTGAACACCGCATTGTGGTGAGTACCGGCTCCAACAATCCTCCACTTGACCTCGGAATTTACTCATTCGAGGCCGGGACGCCCGTAATGATTAGCGTGCGCGCAATAGGCAATAGACTCTATGCATCACCGCGCGCATCTTCCGATTTACTACCCTAGTTGTTGAGAAATGAAAAGACTTCCCTTCCTGATCTCCCTCTGCGTGCTTCTTGGCACTGCAGCTTGCAGCTCTGCGGGCGTTGAAAACGGCCCACTGAGCGGGTCCGCGCGCTTTGTTGGCGACGATGACATCGACGATATCATTGAGAAATCTACCGAGCGCATTAGTTTCGGTCGCTCCGATTTCGCGGTCTACCAAGTTGAGCTGCGCAACAACGACGAAGACGATGTTCAGGTCGAATATCGCGCGCGGTGGTTCGATGCAGATGGCATTGAAATGCAAAGCGTGACTAGATCTTGGAAGAAACTCTTTATTGTTGGCCGCTCCTATCAACCCGTATCTTCCGTCGCGCCGAACATGGAAGCTGTGCGTTGCGACTTGGAAGTGCGCCTCTCGGAGTCCTAAATCATGATTCGCTTTACCTACCCACTAGCCTTGGCCCTTCTGTTCGGCGCCTGTTCCGGACCAGACGTGCACGAAGCTGAGGTCATTCGCATCAATGGTCAAGAATTTGATTACGGCGATGACGAGGTCCGCAACGTTGTGGTGGAAGTCAGAAACTTTGCTGACGACCTAGATCTTGAGTTCGGCTCCGTTGATGGCCGCCTATCCGATGGGCGCCTTGCGGTTCAGTTCCGCATTACTAACGAAGAAGAGGAAGCCGTTCGCCTTCGTTGCTCATGGACTTGGCGCGATGCAGATGGCATCGTCCTACGCCGCGGCGCCTACGAGACTCCGGAGAAACTCCTTGTTCTCCGCCCTGGGGAGGAACGCACTCTTCCCTTTACTTCCCCAACCGAAGCCGCGATTCAATTCGTGGTTCACGTGGAACAAACTGCCCCTAACGAATAAGCCATGAACACTCGCTTTGCACTCACCACTTGCGCCCTTGCCCTATTGGGGTCCTGCGCTACTGAAGTCACCTATGAAGATCCAGAAGGCGTGGAGATTCTTTCCACCGATTTCAACTACACCGACCTGCAGGGGATTGCCATGCAGATGACGGAATCGTTCACTGCAACCAATGCTTGGGGCCCTGATCAACCGCGCATTGTTTTTGGTGGAGTGGATAACCGCACCAATCAACACATCGACACTAAAAACATCACCGACACCATTCGCACTGCTTTGATTCAGTCGCAGAAGTTCTCGGTCATGGCCAGCGATGCAGGCATTGCCGAGATGGATAAGGAGTTGGCCTATCAAGCCACCGGTGTTGTTGATGCTGCTGCGGCAGTGGAGCTTGGACGCCAGCTTGGTGCTGAATATGTTTTCTACGGACGCTTCACTACCGTTTCGGCTGCTGGCGGTGACATTCGCTCCGTGTTCTACAAGTTCACTTTGAATGCCGTGAACGTTCAAACTCGCCAAATCGTTTGGGCTGACGAAAAGCAAATCCGCAAGCGTAGCGAAAAGGGAACCTTTGGCTGGTAGGAAGATGTTTTGAATTCTGTAGAACGGCCGAAGTTTAAAACTCCGCCCCCGCCGCGGGACTTCAATCCTCGACAGTCTTTTTCCACTCGGCAGTTGCCGAGTGGAAGCCCGGTTTTCGACAAGGTTTTCCCAACCTCGATTGGCTTTGCGGTGGGTACTGCAATTAGCTTTTTTATTGTTTTGGGAAATCCTGAAACCTTAAAGTTCAGCACCGGTGGAATTCACCACCCACTTTTTAATGGCGCGATTGTCGGCTTCTGCCTTGGCACCCTACTTTCACCCCTTGTGCTTTTTCTCACGAGAAAAACCAAATCCAACCGTGGGATTTTGCCATGGAGCCTTGCAGGTGGACTATTAGCCGGATTCATCATGAACATGATTGGGTAGACTCCCCATGTTCATGCGCATCGCCCTTCTCACCTGCTCGCTCGGCCTAGGCTTTTGCCTACTCACCTTTTCCTGCTCCTCCGTAAGCTATCAAGAAGATGTTTCTCAGGTAGCTAAGGAAGCTAGCCAAGAGCAGCTGACTCGGCATTTAGTCTCCTTAACCGACCTGGGCCCGCGTCGTGCAGGTGACCGCGCCATAGGCTTAAAGACTGTTGCGTATTTGGAACAGGAACTTCATGCGCTTGGCGTGGAAACAGTGCGGGAGACTTTTTCACTCACGCCAAACGCAAAGCTGACGATGACCTCGGAGGGCGTGAAGAGAGAAATCCCTGGCGTTTTCTTCTCAAAGAACATCGCGCAAGCGCGAGTGCTTCAAGAATTTCAAGGTAGTGCGACAGTGCGTTTTGGACAGAGCGAGCCGGTTGAGCAAATCAACCTGCTAGCCACGATTCCTGGCACTGTAAATCCTGAACGCATCTTAGAAATCAGCGCCCATCATGACACCGTACCCGGAACGGTTGGGGCCGATGACAACACATCGGGCGTGGTGGTGTTGCTAGAAGTCGCGCGTTTGCTTAAGAAGTATCCGCCTGAGTACACCGTGCGCTTGTGCTTTTTTGCTGCGGAAGAAATCGGCTTGCGCGGCAGCTTTGAACACGTCCGCCTGATGCAGGAGAGTGGCGAGGTGGATCAAGTGTTTGGCTTAATCAATCTGGACACCGTTGGATTCTTCACCGACGAGGAGGATTCACAGCAATCGCCTGCACGGATTCCATTTTTAGTATGGCCTCCTTACACCGGGAACTTCCTCGGCATCATCGGTGGCCATGGTTCCGCACAGCTCGCTCATTTAGTCGAAGATGCCGGATCGGTTTATGTGGAAGACCTCCCAACCTATACCTTGGCACGCCTCGGAGGGTTCCTGCCCGATGCACGGCGCAGCGATCACGCCCCCTACTGGGATGTCGAGATTCCTGCCATCTTCCTCACCGACACTGCGGAGTTCCGCACCGACACCTACCATCGTGCAAGTGACAACTTGGATAGTCTTGACTTGCTTTCTTTGCGCAAAGTAGCGACGTTGGTTTTTAGCGCAGCGGTGAGTGCTTCGGATTTAGCCGACTGAAATCGGTCATGCCGCAAAAGCTCCTTCTAGTATTTGCGCTTCTTTTTGGCTGCGCTGAAATAAAGGCAACGCTCCTGTTCCAACAGGGCGATAGCGAGGGGGAGGTACAAAATGCTGTTGAGAAGCAGTGGGATGTGCCCGACGCGCCAGTGCGTTCGCCAAAAGAAGCGCGCGAACTCTTTCGTTTACCAGCCGGTTATGTCATCGAAGCCATTGCAACAGAGCCGCTTATTCAAGACCCGGTAGATTGTTCCTGGGATGCTTCAGGCCGCTTATGGGTTGTGGAAATGAATACCTTTATGCCCAATGCAGACGGTGATGGCGAATTGGAACCCAACTGTTCCATTGCGATTCTTAGCGATGATAATGGCGACGGTATTTTTGATCAGCGCACAACCTTCCTCGAAGGCTTGGTGCTTCCTCGATCAGTTTGCCTAGTGCCGGGCGGAGTTGTGGCGATCCTTCCCCCGGAGATTGTCTTTCTGCAAGATACGGATGGCGATGGCGTGGTCGACACTAGGGAAGTCTTATCGGAACAAGTGAGCGCAGGGTTATCCAATCCAGAACACGCCGCGAATAGTCTGACTTTGGGCCTGGACAACTGGCTGTATGTTGCGAATCACGATCAGCGGTATCGACGCGTAGAGGGCTCTTGGATTGCGGAACCGTGTGCTTCAGGCGGTCAATGGGGAATGAGCCAGGACCCATGGGGTCGCTTAGCGTTCAACTACAACTCTTCTTGCGTGCACGTGAACTTGGTGCCGCCAAGTGCCGTATTGCGCAATCCAGTTTTTCGCGGGAGCGGTACCAATGTAAGTACCAACGCAAGCAGGGAGGTGTTTTCCTCGCGCATGAATCCTGGTGTGAACCGCGGATACCGCAAAGGCACCTTACGCGAGGATGGAAGTTTGGCTCATCTCACCGGCGCTTGTGCTCCGGCTTGGTTTACCGGAACCGGGCTGGATGACGCCGACCGCGGCCGGCTCTTCCACTGCGAGCCGTGCGCAAATTTAGTGCAACGCTATGACGTAGAAGAGGACGATGGCAGAATTCAAGCAACCCTTCTTGGCAACTCCAAGGATTTCGATTTCCTCACCTCGACCGATGAGCGCTTCCGTCCAGTAAATCTTCGGGTTGGGCCTGATGGCTCTCTATATGTGGTGGACCTTTATCGAGGCATTCTGCAACACCGTGTTTTCCTCACCTCCTTCTTGCGACGTCAAGCCGAAGAGCGCGGCTTGGTGGAAACCCATGGCTTAGGACGTATTTGGAGGATTCGTCATGAAAAGAGTCCGGTAGAAGAGGTGGTGGATTTATCGCTTGCTACCAGCCTCGAACTAGTCCAATTTCTTAGTCATGCCAATGCTTGGCAACGCCGCACTGCGCAGCGCTTATTGCTCGAACAAGATGCTTCGGAGGATTTGATTGCGGCGTTGAACCATTTAGCTTTCCAAGGCGCATCGGGCATGGGGCGAGTGCATGCACTTTGGACCCTCGAAGGCCTTGGCAAACTGGAGAGTGCTGCCGTGCTGGAGGCCTATAAAAATAGCCGAGATGCAAAATGGAGCATTCAACTCTTAAAGGTTGCTGCACCCTTTTTAGACGAGCTGCATAACATCAAAAAACTGTCCACGTACCCGACGCCATGGAGCCGTGAAGTGCGTTGGCAATTGGCTTTCAGTCTTGGCGAGAGTCAAAGCACTATTGCACTCGGCATGCTCATGGATCTTTTTCATTCCGACCCAAGTGACACCATCTTGCGCGATGCCATCCTAAGTAGCCTCGGTGGGCGCGAACACTTGGCCATTCTGCAGCTCCCCACGGATGCTGAAGATGATTCACTTCAAGCTGATTTCCTGAAGGAGCTCGTGCAGTGTGTGATGCAACGCAAAAAGTTAGCCGATCAAGATTCCGCCGAAGTTGCCTCGATGCACGGTCAATCCCTTTATGAAGCCACTTGCGCAGCATGTCATCAGGTTGACGGTAGTGGCTTAGATGGACTCGCGCCCCCACTGCTCCATTCAGAATGGCTTTCTCTTGCCAATGATGAACTTGCTGCCCTAGTTCTAAAAGGAATCAGCGGCCCGATTCAAGTTGCTGGCAAGGACTATGACTTAAGCATGCCCGGTTGGTCATCCCTGCCAGATAAAGACATTGCCGCGATTTTGAGTTATGTATCTCAGCAGTGGTCAGAGCAGCCACGTGATGTGAGCGCGGAAACTGTCGCTGCTGCCCGTGCAGCTATGGCAAAGGAGTAATCTTTAGCCCGCGCCACCACACATCGGTTTTGGCGCCACCGTGCACCTGGAGTCCGATATGGCCTGATGCGTCGACCTCGTCCAGAAAATCGGCGCAGGGAACGCCGTTCACCCACGACTGAATGCGCGTGCCTTCGCAGCGAATGCGATAATGATTCCAACCGTTGACTTGAAATGCTGCCAAGGAATCCGGCTTAGCTTCATTAGAATCTAACCAACCGCGACGTGCTTCATCGTAAAGCCCACCCGACCATGCGCGCTCACTTGGGTCGACCTCGATTTGATATCCGTAGATTTTGGTGCCGTCGTCCTTAAGCTGAGAGCGAATCTGAATTCCTGAGTTCCCGCCATCGATTTTCAGGTCGACTTCTAACTCGAAATCGGAATATTGCGCTTGGCTTACCAAAAATGAATTCCGTGGTAAATCGCGGCCGACACCATGAATGACGCCGCCGGGTTCCCGCGTGAAGCTTGCCTCTCCAATCAGAAACCACTGCGACCTTGGCGAATCAAGGAGCGGGGCTTGGCACGCAGGAATCAGTAGCAAAAGTAGCAGGAGGAATCGCCGAGGCATGGAAGCACTCTAACCGAGCAATGGTAGAATCCGGGTTCCCGTCGGCCTCGACCCCTTTGCCGACCATTCCGAAATCTTCCAGACATGAACCCTCTGTTTAACATTACCTTCACCGAGGAGCAGCTCGCCTGGCGCGAGAAGGCTCACGAAATCGCGGTGAAGCACCTCCTTCCCAACGCCCTGAAGCACGATAAGGATTCGAGCTTCAATGAAGAGGCCTTTCAAGCTGCTTCCGAAGCTGGCATGCTCGGCGTTTGGATTCCAAAGGAGTACGGCGGTTCCGGCGACGGCATCATGGCCCTAGCTTTGATGGTCGAAGAGTTCTCCAAGGCTGACCCGGCTTTTGGTGTTGCCTTTGCGGTGAACGCATTGGGTTCCATTCCAATTATTGTGGGCGGCACGCACGAGCAAAAGGCAAAGTACTTGCCACAGGTTGCATCGGGTAAAGCTGCATGCGCATTCGCACTCTCTGAGAAGTTCGCCGGCTCCGATGCTGGTGGCCTTTCGGTGCGTGCTGAAAAAGATGGCGATACTTGGACCATCCGCGGCGAGAAGAAGTGGACGACCAATGGTTCGCGCGCCAACATCGTCACTTGCTTTGCAGTGACCGATCCTAACTCGCGCTCGCGTCGGATCTCGGCCTTCATCGTCGAGGACACCGATCCTGGTTTCTCAATCAAGAAGCTGGAAGACAAGATGGGCATTCGCTCGGTTCCTGTTTGTGAGACCGTGTTCGATGGCATCAAAGTTGGCGATGACCGCTTGATTGGCGGCGTTGCTGGACTTGGCTTCAAGCATTCCATGATGACGCTCGACCTGGCCCGTCCAGGTGTTGCCGCTCAAGCTGTTGGAACTGCAGCTGGCGCTTTGGAACTCGCCACCGTTTACGCCGGACGTCGTAAGCAGTTTGGCCAAGCAATCTCTGGATTCCAGATGATTCAGGCCATGCTCGCCGACATGGCGCAGCAAACTGAAGCTGCTCGTTGGTTGGTTTATCAAACCGCCGCGCAAGCCGATGCTGGTTACAAAGGTGTCACCAAGATCGCAGCCATGGCCAAGTGTTTCGCCACCGATGTTGCGGTAAAGGTTGCCACCGATGCCGTGCAAGTCTTTGGTGGTTACGGTTTCATGGAAGATTACCCAATCGCCAAGTACTACCGCGACGCAAAGATTCTGCAGATTTACGAAGGTACCAACCAGATTCAACGCATCGTCATTGCGCGGAATTTGATTAAGGAATCCATGCACCTGGATTACTACAACTCGGTGATCCCTGCCGAGACCCAAGAGTCTTTCGGTGCCGATCCGGTAACGGCAAACGTCTAAGCGAACACCGCTTTAATGCTGAACCTTCAAGGGTGAGTTTCGAAAGAAGCTCACCCTTGATCCACAATGCGATACATCATCCACGATGCCACGCTGCGCAAGGGCGCCCAAACTTCGCCACGCACCTCCAGCTCCTTCGCGGTCGGACGCTCCTTCAAGCCATCCATAATGCGTAATCCTTCCTGCACGCCGAGATCGGCAATGGGGAGGACATCGAGCCGGCCGAGTTTGAAGATGAGGAACATTTGCGCGGTCCATGGTCCGATGCCGCGCACCGCCACCAATAGGTCGATGATTTCCTGATCGGAGCGATGGTTAAGGCCGCGTAACTTGAGCCGGCCATCGGTAATGTGCGATGCCAGGTCCAAAAGTGCCAGCGCCTTATTGCGCGAAAGCCCTGCGCTACGCAATATATCCTCCGGCAACTTCAGGAAGTCTTCTGGTTTTGCGAGAGCCGAACCGCTCGTCAACGCACACGTCCGCTTAAAAATCGTGGCCGCTGCTTTGCCTGCGAGTTGCTGATAAACAATCGCCCGGGCTAAAGAGTGCCAATGGCTGAGGCGCTTGGTAGCTGCATCCGGGAAATCCGGAAAAGCTGGCAACGACTTCATCGCAGCGGCAAGTTTCGGATCTGCTTTGCGCAAGGCGCGGAGTTGAGGATTGGTGGGAGCAGCCATGTCAGGATTCTTAGTGGATGGTAGTGTATGCGCGCATGCGTTTTTCCGTCATCCTCCTGACTGCCAGCCTTATCGGCTGTAACACACCTGTTACTACGCAGGCTTGGGGCGACAACACCCTGCGCCTGGCCTCAGCTTTGGAGCTTTCTGGTGCAACTTTGCAAGCGCGAGCCCGCGCCCATTTCACGCCAGATTCACCTGAGTTTTTGAGCGTCAATCTGACCGGTCAGCACATCGAAAATGATTTCGCGCAACAGGTCATTGCGTGGAAAGCATTAGATGCCTATGCAAGCGATGTGCAACGCGTTCTAGCTGGACGTGAAATGGAGAGCGAGAAAGTGAAGCAAATGGCTCTAGCTTTCCATGATTTGCACCGCCGCTTGCTCCAGTCTGGTATCGCAGGCAAACTTGGACTTACGGTTGAGATGCATCGCGCCACTGTGCAGGAAATCTTGGCGACGCAAAGCATGGTGTCGGCCTTGGAGGCCGCGCAACCTGCGATTGGTGTTTTGTGCACGCACCTTTCTGCTGAATGCCAGAAGCTGGAATTGGATTTAGATGATTGGCTGGATACTTGTCTCCGCCAAATCGATTCGAAGTGGCACACTTCACTTAATGGATATGCCGTTCTATTGGCGCGCAAACACGATTTAGAAACCATCATTGCGGCGCAGGCTGCAGGCGTAACCAAGCGAGTGGGAGATCCAACTGGGGAATTGCTAAAGGTGGAAACCTTAGTGCGCAATAGCGAAGGGTGGCGCACTCTCTATGCGCAAGAGCAAGGGGCCATGGCTGCAGCCTTCCACGACGCACGTAGTCATGTGCAAAAAACCGCGCACGCCGTTTTGGAGTGGGGTATCGCGCACCGCGAAATCACTAAAGCTATGCGCAGTGATTCGGGCTTCGTCAACATCCGCTTGCTTGAAGCTAGTGCCGACGAGCTTGCACCGGCATCGATTGAGTAATTTACTTTTCGAGTAGACGGCGAATGCGTGCGTCTGGCTCGTGGGCTAGCAGGAAGCGTACTTCCGCTTCGAACAAATCATGCCGACTGGCCATGGCAGTCACTGCAGCGCGGCGCAGCAACGCGCTCTTCGAAGCCATGGCTTTACGCATGGTGTCGAGGATTGATTGTTGCGTAGGTGAAGCAGTCGTCACATCGATTTCTTGCAACCACGGAGTGAGATGCCCAATAGCAGCTGTACGAATCCGTGTGCTGTTCCCTTTCCAAGAAAGCGGCAGAAGGGTGGACTGAATTTGAGAAGCAAGTTCACTGCCTAAATCTGCGTGAGCGATTTCTGCAAGCACCTGCATGGCAGCGGTGTGCAAACGCAGGCCCTCCCCTTCCTCACCATTCAGTTGGCTTAAAGCAAAGGCAAGACGATCTGCGGGAGCCAATCCCCTGGCAAGTGCGCGGAAGGCACTCACGCGCAATCCGGTAAGGACTCCTTGGTCCTCATAGGATGAGGAGAGCAAATCATGAATGACTGGGTCGCTTTCAAAGATGCAAATCCAGTTCCATAAGCTCGCACGCACTTGAGCGTTTTCCTCACCTGCAAAAGAAGCGCGCAGAACGTTGATGTCAGCATCTGAGCGCTCGCGGTTGCGTAAAACTTTGACGGCCTCTAAACGCACAGCAGGAACTTTGTCGAAGCGGGCAACTCTCCAAAGAGTTTCGGTTGTTTGGCGATCGTGGTAATCGGCAAGATCCCGTACCGCAAGCACACGAGAGCGAGCACTCCACGCATGAAGTGCGCGTAAGCCAGTTGTGTTTGCTGGCTCGTGGATGGTCAACTTCGCTGGGATGTAAACATGCGGATCGAACTCCACCCACCCATCAAAGGAAGGGCCTGTATTGACCGCAAAAACTTGGTCTTCTTGAGTGACCTTGAAGCGAGTTTCTCGCCATTGGCCATCTTCATACCAGCGCACATCCAATGGAAATTCAAAAGCAGCTGGCACGCCGCCGGCCAAAGATTGAGTTTGCGTGACATGAACTTGAAGTTCGCGACCACGACGGGTCCACGACAAATCCAGCTCCGGATATCCAGGTGCGTAAACCCACTGGGCAAAAACTTTTTCGAAGTCACGTCCGCTGGCGTCTTCCAAGGCCTGTTGCAAATCTTGACTATGCACCGAGCGGTAAGCATTACGATGCAAATAGATCTTCAAGGCTTCGCGGAATTGGTCTTCGCCAATCATGCCGCGGAACAAGTTTGCACGTGCAGCGCCACCAGGGTAAATCGTGCCATCGAAAAACAAATCCATCGGCAAGCGGTATTCCGACTTCACCAAGGGACGCAGTTTTTCATCACGGCAGGCGCGCAAGTAACCATCTAAGGTGTTGCCCATGGCGACTTGGAAGGCAGGCTCGCCATCGCGATGCCGGCGGTAAAGCAAGTTGAAGTACGTTGCGAAACCTTCATTTAACCAGGCATGCGTCCAGTCGATGCAGGTGACAATATCACCGAACCACTGATGCGCCGCTTCGTGTGAGACCAGTCCCCAACTTGGATTCGTTTCCTGATACTCCGCGGGATGCAGGGCATTGCGCGTGACCGTAGTTGCCGAAACATTTTCCATGCCACCGAAAGGGAAATCGCGCACTGCGACTTGCGCATACTTCGTAAACGGATAACGAAATCCAGTGTAATCGCTGATGAACCCGAGCACTGCTCCGGTTTCTGCAAAGGAGGCGGTGAGTAAGTCGACATCCGCCGGTTCGCCTACATACCAGAGCTCCACATCTTCCCAGCGATCTTCCAACTTCAACAGCGGGCCGGCTGCAAAAGTAAACAGGTAAGTGGGCATGTCGACATCGAGCACCCATGTGTCGAGAAGAGTGAAGCCATCGTCAGAAACTTCGTGGCCAACTAACTCCCCTGCCGCAACGGTAATCCAACTGCGCGGAACGCGGGCACGCAAAGTGTGGGTGGCGCGGTCGGCTGGATCGTCGTTGCACGGAAACCAAAAACGTGCGCGCTGGGCCTCCCCCTGGGTGTACACATGTGGCGGATGCTCAACACCACTCTCTTCTGGCATGACAAAGTGCATGCCTGCCAATGGAGAAGTGCGGTATTGAATGTCCAAGCTAATCACTGTGCCTTCCGGCACCGCACTAGCTAGTGGGATATGCAAAGTGCGCTTCTTCGAAACAAACGGCAGTAACTCAATGCGCGAAAGTTCAGTGGTGACCCCGAGGATCTCCATGTCCGCCGCATCCAGCACTATCTCCCGCAACTCGCGAGTGGCGCGTAAATGAATGCGCGTGGTGCCGACCATCGATGCACGGTCGGCGCGCATTTCGATCTCCAATCCATAGGACAGGGCATCGTAACCGCGGTCCACTGGCTTATGCACCAGAGGGGCGGGCGGGTCATCGACCGCGTCATCTGATGGAGGCACCACACATGCCGCACAACCAAGCAGGATGAGACCTAACTTGAGAAACGAATCAGATTTTAGCAGGGGCTTTGGAATCAAGACTTTCTTCCTCGTTTGCGTCGAGCACTCCTTCCCACCAACCGTCCAAGACTCCGCCTTGGCCGACTTCATTAAATACCGTGCCACCAAGGCCGGTTTTCTTGCGATGCGTTGCCGCGATTTCGCGCAAACGTGGCATGGCGGTCGCGTGTCCAAGAACCACCATAAAAGTTCCATGGCCATGTTCCGACAAACGAGTGCCAAACAAACCAGCCATACGCCCCGCAGTAGTTAACTCGGTACGCAAAGAATGAATGTGATCATTCTTCAAACTACACTTCTCCAAGTAAGAACGATGCGAACTGTTCAGGACACGCCCTGACTCAGCAAGGAAATCTTCTCGCTTGGTGCGACCGTAGTCCTGCAAGTGTTGCAGCAAACGACGCGCGCGACCACTTTCGCGTACGTGGTGTTCCGACAAAGCGCGATCGCGATAGTTCTCCTCTGGATTCACCATCTCGCGCAAGCCTTCATCACTGGTTTTCTTGAACTTATTCAAGAAATCTTTGCCGCCTTCCTTGGTAGGAACGTGCGAGCGCAAGCCGCCTTCGAATTCAGCCGGAGTCACCTGACCCCAACCGCCACGCTGCGACTGCTTGGCCTTTCTTAAGGCCACGTTTAAATGCTCCAATCCCATGCGCGCGCCAGTCATAGCATGCAGGCCCATTTCGGGAGCCGGAGCTTCTCCACCAGCATCGACTGCAGCAACCACAACGTGTTCCGGAATCGGCAGCCACTGCATGACAGGATCCAATCCGTGCTCAATCGCAAGCAGGCACCCCTTCTGCGCATTGCAAGAAGTGAGAGCCTGGGTCATAGGGATGGCGCGTCCAAGAACTTCCTTGTAGCCGTAAACAATCGCTCGAGCCACGCGGATGCCATCGACCCGCTTCTTGTCTAGGCCGGTCGATCCTTTGAAAGCGAGGGCGATGGATGTAGCCACCGCGACTTCCGCACCACAACCGACTCCTTCTGGCATGCGATCCCAGACCACAAGCGTGAAGCCTTGTTTCGGAGTATTTAACTGATGCGTGCGACGCAGGCCAATCATGATGGCCATCATGTCCATCATCCATGGAGCCTCATCTTCCTCAAATTGGGCTTTCAGCACCGCTAAGGAGCGCGGAGGGCCCTTTTTAGTGTAAATCGTCGGAATATGACCCGTCCATTCACGATTTCCACCTTTGGAAGCCGTGCGCAAAAAACGAATTAAAATGACATCGTCGTCTCTATTTTGAATCGCGCTGTAGACCGAACGGCCAGTGGCCATGCTGACTGAGGCAGATCCCGGCAACTCGCTTGGTCCTCCGACCAAATCCAGAGACCCTGGAGCGCGCGTAAGCCACATAGGGGCATCGAGTTGCAGAATATCGCCAGCGGCGCCTTTAAGCACCGTGGAGAATGGAAGCAGAGATGGGGAGAGGGCGGGTACGGGCACTGGAATTCCTGAGAATTTTAGATTCCTTGGAAGGGTAGTGTTATCGCTCCGCGGAACCAAAAACGCAACCCTCACATGTGGAAATCATCGGGTATGATTCCCTGAGGCGCAATCCCCGCGAAGTCCTTTCGGCGCGCCTTTCAGAAATAGCATGCGTTCAGCCCTTAAATTTACAGCCCTAAGCCTCATGGCCCTCCTTCCGGTAGCCTGTGGTCCCTCCGGTGCCTCCGCCAACGCCTTCGGCGGAGTTGGTGCCGGAGCGAATAATGGTGCCGGTTTAGGTACCAGCGACATTTTGTTCGCAGGAGTCCTTTCCGCAGACGCCATCAACCCCAACGAGGTCACAGTGACATGGACCGATGCCGTCATTCTGCCCAACCTTGGTGGCGCGATCACCATGCGTTATCAGATTTACCGCGGACTCGATGCTGAAACCGTTCAGCAAAGCTCGGCCTTGGTGTTCACCACTGAACCTGGAGCCACCAGCTTTGTCGACATCGGCCTGCCAGATAACACCACCCTCTACTACCGAGTCGTCGCTTTGGATACCGACGAGCGCTTTTCGCTCACCACTGCAGTTGCAAATGCACGCACCCCTGCTGAGTACGGCCCGGGTTCGGTTTCCTATGACACGCAGATCCTTCCGTTGTGGTCGACCCCAATGCCTGGCGATGCAGCCACCAACTGTTTGAGCTGCCACACCCTTCCGGGTCCTGGGCAACTTGACCTCAGCACCTTGGAAGGTGTTCTGGCTGGCGTTGGAACTTTGCAAAACCCAAACAGCTTCGTCATCCCTTATCAGGGTGAAGCTTCCTGGGCTGAGTTCCTCGCACGCATGTCTGCTCTACCAACTTTGTTCCAACACCTGCCATACCTCACGGCTCCCGAGGGATTGGCTGCCATGGAAGAGCCGATTAAGGCTTGGATTGCAGAAGGCGCATTGGCAACTCCAGATTCGCTACCTCCTGTGTTTGAATTCGCCGACGAAGAGTTGGCTGGCACCTACTTCGGATCGTTCATCGACTTCGATACTGTCAGCGTGACCTTCCCTCATGCGATTGACCCAGAAAGCCTTCCGTTCAATGGTTCGGTTGCAGGCCAACTTGAGTACGCCGTTTACGCAGGTGTCGATTCCAGCAGCATTTACTGGGACAAGCCAGTCGCTTTGCTCACTGTCGATCTCATTCAGGCTGCTGAAACGACTGTCAGTGGCACTTTTGATTGGACCGAAAGCGATTCCCTCGTTGTTGTGATCCGCCCTATGGATGCCTCTGGCCGTGGCGTTCCATTCGATCTTGCCACTTACGACCCTGAAACGGCAACGGCGCAGGAACTGGAGAACTTCCGTCTACGCATGCGCAACCAGACTTCGAATGAGCGCGAAATGATCATCAATCGCTAAACCGTTTTAGCGAACCCAGAGCCGTTATTCCTTCGGGGATGGCGGCTCATTTTTTTGCATAAGGTATTAACCGAAACCTAGAGCGTCGCGGCCATGCTTTAGAAATGATTGGTGCCAAGCATGAATGCGTTCATAGCAGGACGATGCTTCCGGATCTTCAGGGTTTGCTTCCACGAATGCAAAGAGGTTGGCGGCATAGGTGCCTTCGTAAGCATCCCATTCTTCTTGCGTGGTTTCACGGTCGCTAATGCAGGAAAGATTATGGACGATGCCGAGTTTCCCCGTAGCTTGGTGCGGAAGTAACTCCTCCTCCTTACATCCCAAGAAATCTAAGTAGTCCTGAGGTGGAGTTTGTTTCCAATAGCCTTCGCCGAGGAGCAAGTGCCCTCCAGTTTTAAGGAGGCCTGCAAAGGCTTCGATAGCCTCACTCGAAGTTCCGACCGCGTGACTTGAGCCGATGCACAAGATGAGATCGAACTTCTGTTCCTGAAACTCCTCGCGGGTGAAGTCTTGCTGCTTAAGCTCCGCCCGCTCGCCAAGTCCTCGATGCAGTGCTTCTGCATTTGCATGGTCCATGGCACCGGAGTGTGGGTCTACGCCTATGCCTTGCGCTCCGTTTTGCTCTATCAAATCAAGCAAAACTCTTGCACGGCCACAGCCAACATCGAGAATGAGAGAATCGGAGTGGAGCTCTAAGTGGCTAAGCGCTTGCTCTAATCCCTGCCTTGAGATGGGATTCCAATATTCCAAGTCCCCATGACCAATCTTGCTGAAACGATTACGATCCAATCTTGGCCGCTTGCTCTTGCTTAAATACGTGAATCTCTTCGATGAGAGCATCCACCATGTCGGCTTCTGGAACAATGCGCACTTGCTTGCCGTTGCGATAAAGGATTCCCTTACCCCCGCCACCAGCAATGCCGATATCCGCCTCACTCGCTTCGCCCGGTCCATTAACCACGCATCCGAGGACTGCAATTTTTACGGGTACGTTTTCGCCTTCTAAGCGTTCTTCCAGTTCGTTCATCAGCGCTTCAAGATCGATCTCAATGCGTCCGCATGTTGGACAACTGATTAACTCCGGGCTGGTCACGCGTGCGCCCGATGCCTTCAAGATGTCGAAGGCCACTGGAATTTCCGCTTCTGGATCTCCAGTCAAGCTCACCCGAATGGTATCGCCGATGCCATCCAGTAAAAGCGCACCAAGCCCAACCGCAGACTTGAGTGATCCATATCCAGGACGCCCCGCTTCCGTGACACCAAGGTGCAAAGGAATGTCCGTCGCGTTTGCAAACTGACGATTCGCCGCGAGCACCGTGTTGGTATCGGTGGATTTCAACGACACCACGAAGTTTGTGAAGCCCATGCCCTCCACCGTTTTGCAGTGACGCATTGCCGACTCCACCATGGCTTCCGGCGACGGCCAGGTGTACTTCTCGAGCAAATCCTTTTCTACCGAACCGGAGTTCACGCCAATGCGCAAGGCGATACCCGCGGCATCGGCGGCCCTGACGACTTCACGCACGCGGTCCAAGCTGCCAATGTTGCCGGGATTGAGGCGTACCTTGTCCACGCCGGCATCTATCGCGCGCAGGCCTAGACGATGCGTGAAGTGGATGTCGGCAATCAGCGGGATCGGACAATGCTTGCGGATTTCTGGCAAGGCATCGGCGGCGCGGTCGTGATTGACGGTCACGCGAACCGCTTCACAGCCGACTTCGATGAGCGATTCGATCTGCGCGATGGTGGCCGAAGCGTCTTCCGTATCGGTGCAAGTCATCGACTGCACGAGGATCGGAAACTCGGAGCCGAGCTTTACATCACCGAGGGTGACTGTGCGGGTTTTGCGGCGCGCCATGGATGGTCATTGTAAACCAGGCCGCACCGAATGGCCTTAAGAAGCCGAGCTTTCGCCGCCGAACAACCAGGAATCATAAGACGCCACCTTGCGCACCCATGCTTGGGTTTTCGGGCAGACGTCGTCATCGACCAAAAAATACTCCGCCATGGTTGGGCCAAAAAACGAAGCCTTCAGGATCGGGTGTTCGCCCATCACGCAATAAATCAAAAGGCTGGCCAGGGTGATGTCGGCAGCGGACATGGCATTACCCACCAACCAATCCCGCTTGACTAAGGTTGCCTCCAGGGCCTCCATGTGTTCCATCAGCTCTCTGCGCGCAGATAACACATTTCCAGTGGTGAGTTCCATGCGCCCGAGTGCCATCATGAAGATCGCGCCCAAACTATCCTTGACCCCAAAACGCCCGAAAGCCTCCCAACGCTCCACCTTTTTCATCTCCTCATAATCTTGCGGAAACAAATCCGGCCCAGAGTAGTTTGCGTGCAAGAAACGCAGAATGGCGGCGGAATCGAAAAGCGACACGCCTTTGTCCTGCATCACCGGAGTCAGCGCCTGACCACTCATATCTAAACAAGCTTCACGGTTTTCCGGATCCTGTGGAATCTCCTCGTACGCAATGCCTTTGTAGCCAAGAGCCACGCGAACTTTGACGTTGTTGGGAGAAGGGACGAGGGTGAGGAGTTTCAGCATGGTTTCAATTGGGCGGTAATTACCCTACTACGGGGATTGGCTTGCCGTCACCGCCAATCGCAACGTAAGTGACTTTTGCAACAGTTACGATGACTTCTACGCCGGGTCGATCGCGGCGTTCTACGAGGACATCGACCTGGACCGAAACCGAAGTGCGACCAACTTCCGGTTTGCATGTGTAAAGCGAAATTAAATCGCCTACGAACACCGGTGCAATGAACTTAATCGAATCCATGGCGATGGTCACGTAGCGGCGGTGTGGATTGATTCCCCGCATGGCAACCTCTCCAGCTTGGTCAATCAACGAAAGAATGACCCCGCCGAAAATGGTCCCGGCCGGATTGGTGTCTTTGGGCAAAAGAGTGGTGCGAAGAGCAAGCACGCCATCGCTGCCACATCGGTCGTTGGGGTTGGAATCAGTCATGGAGCCAGTGGTTCAGTGTATCTGCGGTGTATCCTCGGACAATATCTAAGCGTCCGGGAAAAAAGTGCCCTACGTCTTCCACGATTTGAATCTTGGAGTTGTGCTCTTCGGCGGGCCCCATTTTTTGGAAGTCGACGAATTCATCGGCGGTTCCAGCCAAGAAGGCGCTGGGCGATGGCCACTCGGCGGATTCCGGCCAATCGTAGAAGTTAGTCGGCCAGGCAACCGCCATGTATCCAGCGGTGCGCGCACGCAGGCGAATACCTAAATCGAGGCCAACCCGAGAGCCAAAACTAAAACCCCAAATGAATATGGGTAGGCCCGGGAACTGCTGCTCCAACCATTGGTAAGCGGCTTCGGCGTCATCAATCTCGCCGATGCCTTCGTCATACTCGCCCTCGGAACGGCCCACTCCACGGAAGTCGATGCGCAGCGCAGCACACTCCGCTTGCAAAGATCCGAGCGCGCCATGACGCACCACATTGTTTTGTCGCGTGCCGCCATGCACTGGGTGAGGGTGCAAATGCAAAACCGCAGCACGCGCGGCAGCGGCCGGCCGTTCAAAGGTGGCATCGAGCTTGCCAATCGGGCCGTCCAACAGAAGGCGCTCGGGCGGAGGAGTTTTTAGATCACGCGGCATGATGAAGGATTCGCAACGAGGTATTGTCGCCTCGCGCCTTCGCTTGCTAAACTGATTTTGTGGAATGGTTTGCCACCTTAATGACGGATATGCCTCTGGATGAACGCCGCTTCCATGGCGTTTTGCGCGATGTTGCGCACAGCTCCCTTGCTGGGGCCATTCGTCCGCGCGGCTTGTCTGCCTGGCACTCCTTTGGCAATGCCGAACGCGACGCCGAAGTCCGCGATTTAGAGGTCCGTGTACTACGCCGCACTGAGACTCCGCCCTCTGCCCTACATGAACTAGATGAGTTTGGCTTTCGCACCGCTTCCGCTTTGGAATTCTTGGTGCCTGGAGACGAGGAGGCGCGCTTGGAGGCCTGGGCTTTGGTCGCGCTGTACGCCGAACAGCTTTATGGTTGGGTGTTGACCCGCCATATCGATTTTGAAAGTGCCGCCGCGTTGAGTGGCAGCGAAGAGGGCCTCATGCATGTGCCTCTCAATGGCGGCCATGGTCGGAAAGCCGTTCTGGTTTCGGCAGATAGCTTGGTGCGCCTCACTCCATGAGTTTGCCCGAGCGAATATTCCTTGGTTGGGATCAGCCAACTTTGGAGTGCGCGGCCGATTGGTTACTGGACAAACATGGCGCGGACTTGGGCGACGTCACCCTAGTACTTCCAGGCCGCCGCGCCGGCCGTCGCTTGATGGAGTTGTTATCTGACCGCGCGCCATCGGATTGGACACCGCCAACTTTTATGACTTTGGCGCAGTTGTCCGATGCACTTGCTGCTTATCCGCTCGCACGTGCTGGAGATCCACTGCGTAACTTGGCCTGGATTGCAGCTCTACAAGAAGTCCCCGCCGATGCAATGCAAAACTTAATCCCGCACGCGCCGACTTCCAAAGATTTAGAAGCGTGGTGGCCAGTTGCCGAAATGTTGCGTGCCCTGCATTCCGAGTTGGCTGCCGAAGCCCTCTCCTTCCGCGATGTCTTGCAGGCTGCCGACGCTGTCGATGAACCGCGATGGGAAGTGCTTGCAACTTTACAGGAGCGTTTTGCAGAAGTTTTAGAAGAGTGCGGTTGTGGTGACCCACACTTGATGCGTTTGTCGACTTTGCAATCGGGGAAGGTGAAAGCGCTTTCCGGAGATTTGATTGTTCTCGGTCTACCGGAAGCCAACGCACTGCAACGAGGACTGCTGGAGCTGATGCCGTCCTCTTGGACCTCTTTGATTGCAGCGCCTGCAGAACTTGCCAACCATTTCGATACCCTCGGTTTTGTTCACGCCGATGCCTGGCAAGAGCGCCCACTCAGTATCGATCCAAAGCGCGTCCATATTTGCGCCGATGCCAAACATCAGGCCGAGAAAGTTTTGGAGTGCTTGCGTTTGTCACGCGGTGAGTTTGCAGCAGAAGAAATCACTCTTGGTGTTTTAGATGAGGCGCATATTCCTGCCTTGGAATCGGCCCTAGCGCAGGATGGAGTTGGAGTGCACGCGCCGACCGGGTTGCATGGAAGCCGGACTCCTCTTGCACAGTTACTGCAAGCGGTTGCGGCATGGTTGCAGAATCCTCAGGCGGAAGAATTGGCATCGGTGTTGCGGCACTCCGATGTGGAAGCGCGTTTGAGTGAAGCATTAGAGAAGCCAGTCGATGCAGCAGCACTCGATGCTTATCGCAGTGAACACCTTTCTTTGCAGGCTGGGCCGCATTGGTTGCAGGCGAATCCAGATCGCAAGATTTCCATTGCGCAGCATATTACGCTTCGTGAACAGTTTGCCTGCATGGAGGAGCTCACCGCCGCCTTACGTGGCCCGGCCCTTCCACCGAAAAAATGGGCGCCGGTCATCGTCCAATGGTTGTCGATGATATACGCCACGCGCGAACTGGACCGCAGTAAAGAATCCGACCGACGTCTTGGTAGCGCCATGGAATCTTGCGCCAATATTCTGCAAGCTTGGAGCACGCTTCCAGAGAAGGGAGTCACGACCTTCCGCCTGACTGGCGCCGAGGCATTGCACTTGTTGCTGCGCGATTTATCTGCCATGGAAGTTTCACCCGGGCGTTCCGAGGCTACCTCCATGGATGCCGTCGGCTGGTTAGAGCTTCCGCTTGACGATGCACCGGCGCTCATCATTACTGATTTTCAAGAAGGAAATGCTCCAGCAACCTTAAAAGGCAGCGCACTTCTGGATTCCAGCTTGCGCAAACGATTAAACATGCCAGACGATGCCAAGCGTTGGGCTCGAGATCGTTACTTGGTGGAATGGTTGTTGGCGTCACGTGGTGCAGAAGATTGGCCGCAGATTTTCCTTTGCCGCAACAGCCTCGACGGCACTCCTTTACAGCCGAGCCGCTTTTTGTTTTTAGGTGAAGAGGAACAGGTGATCTCGCAAAGCTGTGCAATATTTGCCAACGAGGCTTCAGCCAGCGAAAGTCTTGGACAAAAACTTCCATCTGCAACTAGCCTTCCTGGCCCGCGCACTGGATTGGAGTACGAGAAAGAAGTCTTCTCTTGCTCACGGCTCAATGGGTACCTGGCATCGCCCTACTCCTACTACTTGAATCATGTACTTGGTTTAGATGAGAGCGATGACCGCGCACGCGAGTTAGACCCTTTGCATTTCGGCATCCTTTTGCACGATGTGTTGGAACGCTTCGGGTCCGATGAAATCTTGCGCGAGCTGCAAGATGAGGAAGAGATTCGCAAAGCCGTGGTTGCCATCCTTCACCAAGAGGCGGCAAAACGCTACGGCGATCATCCACGTTCACTAGTCAAGTTACAGTTGATGCAGGCGGAACATCGTTTGGCCTTATTTGCGTCTGAACAAGCGCGGGTGCGTGAAAGCGGCTGGGAGATTCATGCCGTGGAATGGTCGCCGGATGGCGAATCCGTACCGCTTGAATTTGAAGGCGTTTCCTTTCGCGTGCGCGGCCGCATCGACCGCATTGACCGACGTGAGGTAAAGGGTGCCGTGGAGTGGCGCATTATCGATTACAAAAGTGGCGATAAGAAACGCAAGAAGGCGGACTGCTGGATGAAAGTGAAAAAGCAGTGGAAGGACATTCAGTTGGCGATCTATCCTTACTTAGCGCGCAGCCTGACTGGCGGGCGCGGACCTGCGACCGAAGGCGATCCTGTTTCCGTGGTTTACTGGAACCTTGGTGCGCACGAAAGCAGTCATGGCATGGACGGCTTCACTCTAGACGATGACATGCTAGATGCACTGCATAAGCAACTCGCTGAAGCGGTGTCTGGCATTCGTAATGGGGAATTTTTTCACTCTGACCAACCCAAACGGCATCGCAGTAAATTTGTCATGCGCTGCATGGGAGAAGGCATGCTTGCCTCCACCGATGAAGCTGGAGATGAAAACGAGGAAGAAGCTTCATGAGTTTGCCTTCTCATTTACGTTCTTCGGTTTTGCTAGCCTCCGCCGGTACAGGAAAGACCTTTCAGCTTTCCAACCGTTACTTAGGATTAGTTTTGCAAGGCGCGCCGGTTGAGGGGATTTTAGCCTCGACCTTTACGCGTAAAGCTGCCGGAGAAATCTTAGATTCCATTCTAGGGCGCCTTGCGAAAGCCTGTGCCGACGAAAAAAGTCGCTTGGAGTTAGCGGGGTTTTTAGGTGTGGAAGGCACTTGGTCTCAAGCCGATGCCGTCGACCTGTTACGCACTTTACTGCGCCGCCTTCCGCAACTTCAAGTCGGGACCTTAGATAGCTGGTTTCAAAAGCAAGTTGGTGCATCTGCTTTAGATTTGGGATTGCCCTTTGGCTGGCGCTTGGCCGACACCATAGACCAAAAAGACTTGCATCAGCGCGCGGTCGAGAAAACGCTGGGCGACTTGCCGCTGCGTCAAACCGGCGAACTTTTGGCTTCTTTACAGTCGGGCCGGCAAGGCCGTAGTGTTCTAAGCAAGGCGGAAGAGGAATTGGAACTGGCTGCCAAGTGCTGGGAAGCCTGTGGAGGAAACCGTTCCGCTTGGGAGTTGCTTGGAGAAGTTGAGCGACCTAGTGACGAAGCAAAACGGAAAACGGTAGAGGTCTTGCGCGGTTATGTAATTCCAAAAACCAAGCAAGACAAGCCAAATGTTGGTTGGCTGAAGGCGAAAAATCGTGCGATAGAACTTGCCGAAGCGCAGGATTGGACCGCCATGATGGACGTCGGGTTTATGAAAAAGCTCGTAGAAGGTGAGGCTACTTTCAATCGACATGCCATCGACCGCGAAAAACTCCTACCTATTCTCGAGGTCATCGCCCGCGACACCTTGTACAACTTTCATTTGGGTACCTGCGCCATGCGCGAACTTGCGGCAAGGTATGCACAAAACCGCACCGCCTTGCAAGAAGAGTCCTGCCTACTTGGTTACGACGATTTCCCAAAGCGGCTTGCCACTTGCACTGCGGAAGACCGGACGAGGTTTACCGAACGCTTAGGCGTGCCGGCTAAACACTTACTGCTCGACGAATTTCAAGATACCAGTGTTGGCCAATGGCAAGCGCTAGAGCATCCGGCGAATCAAGCTGTTGAGGCAGAAGCTCAAAATGGAAGCGGCAGTCTGTTCGCTGTGGGCGATGGCAAGCAAAGCATTTATGGCTTCCGCGAGGGCGAGCCTCGATTGCTGCAGGGGCTGAGCGAATGGTATGGGATTGAAGCCAAACAAATGGCGGTCAACTACCGCTCTACCCAAGCCGTGTTAGATGCGGTCAACCACACCTTCGGCGGGATTCCAAAGGCGTTTGAGTATCAGGGATCAAAGGTCTTCACCTTAGGGCTCAAGCCTTGGATGGAATATCCAGAGCACCTTGCGCATCGCAAGGAAGAGGGTTCGGTGCGGGTAATTGAAGTGAATGGTGCACGACCAGATACGGGCGCCGATACCGAAGCGGTCATTCTTTCACGAGTCTCGGATTTGTATTCTAAAAATCCAAAGCATCGGATCGGTGTGTTGGTGCACAGCAATAAGTCGGTCGCGCGACTGCTTGCGCAACTCACTGCGCGTTTAATTCCGGCGTGTGCTGCAGGAGGCAACCCCTTGGTCGATGCGCACGCGGTCGATGTCACCCTCTCCATGTTCCAACTCGCGGATCACCCAGAAGACACCGAGGCGTGGTTTCATGTAGCCACTTCTCCATTGGCGGGTTTTTGGGACGTCCAGTTTCAAGCGGGAGAATCCTTATTGACCGATGCGCGCAAACTGTCGCGACGCATCCGCAACCGCTTACTCCAAGATGGCTACGGAGAACTCCTGCATAAGATGCACCAGCACTTGTGCGAGAGGTCTGCCTTTGATGCCTGGAATTTGCAACGCTTTGCACAACTAGTGGAACTTGCACGCAGCTGGGATGTCCGCAGTGATTTACGTCCTTCGCGTTTTGCCGACATGGTGAAGGAGCAACGTGTCGCTTCGAGGAACACCGGCATGGTGGAAGTCATGACCGTGCATCAGTCGAAGGGTTTGGATTTCGACACTTGCGTGGTCTGGGTAAAAGCTGGAACCCGTCGCCCTGCAGCTCTGTTTGCAAACCGACCCGACCCACGCGAACACGCAACCGGGGTGGGGCGCAATCCCTCCGCAGCAGTTCTCTCTCTTGCTGAACATTTAAAGCAAGAGAGATTTCTCGATGCCTATTACAGTAAAGAGGCTGGAGATCTAAACGAAATGCTGTGCGTGTTGTACGTGAGTATGACGCGCGCCAAATTTCATATGGAGCTCATTCTCCCTACGCCTGCTGCAAATCCGAAGCATCAGCGGCATTGGGTTCGTGCGGCCGATGTGGTGCGGCGGACCTTGCTCCTGCAGCCATCCCCAACCGAAATCCCCGAAGCGGAACAGTTTGATCCGTGGAAGATTCTTTGGCAAACGCATGAGTACGCGCCACCGCATCCGGCCCAGGTGTTACTAGCCCCTAGGGTGGGAGATGCCGAGGCATCGGATGCTACCGACACAGGCTCTTCCTTGGACCCGGCCGCCAGTTCCACACCTCCACTCTTTTGTGAAGGTAAAAGCACCCGGTCTCTTCCACGCTGGACGCCATCCTCTGCGGAGAAGGAAGGCGGTGTCATTGCCGCAGCTTCACTCTTCGCCGATGCATCTGGCTCCGCCCGACGTCGCGGCACTGCCATCCACCGTTTGTTTGAAGACATTGTGTGGCTGGATGATTATGCCTTGAAGGAAGCCGCGCGAAGATCTGCCCTCATGCAACTGCATCCGGCACCATCTGCGGAAGAGGCCGATCAATGGCTCAAAGATTTTGCACACTCCATCGCGCAGCCGGGTGTAGTGCAGGCCATGTCGAAACCTGAAGGCCTTGCCGCCGATGTCAAACTCGAAATGCTCCGCGAACGCCCCTTTGCAGTCAAGACCATCGACTCCCATGGTGCGGTGGTCATTTTGCAAGGCATTTACGACCGAGTCGTGCTGCACCATAAGGCCGGTAAAGTGGTTGCCGCAGAAGTCATCGACTTCAAAACCGGTGCTGCACCGCAAGATGGCGTCATCCCGGAAACCTATCAACTGCAGCTCGATGCTTATCGTCGTGCACTCTGCGTGCAGCACGCACTAGAAATCACAGATGTGAAATGCCAATTGCTGTTCGTAGATTCCGGAATCTTACTTTAGGACTCCTTCACCCGCTGCGGACGCGACTCGAATCCGCCCCCGCAGTTCGGGCAAACATGATTCAGCGGACCTTCCACACAAGTGCTGCAAAAAGTGCACTCATAGGAACAAATCCTGGCCTTATTCGATTCATGAGGCAACTCCCTTTCGCAGCGCTCACAGTTTGGCTTCATTTCTAGCATGGCTTGTTAATCTACCAGAGCCATGCGCATCAAAGAATGTCATTGGGAAGCCTAGGTGGCGGCAAACTTTTATGCCCTGCCTGAATATGAACTTATCCTTTGCGATTAATCCTCACGCCTTTCGTTCCTACCGCTAAAAGGTAGCCGAGGCGTAACCAAGGTGCGATAAGAATGGATCGTTGCCGGCAAATCCTGTATCCGCCCAATCCTGAGGTGTATAAGTCTCAACTCGCTCGAAGAGCCCGTCATTATCGACATCCACAAAGGCTAAACTGTCACCGGCATAGTATTGCTCAGGTGTCACGAACCACCAATATTCTCCTGTCACAGTGGATTCATGTGCTGTTGGGAACATGCGCGTTGTTGCCATAGCGAGCAGTGGATAAGCGACGGAGTCGGCAATAACAACGCTAGTACCAGTTTGAACATCAAAGCGAATAAGCTCATTCGATTTATCATCGATGAACAAAACAAACCGCCCATGAGGGTCTACTGCAAGACACCCTTGGCGTACTCCTCCAAAATCAGTCCCTAAATAAAGGACAGCCTTCTGAGGTTGCATTCCAGCACTTCGATCTGGAGGAGAAATAAAACTGCCCTCACCCTCCACAACCAACTCCGCCCAGTCCTTTGCAACTGGCACTCCAATATTCTCCGAAGAACTAGGCAGGATCGTCTTGAAACCACCTTCGGGCGGCCGAAATCTCCACAGCTCAATCGTGAATCGACCATCAGGGTATCTTCCGGCTACAACAACCTCAGTTCCATGCCTGGCTGCTACCGCCTCTACCCCAAAGGGAGTGGAGACACCAACGGAATATCGATAGCGATCACGGGTTGTTGGATGGGCCTCCTCAATAATAAAGTCAAGACCAGCTTCATGATAATCTCCCTCCATCCAAACGTTGAGAAAGTTATCCATTCCACCTGAGCTAAATAGCAAAGCCGAAAGAGAGTCTGTATCGAAATTCCCAAGGCCAGGCTCGCCCGCCTGATTACCTTTTTGGCTTGGGGTATTAATTTTCTCAGCTGTTCCTGACGGTGCAAGAAACAAAACAAGAGCACAAGCGGAGAAGAATCCTAGGTACGCGAACAGTTTCATGGCTAATTTCTTTAGTTAGTGGTTGGTGCGGAGTCAATTTCCATAAAAACGGTCACCTATGTGCATAGAACTTTGGCCATTTCGACCGCCTTAATCCTCACGCGAAGCCGCTTCCTGAATACTCGGCCACAGTGGAGCTTCTAGCTCCATCGGGGCGCCAGTGAACGGATGCTCGAAGGCCAGTTTCCACGAATGCAGAGCTTGGTGATCCAAATCTAACAGGGCGCGATCTTCCTCGGTTAACGTCTTCTGGATATTGCGTAGGAACATGGCATCGCCCCCGTGATAAAGCTTGTCTCCAACAATCGGATAGCCAATCGCTGCACAATGCACGCGCAGTTGATGTTGACGTCCGGTCTGCGGATACAGTTCGACCAAGGTGCGGTTAGACAAACGTTTGCGCACCTTCCAGTGGGTGACCGACTTCCAACCACCGCCGTCTTTTTGCACGCCAATGCGCAGACGCACTTCCGAATCGAAATCTTTGCCGAGCGGAAGATCAATGATGCCCTCGTCCTCTTCCATAACTCCCTCAACCAAAGCGAGGTAAGCCTTCTTCACCGTGCGCGCTTCAAACTGACGGCCCATGCGCGTCCGGCTTAACTGATCTTTTGCTGCGAGCACTAACCCTGTAGTTTCGCGGTCGAGACGATGGCACAAAGTTGGCATGTCCTGCGTTTTTCCATGCAGCGCAGTGTGACGTACATGGATCTGCTGAATCACCGAATCCAGAAGGTGCCCATGCGATGGATGAATATTCATACCCGGCTGCTTGCTCACCGCAATCAATTGATCGTCCTCATACACCACCACTAAGTCAGTCGGATCGATGCCATCGACCGGCTCTTCATGTTCTTCATGGCCCGGCGCATCTAAACGCACCACGACTTCTTGTCCGGTGCGCAACTTTAAGCCAGAACGAATACGCCCAACTTCGGCTCGCTGCGGATCCTTATGCGGCAACACTTCGACCGCCCCTTCTTCAATCATGCGCTTGATGCCAGTGCGCGAACGCCAATCCAAACGGCCGGACAAAAATCCATCCAAGCGTTCGCCGCTTTCTGGACTTCCAATTTCAAAACGCCACTCTTGATAGGGCAAACTCAAATCGCGTTGACCGCGACGGCGTTTCCGTTCGGGGAGTGGGCGTGCCATGTTCAGTGTGCAAAAAAGAAAAGCCTCAGCGCACGCGGCACTGAGGCTTTAAAGATAGCGCCTAAGCTCTAGAAGCGGGCGTTGCGACGGATACGCTCCGCGCGCTTAATGGTCTGCATGCGCTCTTTCTTCTCGAGGCGGCGTGCGGTGGTCGGCTTGGTGAAAAACGAACGCTCCTTCATGGAAGTGAATAGCCCAGACTGATTACACTGACGCTTAAAGCGACGGAGTGCGGCTTCTAGGGACTCGTTCGGACGGACTTGGACCTTGATCATCTACAAAAACTTCTTTGGTTTCTTACCGGGTAGCCGGTTTCGGGCCGAATAGTCTATCGGCCTCGCTGGAATCCGTCCACAGCTCCTCGACCCTTGTCTGCCAGATTCAAAAATACCCCGGATGCCTCCGACTCCCATGAGTCGATCGAGGGCCAGGTAGTCGCCATCATCTTCCACAGTGAGGATAGTGGTTTCGGCGTGATTAGCCTTCTCATGACGGACGATGTCGCGACCACCGCTGCCGGCAAGCTCGGCCAGGTCCATGAAGGCGAGTTCCTGAAGCTCCACGGCAAGTGGACTGAGCACCCTAAATTCGGCAAGCAGTTCCAGGCGCAGTGGTCCGAACATACTAGTCCGACAACACTTACGGGCTTAGAGAAGTATCTTGGGTCAGGTGCCTTCCCCGGTGTGGGCGCCGATATGGCGAAACGCCTGGTCGCTCATTTTGGCGAACACACCCTGAAAAATCTGGAAGGGAGCTCTGACAATCTCATGCTGGTCCCGGGAATTGGGCCGAAACGTGCCGAAGCCCTGGCTGCTGGCTTCCGTGAGGGGCGCGACCGCCACCGCATCTTGTCCGAGCTGCGAGGCTTTGGATTGTCATCGAACCATACGGGAGCCTTGTATGAGCGCTGGGGAGCCGCCGCGGTGGAGAAGGTAAAGCAGGATCCGTATGCCTTGGTCGGCGATTTGCGCGGGGTCGGATTCCAGACTGCGGACCGGATTGCCATCACCGTAGGCATTCCTCGGGACAGTGCGGTGCGCGCGCGAGGCGTGCTGGTGCATCTGCTGCGCGAGGCTAGCCGCGAGGGTCACGTGTGCTTGCCGGAAATGATGGTGCTGGAGAAGCTTGACCAACTGGAGCTGAGCCAGGCATCCATTATTGAGGGCGTACAGCGCGCGGTGGACAGCGGTCGCGTGGTTTTGGTGAAGCTCGACCCCACTGGATTGAAGCCCGATGATCAAGCGTTCTATCTGGCCGAGCTGGAAGAAGCCGAAGCCGGTTTGGTGGATGAGATCCATCGTCTCCAGGAACCGAATGCGGAAATGCTTGCCAGCCAAGATCAGGTGTTGCGAGCGATTGAGCAGTCCGAGTTCCGGCCTGATGAAAGTCAGCGCCAAGCTTTAGAGATGGCGTTGAGTTCCAGCTTTTCGGTCATCACCGGTGGACCAGGTACTGGAAAGACCACCACCCTGCGTTTGCTTTTAGACATTCTGGACCGCGTTGGCTCCATGGCGGTCAAGTTGGCTTCCCCTACCGGACGTGCCGCAAAACGTTTGCATGAAGCCACCGGACGTGAAGCAAGCACCATTCACCGATTGCTTGGATTCGATCCTGCTAACGGCGGCTTTCGTCACGATGCCGAGGAACCGTTGACCCTAGACGTGCTCATTGTCGATGAGGTTTCTATGCTCGACCTGCCGTTGGCGCATGCACTCCTGCAAGCGGTTCCGGATGGCGCGCGGATTTTGCTGGTGGGCGATGCCGACCAACTGCCTTCCGTCGGACCGGGTGCAGTGTTGCGTGATTTGGTGGAGATTCCAACCATTGCAACTACGCGGCTACAACGTATTCACCGTCAAGGCGAAGACTCTGGAATCACCGAAGCTGCACATGCGATTTTGCATGGCGAAATGCCGGTGTCCTCTAGTCGCAGTGATGGGCGTGGCGATTTCTTCGTGAGTTATCGCGAGGATCCAATGGAAGCTGCGGATTTAGTCGAGCACATCATCGCGGATCGCATGCCGGAAAAATATGACATCGATCCACTGGAAGATTTGCTGGTGCTTTCTCCGATGTACCGCGGTGCGCTCGGTGTCGATGAGTTGAATCAACGATTAAGCGCACGCTTAAATCCCGATGGCAGTGGTTTTGAATGGGCCAAGGGATTGCGCGTAGGCGATCGCATCATGGTGGTGCGCAATGATTATGAACGCGAAACTTTTAATGGCGATACCGGTGTAGTCACATCCATCACGCGCAATGAGTTACTCGCCGAGATTGATGGCTGGGTGCAGTCGTATGGACCGGGTGACATCGATGACTTAATCCCCGCCTACTGCGTGACCGTGCATCGCTCGCAAGGTTCGGAATCGCAGGCGGTCCTCATCGTGCTCGGCAACACCCACTACCCGATGCTGCGCCGTAACTTACTTTACACCGCAGTCACCCGCGGCAAAGAGTTGGTGGTCTTAGTCACCAGTCAATCCGCACTGCGCCGCGCAGTGCAGAATGATCAAGAGAGTTTGCGCTACGGCGGCTTGCGTGCGCGATTGGGCTAAGCGCTGGAGTTCGCGCGACACGGGCGCCGGCGAGACGCGGGAATGGGAGGGCGTTAGTCCTTCACAAACTCAAACGCACCGTTCGGCAGCAGATAAAGGATGATCATCTGTCCGCCAGTCACGGTTGGAATGTGCACCGATCCCTTTCCATAAACTACCCAGCCTTCTGGGTTGCCATCGAACTTTGGGTCACCTTCCAGAGCAAAGCATAAGTCGATTTCGCCTTCCGGGTGGCGGTGCTTCGGGCCAGCCCCATTCATGAGAACCGCGTCAGAACTGAAGTTTAGAGTCTCTTCCGACTGTTTAAACACGCGGGAATAACGCAGAGGATCTTTGCCGTTATGGACTAAGCGGCCTGCGTTCATTTCCTCAATCATGTGCTCGCGCAAGGCTTGGATGGGAGCGCTGTCCAAAGGGAACTCGGCAGCCAGGGCGTCGCGCGCGATGTCCGGCTGATCAAGGTCAAGTTGTGCTGCAAATGCGAGCAATGGCTGAAGGGAGGCGGGATCAAGTTTCATGGATTTACTTATTCGTCTTCGACTAAATCAACTTCGGGTTCTTCTTCGGAGAGAACATAACCCAACTCATCTAGAGCACTCATTTCCTTAGGGCTAAACGCGCGCGGAGGCATGACTGGGTATAAATCCATCTTCATGCGTTCCTGAATCACGGCCAACAACTTCTCCACCTGCTCTGGGTTTTCCTGCAGAATGTTTTTGAGTTGCAAGGGATCGTCCACCATGTGAAATAGGCGAAGGGCTGCCAGCTCATAAATCCCAGGTTCCGCTTCTTCAGGTTGACCCTTCACGGGCTGCAGGCGAGTGTCGTCGTAACGCATCTTGGCATGCAACAACCAAGGCCCATCTTGCACCGCAACTTGGTCGATCATCACAGTCAGGCGTGGGCGCGTTGTAAAGGTGTCGGTGGCGACCACATTGCGGCCATCGAAATTTTTCGTATCGAGACCAGCAAATTCTAGCAAGGTAAAACCTGCGTCAATGAGTTCCGGAACCTGTTGCAACTCTTGCGACGCAATGCCGGGGCCAGCGATGACAAAGGGAATGCGGTATTCCTCCTCAAACAACGTTTCACCATGCTCCACGTTCTTATGCTCGCCAAATCCCTCTGCGTGATCGGCGGTAAACAAAATCACCGTGGGGCGTCCGCTGGATTCAATGCTGTGAATCAGGCGACCCACTTGTTCATCGAAAAAAGCGACCTCTTCCTTGTACAAGCCATGCAAATAAGCGCCGCGTGCACCACCATCTGCCACGACTTCGCTGCGTAAATCCTCGCGCAAAGAAACGCGCATGTTAAAGGCATCGGTCACGCTGCGGCCATAGCCCTCCGGAGTCATGGATTCGGTTGCAAGGGTGTCCGCGTATTCACTTGGCGGAACATACGGAGAATGCGGATCAAAGTATTGCGCTAAGAAGAAGAAGGGGCGTTCATCCTTCTGCAATTCTTCCAGGTAGAGCAAGGATGCATCGGTGGTACGCTCCCCTTCTTTGTAATGCACGCGAAAGTTACGGCGCGCATCGGAGTCCAGCAGTTGATGCAATGGATAACTCAGGTAACGCGGATTGGTGGCGTTGCTGAAAAATCCAAGCATAGAATGGGCGCGCGTCCAATCCATGAACGCAACAAAGGAATCTTCATAAGTAAGTCCGTGCCAGGTTTCGAAACCCTCTTCGAACTCTTGATAGCCGGAGTCCTCCTTAATCTGGTAGAGCAGCGGATTAGTCAACACCGCAGCGGTGCGATACCCCGCCTCCAGAAACCGGCTCGCGAGTGGTTGATTCCGTTGCTTCTTTAATAGCTCACCGGTCGGCCAACGCGAATAGTTTCCACGCATGCCAATTTTCTCAATATCAAATCCGGTCAACAACACTAAATGACTCGGCAAAGTTTGGTTTGCCGGTGCCTCTGCAAAAGGAGCCCATGCACCGCGGGCACGTAGAGCATCTAGATTGGGCGTCGGAATCTCGGGATCCAAAATCGCGTCGGCGCGCAAGGTGTCGCAAACGATGAGCACGATATCTGGGGAGCCATCGGCGGGCGCTGTGTCCGCGGTAGCATTCGACAGTTCTGGCGCCGATAGTAGCGGAACGACTTCCCAGTTTGGCTGCATGCCGGAGAGAATGACAGCCGGCAAAAGGTGGAGTGCCAGCCCGACCACAACCAACGGTTTCGTCCGCAGAGGGAAGGGGCGCATGATGGCCGCTCCAATCACAGCCAGCGCAAATCCACCGACAAACCAAGAGG